>ERZ773059.1527-NODE-1527-length-11327-cov-4.211675_pt1 | contig 11327 bp, 9 predicted proteins | sample MGYA00580514_ERZ773059 | MGnify/ENA primary metagenome ERZ773059 (study PRJEB29015, sample SAMEA2737981) | human oral metagenome | biome: human oral; feature: human-associated habitat; material: dental | place: China | collected 2056 ...
TGGACTTTGCTCATACTCAGCCACTCTTTACCATCACCATCGGTGCTCAAGTGACCGTGGATACGAAAAAATTATCTATCAGAATTGATGAATAGCAAGAAATCCTCATTCCAGCTGGAATGAGGATTCTTCTCTTTCATTAGGCACTATTTCATTGTTATCTTGCTGGCTTTTTTATCGTCCACCAAAACCGCCTTGGCCGCCCGGGGCACCGCCGCCACCAGGGCCACCAGCGCCAGGTCCGTCTGCTGTGATTTCTGTTCGGCTTTCACCATTGACCGTGATGGTACCGCCAGTGTAGGTAGCCGTCCCATCAAAGTCAAAGGCAGATGCCGTAGAAGTAATATCTAAGTTTCCTCCTGACATGATGACATCGCCGTTGGAGTCGATAGCGTCGGTATCGCCTTCACCGACCTCGACCTTGATATCGCCACCGGTAATCTTGATAAAGATATCGGCGCCAGTTACATCACTAGCTGCATTGATCCCATCATCCGTCGCATAAAGATCCAGCTTACCGCCGTTAATGGTGACATTGGTTCCCTCCAGAGCTTCTACACTCTTGGAAACTGTAATCGTCCCACCATCAATCAAAGCAATATTGCTAGCGTGTAGACCATCATCACCTGCATTAATCGTGATGGTGCCGGACTGGATATAGAGATTCCCCAGAGAAGTATCATCATCATTGTCTGCGTGGATGGCATCTTCTGTCGCTGTGATATCAATAGTAGCCTCCTTGATATTAATGGCTGAAGCTGCAGACAGACCATTCTTAGCTGCCTTGAGTGTATAATTTCCACCTGTTACCCGCAAGGTCTGCTCAGACTTAATCGCTGTTTCATACTTGCCGTCAACTGTCAGACTTCCAGAGCCATTGAGAGTCAGGTCGGAGTTACTATAGATAGCTGCATCTGCATCCGTATTGCTATGATTTGATGAATCTGAGATTGTGTTTTGACTGCCGTCGGCCAGAGTTAGGCTTGTTTTACCCGCATTTTCTACTAGAATAGCTGCATCTGTCCCGCTCATGGTTACACCATTTAGGACGATTTGAACCTTGTCGCTATCACCTGCTTTGACGACAATCTGCACATTTTCACTCGTTCCAGAAACGACATAGGTCCCAGCCTTTGAGATTGTCACAGTCGAGCCGGAGACACTAGCACCGTCACCAGAAGTCTTAGCGCTAGAGCCACTCAGGTTGATGGTCGTCGCCTTGGACTCATCATAAGAAGCGTCTGAGTCCTCCGAGGCAAAGTAATCAGAAGTATTGGTCTTAGTCTGACTGGTGCTTGTAGCATTAGCAGCCTGGGTAGTGCTTGAAGTTGTAGAACTGCTGGCGTTTGCACTGCATGCTCCTAGCACTGCTGTCATCAAGACCAGTGGAATCATCAATTTAATTTTTTTAAGAGTTGATTTTGATTGTTTCATTTTTCTTTTCCTATCTATTTTATTTGCTGCTGATACAGTTTGCCTTTTTATAAGCAAAGCCATATTTGGAGAAAGAGCTTGGAGACAGCTGGTAGCGATCCATAATCTCGCTCAGCCATAGCGGGCAGGTTTCTGGAATCTTAACTTCCATAATGACATGATTGGCTGGCAGGAGATGACCTCCATGGCGACCAGCCAAGAGACTCAGATCATAAGGGCGGTAGGTCAGGTCGTGATCAAAGGTAATCCGAATCCGCTCATCCTCAATCCCCTTCATCGAATAACGATTGTAGCCGATATACATCATAGGCTGAATATGGCCAAAATGCTGGGTCAGCCAGACCATTTCCTTATCTATCTGAAGGTCAGTCAGCTGACTGTAATCACCGTCCAGATAGGCTTCCGCTGTCAGCAAATCTGCTGCAAGCCGGCGTTTGGTGACCAGATTCTCCGTCTTTTTCTTGATTTCCAAAAAGACTTGACTATCCTCGGTCGGATACTCTTGATAGGTTCGCAAGCGAACTTTCTCGTCAAAGCAAGGATTTTCCAAGGACTCACGAATGAGCTGATAAGACGGCGTATCGTAGTAGAGATTGTTAATGGTCGAATAAGCTCGCTCATCCTCCACCAGATAGCCTTCAAACTCTAGCAATAAATCCAATAAGGTTTCCTTGGAAATGATGTATTTGGTTTCAAAGCGCTGAAAATGATGTTGAAAAATTTTTTCTGCCATGGGCTTCTCACCTCTCTATCTTTCTTGAATGTAATGCAATTTTAAAGATGAAAACTTAAAAGAAAGATAAAGAAAACTTAAAGAAAACAAAACATCTCCCTTTTCAGGAGATGTTGGTTAGAGAAAAAGTAAACGAATTACAGATAGACTTTTCATCTACATTTTTACAGATTCATAAAAGCACGAACCCTAAGCTAGCTGTTTTTTATCTGTTCGATAAACTAGAGTACCAAGTGTCATGAAAAGAACTAAAACAAAAGTAAGGAAGAGGACCTGAGTACCAATTTGACCATTCATGGAAATCGTTTGGCGCAAGCCCGATACAGAATAGCTCATTGGTAGCCAAGGGTTGATAACTTGGAAAATCTTACTAGTCAGCTCCAGCGGATAGGTTCCTGCACTAGAAGCCAGCTGTAAAAGCAAAAGAATCAGAGAAGCAAAGGCGCCGAGCTTGCTATCCCAAGTAACCAAAGCCGTCACAAGAGCCATAAAGGTCATGCTGGCTAGGACAATCAAACCAAGGGTTGCCCACTCATGGTTAGCAGATAGGCCTATCAAGTGCACAGCACCATAGACCAAAACACCCGCTATGACAGAAATGACTCCATTTACCTCTATACGGGCCTTCAGCCAATCTCGTTTCGTCTTAGGTTCTTGACCCGATGGAAGTGTGCTAAAGATGATATTAGTTGAAATAGCCGCCACAAATAAAGCTACTGAAATCATATATGGCGCCATCCCAATGCCGTTTTTCTCTACCTTGTTCTCATCTGTCTTGCTCAGCGTCAGAGGATCTGCCAGAGTTTTTGCATTGTCTTCCTTAGTAGAAACAGTCGACAATTTATCGCCTGCATCTGAGAGGCCATTGGACAAATCGCTCGTTCCCACAGTAAGTTTAGAGAGATTATCTGTTAAAGCACTGCTGCCATCAGCCAGCTTCTCTGTGCCACTCGCTAATTGATTGGTTCCATCTGCTAATTTCCCGAAACTAGAGGTCAATTCTGGAGATTTGTCTGTTAATTGGGCTGCCCCGTTTGCTAATTTTGTTGTATTTGCTAGCAAATCAGGATTCTTACTTGCCAAAGCTGATGTCCCCTCAGATAGCTGACCGACTGCATTGGTATAACTTGTCACCCCTTGTTCCAATTGTGTCGCGCCAGTCGTTAGTTTCTCATTTAGGGTATCTACACCTGCGACTAGTTGATTGGCTCCTCCACTTGCTGAACCGAGGCCAGTACTCACCGTTGATAAGCCATTATAAAGGCCATTGATCATGTTAGCTGCCTGTGGCAGAACTTGATTTGACGCACCTTCTAACTGACTAAATTTTGTTTGACTAGCGCCTTTTATCGTTTCAAGAGAAGCCCTCATTGTATCGATTTCTGATAAAATTGTCTGAGCAGATTGGTCACTTCCCGCTTGACTAGCACCGACTGCTGCATCAATCTCAGCCTTAGCCTCACTAGAAAGGCCTTGATAAGCACTGGTCCCTTGGACACTCGCCAAAGCTGCGGCCTTGGCATCTTGATTATTATTGATAATGGCCTGAGCGGATGCTGCTATGCTAGTCAGTGAAGCCTCAATGCTGTCTGTCGATACTGCTGAGTCACTTGCTGCAGCTTGAATACTAGCATTCAACTGAGTCAAGCCAGTTGCCAAATCATTCACGTTTTGCTGGTTGTTAGCTAAGGTTGTATCTACCGATGACTTTAATGTAGCCAAGCCAGTATTCAGATTCGTTACACCTGTTGATAAGGCCTGAACTCCATCTCCTGACTGAGTAAGCTGTTGGACTCCACCCAATAAGTCTGCTGATCGACCCGACAGCTGATTTGCACCTGCGGCCACAGTACTTACACCATTAGCATAAGTGTTTATCCCATTTGACAAACTACCCAGTCCAGACGATACTTGTGCAACACTCCCAGTATAAGTCTGTAGTCCTGTGTTAAATTGAGCTGCACCGGACGATAATTTGCTCGTAGCTTGATTCAGAGTTCTTAAGTTATCTGCAATTGTCTGACTGCCTGAACCTAGTTGTTGGCTGCCAGATGCTAATTGCTGAGCACCATCGGATGCCTTCACCAAGCCAGTTTTTAGATCTCCCATATTCTTAAATAAGGCGCTTGTATAAGTATCCGTCACATTTTGCGCCACCGTCTGCTTCAAAGAAGTCATGGCTGAATCACTCATCTTACCAGCAATAAAACTGTGGCCGCTAGACGTTTGATAGTCAATCTTCATTTGCTGAGGATTATCAGTCAAAATACTGGCTGCACGTTCAGATAAATCACTTGGAAGCGTCACAACCATGTAGTAATCACCCTTTTCCAGACCATTTTGAGCATCTTCTTTACTGACGAAGTGAAAATCCAGATTTTTATTTTCCTTGAGGCTGGAAACAACATTGTCGCCTATAGACAAGGTCTTACCACTAGCAGTTACAGCTTTATCCTGATTGACGACCGCTACCGGTAAGTCTGATACCTTTCCATATGGATCCCACATGGAGCTTAAGAAAATAACGTTATACAAGGCTGGAATCATAGAGACTCCCAACATCACAATGATAAAAGTCGGCTTTTTTAAAATAGCTTTCCATTCTCTTAACATATCTACCTCCTAAAATTATACACAGTGTCCAAATTTCGATAAAATTGATTATACACCAATCGAAAATTATTACAAGTTTATTCTTTAAAAATTGGACACCGTGTCTAATTTTGTTTAAAAAGATTGCTGGGAAGCGGAATAAGTTGGTTCTGCTGTATTCAAGCTTTCAATCATGTAGATAAAAAATTTTTTCCACTGGTAGGTACACAGGAAATCAGTATTATGTTAGAATGATAAGCGAGGTAAATGGAGTCAAGCATCGAGATCTTAACTTGACGGTACGGTTCCATGTGAAACACTGCTGCCAGCAGATGCCTCACATCACAATAGCTCAAGTCAGATTGAGCATAGTAAAGAAAGGTTTAAGACAATGAAAAAAAGAACACTATTTAGCTTATTTTCTCTAGTTGCAGTACTATTTCTTCTGTCAGCCTGCCGTTTCCTTGTACCATCTAACTCAGAGTCTACCACTCGCCCTTCTAATTCAGATAAATCAGGAAAAAAAGTTAGTTTAAAGGATTCCTCAAGCTCATCAAAGCAATCTTCCAAAAGCAAAAGCAGCTCCTCTAGCAGCAGTAGTTCTTCCAGAAGTTCTAGTAAAGAAAATAGTAGTTCTAGTAAGGATATAGAAAAAACTACAGATGGTCTTCCAGAAGATGCCGATCATGCTAAGAAAGATAAGATTTATGCGACTGGCGATGCCAAGGTTTATTACCAATCCTATGAATCTGGGGGTTTTGAAGCTCAAATTCCTGAATTTAAAGGATATACCCAAGAAAAAGTTAAAAGTATTTTCGGCGAGCCAGAAAAAGTAAGCACCGACCTCGCTTCTGAATACGAAGCCTTCCAAAACAAAGAATTAGAAAATCTGAAGAGGCTGGTTCAAGAGCAAAAAATCAACACCGAACAAGCACGTGCCTTCTTAGCAGGTGTAGTTGATATTTCTCAAGCATCTAGGCTACAAAACAAATACATTCTATACTCTTATAAAAATGAACAGATTTCTATTATCTTCTCACAGGAAGGCGAGCTACTTTATGTCACTCCTGACCCTGACTACCTCTACTTCAAATAATGTTCATAACAAAAGCCGAGACTTTACTTTAAACCTCGGCTTTATTATTTTACCAGTCGACTAAGCCTAATCAGATAAAATTTTGTCTATCTATGCTTAATTCCGGAATTTAACTCTTTTCCACTGGAAAAACATTTGATATAATAGTACACGGAGAAAAAGAAAAAGTAGTTTGCTATGATGGCTATTAGCTTGAAGAGCAGACTGAGGCTTAGCCTCAAAGGGAGATTTTATGTTAGAAAGCAATAAACGCCGAAAAACCAAGGCTATTATTGAAAGAGCCATGGTTTCACTACTGCATAAGCAGTCCTTCGACCATATCACTACTGTCCAGCTAGCTCAAGCTGCTGGCATCAGCCGTAGTAGTTTTTATACTCACTACAAGGATAAGTACGATATGATTGAACGTTATCAGCAAAACCTCTTTCATCAGTTGGGATATATTTTTGAGAATAATCAAGAAGATATTCAAACTGCGATTACGGAGGTCTTTCAGTTCCTTCAGCTAGAGCCACTCTTGGCTGCTCTTTTGACAGAAAACGGCACGAAAGAGATTCAGAATTTTCTGCGCCATAAGCTGCAGGTAATGTTGGCAGATAGTCTGCAGGACCGTTTTAGTAGACGTGTTTACAATAATTTTGAAAAAGAATACAGCAGAGTCTTTCTCGCCAATGCCTTCTTTGGTGTCTGCCAAATGTGGATTGCTAGAGGAAAAAAAGAAAGTCCTGAACAAATAGCAGAATTTCTTTTGAAAATGCTGTAAGAAGTTGCTGGAACCCAATGGGTTCCAGCTCTTTTCATATTTTGAAAAATTAAACAGGGTGTACAAAACCTCTTTTGGTTCTGTACACCCTATTTTCCTTATATTATAGTTTCATAGCCAGCATATTGACTGTCATACCAGCTGCCGTTCCCATCAGAGCGATGGTGTCCCCTTCCTTGACTAGATTGCGCTCCAGAGCATAGCAGAGAGAGAAGGGCACTGCTACTGACACCATATTACCATAGTCTTGCACAATATTAAGGTATTTATCATCAGGAATACCCAAGCTGCGCATGACCATTGGCAGAGCCCGACTCGCCTGATGCGGAATGATATAATCCAAGTCAGATAGGCTGAGACCACTCTTTTCCTTAAACTCTTTAAACATTTCCGGAATTTTTCTGGCTGAGAGCAAGAGTATCTTCTTACCATTCATGTCAAACATGTAGTGAGTCTTGGTAGCATCCGAATACTCCTTAGGCTGAAAAGATGTCAAACCACCGCGAATCTCTGTATCATGAGCTCCCTCAGACCACGTCCGCTGCAGACTGGAGATGACCCCTCTTTCTTCCTCTGTTGCTTCAAAAATCAAAGCTGCTGCTCCGTCACTGAACAACTCAAAACTTTCTTTCTGATTGGGATTAAGCCCTAAGCTTCCAACCTCACTAGATACGATGAGGATCCTATGATACTCACCAGCCTCCAACAAATGAGACATGAGACTCAAAGCCGAGATAAAGCTGGTGCAAGTCGTATTGATATCCATGGCTGGAATGGACAAGCCCTTGGCTACCAACTCATGAATCAGGGCCGCTGTACAAGGAATAGGCTGGACACCCACCGCACTGGCTGACACGATACAATCGATGTCTTTGATTGTCAAGCCCGCTTGCTCTAGGGCTTTTTCAATCGCCTTAACAGCCATGGAAAGCTGGGTTTCTTCATTTTCCACCACTCGATAACGGGTCTGATCCTTAAAAGTCACAGTATTTCTAGGTAGATGCGTACCATAACCAACAATCTTTATATGATTCTTTACTGCTGTCATATTAAACTCCTTCTTGTCAGACTTGGGGCTGCTCAATAGCTAGGTAAACTGCCAAAGCGCTTCAGCCTCTGATTCATATGTTTTTCCACTTGGAGCATTCTTAAGTCCGATAGATACGTTTCAACTTACGGCTTCTGTCCCGCTGGTAATCTTCAAAAGAAATAGCCGACATAAGAAAGCCCTTATCAGTCGCTAAGTTTTGAAATTGCTGGACAAGCTCGTCTTCTCGCTGCTGACTACGATGTTCGATAGCAATGGTCAACGAATAGTCCTTTTTCTGAGCGACTTGATATTCTCCAATCCCATCAACTAAGAGCAGACAACGGCGAATAAAGTCTGGAAAGACCTCCACCGACTGACCTGCGGCATTTTCAAAAATGAAAATATCATCCGAGCGCCCCTCAAGCTTATCAATCCGTGTAAAGACCGAGCCGCAGGGGCAAGGTTCAGGATTTTCCACCAAGATATCATTCAGCTCATATTGAAAAATTGGCTGAGAAGTCCGCTTAAAATCCGTAATAATTGGGTAAAAGCGCCTATCATCCAAGTAGTGCTTATCTACATGGACAATGTCTTCGTTTAGATGAAGATTCCCGTAACTACAGCTGCAGGCTAGAAAGCCCTCAGTCGCTTGGTAGACCTGGTCCACCTTTTTTAGACCAAATCCTGCTTGAATTCTCTGCCGATCCGGCTCTTCCAAAATTTCTGCCACTGATACGACTTTGCTAGGAGCAATTTTCAAATTTCCTGCCTGGACTTGTTCTGCCAGCTCCAAGAGCATTGATGCTGGCGCTACCAAAATCGTCGGCTGGTAAGCATTCAAGCGCTCTACGTGTTCTTCAGCTCCCTGGAAAGTATCAAAATACTCCAGAGAAATCAAGCCTGAATTGACAGTCTGATAGAGTTGGTTGTCTGCCCGAAGAAAGAAGGCAATTTTGTGCCCAAAGAGTTTTCCTGTAGGCAGCATCTTGGCCAAGATGGCTGCCGCCCACATACTCCGCTCCTTTTCAGTAGTGACAAATAAACCTCGGTGACCGGATGTCCCCGAAGACAATCCGACAGCAATTTCTCCTATCATGGGGCTGAAATCACGTGTCCGCTCGCTCTCCAGTGCTAAGGCTAGCAACTCATCTCGATCCAGTCCCTGAGTATTGAGCTCATTGAAATGCTCCATCATAAAGGCCTTATTCATCTTAAAATCTGCTGGAATGCCTGATTTAAAATAAGGTGATTCCTGCTGCAGAAATTCCCGATAGGCTGCTAAAGCCTTGATTTGATAGCATTCCAAGGCCTGTCGATCCTTAAACCGATACCCCCAGCGCATGACGCTAAAGGTTTTTAGAAATGTTCCTAGTTTCATACAAAATCTGCTCCGCTCTCTCAGCCGGATCATGACTGACTAGCACCTGATAGCCAACAGCAAGCAACTGCCGTAGCAAGGCCACACCGGCCATGTATTCTTCCTTACTATCTTGGATGAGTGACGGCAAGAAACGCATCTGCTCCGTATAAGGCAACAGATCCACGCCCCAGCACAAATCAGCTCCGATAAACAGATGATAATCTGGCAAAAAGAGACAAGCTTGACCAGCAGCATGCCCATCAACTGAGGCCAGATATATACTGCCATCGCCAAACAAGTCAACTGTCTTGCGATAGAGGAATGCTTCTTGCACCTGCTGAGGTTCCACCACTTCCAACCGACTCTCAAAATCCTGCGGAAGAAATTCCTTGAAAATCAAATCCTTCAGTTTGGCATGCTGATACGTTTTGAAAACGGTCTTGGTCAGAATGAAGCGGGCCTTGGGAAAGAAAGCGGCTCCGCCGATGTGATCTGGATGCAAGTGCGACAAGATGACATAAGAAATATCTTCTGGCGCAATTCCTTTTTGCTCAAGCAGACGATCTACACGCTCCTCTTCTGACATATCAACAGGCGTTCCCAGACCATAAAGCCAGTATTTAAAATTGGGCTTCAGAATAGCTGGAGAATAGCCAGTGTCATAGAGAATATAGCCTTTCTCACGATGCTTCAAGAGGAAAACACCAGCTGGAAAAATCTTTTTTTTCTTGGCAACTCCCTTAAACATCTGTTGCAAGTGACTGCTGCAGCGCCCAGGCTGAAGATACTCAATTTTCTCGATAATGTTGGACATATTTTGCAATCCCTTCACTGATTGTCAACTTGGGTTGATAGCCCAAATCCCTTACTGCTGCTGATATATCCAGCGTTTGACTGTAACGCATTAAGTAATAGGTGTAAAGAGTCAGAGGCGGCTCTTTTTCAATGTTAAACAAGCGATAAAAGCTTTCAAAGCCCTGTGCTAGAAAGCCTAGAAAAGCAGCAGGCAACTTAATATAACGTTTACGAACCTGTAAACCTTCCAAAGCTTCATCCAGCATATCCTTGAAACTACGGGATTCTCCGTTGGTAATGTTGTAAACTTGTCCTTGCGCTTCTGGAATTTCCAAAGCCAGACGAACAGCCAAGGCCACATTTTCCACACAGGTCATGTCCATCATTTGCTGGCCATTTCTGATGAGTGGAATCGCCAGTTTTTGACTTAAGCGCAGAATCCTAGGAAAGATACTGGTATCTCCAATACCAAAAAGCCCTCTAGGACGCAAGATAACCGATGGAACTTGAGGATAACTTCCGACAATCCGCTCAGCCATGAGCTTGCTTTTGATATAGAAATTCAGCTCATTCTCCTGAGGAGCAGCCTCTTCTTTGATAGCGAGTTGATCACGCGCCGCAGCATAAACACTTGGGGAGGAAATATAGACCAGTCTTTGCACTCCAAAATGCCGGCAAGCTTCCATAACCAGTTTGGTTCCTACCACATTAGTCTGATAAAACTGCTCCCAGGGTCCCCAAATCGTTGAGAGAGCACCAGCATGCACCACTGCATCCACTCCTTCGCAGGCTGCAAAAATTTCTTCTTCTCTGGTAAAATCACCAGCAAAAAACTCTACTGAAGGACCTTCTAACTGCCGACCAGCCTTCAGATTACGGCCAAAAGCCCGCACCTGATAGCCTTGTTCAGCCAGCTCTTCAACAACATACTTTCCTAGAAAGCCAGTCGCTCCTGTCACTAGAACCTTCATCGCTACTCCTTTCATATAATTTTCTGTTTGTATCTTGTTCCCATTATACACCATTTCAGCAAATCTTCCGTAAAAAAGCTGGAAAAAATCTTTACAGAGTGTCTCACCTGATTGGATAGGAGCAGAAAGAAATCAACCAATTTCTGAAAAATATCTGTCTCCTTTTCCTTGCTCTTAGTTATAGAAAATTGAGCAAACTCAAGTTTTCGTCAACCTTTTTAGTTAAAATCAGCTTTATTAGTTCACTGAGAATATTAAAAAAGAAGCCGGTTTCCCGGCTTCTGAACAAATACAAATTAAAGCATTTTGTTGTAGAATTCAACGATAAGTGCTTCGTTGATTTCTGGGTTGATTTCGTCGCGCTCTGGAAGGCGAGTCAATGAACCTTCTAATTTTTCAGCATCAAATGATACGAATGCTGGACGTCCAAGAGTTGCTTCAACAGCTTCAAGGATTGCTGGAACTTTCAATGATTTTTCACGAACTGAGATCACTTGACCTGGAGTTACGCGGTATGATGGGATATCAACGCGTTTTCCGTCAACAAGGATGT
>ERZ773059.1528-NODE-1528-length-11326-cov-43.398722_pt1 | contig 11326 bp, 10 predicted proteins | sample MGYA00580514_ERZ773059 | MGnify/ENA primary metagenome ERZ773059 (study PRJEB29015, sample SAMEA2737981) | human oral metagenome | biome: human oral; feature: human-associated habitat; material: dental | place: China | collected 2056 ...
GTGGTATGAACTGGCAGCCCGCCGAAGAGCTCGACATCGAGGCTCGCCGCGCCTTTTGGACCTGGTATCTGGACGAAGCCATTCCCTGGGCCCTGACCACCTAAGATGCGACGAAGGAAAGGAGGGGGGCGAGACTCATGATTGATATGGTTGCTGTGAATAGGGAGGTTGAGCGCGGTCGGGCCGAGTTGGCCGCCAGCAGCGAGGGGATCTTGTCGCTCAAACAGCGGACGCGGATCTGGGTGGCGATGGATGACCCGGATGATCCGGAGGCCTCCTACCGGCACCGGACGTATTTGAAGGTCGCGTGCGTGCGTCATGTGCAGCATTACTGGGACCGCACGTTCCCGTCGAACCCGGGCGTGGAGGAGATGCTCGCCCTGACGCAGGCCCTCATCGACCGCAAAGCAGACCCCAAGCGGGCCGAGGAGCGGGCCGTGCAGTTCTTCGAGCACATTATTATCCGCACCGATGTGACTCCCGACCTTGAGCCGGCTATTAGGGTTGCTGATGCGGCTTCTGGTACGGCTATGACTGCTTGCTATCGTAATCCTGACTATGATATTGCGGATGGTACGGAGGACGATGATGAGCTTCTCCCGGCTTCTCTTGAGCCGAGCTATTCGTGTGCGAGTGCTGCTGCCGGTGGTATGAACTGGCAGCCCGCCGAAGAGCTCGACATCGAGGCTCGCCGCGCCTTTTGGACCTGGTATCTGGACGAAGCCATTCCCTGGGCCCTGACCACCTAAGACACGACGAAGAGGATGAGTGAGGGGTCGCCGCGTCAGCGCGTTCCGCCCAGGACCGCCAGGACGACGGCGGCGCTGCGAGCGGCGGCTTCGTCGACGCCGATGTGGAAGTCCTGCCCGGCCCGCGGTCCGCACAGGTCGGAGACGCCGCGGATCGAGACGAACGGGACCCCGGCGCCCGCGGCCACCTGCGCCAACGCCGTCGACTCCATGTCCGTGCTCACCGCCCGCGGGAACAGCTTGCGCACTCGGCCCGCCGTCGCCGCCGTGACGAACGAATTCCCCGCCAGCATCCGGCCAACGCGAATGCGCGCCGAACCCGACGACGGCGTCGCCCCCGCCAGCGCGGCGGGCCCGACCTCCTCCACCCGCGTCAGCAGTGCCGCGTCCGCCTCGAAGACGGCCGGCTGGCCCGGCGTCTGCCCGTAGGCGTAGCCGAAGGCGGTGGCGTCGGCATCGGTGAAGGCCAGGGCCGTCGAGGCGCACACGTCCCCGACCTCGACGTCGAGCCCGAGCCCGCCCGTCGTGCCCGCCGAGACGACGACGTCGGGCGTCACCCGGGTGAGTGCGGTGGCCAGGGCGCTGGCGGCCGCCACCAGTCCGATGCCGCTGCGCACGAGGAGCAGCTCGCGCGGACCGACGCCCTGCACTGTGCTGCCGGCTGGACTGGGCGCAACGAGCGCGATCGCCTCGGCGTCACCGTGCAGTGCCACGGGCTCGGCGGCGTCGGAGCGGGGCAGAGCCTTCAAAAACGGCCGGGCCTCCTCGGGCATGGCGACGGCGACGACGGCGGCGACCGGGCGGGGATGGGAAGATGCGGGAGTCGTGCTCATGGCCCTGAGCCTATGCGGGTGCCGCCCGCAGCGGTCGGGTGCGCCCCGCCGGTCCGCGCCCGCACCCCGCCGACCCGCACCATTCCCGCGCCATCAGCTCGCCTCGGCGTCGCCCTCGGTCACGGGAGCGGACAGCGCCATGATGATCGCCCCGATGATGTGCCGCAGGTAGGCCCGTGGGTCGTCGGCGTCGTGGCCCGCGATCGTCATCCCCGTCGCCTCCTCGGCCAGAGAGTCGAGGAAGAACAGGCACACGGCGTCGCCGATGCCCTGCGCGGCTACCACCGGCCGCCTGCCCATCCGCGCCAGCAGGGACTCGACGCAGCCTGCGATGGCCGTGTCCAGGACCCGACGGCCGGCCGCGGGAACCTGCGGCGAATCGGGATGGCGCATCCGATGGAGCATGTGCTCGGTGCAGATGATGTACATGACGCGGGCCTCAGAGCGCAGCGAGTCCAGCATCTCCATGAGCGAGTCGATCGTGGGCTCCCCTTCAATGGCGTCGGCGGCGGCTTCGATCCGTTCAACCATCGCCGCCAGGCGCTCGACGATCGCCTCGTTGAGGACCTCGTCCAGCGAGGAGTAGTTGGAGTAGAAGGCGCCCCGGGTAAAACCGGCTCGCCTGACGACGTCGTCGATGCGGGCGCCCTCCATCCCCTTGGCCATGATCACCTCGGCCGCGGCCTCCCGCAGGCGAGCCCGGGTGTTCTCCCTCTTGCGCAGACCGCGCCCGCTGCGGGACTCGCGAGTGGCGCGGCGCGCGGTAGGCGGCATGGCGGACTCCAGGTGTCTCGGGTCGACGATCAGGACGGTCAGGGCGGCACGGCGAGTGCTAGAACCGATGCTACCGGGCAGCGGTGGTAAGTGGGCTCACACCATCTGAATTTTTCATACAGAAGTGTATCGAGTACGTTCCTGTACTGAACTTGTTTCCGCCTCGTCGTCGCGACATGTGAAAGGATCCCGGGTGTCCGCACTCCTGTACAGGTTCGGCCGCTGGTGCGCCGAACACGCCGTCCGGGTGCTGGCTGCCTGGCTCCTCATCATCCTCATGCTCGGTGGTGCCGTCGTGCTGACCGGCGGCAAGCTCAACAACACCTTCACCATCTCCGGCACCGAGTCCATGACGGGTCTGGACATCCTCGCCCAGCGCCTCCCCCAAGCGGCCGGCACCTCCGAACAGGTCCTCATCACCGCCGACGACGGTGACATCGAGAACCACCGCGACGCCGTCGACGGCTTCGTCCAGGCCGCCTCCGACCTCGACGGCGTCGCCCTGGTCTCCCAGCCCTTCGGCTCGGACGCCTCCGGCAGCACCCCGGCCACCGCTTCCACCGTCTCGGACGACGGCGCCCACGTTCTAATCCAGATCCAGGCCGACATCTCCGTGGGCAGCATGACCTCCGGGCAGACGGACAAGGCCGCTACTCTGTCCGAGGCTCTCGACGAGCTCGTCGCCGCCACTGAGGCGGGCGACCCCGATCTGTCCATCCAGCTCGGCGGTACCATCGGCGAGAGCGCCGATATCGGGCTGGGCCCCACCGAGCTCATCGGCGTCGGGATCGCGGCCGTCGTCCTGCTGGCCACCTTCGGTTCGGTCGTGGCCGCCGGCGCCCCGCTGGTGGCGGCCTTCATCGGCGTCGGAGTCGGCATGCTCGGCATCCTGCTGGCCGCCAGCGCGACCTCCATCAACTCCACCACCCCGGTGCTGGCCGTCATGATCGGCCTGGCCGTCGGCATCGACTACGCCCTGTTCATCATCTCCCGCGCCCGCGAGTACCTCGCCGACGGCGTGGCCCCCGATGAGGCCGCCGGACGGGCTGTAGCCACCTCCGGGTCCGCTGTCGTCTTCGCGGGCACCACCGTCATCCTCGCCCTGTGCGGCTTGTCCGTGGCCCGCATCCCCTTCTTGACCGTCATGGGCGTGGCCAGCGCCGCCGTGGTGGCGGTCGCCGTCGGGGTCGCCCTGAGCGTCGTGCCCGCCCTCATCGGCGTGGCCGGCACTCGGATGCGTCCGAGTCGTCGACGCGTCGGGACCGGCGGCCGCAGCGCCGACCGTCGCGACATCGGGGCCCGGCGCGGTGGCCGCCGTGCCGGGCGCGGCCGGACCGCCGCCCGCTACCCCGCCTCCCGGCGTTGGGTGGGCCTGGTGACCCGCCGTCCGTGGGCCACCATCGCCGTCGTCGTCGTGATCCTGGGGACGGCGGCCGTCCCCGCCAGGAGTCTGCACCTGGCCCTGACCGACGACGGCTTCGCCAACAAGGACACCGAGCAGCGCGAGACCTACGACGCCATCGCCCGGGTCTACGGCCCCGGCTACAACTCGCCCATCATTGTCATCGCCGACATCGTCACCACCACCGATCCCGTCGGCGTCGTCGACGACCTTGCCGACGACCTCGGCTCTCTGCCCGGTGTCGCCTCCATCGCCCTGGCCACCCCCAATGAGGACGGCTCGCTGGGGCTCGTCCAGATCCGCCCCGACGCCGGGCAGGCCGACGAGCAGACCATGGACCTGGTGCGTGCCATCCGCTCCCGCGCCGCCGATTACGAGGATCGGTACGGCATCACCGATGTCATGGTCACCGGGCAGACCGCCGTCGCCATCGACGTGTCGACCTCCCTGAACGCGGCGCTGCTGCCGTTCGGGATCGTCGTGGTCGGGTTGTCCGTCGTCCTGCTCATGATCGTCTTCCGCTCGGTGGCGGTGCCGCTGACCGCTACGCTCGGCTACGTGCTCTCCCTGTCCGCGGGCATGGGCGCCGCCGGAGCGGTATGGGGGTGGGGCTGGATGGCCGACGCCCTCGGCGTGTCCAGGACCGGCGCGGTCATCTCCTTCATGCCCGTCATCGTCATGGGCGTGCTCTTCGGCCTGGCCATGGACTACGAGGTGTTCCTCGTCTCGCGCATGCGTGAGGAGTGGATCCGCGGCCAGGGCCGTCCTGATGACGCCCGACGCGCCGTCGAGTCGGGCTTCACCGGCTCCGCGGTCGTCGTCGGCGCCGCCGCTCTCATCATGACCGGCGTTTTCGCCGCTTTCGTCCCCAGTCACAACGTCTACGTCAAACCCATCGCTGTCGCCCTGACCGCGGGCATCGCCGCGGATGCCTTCATCGTGCGCATGACTCTCATCCCCGCGGTCATGGCCGCCCTGGGGCCCAGGGCCTGGTGGCTGCCCCGGTGGCTGGAGCGCCAGCTTCCGGTCATCGACGTCGAGGGCGAGGGGCTCGAGCGCACCCTCGAGCATGAGAGGTGGACGGCCGCCCACGGTGATGTCGTCCTGCGCGCCCGGGCGGTCACCCTCGCCGACGCCGTCGGCGCAGCCGTACGCGACCTGGACCTGACGGTAGCTCCCGGTGAAGTCGCCCTCGTGCGCGCCGCCACCCCGCTGGCCCGCCGGGCGCTGGCCGCCGCCATCGGCGGGCGCCTCCAGCCGACGAGCGGCGTCCTTGTCGTCGACGGCCACGTGCTGCCCGACGGCACCGCTTTCATCCAGACCGTCACCACCTCCGTGCACGCCTACGACGACGATGTCGCCCCGCACGTGCGCATCGTCGTCGTCGACGATCCCGGCGGCAGGCGCTGGCAGCGCGTGGCCGAGCTCGCTGCCGACGGCGTCGCCGTCGTCGTTACCGGCGGCGCCGACATGCCCTCGGTCGCACCCGTCGACGTCGATCCCGCTTCGATCGTCGACATCGCCTCCGACGGATCGGCGCACACCCGCCGCGCCCCCGAGCGCCGCGCCGTGGCCCCGGCGCAGGCCGACCGATCGCCGTCCGAGGGCGAGAGCCCCGGCGACCCGGGCATCGCCGGCCTCGACGGCCCGTACAGCCCCGACACTCCGGGCGGCCCGGATGCCCCGAACGCCCCGAGCACGGTCCGGCGCGCGCGCCGGACCCGGCCCACCCCGGAAGGAATCGAAGGAACCGAGGTCTCCTCATGACACGACGCTCCATTATTCTGGCCATCCTCGTCATTCTCGTCCCGGCGCTCGCCGGCTTCATGGTCGTCTCCGCCGCGACCGCGCCCAAGGCGAAGGCGGCCTCCATCCCCGCGGCCGTCGTCAATCTCGACTCGCCCGCCACCACCTCCGACGGCACCACCATGCCCGCCGGCCGACTGCTGCTCGGCCGCTTGACCGACCCCGACGCGGCTCTGACCGCCTCCTCCTCCACCGGCGCCACCACCGACACCCTGGACTACTCGGTCGTGACGGCCGACGCCGCCGCTCAGGGTCTGTCCGATGGTACGTACGACGTTGTCATCACCATCCCTGAGGGCTTCAGCCAGGCCGTCGTCGACACCCTCGGCGGCACCCCGAGCGACGCCACCGTCGACGTCCAGACCAACGGCACCGCCTCCCCCGAGGTCGGTGCCGCCAGCCAGGAGATCGTCTCCGCGGCCGCCGCCTCCCTGGGCACGACCGTCTCCGTCGCCTACCTCAACGCGTCGCTGACGTCGCTGAGCGACATGAAGGATCAGCTCGGCCGGGCGGCCGGCGGTGCCGATCGACTGTCCACCGGTGCGGACTCCCTGGAGTCGGGCGCCGACGACCTGAGCACCGGCGCCGACCAGGCCTCCCAGGGCGCCACGACGCTGGCGGACGGGCTGAACCGGCTGGAGTCGGGCGCCGACGAGCTGACCGACGGGACCTCCTCGGCCTCCTCGGGGGCCGCGGACCTGTCCGACGGTGCGTCGAGTTTGTCGTCGGGGGCTTCGACGTTGGCCGATGGTGCGGATTCGGTGGATTCGGGTGCGTCGAGTCTGTCGTCCGGGGCTTCGACGTTGGCCGATGGTGCGGATTCGGTGGATTCGGGTGCGTCGAGTCTGTCGTCCGGAGCTTCGACGCTGGCCGACGGCGCGGCCACGGTGGACTCCGGTGCGAGCACCCTGGCTACCGGCACTTCGAACCTCTCCACCGGTGTGGACTCCTACGTCACCGGCGTCACCGGGGCCCGCGATGCCCTGACCGTCCCCCAGAACGGCGCCGCCGCCTCCCTGGTCGACGGCGCGGCCCAGCTGGCGGGCGGCGTGGACTCCTACACCTCCGGCGTCGACCAGCTGCACCAGAGGCTGACCGCGACGGATCCGGCCACGGGCACGAACCTGGTGACGGGCGCGTCCTCGCTCGCCGACGGGGCGAACCGGCTGGAGGGCGGCATCGACTCCTACACCTCCGGCGTCGACACCCTGGCCTCTCAGGCGAATCAGGCCGGCACGGGGCTGGAGACCGCCTACCGGCAGTGCGTCTCCGACCACGGCGAGCAGGACGCCACCTGCCAGTACCTGGCGGCGAGCACGGCCGGCATGGGCCGGAGCACCGACGTCTACGACCCCGCCACGGGTGCCAACACCGACGGGTCGCGGGCCACCATGCTCGGTGTTCTCAACACCCTGAGTTCGACAGCCCCAGGTTCCCCGCGCGCCGGGCTCACCTCGGGCGCTTCCGAGGTCGCCACTGGCGCGTCCGGGCTATCGAAGGCGATCGGCACCGACCCCTCGTCCACCGACCCGACGACCGTGGTCGGCGCCCTGGGAGCGCTGTCCGACCAGTCGGAGACCCTGTCCGACGCCGCCTCCGCCGTCAGCACCGGTCTGGGCGGCTCCACCGACGTCTACGACCCGACCGACCCCTCCAGCGCAACCCTGGCCGGAGTCCTCAACACCCTCGTCAGCCAGGGCTCCAACCTGACGGCCGGCGCCTCGAATCTGTCCAGCGGGGCCAGCACCCTGTCGGGCGGGGCCAGTACTCTGTCGTCGAGCGCCTCCACCCTGTCGTCGGGCGCGAGCAGCCTGTCGGGCGGGACCTCGCGGCTGTCCACCGGAGCGAACAGTCTGTCCAACGGCGCCAGCACGCTCGCGGACGGCACGTCGCAGTTGTCGTCGGGCGCGAGCAGTCTGTCCACCGGGGCCACCCGACTGTCCGGCGGCGCCGACACCCTCTCCCAGGGCCTGTCCCGACTCGAGACGGGCGCGTCCTCGCTCGCCGCCGGCACCACCTCGGCGGCCGATGGAGCCACCACTTTGTCCGACGGCGTGAGCAGCCTGTCCTCCGGCGCCACCCAGCTGTCTGACGGGGCGAGCACCCTGTCCACCGGAGCCGACGACCTGTCCACCGGACTGAGCACCGCTGAGGATTCCGTCCCCTCCTACACCGATCAGCAGGCCGCCGACCTGGCCGCCGCGCTGGCTCAGCCGGTCAGCGTCGATACGAGCGCGGCGGGTTCCGCCCGACCGGAGACCTCGGCGGCCCCCGCCGCCATCGCCATCGCTTCGTGGATCGGAGCGCTCGTCGTCGTCTCCGGGCTGGGGCTGATGACCCGGCGCCGGGTCGAGGCCCCGATGAGTCCGGCTCGTCTTGCCGGCGCTTCGCTGAAGCCGGCCGTCGGTCTGGCCCTGGTTCAGGCGCCCGTGCTGATCGGCGTCGTCGTTCTGGCCGGGGCCCGTACGGGGTCCGTCGGACCAGCCGTGCTGCTGACCGCCGTCGGCGCGGTCGCGATGACAGTGCTGCACGCGGCCCTCATGGCGGTCTTCGGGCCGCGCGGAGGGGCGGCGGTCTCCCTCCTGGCCCTCGTCGCTCAGGGCGTGCTGGTTCTGGGCGGAAGTGCGGCGCGGGCGAGCGGTGCGCTTCTGGTGGCACCTGTCGGCGTGCTCCATTCGGCGCTGTCGGGCCTCATGCTGGGTACGGTCGGCGAGGGCGTGAGTGCCGCCACGGCGGTCCTCCTGGCGTGGGCCGCGGCCTCGGCTCTGGCCATGACCCTGGCGGTACGACGTCGACGGAGCACATCGGTCGAAGCGCTGCGGCGCGAGCTCGCAGAGCCGCAGGGCGCCTGAGCGGGCGCGCATCGCTCCCGCCCCGGCGCCCCGTCGTCGAGATCAACATGCCGAGCCGAGATCGACGTCGCCGCCGTCAATCTCGGCTCGGCATGTCGATCTCGACGACGGACCACTCATCGCGCGCCGCGAGGAAGTCCCGCACGGCCGCCTGTGCGGCCTCCAAAGAGTGGTTGGCGCCCCAGCCGCACTGCACCTCGTTGGCGGCGGGCACCTCGGTGGCCGTCAGGATGTCGCGGAAGGTCGCCTCCAGCAACGGCAGGAACTCGGCCGGCTCCAGACCCAGGGTCAGGGCGTAGAAGCCGGTCTGGCAGCCCATCGGACCCCAGTCGATGAGCCGGTCGGTGTGATTCCTCATGAGCTCGGCGGTCAGGTGCTCGATGGAGTGAACCGCCGTCATCTCCAGGTGCTCGCGATTGGGCTGGCAGAAGCGCACGTCGTACTTGACCAGCTCGTCGCCGCCCGGCAGGCGTTTGCGGTCGGCGATGCGCACGAAGGGCGCGACGACCCGCGTGTGGTCGAGGTTGAAGGATTCCACGTTCATCCGGTGCGTGCTCCGCTCGCTCATGTCGTCAGCATAGACCTGTGGGCCGACCCACATTCACAAGTAAACCGGACGACCGGTATAGTTGTCGTCGAACGCGCCTCGGGAGGTCCTCGTCGGCTTCGGTCGCCGCACCAGGGAAGGCCCGCCGGGCCTTTCGGGAATGAGGTCCTGCGCGAGGATCATCGCACGAATCGGGAGGGATGATGCGTCACGCCAGGGTCGTGCTCGTGGTCGTGGATGTCTGCTTGATGGCCTACTGGGCGGCGACCGCGATGCATCTCATTCCGCTCGACAAAGCTTTCAAGGACTACGAGGACGCCACCATCCAGGCCTGGAACTGGTCCTTCCTCCCCCTGGACTCCCTAGCCGCGACGCTCGGTTGCTGGGGGACGCACCTCGTCGGCAGGGGGCGGCCGTTCGGGAGGGAGATCCTGATAATCGGGCTGACCCTCACTTTCTGCGCGGGACTCATGGCCGTGTCCTTCTGGGCGCTCTACGGGGACATTAACCTCGGGTGGTGGGCGCCGAATATCATGCTGATGATCGTTCCGTGCGTTGTGTGCGGGACACTCCTCCGCGAGGATCCTCACCGGTAGTCGACCGGACATGGATCCGGTCTGATCCGGTCTGCTCCGACGCCGCTCGACCCGATCGGCCCCGCCGGACCAGTCGGTCCGTTCAGCCCTTCCGGTAGGGCCTGACCATCTCCTTGAGGAGCTCGATGGTCTTGGCACGGGAGTTCTGGCTGGGGGCGGCGAGTTGCAACGTGTCGGCCAACCAGAGCCCGTCCACGGCGTAGCGCACAGTGGAGACGACGTGAGGCGGAATTCCGTCGGAGTGCAGGCGCTCGTTCCAGCCGTCGTACTTCCGGCGCAGGAGCCCCAGCGCCTCCGAGTTGACGATGACGGCGGCGAGCATCGCTATCACCCCTCGGGACGCCGGGCCGTCGGACCTGCTCGCCGACTGGATGTAGGCCTCGACGGCCGAGCCCGGAGAGCCGTCCGCCGCCTCGAGGAGACGATCGAACTCCCGGGTGTACCTCTCGATCAGCCCCTCGACGAGTTCCTGCTTCGACGCGAAGTGGTAGAAGAGGCCGCCCTTACTGATACGCGCCTCCTCGGCCACGGACGCGATCGTCAGGCGATCCCCTCCATCGCGGACCAGGACTCTCTGCGCCGCGTCGAGGATCCTGTCACGAGTGAGGGTCTGCTGAGACTCCGGCACCGAATCGCCCTCCTCCTGCTTCCCCTTGCGACGTGCTTTCCAATCTCAGCCTACAGGTACTGCGGGGCCGGGCAAGGGCCTGCGCGACGAACGCGGAGCGGTCGACGGGATGGACAACATTATGATACCGGACGTCCGGTATAGTCATCTGCATGCACATCTGTTTCTTGCTGACCGCCATCGGCGCCGAGGTGCTGGCGACGAGCTCACTGCGCGCTGCGACGGCCGCCGCGGCGGCGTGGATCTGGTGGGTGATCGCCGTCTGCGGGTACGGGGCGTCGTTCGCCCTCTTCTTCGCCGCGTTGCGTCACGGTGCGCCGCTGGCGGAGTCATACGCCGTGTGGGCGGGTCTGGGGGTGGCCGCCACGGCGGTCGTCGGCTGGTTGGTGTTCTCGGAGAGAATGTCGTTCGCCGTGATCACCGGCATAGGTCTGGTCGTCTCGGGCGTTCTTCTCATCGAGCTGTGCGGGCGCGGAGGCCATTCCTGATCCGATGTGATCCGATGGCGTCGCGGCTCCCGCCGGTTGCGACGGCCGCGGGCACGCGCGACCACAGGACGTAGGACCGGACGGAGGGGCAGGATGAGGGCATGAGTCATCCTCTCGCCCGCATCACCGCCGGGCCCGTCGACGCCCCCACCCTGGTGCTCCTCCACGGGATCACGGCGTCGGCGCTCTCCCAGACAGACGCCATCGACCACTGGACCGCCCTGGGCTACCGGGTGGTCGCCGTCGACGCCCGCGGCCACGGTCTGTCACCGCGCTGGGCGCCGCAGGAGCTGGAGCGCGCCGGTGAGGTCCTCGTCGACGACGCCGTCGCGGTCCTGGAGGATCTCCTCGTCCAGGACCGCGGTCGGCGCGCCCTGGGGCTGCCCGCAACCGACCCGCCCGTCGTCATCGGCCACTCCATGGGTGCGGCCACCGCCATGGTGGTCGCGGCGCGCCGCCCCGAGCTGCTCACCGGCGTCGTACTGGCGGACCCGGCCCGTTACGGCTCCCGCAGCCCGGCCGAGCTGCTGGCCCGCGGGGCCGCGCGCGAACGGGCCCGTGCCGCCTCCCGGGGCCTGCCCGGCGCGGACAGCCTCTCGGAGCAGCTCACCGAGCGGGTCCTGGGCGGGGGATGAGGCTGGTGCCGGCGGG
>ERZ773059.1529-NODE-1529-length-11324-cov-12.615228_pt1 | contig 11324 bp, 11 predicted proteins | sample MGYA00580514_ERZ773059 | MGnify/ENA primary metagenome ERZ773059 (study PRJEB29015, sample SAMEA2737981) | human oral metagenome | biome: human oral; feature: human-associated habitat; material: dental | place: China | collected 2056 ...
TGCTCAGGCCGGCGACGCGGCGGGTGCCGGCGCGCGCCTCGCGCTCCAGGAGGCCGTCGTCATCGGTCTCCCGGCTCAGGTGCTCGCCGGCGGTGGAGGCCAGTGCCGTCCCGGCCCGGGACAGGACGCGGTTGACGATGTCCTCGGGCGTGGGCGGCCGGCCCGGGCCGGCGGAGCCCGCGGAGGGGGCGGTGTCAGGGGTGCGGGACTCGTTCATGGAGTGTCCTTACTCGTATGCAATGGTCCGGAGCGGTGCTCGACGGACCCGCCCGGGTGCGTCCGGGCCCGGCTGGGAGCGGGTGTCGGGAGCCGGCGGCGTCACGGTCACCGGCTCAGCGCATACGGAAGATCCACATGGCGCCATGCTAGCGCACGGCGCCCCGTCACCGGGAGCCGCTCCGGGAGCCGCCGAGCCCACCTGGTCTGCCGCCGGTCTGCTGTCCGGTGCTGCGGGTTCGTGCGACTGGCGCTGCTCGGCCCGCACAGGGCGTGGACTCCAGGTCTCCGCCCACGGGACGGGTGCGCGCGACAAGATGCCGCCGCCCGAGCCGCCTCAGGACCCCCGCCCACGGAACGGGTGCGGCGGCGGGCTGCACGTGGGAGAGAGGCGACCCGACAGAAAGAACACCGATTATCGTTGAGATTCTGCGGTTTCGCCCAGTCCGTCACGTACGACTGCCGTGCTCCCACGTGCACGCAAGGGAGTCTGCGTACATGGGAGCACGCAAGCTCGACGCTACGAACATTCGAAAACCGCAGAATCATGAGGAAAACCAGCACTCGTGTCAGCAGGGTCCGCCTCTCCCGTGTGCAGCCCTCCCCCAGAGCGGCCCCCGACCGCCCCGGAAGACCGGACGCCCGGATGGACTCCGCGGCGGAGCAGCGCTGCACGGCAGAAAAAGTGACGACCACGCACTTCCAGCACTGACCCGCGCCCCGGCGGCACGGCCGCGAAGACCGGGCACGACCAGCACCTCCGGGATCACCCATCTGGATGATCCCACCAGCCGCGAGCCGGGCCGGACGGGCGCCGCGCCCGGAACGTCAACGTACCTTCATCACGTGGACGTACCTTTCTCCCATCCTTCTGAGCTCTACCCCCAGTAGGATGGGAGAAAGGTACGTTCATGTTGGGAAAGTACGTTCACGTACCGACGCGCTCCACCCCGGCGCCGGAGCACCGGGCCGACGAATTCCGGGCCGACGCCCCGAACCGGGCGCTGCCTGCCACTCTCCTGTGCTCCTCACCGTGCGGCCGGCGTAGTGAGCGCCCCGTCACCGGCGCCGGGGCCGGGAGCTCCCGCTAGGATCTGTTCCGGAGACGATTCCCCGGTCCACCCGGCCCACCGGGCGGGCCCGCCGCCCTACACCGAGGAGCTCCCGTGTCCCGCACATACGTTGAGAAGAGATCCGTCGCCGAGCAGATCGGCATCGACGCCGGCATGGCGGTCCTGGGCCTCGCCCTTGGCGCCGGCCTTCTGTCCTGGTTCGAGGGCTGGACGATCCCTCCCGTCAACGACGTCCTCGCCATCGGCGTCGTCGGGATCCTCTTCGTCTTCGGCCTGCGCCTGGTATGGCCCCTGGCCCCCGACGTCATCGTCTTCTCCCTTCACCCCGCGGCACTCGTGGGCTGGCTGCTCTACTACACCGTCAAGATCGGGGTCGCCCCGATAGTCGGCATCGTCGCCTTCCCCTATGCGATCATCCGCGACATCGTCCTCGTGGTACGCGAGCACCGTGAGAGGCGGTCCGCTCCCGCGTCCCCCGACCCCGGCGCCCCGGCCGACGTCGTCTGAGTCCGCTGCGACCCGGCGGTGACGGCCGCCCGGGCGCCGCCACATCGCCGTCGCCCATGTCGACGAGGATCCGATACGTTGTGCGGGTGAGCACCGCCCCGTCCCCCGGTCCCGCCGCGGACGGGCGGACCGTGTGCCCGTCGGCGGGGGCACTCGTGGGCTCGCCAGTGGGCCGCCTGACTCTGGCGATGCTGGTGGTCGAGCTCCTCGCCGGCATGCAGATCTACATCAACCAGACGGTGCTGCCGCTGGTCGCCGTGGACCTGAGCGCGCGGGCGCACTACGGCCTGGTGACGGCCGCGGCGACGGTGCCGACCTTCCTCACCATGCCGCTGGGCGGGGCGATGCTGGCCCGGTGGCGCGCCGACCGCCTCATGACCGCCCTGACCGGGCTGCTCGTCGCAGGGGCCGCCGCAGGCGCGCTGGCGCCGAACGTGGGCGTGTACGTCCTGGGGGAGGTCGTGCGCGGGATGGCCGCAGGGGCCCTGGCGACGGTGACCATGGGGGCGATGGTCGCGGGGCTGCCCGAGGCGTGGCGTCGCCTCTTCCTGGCGGCGAGCTCGGCCACGTGGGTGGTCTCCTCGCTCACCGGGCCCACCTACGCCTCCGCCATCAGCTCGGGATGGGGCTGGCGCTGGGCGCTGGTGGCCTATGTGCCCGTGCTCGTGGCCGCCCGACTGGTCATGGCGCGACAGGTCCGGGGCCTGCGGGTGCACGACGACGGCGACGGAGACGCCCCGCTTGCGGCGGCCCTCGCCATGGCCGGCGGAGTCGCCCTCATCGGGGCGGTACCGGCGGCGGCGCCCTGGTTCTGGCCGGCTTCGGTCCTCGGCCTGGCGGGGGTGGCATGGGCCTGCTCGCGCGTCTTCCCCGCCGGCGTGCTGCGGCTGGCGCCCGGGCGCAGGGCGGCGCTGGCGACCCTGACGTGGGTGTGCGCCTGCTACTTCGCCCTCGACTTCCTCGTCTCCCCCGCCGGCCACGACGTCCTCGACCTGGGCCCGGGCGCGGTCGGGTGGGCGCTGACCGTCGCCGGTGTCCTGTGGAGCGCAGTGGCCATGTGGTGCGGCGCCCATCCGGCTCGGCGACGGCGCGCCTACCTGGTGCGCACGGGACTCGGCGGGCTGCTCCTCACCCTGGGCGGCGCTCTTCTGGCCGCGGCCCTCGCCGGGACGGTGCCGTGGTGGGGCCTGCACGCGGGATGGGGGATCGCGGGCCTCGGCATGGGACTGACCCACCAGGACACGCTCATCCGCTGCGTGACCGACCCGGTCGAGCTGGGGCGGGCGGCGGACGGGATCTCGGAGGCGCAGTCCGCCACGGCGGTGACGGTCGCCGGAAGCGTGGGCGCAGCGGCTCTGGGCACGCTGGTGACGACCCTGGTGGCGCCGACGTCGTCCGGGGTCGAGGAGCGGCTCGTGGTCCCCGTCGTCGTGGTGCTCACGATCATGCTGGGTCTCACGCCGGTCCTGGCCCGCCGCGCCGCCTGAGGCCCTGAGCGGACCAGGCGGTAGCCTCGGGGCGTGAGCGAGCACTACTTCACCTCCTCCCCCACGGCCGCCGCGCGGGAGCGCACCCGCTCCTTCCTCATCCGCGGCCGCGAGCACGCGGTGACGACGGCGTCGGGCGTGTTCTGCCCCGACCGCCTCGACAGGGGCACGCGGGTCCTGCTCGACCACGTCCCGGATCCGCCCGCCACCGGCGTCTTCCTCGACCTGGGCTGCGGCTGGGGGCCGATCGCCTTGGCCATGGCCGACGCCTCCCCGCGCGCCCGCGTGCTCGCCACCGACGTCAACGAGCGCGCCCTGGACCTGACGGCCCGCAATGCCGCGGCGGCCGGACACACGGGCGTGCGTGTGCTCGGGGCCTCCGCGCTGCGGGCCCGGCTGGAGCGCGACGGCACCCGGCTGGACCTCATCTGGTCCAACCCGCCGGTGCGCATCGGCAAGGTGGCTCTGCGCACGCTGCTGGGCTCCTGGCTGCAGCTGCTGGCCCCGGACGGGGAGGCCTGGTTCGTCGCTGCCAAGAACCTGGGCGCGGACTCGCTGGCCGCATGGCTGGCGGCCGAGGGCTACGAGGCGGCGCGAGCGGCCTCCTCCAAGGGATTCCGCGTGCTGCGCGTGCACTGCTGAGCGACTTGAGCGACTGGCCGCAGAGCTCCGCCACCACACCCACCGACGAGCCGTTCAGGAGTGCCCTCATGTACGCCATGCAGTACGCCATCAACCTGCCCGCCGACTACGACATGCGGATCATCCGCGACCGCGTGGCCGCGACCGGCCGCCTCATGGACGACTTCGCGGGCCTGGAGTTCAGCGCCTGCCTGATCCGCGAGAAGGCCAGGGGCGCCACGCGCAACGCCTACGCGCCCTTCTACGTGTGGCGCGACATCGACGGGATGCGGTCCTTCTGCTGGGGCGAGTCCGGCTACTCCTCGATCGTGCGCGACTTCGGCCGCCGGCCCATCCAGGACTGGACCGTCGCGCAGCTCGTGCCGGGTCCCGTCCCCTACGCCGGCGCCAGGAGCCTGACCATGTCCACCGTGCAGCTGCCCGAGGGGCAGGCCCCGTCCCAGTGCCTGGACGCCGTCGCCCAACCGTTCCTGAGGCAGGTCGACGACCAGAGCATCGCCCGTCTGGCCGCCGTCGACATCACCACCTGGACGGTCGTGCTGGTCGAGCTCTCCGGCCGGCGGGCCGAGCAGACCGACCCTCGGGTGACCGGCTACGAGGTGCTGCACATCTCCACCGCGCGCTGACCCCGGGTCCCGGCGCGCGATGCGCTACGCCTCGTCGTCGATGCCGCCGTCGCGCGGGCCCTCCGCCCGCGTCAGCAGGTCGGACCGGCGCGAACGCGATGTGCGCAGATCCGCAACCGTCACCACCGCCGATGCGCCGATGACGACCGCCGCGGCCAGCAGGCCCGTCTGAGCCGCGACGTCCCACCCCGAGGCGCCGGCCGTGCGGAAGGTGATCCCGGTGATCGCGGCGATGCCGATGGAGGTGCCGATGCGCTGACCGGTCTGCAGAACGCCCCCGGCGGCTCCCGCGTACTCCAGGGGGACGTCCGCCAGCGAGAGCGCCTGGTTCGGGGAGACCACGACTCCCTGCCCGACCCCGAGCGCCAGGAGCGTCAGTGCGATCCACCAGGGGCTCCATCCGGCGACCGCATGCATGTGGATGACGCCGATGCTCGCCAGCAGTCCGGCTATCCCCAGCAGCATGCCGACGAGCACCATCGTGCGCCCCACGCCGATGACTCTTCTGCCCGCCAGAGGGGCGGCGACGGCGCCCGCCAGGGAGGCCGGGACGCCGACGATCCCGCCGGCCAGGGCGGAGGCGCCCAGCCCGTCCTGGACGTAGCGGGCGATGATGATCCACACTGAGGTGTATCCCAGGAAGTACACGGCGACGGACAGGCACCCGTAGGCGAAGGATGGGATGGCGAAGAGGCCGAGATCCACCATGGGGGCGCCTCCCCGCGCCCGGTAGCGCCGCTCCCAGACGACCCAGGCAGCGACGACGGCGATGCCCGCGGGCTCTGTCAGCCAGATCCACGCCCCCGCCGAGGCCTCCATGAAGGGGATCATGATCATGAGCGTGGCCGCCACCAGCAGCGTCATGCCCACCGGGTCGAGGTCCAGCCCGGCCCGGCCCGCTCCCGACGCGGGGGCCGGCCGCGGCGAGCGCCCTCCGCCGTCCCTCCTGCTCCAGGCGGAGGCGGGCAGGTACCGCCGCGCCGCCCAGACGCCGGCCAGGGCGAAGGGGACGTTGATGAGGAAGGAGGCCCGCCAGCCCCGGTCAGCGCCGAGCCAGCCGATGAGGGCTCCGCTGAGCACTGGTCCGACGGCCACGGAGACTCCGATGACGCCGCCGAAGAGCCCGTAGGCTCTCCCCCGCGCCTGGCCGGTGTAGTACTGCTGGATCATGCCGGTGACCTGCGGGTTCAGCAGCCCCGAGCCGATCCCCATGATGATGCGGGACAGGTTGAGCATCACGATGCTCGGCGCCAGCCCGGAGGCCAGCGACCCGAGGCCGAAGACGAGCATCCCGACGGCGAAGAGCCGTCCGCGACCCAGCACGTCGCCGGCGCGGCCGGCCGGAACGAGGACGACGCCAAAGACCAGCGCATATCCCGAGATGACGAGCTGGAGACCGTCGTCTCCCGTCTTCAGGCTGTGGGACACCGAGGTCAGGATGACATTGACCGAGGAGACGGCCAGGAGCGAGACGAAGGCCGGGATGAGCAGGGTCGGCAGGAGCCGCCCGTGTCCACGGGCGGTGCTGTCCGCCCGGTCGAGCTCAGGCACCCGGGCCCCGGCAGCGGTTCTCATGCTCTCAGCTGTTCTCAGTGCTGGGAGGCGGCCGCGTGCTCCACCTTCAGGGAGGCGCTGTCGATGTCGTCGGCGGGCGTGGACCAGCGCCCCGCCCGCACGTCCAGGAACAGGCCGACGGCCAGCGCGATCAGGGCGGGCGCGATCCACCCGGTGGAGCTGTTCCACAGCCCCGTGCGCCCCAGCAGGTCGCTGGGGGCCGTCCAGCCGGCCTCGGCCAGTGCGGAGACGGCGCCGAGCACGCCGGCGACGCTGACGGACCACAGGTAGGCCGAGCGCAGGTGCCCCGGCGCCAGCGCGTCCGCGAGCGTGACGACGACCAGGCAGATCGCCAGCGGGTAGAGCAGGAAGAGCAGAGGGGCCGTGACCTTCAGGATCGCGCTCAGCCCCAGGTTCGCCAGGACGACGGAGACGGCTGTTCCCGCCAGGAGCTGGCGGTTGAAGGAGATGGCCGGCCAGGCGGTGTAGGCGTAGCCGGCCCAGGAGGCCAGCAGCCCCACCGCCGTCGTCAGGCAGGCCAGCATGACGATGCCGGCGAAGACGATCACTCCGCCTCGCCCCAGCGTCAAGGAGGCGGCCGCGCGCAGCAGCTCGGTCCCCTCCGTGGTCTCGCTGGTGACGTCGCCGGGGGCGCGCGCCCCGATGAGGGCCAGGCCGATGTACACCGCGCCCAGGAGGACGGCGGCGATGCCCCCGGCGATCGTGGTGCCGCGCACGAGCCTGCCCGGGGTGGTGAAGCCGCGCTCGCGCAGGGAGGTGATGACGACGATCCCGAAGACGCTCGCCGACAGGACGTCCATGGTCAGGTACCCCTGGGTGAGCCCGGTGGTCATCGGAGCGCTCGCATAGGGCTCGATGGCCGGCCGGTCGAGTCCCCGGGCGCTCAGGATCGTGGCCCCGCACAGCACCACGAGCAGAGCGAGGAGCGCAGGGGTCAGCCAGCGGCCGATGCGGTCGGCCAACTTGCTGGGGCGCAGCGCGATGAGGACGGAGGCGCCGAGGAACACGACGACGTGAACGGCCAGGGCCAGCCGCGAGTCGCCGACGCCCACGAGCTCCAGGACCGGACGGGTCGCCAGCTCGTAGGCGACCGTCGTCACCCGCGGCACGGCGTAGAACGGACCGATCGACAGGTAGACCGCCAGGGGCATGGCGGTTCCGAAGCGCGGTCCGACACGGCGGGCCAGACCGAGAATGCCCTCCCCGGAGGTGGACACGGCCACGATCGTGGCCAGCGGCAGCAGGACGCCGGTGACGAGGAACCCGACCATGACTACGGGCAGGCTGCGGCCCGAGGCCGCGCCCAGCAGGGGCGGGAAGATGAGATTGCCCGCCCCGAAGAAGAGGGCGAAGAGCATGAGGCCCGTGGTCACGATGCTCGTGACGGGACCGGGGCTCGGGTGCTGATCGGTTGTGGGGGTCATAATGCCTGTCTCTTTGTTCGGTGTGACGCCAGTATGTCTCCCTATGAGCCGTGAGAAAACACCTGACAGCAGTGGGAACAGCCTCATGTCGCGTCGCAGGGCGCTCGTCGGCCTGCGACCGCCTGCGGCGGGCCGCTACCCGACACGGGTCCGCCCGGTGATCTCGGCGGGCCCGGTCAGCAGCACGGTGGAGCCCTCGGCGAGCGGGTCGGCGCCCACGTGCACCCCGATCTCGCCGCCGGGCACGAGCAGCCGGTAGTCCTCGGGCGCCCCCTCGCCCACCCAGGCGTGCAGGGCCACGGCGGCGGCGCAGCAGCCGGTTCCGCATGAGCGGGTCTCCCCCACGCCGCGCTCCAGCACGCGCAGGCGCGCCCGGCCCACCCGCTCGCCGGTGGCGGCGTCGCGGTCCTCGCCCAGCGGCACCACGAGCTCGAGGTTGGTGCCGGCCTGCGGCGCCGGCTCGTAGACGACCGGGGCCCCCGAGTCGGTCAGGCCCGCGAAGGCAGCGGCGTCGAGCTCGTTCTCGCCGCCCAGGGCGACCACGGTGTGCGGGTTGGGCATGGAGACGGACAGGGCCGCGCGCTCGCCCTCCAGTCCGGGGACGACGACGGTCGTGTCCCAGCCGTCGGCCTCGATGTCGGCCAGGGCGCCGTCGGGCCGCGTCAGGCGGGCCGGTCCCATGTCGACGGTCCACAGGTCGCCCATGCGGGTGATGGTGCGCGCGCCCCCGCGGGTGCCGATGGTGACGGACCCGCCGTCGGCCACCGGGCGCAGCCCCTCGGCGTCCAGGACGGCGGCGAACAGGCGGGAGGCGTTGCCGCACATCTCCGCCACGGAGCCGTCGGCGTTGTAGTAGTCCATGAACCACTCGGCCTCGGGCACGGCCTCGTGGAAGGCCCGGGCGCCGGGCAGGGACCGGGTGCGCACGACCCTCACGAAGCCGTCGGCGCCGAACCCGGCGCGCCGGTCGCACACGGCGGCGACGTCGGCGGCGCTCACCGACACGTCCCGCTCGGGGTCGACGAGCAGGAGGAAGTCGTTCTCCGTGCCGTGGCCCTTGATGAGCTCGTGGCCCGCAAGGCCTGAGGCAGCAGTCATGGCTCCCAGCCTAGGCGACGCCGGCATGTGCCTCGTCCGCCTGGGCGACCAGTCGGAGGGCCTGATGCGTCACGCGCCGGCGCTCGCCGGGCCTCCACGTCCCGGCGCCGTCGAGGGCCGCATCGATCCAGTGGATGCGCGGGTCGCGGCGGAACCACTTGATCTGGCGGGAGGCGAGACGACGGGTCGCCTGGGCGGTGAGCGCGATCGCGTCGGCCCGGGTGATCCGTCCCCGAAGCACGTCGATGGCCTGGGCGTAGCCGATGGCCTGCGGAGCGGTCCGCCCCTGCTCCAGCCCCGCCGACATGAGCGCCTCGGTCTCGCCGACCAGTCCGGCGTCGAACATGGCGGCGGTGCGCGCGTCGATGCGCGCGTTCAGGGCGGCGCGGTCGACCCGCAGGGCCAGGTGGAGCGTCGGCACGAGGTCCTCGTAGCGGGGCAGGGTCGCGGAGAAGGGCCGGCCGGTGACGGCCAGGACCTCCAGGGCGCGCACGATCCGGCGCGTGTTGGACGGCTCGATGCGCTGCGCCGAGGCGGGGTCCGCCTCGTTCAGCTCCTCCCACAGGCGCCGTGCGCCCTCGCGGAGGACGCGCTCCTGAAAGGCCGCGCGCACGGCCCGGTCGGTACCGGGGAACTCCAGGGCGTCGGTGACCGCGCGCACGTACAGCCCGGAGCCGCCGACGACGACGACGCGGGCGCCGCGCGCCTCGGCGCCCTCCAGATCGGCGCGTGCGTGGCGCTGATAGGCGGCGACGCTGGCGTCCTCGCGCACGTCCAGGACGTCGATCTGGTGGTGGGGGTGGCCGCGCCGCTGCCCGGGCGGCAGCTTGGCGGTGCCGATGTCCATGCCGCGGTAGAGCTGGGAGGCGTCGGCGTTGAGGATCTCGACGCCGCCCGCGCCCGGGACGGTGCCCGCCGCCGGGGTGAGCGCGTCGGCCAGGTCGAGCGCCAGGTCGGACTTGCCGGTGGCGGTGGGGCCGACGATGGCGATGCGGACGGCGGACGGGCTCATTGCGCCGTCCTCGGCACTGCCCTCACAGCTCGGGCAGGAGGGGGCGCACCAGGCTCAGGGCCTGTGTGCACGAGGACAGGGCCGTCTCCAGGTGGAGGCGCAGCTGGGTGTCGGTGACTCCCGAGCTGAGGTCGATGAGGTAGGTGGCGCGCACCATCGAGCCCGACGGGGAGTCGATGATCGAGACCGTCGGGAAGAACTTGTCGCGATTCCAGTCATTGACGCTGGAGGCCAGCTCGTCGCGCATGCCCTCGCCGACCGGCTCCTCCCAGTCCCCGGAGACCAGGAGCCAGCCCTCGTGCCCTTCGGGGATCTCGATGACGAAGGGGTAGGAGTCCCATGTGCCCAGCAGGCAGGGGTGCCCGGACTCGGTATGGCGCTGCACCCCGTAGCCCATGGCGCCCGTGATCATCGTCTCCATGCGGTCCAGCGTGAGCCCGCTGGTGGTCTCCGCGTCCTCATCCGGGTGGGGGGCGCGGGGCTCCTGGGCGGTGGGCACGGCGTCGTCCCCGGACCCGGGCCCGCTTGTGCGCGCGACCGTCGGGCTGGCGAGCATCCGGGGATCGCGCTCACCGCGGCGGGCGACCGAGCGGTCGGAGACGGGCCCGCCCGCCGGGCGCGACCGCTCGGCGGGCTCCGCCCGGCCCTGCGGCTGCCCCAGAAGCCGGGCGAGAAGATCGCTCAGGCGGCTCATGGGTCCAGCCTGCCGCGCAGCGGATCCGGGAAGAGGTCCTCGGCCTCTCTCATGAGAGCGACGATCAGCCGGCACCCGGTCAGGATGAAGTCCCCGAGCTGGGCATCGGTCATCCCGGCCTCGAGGGGGTAGGTGACCTCGCCGTGGAGCCGGACGATACCCCCGTCGGCTATGGTCAGGTAGGCCTTGGGGCCGATGCGGGTGGCGTTCCACTCCTCGACCAGGCGGCGCAGGGCGGCCAGGTGCTCGGTGTCGGCGATGCGGTGCCACACGCCGCGCAGCTGGAGGGCCCGGGTGTCCTGGAAGATGGCGTGAACGGTGACGTAGCGCCAGGGAATGCCGATGTCGCCCTCGTCATCCAGGAAGAAGCGCAGGCCCAGCTCTCGCACGCAGGCCATAATGCGGTCGACGTCCACCGGCGCCGGGACGGCGGGGGCGGGTGCGTCGGCGGCGCTCATGGACTTGGACCGAGTCATACGTCCAGCCTAACGGCCCTGGCCGGGGACAACAGGGGTCGTGGGCCATGGTGGGGGCCACTCTTGCCGCGGGCGGAGCCGGGAACAGGCCCGAACGAGCGGTCCTCCGCCCGGTCCCGGTGCCTGCCGCCCCGTGCCGCCACGCACCGGCTCATATCCCTCGGCTGCGTCGGCGGATGCGGTCCAGGCGGGCGAGGTCCGACGGCGGGGGCGGCTCCTGAGCGGGGCGCAGGGCCTCCTTCAGGCCGGCCCGCACGTCGTCGCCGAGGCGGGTGCCGATGGCGACCAGCCCCGGCTCGGCGGGACGTGCGGGCCGCTCGGTCTCCAGGTGCACCTGTCCGGCGACCACGTTGACGACCACCCGCCGCGCCCCGTCTGACGATCCCGGGGTCCCGCCGGTGGCGACGTCGAGGACGCCCTTGAGCCGGTAGGCGTCGACGGGCGGGCGCTCCAGCAGGTCGGCCAGGTCGTCCCAGGAGCGTACCCCTGCCGGG
>ERZ773059.1533-NODE-1533-length-11308-cov-3.501111_pt1 | contig 11308 bp, 9 predicted proteins | sample MGYA00580514_ERZ773059 | MGnify/ENA primary metagenome ERZ773059 (study PRJEB29015, sample SAMEA2737981) | human oral metagenome | biome: human oral; feature: human-associated habitat; material: dental | place: China | collected 2056 ...
CGTCAGGGCCTGTTCACGGCAGGCCAAGACCACCACATCGGCATCGACCACGTTGTTCCCCTGGTCATCGACAACCCGCCAGCCGGTCTCCGTGGCATCCACCCGGCCAACGGTGATGCCCAGGCGCACGCTCACCCCCGGGCGCTGCAGCACCGCCTGCCACCACCGCCGGGGTGAGACGGCAGCACAGTCGGAAAACCAGACCCCCCAATCCCCTTGTGGGCTTTCTTCCACCCGCGCCACGGCCCTGTCCACGGGCGCCACGCAGCGCTCGGCCCGCGCCCGGTCCATCGGCTGCAGCCGCCCACAGACTTCGAAGGCCGGAACCAGGTCAGCCGCCGGACCGGCACGCAGGCGGCCATGCAGCTGCATGGCCTGCACCAGCAGGCGGCTGCGCAGGTCGAAATCGGGCGTCAGGCCCGGATGCTGGGCAATCAGCGGCAGGCCCGCCACCGCGCCCCCCAGCCGGTCGCGCGCTTCCAGCACCTGCACCTGCCAGCCCCGGCGCGAGAACGCTTCGGCACTGGCGCAGCCCGCCAGCCCGCCTCCGATGATCACCACCTGCTTCATCCGTTCGTTCGCCTCGGTTCCATTTTTCGTCGTGATCCAGCAACCCGACGCGATCCATGCTAGTCTGCCGGGGTTTTCCCGGATAGGAGTCAACACTGCCATGGATCGTGCCCACGTAACAGTCGTCGAACATCCGCTGGTCCAGCACAAGCTTACGCTGATGCGCAAGGTCGAGACCAGCACCAACAACTTCCGCCGGCTGCTGAGCGAACTCAGCGCCCTGCTGGCCTACGAAGTGCTGCGCGACATGCCGATGCACGAAGTGACCATCCAGACCCCCCTGGAGACCATGCAGTCGGGTCTGATTGACGGCAAGAAGCTGTGTCTGGTCTCCATCCTGCGGGCCGGCAGCGGCATTCTGGACGGTTTTCTCAGCGTCGTGCCTGGCGCCCGGGTGGGCCACATCGGGCTGTACCGTGACCCCGAAACGCTGCAGGCCGTCGAGTACTACTTCAAGATGCCGCCGGACATGGACGGACGTGACGTGATCGCCGTCGACCCGATGCTGGCCACCGGGCACTCGGCCGTGGCGGCCATCAGCCGCATCAAGGAAACCCGACCGCGCTCCATCAAGTTCGTCTGTCTGCTGGCCGCGCCCGAGGGCATCGAGACCCTGCAGAATGCCCACCCGGACGTGCCCATCTTCACGGCCGCCATCGACCGCTGCCTGAACGATCACGGCTACATCCTGCCCGGTCTGGGTGACGCCGGCGACCGGATCTTCGGCACGAAGTGACCTTGCCTCCCACCGGACGGATTGCCCCGTCCGGCCCTTCCTTCCGATCATTCTCCATTCCATGACCCAATCCTCTTTCGACTTCGATCTTTTCGTCATCGGTGGCGGCTCGGGCGGCGTGCGCGCGGCCCGCATCGCGGCCCAGCACGGTGCGCGCGTGGGCATTGCCGAGGGCTTCCGTTACGGTGGCACCTGCGTCATCCGCGGCTGCGTGCCCAAGAAGCTGCTGGTATACGCTTCGCGCTTCCCGCAGAGCTTCGAGGAAAGCCGGGGCTTCGGCTGGAACGTGTCCCCGGCCACCTTCGACTGGGAAAAGCTGGTGGCGGCCAAGAATGCCGAGATCACGCGGCTGGAAGGCGCCTATTCCGCCAACCTGGACAAGGCCGGCGTGAAGCGCTTTGGCGGATACGCCCGCTTCCTGGGCCCCAACCGGCTGGCCATCGACACGCCGGATGGCCGCCAGGAAGTGACGGCGAAGGAGGTGCTCATCGCCACCGGTGGTGAACCGGTGATGCCCGAGGATCTGCCCGGCGTGGAGCTGGCCATCAGCTCCAACGAGGTCTTCGACCTGCCCGTGTTCCCGAAGCGGATCGCGGTGGTGGGCGGCGGCTACATCGGGGTGGAATTTGCCGGCATCTTCCATGGACTGGGTGCAAAGGTCACGCAGATCCATCGTGGGCCGCGGGTGCTGCGCGGCTTCGATGTGCAGATGGCGGACCTCATTGTCGAGACCTACCGTGACAAGGGTATCGACATGCGGATGAACACCACGCTCAAGCGTCTGGATCGGCAGCCGGATGGTTCCATCCGCATCACGCTGCACGATGACAGCACGCTGGACGTGGACCAGGTGCTGATCGCCACCGGACGCCGGCCGGCCACCCGCAACCTGGGTCTGGAAACGGTGGGCCTGGAGACGGGCAAGGCGGGCGAGATCCGCGTGGACGAGCTCTCGCGCACCCAGGTGCCCGGCATCTACGCGGTGGGTGACGTGACCAACCAGGTCAGCCTCACGCCGGTGGCCATCCGCCAGGGCCACGCCTTTGCCGACACCACCTATGGCAAGAAACCCTGGGTGGCGGACCTGGACTTCATTCCCACGGCCATCTTCTCCACGCCGGAGCTGGGTACGGTGGGCCTGAACGAAGAGCAGGCGGTGGAACGCTGCGCCGTGGTGGATGTCTACCGCAACAGCTTCCGCACGCTGAAGGCCACGCTCTCGGGCACCCAGGAGCGGGTCCACCAGAAGATCCTGGTGGATGCCAGCACCGATCGGGTTCTGGGCGTGCAGCTGCTGGGCCCGGACTCGGCCGAGGTCATCCAGGTGATGGCCACGCTGCTGCGCATGGGCGTGACCAAGCGCGATCTGGACCAGACCATGCCGCTGCACCCCAGCAGCGCCGAGGAACTGGTGACGATGCGCACGGTGGCCCAACGCCACATCCGCAAGCCGGCCCAGTAAAGGGGCGGACAGGGACGGCCAGGCACGCATTGATGGCCCCGAAACGGGGCTGTCGAAGGGCGCTTCCGTCCCTTTCTGAGACCATGCCGGCCCGCGATCCATTCACGATCCATATGGTGTCGGTGGGCACATATCGTGGCCACCCCTGTGGCCGGCAAGACATCGCGCCGACCGGCAGTCGGCCGATGTCGGTCGAATAGACGGCAGGCAGCAGACTTCTGCCCACAAACTGGCATCCTCCCTGCAAGTAAGTCCCTGAAAGCTTGCCCGGGAGCCTCTTGTGCCAATCACCGGTACCGACATCGATGCCAGTCACCTGGCAATCCTGCGGGAGATCCGCCAACCCATCCTGATCGCGCTCAACCGGAGCTTCCGCAACGCCTACGTGGCCGTGGTGGACGGGCTGATCGAGCGCATCGTCGAGGAGACCAACTGGGAAAAGCAGGATCAGCTCAACGTGGCGCTGGACATCCTGCGCAATGGCAAGGCCAGCATTGAGCAGCAGTTCGAGGTCGGCTGTGCCCGCAGCTGGAAGGAACGCACCGGTATCGCTTCCGACGGCAGCTACAGCACCCCTCAAACCACGATCATCCAGGACGAGCCGCCCACGCTGCGTCTGGTGGACGATGACACCATGCGCGACCAGCTGCTGGTCGCTCGCATCTCGGCCCGTGCCCGCCGCCGGATGGACGAGGAGCTGGCCGACGGCCTGCGCGCCCGCTTCGGCGCACTGCTGCAGCAGGACTGGTTTGCCGAGAACGAATACCCGATCGCGCCGGACATCATCTTCGAGGTGCTGCGCGGCATTCTGACCCAGCACCAGGTGCGCCCCGGTGACGGCACGGCGTCGTTCCTGCTGGACCTGTTCGAGCCCAAGTTCACGGTCGAACTGATCGAGCTGTACCAGGACGTAAACCGCAGGCTCATCGCCTACGGCATCCTGCCCGAGCTGCGCTACAGCATCTCCAAGTCCCGCGCCTCCCAGTACGTCAGCGGCGAGCATGACGACGCGCTGGGCGAGGGTGCCGAACACGATGAGCACGGCGGCCGCGGCAACGGTCGCGGCGGGGGCAGGGCAAACGGCCACGGCGTGATCGACGTCTCCGAAGCCGAGATCGGCCAGTGGGCCGACCAGATCGGCAGCGGTAGCGAACAGAGCCCGGCCATGCTGGCCCAGGCCACCCGCTATCTGGCCGATCCGCGCAACTTCGGCAACGACGCCCAGATGGCCGCCCACAAGCAGGCCACCTCCGACCAGCTGATGGCCGTGCTGAGCGAGTTGCAGGCCCGTACCGAGGAAGCCAACAGCCCCGAGGCTGTCGGTGCGGTGATGCAGGAAGTGCGCCAGCAGTCCTCGGCCGCCGCCCAGACGCACGGCTCGCCGCTGGACCGGCTGATCATCGAGACGGTCGCCCAGGTGTTCCAGCTGGTCTACGAGGACGATGCCATCGCCAACGCCATCAAGCAGCAGCTGCTGCGGCTGCAGGTGGCGGCGTTCAAGGCCGCACTGCTGGATGCCAGCTTCTTTGCGCGCCCTGACCACCCGATGCGCCGCTTCGTCGACCGGCTGGCCCAGATGGGCTCCGACCCGGACTTCGAGACCGAACCCGGCTCGCCGCTCGTCGAGGACATCGAGGACCTGGTGACCTGGGTGCTGAACAACTTCGAGCGCGAACTGGTGGTGATCGGCGAGGCGCTGGACCGTGCCGAGCGCATCATTGCCGACGAGACGGCACGCCGCGACGCCCGACTGGAAAAGATTGCCGAAGCCGCCAGCCGGGCAGAGCGCATCGACCTGCTGCGCCAGGAGATCCGCGACGGCATGCGTGCGCGGCTCACGGGCGGCCAGATCCCGGAATGCATCCAGCACTTTGCCGAGCATTCGTGGACCGAGGTGATCGTGCGACTGCGTGACGGCACGGGCGAGCTGCCGTTTGACGAGGCCCGCGCCCAGCGCGTGCTGGAAACGCTGCTGTGGAGCGTGCAGCCCAAGAAGGCCACCGAGATCAGCGAACTGGCCCGCACGCTGCCCCAGATGATTGCCGACCTGTCGCGCGGCATGGCCTTCATCGCCATGCCGGGCACCGAGCGTGAGGCCTTCCTGAAGACCCTGATGACCTGCCACGGCCAGGTCATCCAGCAGAGCAAGAACCGTCCTGTGACGCCCGTTGCCTGTCCGAGCGCCGCTGCACCGGCCGCCAGACCGGCAGGCGCAGCCGGGCAGGGCATGCCGGCAGGTCAGGGCGCCCAGGCCGCGAACGGGCAGGGCATGTCCGCCCTCGCCGCTCTGGCCAAGAATTCGGCCAAACAGCCGGCTCCCGCCCAGCAGACGGCTGGAAAGAACGCCGCCAATGCCGACGATTACGATCAGGCCTGGGACGAGATCACCCGTGCCGGCCTGAAGAACGGCGACGAGATCGAGCGCGACCACGAAGGCGAGACCCGGCGCTACAAGCTGGGCTGGGTCAGCCCCTCGGCCACGGTCTTCATCTTCTCGCGCTATCCGCGCGAGCACTGGACCGTCAATCGCCGCGAACTGCATGAGCTGATGGCCGGCAAGCAGGTACGCGTCATTCGCAAGACGGCATCGGTCGCTGCTGCCATCGACGCGCTGCAGGCAGCCTGACAGTCGCGTCCGTCCGCAGCGTTCGTCCGGATCCCGGTTGCCACGCCAGAACCCGCGCGGCAACCGGATCCGCTTTCAGCAGGACCGTCTTCAGCGCACGGCCTTGATCACGGCGCAGGCAGCCCGGCCACCGGCATCACCGGTCGGCTGGCTGTGCAGGTCGTCCTTGCCCTTGTGGACGATCAGGCCCCGGCCCAGGATGTTCTGCGGGCCGTCACCCAGCGTCAGCTGCGTCTGCGGCAGCACCAGGTCCACCTTGGCCACACCGTCGGCACCGGCATGGATGTTGCCCAGATCGCCGGCATGATGGTGATCGTCATCCCGGGCCGGATCGCCGTGCTTCTGGCCCGGCAGATGGAAATGGCCGCCAGCGCTGGTGGCATCCGGCGCGCTGCAATCGCCTTTCTCATGCACGTGGAAGCCATGGTCGCTGTTGGGCTCCAGGCCGGCCACTTCGCCCTGGATGCGGATCTGGTCACCCTCATGCACGAAACGGATCGTGCCCTGGGTCGGCGAGCCCACGGTGGGCTGCAGCTTGGCCACGGCCTCGGTGGCGCGCTGCGCGCCTTCGGCAGCAGCAGCGTGCTCGTGGTCATGGGCGCCGTGCTCATGGGCACAGGCAGAGATCGACAGCGTGGCCAGCACGGCCAGGGTCATCCGCTGGATCGGGAATGTCATCTTGGGTTCTCCTGAGAAAAGATCGGAATTCTGAAATTCCGCGCGGCCCGTACGGTACACGAAGAGGCTGCAAGGTGCTCAACGCCGATGTCGCACCTTTCGGACACCCGGGAAGACCCCGATTGCCTCGCCAGACGAAACAGGGAGCAGGCCGGTCATCATGCCCATGAAGCCTGGGTAGAATCCCTAATTTGACATAATAACCATTATGCGTAGTCGTTGATAAGCAACCGCATCGTTTAACATCACGGTATCGCAGACACGAAGCGTCCGATCCATGCGACCCATGCACGGCGCCCGTCGAGCCACCGTTTTCCAACACGCACAGGCTTCCATCATGAAAACCACGTCCCGTCGTCGTCTCCTGCTGGCATTGTCCGCTGCCGTGGCTCTGTCTGCCTGCACCAAGTCGGCCGACCAGTCGGCAGCCGGCAACGGCGCGCCTTCCAAGGTGGTCATCGGGCTGGATGACAACTTCCCGCCGATGGGCTTTCGCAACGAGAAGAACGAGCTGGTAGGCTTCGATATCGACATGGCCCGTGAGGCTGCAAAGCGCATGGGTGTTCAGGTCGAGTTCAAGCCGATCGACTGGAACGCCAAGGAAGCCGAGCTGATCGGCAAGCGGGTCGACGCGCTCTGGAACGGTCTGACGATCACCGAGAAGCGCAAGCAGAACATCGCGTTCACGCCGCCGTACATGCAGAACCACCAGATCATCATCGTCAAGCGCGGTTCGCCCATCGGCAACAAGACCGGCCTGACGGGCAGGATCGTGGGCGCCCAGGACGGCAGCAGCGCCGTCGATGCCATCGAGGCTGACGCCAAGGTTTCCAAGTCCTTGAAACAGCTGAAGAAATACGGCGACAACGTGACGGTGCTGCTGGATCTGGACGCCGGCCGGCTGGATGCTGCCGTGCTGGACGAAGTGGTGGGTCGCTACTATGTGGCGAAGAAACCCTTCGCCTACGTGGTGCTGGAAGAGGACTTCGGCACCGAGGACTATGGCGTGGGCCTTCGCAAGGAAGACACCGCGCTGCAGGAAAAGCTCTCTGCCGCGCTTGAGAGCATGAAGAAGGACGGCAAGGCCGGGCAGATCGCCAAGACCTGGTTCGGCAAGGACATCATCCGCTGACCCTGACGAACGGATGACCGCCCTGCCAGGGCGGCCTCCGCCTCGCGAAGCCCTGCATCTTTCGGCTTTCTGCAGCCTTCTTCTCTCATCAACCACGAACTCACGGCGACTGCGGCATTGGACTATATCCTGAGCATTCTCGGACCCCTGGGCGAAGGCTCACTGGTCTCGCTTGAGCTGTTCTGCATCACGCTGCTGCTGTCCATTCCGCTGGGTGTGGCGCTGGCACTGATGCGGCTTTCCCGACACCGCTGGCTGGGTGTCACGGTCAGTGGCTACCTGTGGCTGATGCGGGGCACGCCGCTGATGCTGCAGCTGCTGTTCATCTACTACGCGCTGCCGCTCCTGCCCGGCGGCGGCATCCAGCTGCCGGACTTTCCGGCGGCCGTGGTGGCCTTTGCACTCAACTACGCGGCCTACTTCGCCGAGATCTTCCGGGCCGGCATCCAGTCCATCGACCGCGGGCAGTACGAAGGGGCGAAGGTGCTGGGAATGAGCTATCCGCAGACAATGCGCCGCATCGTGATGCCACAGGTGATCCGCCGCGTGCTGCCGCCGCTGTCCAACGAGTTCATCACGCTGGTCAAGGACACGTCGCTCATCTACGTGCTGGCGCTCAACGACCTGCTGCGGGCTGCCCGGGGCATCGTGCAGCGTGACTTCACCATCACGCCCTTCATCGTGGCGGCCGTGTTCTACCTGCTGATGACGCTATTGCTGACCTGGATGTTCCAGTCCCTCGAAAAACGCTATGCCAGTCACGACGCCTGAATCCATGGCCCCCCTGCCCGGCTCGACGGCCCCTGCCGGCCCTTCCGGCGCCGCCTCGGCAATGATCGATGCCCGCGACCTGCACAAGCGCTTCGGGTCGCTGCAGGTCCTGAGCGGCGTGTCGCTGCGCATCGACCAGGGTGAGGTGGTGGCGCTGATCGGCCCCTCGGGTTCGGGCAAGAGCACGCTGCTGCGCTGCCTGAACCACCTGGAGCTCGTCGACCAGGGCGAGATCCGCATCAATGGCGAGACCCTGGTGGCCAATGACGCCCAAGGACGCGCCCGCTACGTGTCCGAATCCGAAGTGCGCCGCATCTGTCGCCGCATGGGCATGGTGTTCCAGCACTTCAACCTGTTCCCGCACTTCACGGTGCTGGAAAACCTCATCGAGGCGCCCATCACGGTCAAGGGCATGAAGCGCGACGAGATCGTGCCGCACGCCGAGGAGCTGCTGCGCAAGGTCGGACTCTTCGACAAGCGCAACGCCTACCCGGGCCGCCTCTCTGGCGGCCAGAAGCAGCGCGTGGCCATTGCCCGGGCGCTGGCCATGGAACCGGACATCATGCTGTTCGACGAGCCCACCTCGGCGCTGGATCCGGAGCTGACGGGCGAGGTGCTGCGCACGATGCGCCAGCTGGCGCAGGAACACATGACGATGCTGGTGGTCACGCACGAGATGGCTTTCGCCCGCGAGGTGGCTCACCGGGTCTGCTTCATGGACAAGGGCCAGATCGTCGAGGAGCGCGCGGCACGGGCCTTCTTCGAAGATCCCCACCACGAACGGGCACGCGCCTTCCTGGAACACGTGCTCTGAGTGTCGTCAGGGCCCGGAAACCTTCCGGGTGCATTCGGCACAGACGCCATAGAGCGTCACTTCATGGTGCTCCACCATGAAGCCCTCCGGTACCTCCATGCCTTCCAGGCTGCCCGGGCAGCCATGAATGTCGAACACGCGCTGGCACTGGCTGCACTGGAAGTGGTGATGATGGTGCGCGTGGGCATGGCGGCTTTCATAGCGCGGGCTGTCGCCCGGTAGCGCCACGGCCTGGATCATGCCGTCCTGCTGCAGGTCGCGCAGGTTGCGATAGATGGTGGCAATGCTGAGCGACGGAATGGCCGTCCGCCCTGCTTCCAGGATCTCCTGCGGGCTGAGCGGGCGCTGCGCTTCGTCGATGACCCGCAGGATCTCGGTACGTTGTCGGGTCAGTCGTTTCATGCGCCACGGGTCTCGATTCGGAATGCGAGCGATAAGTGCCCTGCCCCGAGTATATCGGCACTCAGCCGCATGCTTGGCCTGAATGCGTTCAAGAATCAGTCCTTGGCGCATTTTTTCGCCAAGGAGAGCGTGGCCTGCACACGCTCATGCGCGATCCGGTCTGCCAGGGTCATGCGTGTCGGAAAGCGCCGCCATTCCGCGGCTGAGGCCAGCTCGAAGGACTCGTGCCAGATGCCCGGCTGCTGCGCATCCGGCTGCAGACGCCACCGCAAGGCGCCATTGCGCAGCCGGCTTTCACGCAGCTCGAGCATGGCCTGATGGAACTCGGCTTCCCGGTCCGCCTGCGGGCAGTATGCGTACTGCAGGTGCAGGGACTGCCCGTCGCCCATCGCACCGGACCTTGCCAGGAACTCATCGGGTGTCACGTCGGCATCGGTGCCCAGGCGCACCGGCAACCGGCGGCTGGCCAGCGCAAACAGGGCCAGCAGCACGGCCGAGGCAATCAGCACATGCTGCAGGTCGCTGCGGTTGACCATCCAGCCCCAGAAAAGGCTGCCCAGGGCCAACCCGGCCTGCACGGAGATCTGGTTGTTGGCCACCGCCCGGGCACGCACCCAGCCCGGTGCAATGCTCTGCGCCACGGTGGAGAGCCCGGCCAGCACCCCGACCCAGCCCATCCCGGCCAGGAAGGTGCCCACCACGGCCACCGGCACCCAGTGGGACAGGCCAACGATGATGGCCGCCAGACTCCACAGCCACAGGGAAGCCCGGATGATGCGACCTGCCCCCGCCCCCTGACGCAGGAAGCGCGGCAGCCACAGGGCCGACGCCACGGCCCCCAAGCCGAAGGTGCTGTAGAGAAAGCCGTAGCCGCCCGCGGCCAGTCCCAGCCGCTGCTGGGCCACCAGCGGGAACATCGCCCACAGGGCGGCCGCGCAGAAACAGAAGCAGAAATTGATGATGAGCGCTGCCCGCAGGACCCGGGCATGGCGCGCAAAGCGCAGGCCGCTGACCAGACCGGACCACAGGGTCTCGTTGCCCCCCGCAGGCACCGGCGTGCGCGGCTCCAGCGCCTGCCAGGCGGCTGGCAGCATGGGCAGGAAGAAGAGCGAAGCCACCAGCACGGCCAGTCCGTCCCCCATCAGGGCGGCGATCAGTCCGGCCATGGCGGGGCCGACGGAGCGCGCGGCATTGAAGGCGATCGAGCCCAGCGCCACCGCTTTGGGTAGCAGCGGCCTCGGGACCAGGCCGTTGATGGAGGCCTGCTGGGCCGGCTGGTAGAAGGTGTAGCCCAGCCCGCAGAGCAGCGTGCAGACGACGAGCGACCAGGGTTGCAGCCAGCCAGCATGGCTCATCAGGCCCACGCTGGCCGTGGCCAGGCCCATCATCAGGTGGGTGACGACAAGGATGTAGCGCCGATCGACAAGATCGGCCACCGAACCGGAGACCAGGCCGAACAGCAGGAACGGCAGGGTGCTGGCGGCCTGCACCAGGCCCACCAGCAGGGCCGAGCCGCTGAGGCTGGCCATCAGCCAGCCGGCCATGGCCGACTGCATCGTGTAGGCCATGGAGGTGGTGACGGCGCCGATATACAGCAGCCGGTAGGGGCGGATGCCCAGCGGCGAACCGGCCAGGAAGGTCGCTGCCCTGCCCTTTGACGGTGTCGGCGCGCTGCCGCTCACGGCAGCATCACCACGGCGGCCACGGATGCCTTTTCAGCAGCAGGCGTGAAGATGGACGAAACAGTTATCGGCACGGTCAGGGCTGGGCCTTCAGATCGGGACACGGGATGCGCACTTCATCGCCATCGGCAACCACTTCACTGAGGGTGCCGGCGCCGGGACGGCGGGTGACCATCAGCGACTGCCAGCTGCATTCCTCGCCGCGGAAAACGGCCACCGCATGGATGGTCTGGCGGGTCGAACTGCGCGGTGCGCCCCGTTCCCGCTGGGTCTGCCAGCGGCGATCGATGAAATAGGTCTCGCTCGGTTCACGTCCCAGCAGCGTGCTGGTCATGCTCTGCAGCTGCTGGACCATGCGCGTGGTGCCCACGGCCTGCCGGAGTGCGGGCCGCAGCGGCGTGACGGCACTGAGGCGGGCGCCGGCCGGCAGCGCGG
>ERZ773059.1535-NODE-1535-length-11306-cov-11.968358_pt1 | contig 11306 bp, 7 predicted proteins | sample MGYA00580514_ERZ773059 | MGnify/ENA primary metagenome ERZ773059 (study PRJEB29015, sample SAMEA2737981) | human oral metagenome | biome: human oral; feature: human-associated habitat; material: dental | place: China | collected 2056 ...
GGCGCATCGGCGCGGGCGACCGCCTTCCGGTCACGGTCGTCCCAGGCGCGCAGCCGCAGCACCGACTCCGCCGCGCGTATCGCCTCGCGCGCCGCCGATCGCGAGGGGAAGGGGCCGACGGCGGAGCCCACCTCGTCGGTCGGCAGCGCCGTCGTCGTCGCCAGGTGCGGCGCGGGCGAGCCCGCCAGGCGGATCCAGGGCTGACGGCGCGGTGCCCGGGAGCGGCGGTTCGCGGGGGGATCGAGCTCGGCGATCAGTCGCAGCTCGCGCACCCGGGCCTCGATCTCGGTCGCCGTCTCGATGACCCGGACCCTCGCGGTCGTGTCGAGCATGCGTGCGATCGTCGTCCGCTTCTCCGCAGCGGTGAAGTAGGAGCGCACGCGGCGGCGCAGGTTGACCGCCGAGCCGACGTAGAGGACCTGGTCGGCGGGGGAGAGGAACTGGTAGACGCCGCAGGCGGTGGGCAGGCCGTCGGCCATGCGGCTCTTCGCCCGGCGCCGCGGGGGCACCGGGTCGGCGGCGGTGGCCAGGTCCTCCAGATGGGTGACGCCCAGTGGGGCCAGGGCCTCCAGGACGGCGTGCAGGACGTCGACGGTGGCGCGCGCGTCGTCCAGGGCCCGGTGCGTCGGCCTGGTGGGAGAGCCCACGAAGGACGCCAGTGTCCCCAGACGGTGGTTGGGAACGTCCGAGCGCCCCCAGGCCCTGCGCGCCAGGGCGAGGGTGTCCAGCACCCGCGGCTCCCGCCACGCCAGCGCCAGCGCCCGTGCGGCGCCGCGCAGGTGGCCGACGTCGAAGCGCGCGTTGTGCGCCACCAGGACCGTTCCCGGAGCCGACAGGTTCGCCCACCGGAGGAAGGAGGCCAGGGCCTCGCCCACCGGCGGGGCCCCGACCACCATGGCGTTCGTGATACCCGTCAGGACCGTGATCTGCGCGGGGATCGCGGTGCCGGGGTTGACCAGGGTGGAGAACTCGCCGTCTGCGCCGTCAGTGACGCCGCCGCGCACGCGCACCGCGCCGATCTCGGTGATCGCGCGGGCGCCCGGTGCGCCGCCGGTGGTCTCCAGGTCGACCACGATGAAGGTCACGTCCCGCAGGGGCGTGCCCATGTCCTCGAAGGACGCCTGCAGCCCGACGGGTCCGGCGGAGCCCGAGGGGCTCTGCCGGACCGGGACGGCCGAGAGCACCTGGGACGCCGGAGGACCGGCCGGAGGAGCGCCCGATTCCCCACCCGGGCGTCTCGCAGGTGCATGGTCGGCCACGGTGCGAGGCTAGACTTCATCACGGCGCCGATCCAACCGCGCCCGTGCCTCCCCGCGCGGGCGGCGCGCGGACCAGGCGAAGAGCCCAGCCAGTTGCCGAGCACAGGAGGTCCCGTGGGGTACCGAGGCATCAAGACCGCTGTCGGGCCTGCGCTGGAGGTGCTCTACCAGCCGTGGATCCGAGGGGAGGAGAATATCCCGGCCGAAGGCGCCGCGATCCTCGCCTCCAACCACCTGGCCGTCATCGACTCCTTCTTCCTGCCGCTGCTGGTGGAGCGCGAGGTCGCCTTCATCGGCAAGTCCGACTACTTCACGGGCAAGGGCGTCAAGGGCTGGGTGGTCAAGAACTTCATGACGGCCGTGGGCACCATTCCCGTGGACCGCTCCGGCGGGCAGGCCTCGCAGGCCGCTCTGCAGGCGGGGGTGGCCCGACTGGGCTCCGGGGAGCTCTTCGGCATCTACCCCGAGGGCACCCGCAGCCCCGACGGCCGCCTCTACCGCGGCAAGACCGGGGTGGCGCGCATCGCCCTGGCCACGGGCGCCCCGGTCATCCCGGTGGCCATGATCGGCTCGAACCTGGCTCAGCCCATCGGCCAGGCCATTCCCTCCACTCGTCACCGGGTCGGCATCGTCGTCGGCGAGCCGCTCGACTTCTCCCGGTACAAGGGGCTGGAGAACGACCGCTTCGTGCTGCGCTCCATCACCGACGAGATCATGTACTCCCTCATGTGCCTGTCCGGTCAGGAGTACGTCGACCTGTACGCCGCCGACGTCAAGAAGGCCATGGACGCCGGTAAGAAGTCCGCCGACGAGGTCGTGGCTGAGATGCTTCAGGCCCAGGCGCTGCGCCGTCCCGCCGCCGCCCCTGTGGCGGCCCCCGGCGGCCGTCCCGCCCCGGACGTGAGCGTGCCCGAGCCGCCCGATGAGGACGGCGGCGACGAGACCGCGGAAGATGCGCCGGTCGTCGAGGATGGCGACGCGGGGACGGATCAGCGGGATTGAGCGCCGGGGCCCCGGTGGTCGGCCAGCAGCCGCTTGGCGGCCCGCGCCCCCGACGTCATGAGGGGGCCGCCCATCTCGGCGGTGATCCGGGTCAGCACGTCGTGCGGGTAGTCCGCGGGCAGGATCTCTACGGGCAGGGCCGGCAGGGTTCCCCACACGTAGGTGACGTTGCTGAGCATCTCGTGAGTCGCCGCCACCCGGGCCAGGAGGGCCTGGTGCGAGTCGTCCGAGGGGTCCAGCTCGTGGTACCGGGCCTTGACGGCGTCCATATGGGCGTCCAGGCGGCGGATCCGCTGCGCCGCCTCGTCCAACGGCCAGGCGAGTACGGCGAGGTCGCGCGCCGTGGCGGGGTCGACGTCGAGGCGTCCTGCTGAGCACGCGGCGGAGCCGGCCCAGCTGCCCGGCGGGTGCATGCCCAGCAGGACTCCGGGACGGGGCGAGGCCCAGCCCTCATCGAATGCGGCTGCACGCAGGGCATCGCGTTCGGAGCGCCTGGTCTCGGGGATGTCGTAGATGACGATGTGGAAGTACCCCTCCCAGTCGGGCCTTCCGTTGAACCCCCGCTCGACCGTGCGGTAGCGCCGCAGCAGCGTGCCGGTCAGGGCGTAGGCGGTCTGCCTGCCGCGGCGGTGGGAGACGAGCCGGCCGTCGGCCACCGCGCGGGCCAGGTAGGAGCGGGCGCCCGAGACGCTCATGCCCAGCGCGCCCAGGATCTCGATCAGATAGGAGCCGGGCAGCTCCTCGACCTCGCACAGCCCGCACAGGAAGGCGAGGGTGGCACGGCCGACGGCGGAGGGACGGGAAGCGCGTGGAGCCATGGCTTCATCCTGCGCCCGCACGGCCCGCTCGCGAGGCGCCACGCAGGGGTGCCGGGGTCGTGCAGGGCCACCGCGGGCTCGAGCGGGCGGCGCCGGGCCTTCGTGACGTGTTGAGGCCGGGGCGTTGACCGGATAGAGTAAGTCTCATTTATACAACGAAACGTGAAAAGGGCGCGTCATGACAGTGAAGCGAGGGCGGTCGGGTCCTTCGCCCGCCCCCATCGACTCGCGTCCCGCCCTGAGCAGGGCCGTGGCGTGGCGAGAGGTCGGCCTCACCGCCGTGGTGCTGTGGCTCGTTCTCGGCGGGGCCTGCTTCTTCGCCGGAGCCCAGTGGGTCTGCGACAAGTGGGGGAGGAGCCTCAACGCCGCCCTCGCGCTCGATGTGATCTTCCTGGTGGGCTGCCTGGTGGTCATCGGCCTCGTCCTTGCCTTCGGCGAGGAGATCGCGGTGCGCGGCCTTATCCTGGACCGGCTCGGGCGCTGCCGCACGAGCCGCCTCGTCCAGATCGTGGTCACCGGGGCCGTCATGGGCGTCTACCACGGCGTGGTCGGGCACCACGTCTGGCCCTCCTACATGGCCTTCTCCTTCGTCCTGTTCGGGATCCTCTCCGCCTTCTACGTCTACGGCGGCCGCAGCCTCACACCGGCCTACATCGCCCACGCCATGACCCACTTCCTCGGCGATCCCGCTCTCATGCAGGGAATCCTCTACGGCGTCGCGGGCGGCTGAGCACTGTCTGCGCCGCCTGGGTCGTCGGCCGGGTCGCGGTCGCCGCCGCGCACGTCGTGGCCGCCCTGCAGCCGGTGGCCGGCCGCGCTGCTGCGGGCCGTCGTCTCTGCGGGTCCCCGGTCCTGCCCGGTGAGCAGTCTCCCCGCTAGGATGAGTCCTGTCACTTCTCGCATTCAACGAAAGGTCCACGATGTCGATCCGTCGTGTCGCCCTGCTCACCGCAGGCGGTTTCGCCCCCTGCCTGTCCGCCGCCGTCGGCGACCTCATCGAGCGCTACACCGAGGTCGCCCCCGAGGTCGAGATCATCGCCTACCAGTACGGCTACCACGGCCTGCTCACCGGCAACTACATCGTCATCGACGACGAGGGTCGCAAGAACGCAGGTATCCTGCGCGACTTCGGCGGTTCCCCGATCGGCAACTCCCGCGTCAAGCTCACCAACGCCAAGAACCTCGTCGAGCGCGGCCTGGTCGCCGAGGGTGTCGACCCCTTGGAGTTCGCCGCCGAGCAGCTGCGCAAGGACGGCGTGGACGTCCTGCACACCATCGGCGGGGACGACACCAACACCACCGCCGCCGATCTGGCCGCCTACCTGCACGAGAACGACTACGAGCTCACCGTCGTCGGCCTGCCCAAGACCATCGACAACGACATCATCCCGATCCGCCAGTCGCTGGGCGCCTGGACCGCGGCCGAGCAGGGTGCCGGGTTCGCCTTCAACGTCATCGGCGAGCACCGCTCCAACCCACGCATGCTCATCGTGCACGAGTGCATGGGCCGCAACTGCGGCTACCTCACGGCCGAGACGGCTCGGCGCTACCACGAGCTGCTGAAGACCAGGCAGTGGGCCCCCTCGCTCGGCCTGACCGAGGAGCGCTGGGACGTCCACGCCGTCTTCCTGCCGGAGATGAGGCTGGACCTGGCCGCCGAGGCCGAGCGCCTCAAGGCCATCATGGACGAGCAGGGCAACGTCAACATCTTCCTGTCGGAGGGCGCCGGCGTCCCCGAGATCATCGCCGAGCTGGAGGCCGCCGGCCAGGAGGTCCAGCGCGATCCCTTCGGCCACGTCAAGCTCGATACCATCAACCCCGGCCAGTGGTTCGCCAAGCAGTTCGCCGAGTTCATCGGCGCCGAGAAGGTCATGGTCCAGAAGTCCGGCTACTACTCGCGGGCCGCCCACGCCAACGCCGAGGATCTGGCCCTGATCAAGAGGATGTGCGACTTCGCGGTCGAGTGCGCCCTGCGCGGCGAGTCCGGCGTCATCGGCCAGGACGAGGAGAACGACGACGCGCTCGCGGCGATCGCCTTCCCGCGCATCGCCGGCGGCAAGCCCTTCGACATCACCCAGCCCTGGTTCACCGACCTCATGAGTGAGCTCGGCCAGAGCGTCGCGCCCGCCGAGGGCGCGCCCGAGCACTGACGAGCACTGACGAGCACGAGCGGTCCGGGCGGTGGCGCCGCCGTCCGCCGGGGCGTCGTCCAACGGTCGTGGCCTGCTCATCCGCCCGTCGACGGATGAGCAGGCCGCAGGGTGCCCCTAGATGATTGGTTCCAAGGGAGGATGCGGAGCGCTCCGAGCAGGATGCACCGAGCCGCTGGAGCGCGGTCCAACGTGAACGTACCTTTGTCGCGTGGACGTACCTTTCTCCCATCCTTCTGGGCTCTGCCCCCAGAAGGATGGGAGAAAGGTACGTTCATGTTGGGAAGGTACGTTCACGTTCCGGCTCGGCACCGGCCCGCAGGACCCGGCGGTCGTCCCCGCTGGTCCGGAGCCGGTCATCACGATGACTCACCGACCGACTCCACGACGGGACGGGAGAGCTGATCATCCCACGCGCCTTCAAGCCGGCCGCCGGTCTCGGACGCTATGAGGATCGGCATGATTCCGCGGCCCGGCGGCGCGGGGGCTGAAGACGAACGGGATGATCACTGTGCGGGGCGCAGCGGCACCTGTCGGGCCGGCACCTCGGACCGTTCTCGGCCAGGGACCCAGGGACAGTGCCGGGACTGCGAGATGCCGGGCGGCAGGCCGGCGGACCGGGCACCGCTTGCCGTGCCCCTCACCGCCCCGCAGCTCCTGTCGCCGGGGCCGGTCGTCTCCGGCCCGGGAGACGACCGGCCCTGACCCGCGTCGGCGAGGAATGCCGTTGCCACTGCCTATGATCGGCCCTGTGATGACCGACCCGACCGACTCCCGCACCGCCGCCGGCTGGCGCTCGCGCCACGCCGCCCAGCAGCCGGCCTACCCGGACGCGGCCGCCCTGAGGGAGGTGTGCGCGGACCTGCGCACCCGCCCCCCGCTCGTCTTCGCCGGCGAGGTCGACTCCCTGCGCGCGCAGATGGCCGCGGCCGCCCAGGGGCGCGCCTTCGTGCTCATGGGCGGCGACTGCGCCGAGTCCTTCGCGGACAACACGGCAGACAACATCCGCCTCAAGCTCCAGACCATCCTGCAGATGGCGGCGGTGCTGACCTACGGCGCCTCCACGCCCGTGGTGAAGGTGGGCCGCATGGCCGGCCAGTACGCCAAGCCCCGCAGCGCGGACGCCGAGACGCGCGACGGCGTCACCCTGCCCGCCTATCGCGGAGACTCCGTCAACGACCACGCCTTCACCCGGAGCGCCCGCGTCCCCGACCCCCGCCGCATGCTCGACGCCTACCTGCGGGCCGGCACCACCCTCAACCTCATCCGCTCCTTCACCATGGGCGGCTACGCGGACCTGCGCGAGGTCCACTCCTGGAACCGCGGCTTCACCGCGAATCCCGCCTACGCGCGATTCGAGTCCTTCGCGGGGGAGATCGACCGCGCCATGCGCTTCATGGAGGCCGCCGGGGTCGACTTCGAGGCCCTGCGACAGGTCGACTTCTACGCCGCTCACGAGGCCCTCCTCCTGGACTACGAGGACGCCATGATCCGCGAGGACTCGCGCTCGGGCCGCCTGTACGACACCTCCGCCCACTTCCTGTGGGTGGGGGAGCGCACCCGCGAGGCGGAGGACGCCCATGTCGCCCTCCTGGAGGGCGTCCACAACCCGGTGGGCGTCAAGATCGGTCCGGCGACGACGCCCGCCGAGCTCATGGCGCTCATCGACCACCTCAACCCCCGCGGCGACGCCGGGCGTCTGACGATCATCACCCGCATGGGCGCCGACCGGATCCGCGAGGTCCTGCCCGCCCTCGTCGAGGCCGTCACCGAGGACGGGCGGCCGGTCACCTGGGTCACCGATCCCATGCACGGCAACACCATCACCTCCGACAACGGCTACAAGACCCGCCGCTTCGACACCGTCATGGACGAGGTCCGCGGCTTCTTCGAGGTCCACCGCGCACTCGGCACGGTGCCCGGCGGCATCCACGTCGAGCTCACCGGCGACGACGTCACCGAGGTCCTCGGCGGAGGAGAGCGCATTGACGAGGCCGCCCTGGCCCGGCGCTACGAGACGCTTGTCGACCCGCGCCTGAACCACCAGCAGTCCCTGGAGATGGCCTTCGAGGTCGCCGAGATGCTGTGCGGCTGAGCCCGGGCGGGCTCCGGCCGGTCCGGAGGACGGCCCTCAGAAGATATTGATCTTGACGGCGGAGCCCGCCTTGACGCTGGAGCCGGCGGCCGGGTCGGTGGAGCGGACGGTGCCGAAGGGCCCGCCGAGGCGCTTGTTGACCTCCACCTTGAGCCCCAGGTCCTCCAGGGCCCTCCTGGCCTCCCCCTCGCTCTTCCCGCTCACGTCGGGAACCGTGACGTTCTCCGGCCCCTTGGAGACCGTCACGGCGACCGTGTCCCCGCGGTAGGCGCCGCCGGCACCCGCCGCCGGGCTGGTGGAGATGACCTGGCCGGAGGCCACAGTCTCGGAGAACGCCTGCGTCTGGGTGCCGAGCTTGAGGCCGGCGGCCTCCAGAGTCGTCTTGGCCTGGTCCACGGTCATGCCGGTCACGTCGGGCACGGTTGCGGACTGACGCCCCCTGGAGACGGCGATCGCCACCGCCGATGAGTGGTTGATGCTCGTTCCCGCCTTCGGGTCGGTGGAGACGACCTTGCCGGACTCCACGGTGCCGGAGTACTCCTGAGTGATCGGGCCCACGGTCAGGCCAGCGTCCGTAATGGCCTGGGTGGCCTCGTCCTGGGTCTTGCCCACGACGTCGGGAACCTTCTTCTGCTCCACGCCGCGGGAGACGACGGCTGTGACCGCCTGCCTGAGGCGCGCGCCGTCGCCCGGGCCCGGCCTGCAGGAGATGACGGAGCCCTCGGGGATCGTGTCGGAGAAGTCGCGGCTGGGCGTTCCCCAGGTCAGTCCCGCGTCCTCGACCGCCTTCTGGGCCTCCTCGGCGCTCTGACCGACGATCTCGGGGACGGGGACGGAGCGCCCGGGTCCCTTGAGAACGTACCAGGCGTACCAGCCGCCGATACCGCCGCCCCCCAGGAGCGCGGCCGCGGCTCCGATGACGACGGTGCGGCGCCGGACGCGGCGCAGACCCTTCCGCGGCACCGCGGTCGTGGCCTGGTCATCGCCGTTCAGCAGCTCGTCGCGCGCCAGGTGCTGGGTGCGGCCGTCACTGGTCTCCTCGGCGTTCGGTCCGATCGAGCCGATCGGCAGCGAGACCGTGCGCAGACCGGCCCCCGGCGTCGACTCCGAGCCCTCCGCGGCGGGCTCCTCGGGGGACTGGGTGCCCATGGCGGCGCGGGCGGCCTCGGCGTTGGCGGCCAGGACCTCCTGCGTGCGCACCGAGCCGGGGCCGCCGCCGCGCTTGACCAGCAGCTCGTCCTCGGACAGGGCGGCCGCCGTCTTGCGCAGCAGGGCCAGCGCCTCGTCGGCATCCCGGGGGCGCAGCTCCGGGTCGCGCTGCGTCATGGCGGACACGATCTCGTCGACCGCGGCGGGCAGGTCCGGGACCAGGGCCGAGGGTCGGGGGATGTCCTCGTGCACGTTGCGGAAGGCGATCTGGATGGGGGCGTCGGCGGCGAAGGGCTGCTCGCCGGTGAGCAGCTCGTAGACGATGATGCCCACGGAGAACAGGTCGGCTCGGGGGCTGGAGGTGCCCGAGGTGATGAGCTCGGGCGCGAGATAGGCCACGGTCCCCAGGACATTACCGGTCGTGGTCTGCGTCACCTCGGTGACGGCGCGGGCCAGCCCGAAGTCGGCGACCTTGGCGACCGAGCCGTCCGCGGGCAGCAGGACGTTCTCGGGCTTGATGTCGCGGTGGACCAGGCCCGCACGGTGCGCGGCGCCCAGCGGGCGCAGGATCTGGGCGGTCAGCCCCAGGGCCTCGCGCACCGACAGGGGACCGGCGGCCATGAGGTCGCGCAGGTTCGGGCCCTCGACGTACTCCATGATCAGGTAGGCGACGCCGTCGAGGCTGCCCTGGTCGTAGACGGCGACCACACCCGGGTTCGACAGGCGCGCCGCGGCCCGTGCCTCGCGCCGGAAACGGGCCACGAAATCGGGGGAGTCGGCCAAGTGGGCGTGCATGAGCTTGAGCCCGACGACGCGGTCGAGCCGGCGATCATGCGCCCGGTAGACGGTCGCCATTCCGCCACGCGCCACACGGTCGACGATCTCGTAGCGGGAGTCGACCAGGCGACCGGTGAGAGGATCCTTGACCACGGATCGATTCTAAGGCTCCGACGGGGCGAGGCGGGTCAGGACCCGGCGGGCCCGTCCGGTCCGCGGAGCGGCGCTCAGGCGTCGCGCGCCGTCAGAGCCCGTGCCAGGGCCGAGAGATCGGCGCGGCCGACCTCGTCGAGCGCTCCGGGGGGAGCGTCGTCCAGGGCGCGCAGACCGGTCCGGGCGCGGGCGGCGATCTCCTCCTCGTGAGCGGCCAGGGCGCCGCAGTCGCGGATGAGGTCGGAGGCGGCCGCGATCATGCCGGATGACGCGTCCCGGTTGGCCAGGACCCGGGACAGCAGGACCCGGCCGCTCCGGTCGGTCCGCCGCCACGCCATGGCCAGCAGGACGGTTCGCTTGCCCTCGCGCAGGTCGTCACCGGCCGGCTTGCCGGTCTGGTCGGGATCCCCGTAGACGCCGAGGACGTCGTCGCGCAGCTGGAAGGCGATGCCCACCTCCTCCCCGAAGGTCCGGAGCGCGGCGTACAGGGGCGAGTCGGTGGTCGCGCCCCCCAGGAGCGCGCCGATGAGCAGGGGGTGCATGACCGAGTAGCGCGCGGACTTGCGCCGTACGACGGCCAGTGCCGAGTCGAGCATGGCCCGACCCGCGACGTGTGGATCGTCGTCGGGGGCGGGCAGGGGGGTCACCTCGCTGCGCACGTCGAGGAACTGCCCGACGGCGACCTCCGCGGTCATGGCGTCGAAGGCGTCCCGGGCGGGGGCCGCTCGCGCCCCGCCGGCGAGCGACTCGACGGCGGCGCCCATCTCGGCGCCGGCCAGCGACATGAGCAGGTCCCCCAGGAGTATCGCGGCGCTGCCGCCGTAGGTCGTCGCGTCGCCGCGCCAGCTGGAGGCGGCGTGCTGGGCGGCGTATCGCCGATGCGCCGCGGGGAGGCCTCTGCGTGTGAGGGCCGCGTCGATGACGTCGTCGTGAACCAGGGCGCTGGCCTGATAGAGCTCGAGCGCCGCCCCGAGACGTGCGGCGGTGACGCCCGTCATGAGCCCGTCCCGCTCCGGAGCCCCCGCGCCCGGCGTGCCCAGCGCCAGCCCGACGGCGCCGAGGACCGCCCGCATCCGCTTGCCCGAGGACACCAGGGCCTCGGCGGCGTCGAGCAGGTCGTCGGAGGCCGGGGACGCGTCGGCCCACCGGGCCCGGTGGACGCCCAGTACGTGGGCGAGCCTGGTGCCGACCACGGTGCGCACTGCCCGTAGTGCGGGGGGAAGAACGGTCATGCGGATCAGCGTAACGGGGCGGAGGTCGGTTCAGCGGCGCGCGGGTCCCGACCCCGGAGCGAAGAGGTGGGAATAAACGCTATAGTTGAGAGGTTCCTGCTGCGTCGGCCGTGAGTGCGCCATCGAGCCCCCCGCCGACCGGCACCCGCCTCACCCCGATCGGTCCGCCCACGCGAAAGGAACTCCGTGCCTTCTTCCACACTCACGCGGAAGCGCACCCAGCGCGCTGATGACGTCGATGAGATCCCCGAGGACGACGAGGACCTCGATCTCGACGATCTTGATGATGACGCCGATGACGATTCCGAGGACGTCGAGGATTCCGAGGATGACGACTACGACGGCTCGGGCGCCGAGGAGGAGGGCGAGGACGACGCCGTCGCGCAGGAGGACGACGACCCCGCTCCCGAGCTGCGGGACTACTACCTCGACGTGAGCCTGGAGGAGAACGGCGACGGCACCAAGCGCAACCCCTTCAACACCGCCGCCGCTCTCAAGGGGGTCAAGCTCGCCCCCGGCGCGACCCTGTACGTGCGCAGCCGCACTACCGTTGAGGGCCTTGAGCTCTCGGGCAACGGCACGCTCGAGGACCCGATCACCCTGGCCCCCTACGGCCACGGCCCGGTGCCCCGCTTCGTGATCCCCGAGGAGGAGCGCCCCGTCGTCGCCCG
>ERZ773059.1536-NODE-1536-length-11296-cov-3.598701_pt1 | contig 11296 bp, 6 predicted proteins | sample MGYA00580514_ERZ773059 | MGnify/ENA primary metagenome ERZ773059 (study PRJEB29015, sample SAMEA2737981) | human oral metagenome | biome: human oral; feature: human-associated habitat; material: dental | place: China | collected 2056 ...
GCGTTTCCTTCCGGGATGATGACGGTTTCTACCACGGCGGCGCTGGCCGCCAAGCTTTCGGTCTCGGAAGCGGCGCTTTACCGGCACTTTGCCAGCAAGGCGCAGATGTTCGAGGGGCTGATCGAATTCATCGAATCGACGCTGTTCGGGCTGATCAATCAGATCACCCGCGAGGAAGAGCACGGTCTGGCCCAGGTGCAGCAGATCACCAACCTGCTGCTGACCTTCTCCGAGCGCAACCCCGGCATGACCCGCGTGCTGGTGGGCGACGCGCTGATCAACGAGGACGACCGCCTGCAGGTGCGCATCAATCAGCTGACCGACCGGCTGGAGCTGTCGCTGAAGCAGTGCTTCCGCACCGCCATGGTGCAGGAACAATTGCCGGCCGACACCGATGCCGGTGCCCGGGCAGATCTGGTGCTGTCTTATGTGCTGGGTCGCTGGGCGCGTTATGCCAAGGGCGGCTTCAAGCGCATGCCCACTGAAAATGTCAGTATACAGATCGGGTATTTTGTGAGCTGACGGAAGATAATCCGTCCCTGCTTCCGTACCAGCATTTGATTTCCCCATGGACGGCGCGATCCATCACGGGCTGCACGCATGGCCTGCCAGATGGGCTGATGGCCGAAGAATGGCTTGCTGTCAGGGTTTTCGGGAGGGATGGCAATATTTTCGGTACGACATGACACATCCTTCCGTATTGTCGTGTGCTGTCGTAATGAGCGCATGAATTCGATGCGCCATGTATGCAGGCTGTAAATCGCCGTCAGTCACTGTTAATGTGGTGGCAGGATATTTGTAGTGTCTGCCGACATGCCGGGCTAGACTGGGCGTCCCTTTCTTTGTGAATTATCAATGGGACGTTTTCATGTTTCTGAACCGAGATGACTGCCACCTGCGCGCGGTATCCGTATCTTCCAGTCAGGGCCGGCGACCGCTGGCCGCCGTCATTGCAGCGCTGATGCTGCCGTGCGTCGTGGGCAGCGCCCATGCCACCAATATCCCTGCATCGCAGGAGACTACCTCTGTACAGGCCAAGGCAGGCGAAACCGGGACTGCCCAGGCCTCTGGCAGCAGCCAGGGCTCCACCACCCAGGCTCAGGCCGATTCCAGCACGTCGAGCGCCGCCCAGGCGCAAGCTGGTGAACAGGACAGCGGCACCCAGGACACCCCCTCGACCCGGCCGGCCACGTCGGCGGATGGCCAGAGCGCGGATTCCAGCGCAGCGGCCGCAGGCTCGTCGGCTGCGGGTCAGGCGGCCACGACCGGGCAGGCCGGCAGCGCCACCTCGGATACCGCCAGCAACGGAAGCTCGACGGCCGCCAGTGGCGGAACCTCGGCAACCACTGGCGCTGGTGCCTCGACCACGGCCGACAGCGGCACTTCCACGGTGACCGGCGGCGGCGCCTCGACTGGTAGCAGCAGCACGGGCACCTCCACGACGCAGGCTTCCTCCGGTAGCGACACGTCCACGCAGGCTGCCTCGAGTTCGGAACAGGCCTCTTCAGCGACCCAGGCGGCCGGCAGCAGCCAGACCACGGGCTCCAGCGATGGCAGTGCCGCCACCACGGGCGGTGCGTCGACCTCGACGGGGGCTGCAGGCTCGACCAGCAGCAATACCGCATCCACCAGCGGCACGGCCTCGGGCAGCGATGCCGCGACGACGGGTGGTGCCGCCTCCGGCAGCGACACCGCGTCCAGTGGCGCCACGACCTCGGCGGCTGACACTGCCTCCGGCAGCAGCACCACGGGCACCACGTCCGGCAGCGACACCTCGTCCACGGGTGGCAGCACGTCCGGCAGCAGCACCGCCTCGACCGGTGACACGGCGTCCGGCAGTGGCAGCACGTCCGCAGCTGGCACCACGGCCGCCAACGACTCGTCGTCCGGCACTGGCACCGCGTCGTCCGGTGATTCTTCCGCCACCGGCAGCAGCGCTTCCGGCAGCGATGCCTCGCCCAGCACCGCCACCACGGGCCAGTCGACCGCAGATGGCAGCAGCCAGGCTTCGACCACCGACAGCACCACGCAATCCGGTGGGCAGTCCAATGTCCAGGGCCAGACCTCGGGCGCCACCAGCGACCAGACCCAGGACCAGGACGCCACCTCGCCCAGCAACAGCAAGACCGAAGGCCAGGGCCAGCAGGAAGCACAGAACCAGTCCCAGACGCAGGGCCAGACCGCCGGCACCACCCAGGATGCCGCCGAAGCCCAGGCCGGCCAGAGCCAGGCCCAGGCTGCCGGGTTCGTTGACCACGGCATTCCCACCCCGGTGGCACAGACCCGGGGCGTGGTGTCCACCGTGGACCAGAGCGGCCAGGACGTGATCCTGACCTGGCTGCAGGACTGGCGCGGCGGTTATGCCATTCTGATGGTGAATGCCGAGACGGGTGCCTCGCAGCAGTTTGACGTGCCGTTCAAGCCGGACGGTGACGAGCCCTCGGCCATCTACCTGTCGTCGAAGAACCGCCTGTACACGCTGTTCAACAGCCAGTTCGTCGAGTTCGACGTGGCCAGCAAGCGCTTCACCTTCCACGGCAAGGTCAACGGCAAGACCGCCATGAGCCTAACCGAGGACAAGGATGGCCGGATCTGGGCTGCCACCTACCCGAACAACCAGCTGGTGAGCTTCAATCCGCAGAATTCATCATTGCAGAATCACGGCCAGCTGGCCAAGGAGTCGTGGACGCAGTATCCGCGCTCCATCGCGGTGGATGCCCATGGCTGGGTCTACGTGGGTTCGGGTCTGGCGGCTTCGCAGATCTACGCCTACAACATCCAGAGCCACGCCACCCAGGCGCTGCTGTCGTCCTCGCAGCGTGTTTCGGGCACTGCCGTGGTGACGCAGTCCCAGAGCAACGTTGTCTATGCCCGCAACGGCCGGCAGCAGTTCATGCTGACCAACGGCAAGGCCAGCGGCCTGAGCGCCGGCGCTCAGGTGGCCGAATCCAACCTGAAGGGCGGGGCGCAGAATCTGGTGGACCGCGAGTTCCCGTCGGGTCGTCGTCTGGTGTCGGTGGACATGCATGACCGTACCCTGGTCACGCGTGATGCGTCGGGCCAGCAGAAGACGGTGAAGTTCAACTACACCACCCAGGGCGCTGCGCTGACCTTTGTCTGCGCCACCGGCGACAACAAGGTGTGCGGCGGCACGCGCTTCCCGATGCACACCTTCTACTACAACGCGGGTGACAACAAGTTCGACAGCAAGCAGCTGCCGCGCCAGCCGAACGTGATGGCCGCACTGGGCTCACGCCTGTACGTGGCCGCCTATCCGGACGGCAAGCTGTTCCAGGAAAGCGAGAACGGCAAGAACGAGTTCTCCGAAGTGCTCAACGCCTACCCGTCCATCAACCGGCCTCATGCCATGCTGATCATGGGTGGCGGTTCGCAGATCGCGCTGGCCGGGACGCCGGAATACGGCACGACCGGTGGCGGCATGATGTTCTGGAACCGTTCCAGCGGCCAGAAGAGCCGGATCGATCATTGGCACCTGGTGCCCAACCACTCGGTGCAGGCGATGGTCGAGCTGTCCAACGGCATGCTGCTGGGTGGCACGACCGTGGCACCGGGCACGGGTGGCGTCACCAAGGCCACCGATTCGAGCGAGCTCTTCCTGATGGATGCCAACACCCACGAAGTGCGCTGGCGCGGTGCGCCGGTGCCGGGCGCCAAGACCATCACCGACCTGATGGTGGGTGCCGATGGTCTGGTCTATGGCCTGGCCGACAGCGTGGACCTGTTCGTCTTCAACCCGAACAACCGCCAGGTGGTCTCGGTCAACCGCTTCTCGAAGGACCTGGGCCCCTCCGTGTACGCCCAGGGCACCCGTGCCTTCGTGAAGGGCGCCGATGGCAGCATCTACGTCCTGCTCTACAACGGCATCGGCAAGGTCGACACCAAGGCCCATACCGTCAGCCGTGTGGTCTCCTCGCCGGTGCGCATCACCGTGGGGGGCGCCGCAGCCAACGGCCGGATCTACTTCGGCTCCAACAACCACCTGTACAGCTGGAAGGCCCAGTGAGGGTGAGGGGCCGACCCAGGCATGACCGGCAACCGCCGGCGCTGACCTGAGCCGGTCCCGAGACCGATGTACCCCGGGGCCGGATCGTCTCTTCTCCGCGAGGAGGCGATCCGGCCTTTTTTCACGCCTGAATTACGTAATAAGGAATAATGAATCACTAAAGGGGTTTTACAAATGCGTTGTTGAGAAGCAACACTTGGCAAGTCCATGTTTTTGCGTGCGAAACCTGGGCATAGTTGGCACATGGAGGGGCTTTCGTGTTGACTCATAAGACAGGGCAGCTATATTCATAACGGTTCCGTCAGTTTTAGAGATTCGTTACAAACATGTCCAAGACACGCATCTTCTCGGTTGTCGGCGCACGACCCCAGTTCGTGAAGGCCGCCATTGTCAGTCAGGCCCTGGAAAAGTATCCGGACGTCGAGCACGCCATCGTGCACACTGGCCAGCACTACGACCAGAACATGTCCGATGTGTTCTTTGAAGAACTGGGCATGCCGGCGCCGGCCTTCAACCTGCACATCTCGGCCAGCGGGCACGGCGCCATGACCGGCCGCATGCTGGAGGCCCTGGAAAAGCTCTACATCGACGAGAAACCCGATGTCGTCGTTGTCTACGGTGACACCAACAGCACGCTGGCCGGTGCGCTGGCTGCGGCCAAGATCCACCTGCCGCTGGCCCACGTCGAGGCCGGCCTGCGCTCGTTCAACCGCATGCCGGAAGAGATCAACCGGGTGCTGACCGACCACATCACCGACGTGCACTTCTCGGTGACGGACGTCTCCACCGCCAACCTGCTGCGCGAAGGCATCAGCGGCCCGCGCGTCGAGCAGGTGGGTGACGTGATGTATGACTGCGCCCTGCAGATGGCCGAAGTGGCCGAGCGCCGCTCGCACGCGCTGGAAACCTTCGGCGTCGAGCCCGGCAAGTTCGTGCTGTGCACCGTGCACCGCGCCAACAACACTGACGATCCCAAGCGTCTGCAGTGCCTGATGGAAGGTCTGGACCTGCTGGCCCAGCACCTGCCCGTGGTGCTGCCGCTGCACCCGCGCACCCGTTCGCGCGTCGAGGCCCTGGGCTTCAAGCCCAAGTCGCCCAACTTCAAGATCGTCGACCCCATCGGCTACATCGACATCGTGCGCCTGGAGCGTGCCGCGGCCGTCATCGTCACCGACTCGGGCGGCGTGCAGCGCGAGGCCTTCTTCCACAAGGTGCCCTGCGTCACCTTCCGCGACGAGACCGAATGGACCGAACTGGTCGATTCCGGCTGGAACGTGCTGGCCCCGCTGGATGATCCCGAGAAGTTCAAGGACATCTGCCTGTCGCGGGTGGGCACGCGCGGCACCCCGAAAGAGCACTACGGCAACGGCGATGCCGGCGTGAAGATCGCCGCCACGCTGGTGAAGATGCCGCAGATGACGTTCAAGCGCTGAACTGCTCCCGCTGATCATGGAAACCCGTCGTTTGAATATCCTCTTCCTGACGGACAACTTTCCGCCCGAGCGCAACGTGCCCGCCATGCGTACCTGGGAGCACGTTTCGCGCTGGGTGAAGGATGGCCACCAGGTCACCGTCATCACCACCGCCCCCAACTTCCCCCAGGGCAAGCCGCTGGCCGGCTACAAGAACCACTGGTACTTCAAGGAAGACATGGGGGGGGTGAAGGTCATCCGCGTCAAGAGCTACATCGCGGCCAACGAGGGCTTCCTCAAGCGCATCCTGGACTATGTCTCCTTCATGGTGACGGGCGGCATTGCCGCCATGTTCCAGCGCCGCCCCGACATCCTCATCTCCACCTCGCCCCAGTTCTTCTGTGCGGTGGCAGGCTGGATCGTGTCGCGGCTGCGCCGCCTGCCCTGGATCTTCGAGCTGCGTGACCTGTGGCCGGCCTCCATCGTGGCCGTGGGTGCCATGAAGGAAGGCCTGCTCATCCGCATGCTGTACTGGATCGAGATGAGCATGTACCGGGCATCCGACCGGGTGATTGCCGTGACCAAGGGGCTGCGCCAGGACCTGGTGGACCGGGGCATTCCGGGTGACAAGGTGGTGGTGGTGCGCAACGGCGCCGACACCAACCGCTTCACCCCGCGGCCCAAGGATCCGGCTCTGGTGGAGAAACTGGGCCTGCAGGGCAAGTTCGTGGTGGGTTACTACGGCACCATCGGCATGGGCGCGGGCGTGCAGACCGCCGTCGATGCCGGGGCGCTGCTGCGTGACCGCGACGACATCGTGATCATGCTGGCTGGTGCGGGCGCCGAGTATGCCGAGGTGGAGAAATCCATCAAGGAGCAGGGGCTGACCAACGTGAAGCTGCTGCCGCCCTTTGACCAGTCCGAGATGCCGGCGGTCTGGAGCCTGCTCGACGCCGCCATCGTGATGATGAAGGATCGGCCTCTCTTCAAGGCCACCATCTCGTCCAAGACGTTCGAGGCGCTGGCCATGGGCATGCCCGTCATCATGAGCCTGCCGGCCGGTGAGGCCACCGGGCTGGTGGACGAATACGGTTTCGGCATCAACGTGCGCCCCGAGAACCCGCAGGACATGGCGGCTGCCATCCAGCGGCTGGCGGACAATCCGGAACTGAAGGCCGAACTGGGTCGCAAGGCGCTGGAAGCCTCCAAGGACTTCTCGCGCGAGCGCTCTGCCGGCCTGGTGATGGACGTGGTGCAGGACGTGATGGCCAGCCGTGGCAAGTGAGATCGCAGCCCTTCAGGGCGCGTGATACGGAAGCCGTCTCGCAGTCATGACCGGACCGGTGCGCCGCAAGGCGTGCCGGTCCCACCAAGAATCACAACAATGAACATCGACAAGCTTTTTTCGGCCGGGGGTTCCGGCAACGTGCTGGTACTTGCCCCGCACACCGATGATGCCGAGCTGGGCTGCGGCGGCACCATCGCCCGCCTGGTCCGCAGTGGCCACCGCGTCATCACCGTGGCCTTCTCGGCCGCCGAGGACTCCGTGCCCAAGGGCTTTCCGCGTGACGTGCTGCGTACCGAGAACCGCAATGCGGCCCAGAAGCTGGGCGTGAAGCCCGAGGATGCGCTGGTGCTGGACTTTCAGGTGCGCACCTTCCCCGAGCATCGGCAGCGCGTGCTGGACACGATGATCCGCCTGAACCGCGAGTATCGGCCTTCGCTGGTCTTCGTGCCCAGTGCCACCGATACCCATCAGGATCACAAGACGGTGGCCGACGAGGGCTTCCGCGCCTTCAAGCGCACCACCATCCTGGCCTACGAGCTGTCGTGGAACACGCTGGAATTTTCCAACCGCTGCTTCGTGACGCTCGAGGAAGAGGACATCCAGAAGAAGATTGCCGCGCTGTACGAGTACAACTCGCAGCAGGCCTGTCGCACCTATGTGAACGAGGCCTACGTGCGGGCGCTGGCGCTGGTGCGCGGTACCCAGATCCAGAAGCCGCTGGCCGAGGTCTTCGACGTTCCGCGGCTGATTCTGGACTGAGGTCGCGCTGACTCACTCCTGGTGCAGGACCACCGGCCAGTTGGAGTCTGTGCCGCCGTTGCTGTAGTGGTTGAAGTGGTAGGCGTTGATCCAGTTGCCGTTCACGCGGTGCTGGGCGTTGGATTCGGTGAACGCCACCGACGAGCTGAAGCCGTGGTGCGAACCGTTGCGGAAATCAGCAAACTTCCACTGGCTGCCGCCTTCGGGCAGGAACTCCACATCGTAGGTCTGGCCGGCCTGCAGCGTGATGGCGCCGAACGAGGCGTCATACCAGTAAACCTTGCCCACCCGCGCGGACTTGAGCTGCAGCCCGTAGTAGTTGGCACCCGAGCTGATGCGGCCGCTGGCCAGTTCGCGGTTGCCCTGCACGATACGCCAGCGCAGCGATCCGCCCACCGAGGCTGCCGTGGCAAACGACAGTCCCGAGACCCGTTTGGTGCTGTACGGGCGGAAACGCTCACGCACCGGGTGGCTGGCCGTGGCCGTGAAGATGCGCTGCGGGTCCACAGCCCCGCTTTCCATGGCCGACGAGCCCTGCTTCTGGCCATTGCGGGTGGTCAGCTGCAGAATGGGCACATAGTAGTTGCCGCCGGCGGGGTTCTGCGTCATGTCGTTCCACGAGAATCCCCCGCCCGACCACGCGTTCCGGGTGCCCAGCAGCGTGGCCCAGTCGGTGGGCGAGACCCAGCGCGAAGGCCGGCCATTGTCCGAATGGGTGATGGTGTTGTTGCTGCTGATGTAGTTCTGGTGCGGCGCCGGGTGGATGTTGTCCAGCACCAGGTGATAGATGCGGCCGGCCACCAGAGGCTGCTGGCTGCTGAAATAGGCATCGTTGAAGATGGGATTGCCGCGGTAGGCTGCCGAACCCGGCGTGAAATAGGCCGTGGCCAGCGGGGGGGCCGACATGTTGGGGCGGTGTGCGCCGCTGCCGTCATCGGGCATCAGCCGCAGGCGGATATTGCCGCCGTTGCCGGCCGAATAGCCGCGACCCGGCTGCCAGTAGAGGCGGGCGGTGCTGAGGTGGCCGTTGATGGTGGCCCGGAAGCGGTTGGAGACGATCTGCTCACGCCGGCCGTTGATGCCGACGATGGTGTTGGCCAGTGCATCCTGCCGGAAGACGCCCGGACCGTAGAGCCGGCGCACTTCATACGAGGTCAGCGCGTGGTTGCCGCTGCCGGCAGATACCACGGCCTTGGTCTGGCGACGGCTTGGGGCGTGCGTGGTCTGCGTCTGGGTGCTGTCGCCCTGCGTGGCCAGGGTGTTCGGTGCGTGGGAAGAGACGGCCTTGGTGTTCAGATGAGCGGTGTCATCATCCGAATGCACGCCGCATGCCGCCAGGGGAATGGCCAGGGCGACGATGCCTTTACGCAACGAGTTGTATATATATGAATGACTATGAGGTTTTTTGTCGACGTTTGTATTGCAATTTGTCATTGAGTTATTCCTAAGTTTGACGGGCGTAATGGTATGTGCCCTTGTCGGCAAAGTAAACAAAAACCCCTGACTGTCGAGTCCCCATTTATTGGGGGATATGACGATTCTGCGCGGATGGGCCTGTTCTGGCGGAGCTGGGCGCCAGATACCGTCATGATGTGCGCCAGCAGGGCGGAATGAATGGCCGCGCCGCGTGCCGGATATGGGAGATGAATTCCGGGCGCAATAGGGGCGAGTTTATGGATAATGTCCGGATAATAAGGTTGGCATGGCGTCAATGGTGGTGTGCGACGGATGTGAGGCCGTTATTCGGGGACCAGTGGCCGCTTTGCGGGTACGGAAGGGCAGTGCGCGCGAATTGGGCGCGTACCCGTCGTTGGCGTATTCCGGCCGAGTGAGCGCCCGAAAAATGCCCCTGAGCGGACCGAAAAAGACCGCCTGACCCCCTTTCCGGGAGGGGGCGGAGGCCGCATTCGGGCACCGAAGCGGCCGGTTTTCTGCGTCGGTTTTTTTCCTGCAGCGTGTGGCCTGACAGGTACACGGAAACGTTGTCCCCGGCCCGGACCGCCTGCGAAAGGCTGGCGATCCGGGGGGGCGGGGGGCGTTACGTTCCGAAACCCCTGGCGGGCGTCAGGGCGCCATGTGCAGGACCACGGGCCAGTTGGCCTCGATCTTGCCGGCACGGGCGTGGTTGAAGTGGTCGACGTTGATCCACTGACCATTCACGCGGTGCTGGGCATTGGATTCGGTGAAGGCCGCTGGCCAGCTGAAGCCGTGCAGCGAGCCGTTGTAGAAGTCGGCCACCTTCCACTGACTCTGGCCCTGGGGCTGGAACTCCACGTCGTAGGTCTGGCCGGCGGCCAGCGTCACGCCCTGGCCGCCATTGATCTCGGCGTCATGCCAGAAGACCTTGCCGACCCGGTTGGCGTTGGCCTGCAGCGCGGTGTAGTTGGGCGCGTCTGTCGTGAACTGCCCGCTGGCCAGCACGTTGCTGCCCTGCAGGATGCGCCACTGCAGCGTGCCCGCAACCGATGCCGCCGTGGCAAACGACAGGCCTGTCACGCGCCGCTCGCGCGTGGGGCGGAAACGTTCCCGGATGGGCTGCTCGGCCCCGATGGTGAAGATGCGACCCGGATCGACGGCGCCACTTTCCATGTTGGCCATGCCCTGGCGCTGGCCGTCTGCCGTGGTGAGCTGCAGGATGGGCACATAGTAGTTGCCGTTGGAGGCGTTGCGCGTGTAGTCGGACCACGTGAAGGCATCCGAGGAACCCGCCGCACGCGAGCCCCGCAGCGTGCCCCAGTCAATGGAGGAGACCCAGCGGGAGGGGCGGTCGTTCTGTTCGTGGGTGATGGCGTTGTTGCTGCTGATGTAGTTCTCGCGCGGATCCGGAGCCACGTTGTCCATCACCAGATGGTAGATCTGGCCGGCCACCAGCGGCCGCTGACTGGTGAACGTGCTGTCGGCAAAGATGGCGCGATCCCCTTGGGCGGCCGAACCCGGCGTGAACTCTGCCGTGGCCAGCGGCGTGGCCGACATGTCGGGTGCATGGGCGTCCGAACCGTCGTCGGGCAGCAGGCGCAGACGGATGACACCGCCGTTGCCCCGCGAATAGCCCGTTCCCGGTTGCCAGTACAGCCGTGCCGAGGCCAGGTTGCCGCTGATGGTGGCCCGGAAGCGGTTGGAGACGATTCTCTCCTGGCTGCCGTTGATGCCGATCATGGTGTTGCCCAGGGCATCCTGCCGGAACACGCCGGGGCCGTAGAGCCGGCCGATCTCGGCCGAGTTGAGTGCGTAACCTTCGCTGCCGGGCTGGCTGACAATGGCCTTGGTCTGCTGGACAGGAACGTCCGAAGCGCCAGAACCCCCAGAACCCCCGCCGCCACCGCCGCATCCAGACAACACTGCCCCGGCCAAAAGGGCGCTAAATAGCAAAATATTGTTACGCGAAGTGCGTTTGTGTACGGTATTAGCAACGTTGCTATTGCTAATTTTCATGAATTCCTCTCCGAATCGGTACCCGGGGATATTAGGGGCAAGCGCAGGGAAAGTAAACACGGCATTTGGGAATAAATTCGGTGGCGAGTTTTATCCGGGAGGAATATATGGTGCCGTGTCTGGTGTCGGAATTGCTGCTTTTTACGGTGATATTGACGTTTGGTACGGATAAGAGCCGAAAATGAACGGTGTATTTACGTCAATCGGGACCCATTGTCATGTCCTGGTGCCTGGAGGCAGCTTTCCCTGCCATCGTAAGACCCACCATTTTTTGGGGGGGGCGGTGGAGTGGCGGATGGCTGCAAGGGGGCAGACCTGTGGCGCGTCCTGGCTCGTCGTGCTGCACCTTGCACCATGAGACCGGTTGAAGGCACCTGAAGC
>ERZ773059.1538-NODE-1538-length-11276-cov-22.961590_pt1 | contig 11276 bp, 9 predicted proteins | sample MGYA00580514_ERZ773059 | MGnify/ENA primary metagenome ERZ773059 (study PRJEB29015, sample SAMEA2737981) | human oral metagenome | biome: human oral; feature: human-associated habitat; material: dental | place: China | collected 2056 ...
GAGCCGAGGCGCCCGACGCGCGGATGCGCGAGCTCTTCGGCGCCGCCCTGCCCGGGGCCGAGCGCTTCGCGCGGATGCTGGCCGAGCAGGGCGAGCTGCGCGGGCTGGTCGGCCCGCGCGAGCTCCCCCGGCTCTGGACGCGCCATCTGGCGAACTCGGCCGCCGTCGTCGATTTCCTGCCCCGCCGCGGCGCCGTGGCCGACGTCGGGTCGGGGGCGGGCTTCCCCGGCGTCGTCATCGCCCTGCTGCGCCCCGATCTGGAGGTGACGCTCATCGAACCGATGGAGCGGCGGATCGACTGGCTGACCGACGTCGTCGCGGAGCTCGACCTGGCCAACGCGGTCGTGCGCCGGGCCCGGGCGCAGGAGGTCCGCGACCGCTTCGACGCGGTCACGGCGCGCGCCGTGGCCGGGCTGCCCAGGCTCGTGCGCATCACCGCGCCCCTGCTGCGTCCGGGCGGGCGCCTCCTCGCCCTCAAGGGGGCCCGGGCCCAGGACGAGGTCGATGAGGCGCGGCGCGTCATCAAGGGGGCGGGGCTCGAACCCGCTATCATCCACGACGTCGTCACCCCCGGCGGGGAGTCGACCAGGGTGGTCGAGATCCGCCGGCGCCGGAGCGGCTGAGCGGACGGGCACGATCGCGGCCGATCGGCGGCGGTGCATTCCCGACGGCGTCGTCGGACTCACGTAGACTGGGGCGGCCAGGCGGTGTGCGCCGTCGGGAAGCCGAACGAGGAGACCAGGGTTGTCAGGTTCATCCATCTTCGACCAGCTCCGGGCCGAGCACGCCGTCCTCGAGGACGTCTCAGCCGTCGGCTTTCCGCGCCCCGAGCAGACTCGGGTGATCGCCGTCGCGAACCAGAAGGGCGGCGTCGGCAAGACGTCGACGGCCGTCAATGTCGCCGCGGCGCTCGCCGAGGGCGGCCTCCATGTCCTCGTCATCGATGCGGACTCGCAGGGCAACGCCTCCACGGCTCTGGGCGTGGAGCACGGGGAGGAGCACACCTCGATCTACGACGTGCTGGTCGAGGGCGCGCGCATCCAGGACGTCGTCTCGCAGACGCGCTTCTCCCAGAACCTGTGGTGCCTGCCCGCGTCGATCGATGTCGCCGCCGTGGAGATCGAGCTCATCGACTCCACCGGACGCGAGTCCAAGCTCCGCCAGGCGCTTCGCGACTACCTGCTCAGCAGGAGCGGGGGAGGCCTGCCCAGGCTGGACTACGTCCTCATCGACTGCCCGCCGAGTCTGGGGATCATGACGATCAACGCCTTCGTCGCCGCCGGGGAGGTGCTCATCCCACTGCAGGCCGAGTACTACGCCCTGGAGGGTCTCGCCCTGCTCACGCGGTCGGTGCAGAGGGTCGCCGAGATCCACAACCCGGCCCTGTGCGTCTCGATGATCGCATTGACCATGTTCGACAAGCGGACGACGCTGGCTCGGGACGTCGAGTCAGAGGTGCGCACATACTTCCCCGCCGCAACCCTCAAGACGAAGATACCAAGATCCGTGCGCGTCGCGGAGGCGCCGTCCTTCGGGGCGCCGGTCGTCTTCTGGAACCCGAGGTCTTCCGGCGCGGTGGCGTACAAGGTCCTGGCTCAGGAAATCGCATTGCGGGGCACGGGCATGGAGTTGCCCGAGATCAACGTGCCCGACGACGTTGAGGAGACGTAATGGCCCAGAAGAAGCGAGGTTTGGGGCGAGGCCTGCAGGCGCTCATCCCCGAGGCGCAGACGGAGATCCCGTCGCGGCGTCCGACGGACGTCTTCTTCCCCGAGTCGCGCTCGCCGGCTCGCTCGAAGACGACGGCGGACGAGGCCTCGGACGCGGCCTCGCGGCACGCCGCGGAGATCGCCTCGACTCTGCTCGCCCCCTCGAAGCGGACCCGCGGCAGGCGGTCGTCGCCCCCGGCCACCGCGACGAAGCCCTCGGCCGCCGCGGCCAAGCCCAAGTCCGGCAGGGCCAGGTCCGGATCCGAGTCCACCGGGAGGTCCGAGGGGACGAGGACGGGGCGGCGGCGCAGTCGTGTTTCACGTGAAACATTGATGGCGGAGGCGCCCGAGCTCGCGCTCATCGGCCTGGGCGACCGCCCCGAGGGCCAGACGACGCCGTCGGCGGACCGGTCGGAGTCGAGGGGGGCGCTCGAGGACGAGAAGGCCGGGGCGGCCGGGAGAGCCGGAGCGAGGGGCGGGGGGAAGAAGAAGGGGGCCTCCGACGACGCGGGACTGGTCCCCGTGCCGGGGGCGACCTTCGCCGAGCTCCCGGTGGAGATCATCGTTCCCAATCCCCGCCAGCCGCGACAGGTCTTCGACGAGGACGACATCACCGAGCTCGCCGCCTCCATCAAGGAGGTGGGCCTGCTCCAGCCGATCGTGGTGCGCCGGGTCGACGATGAGGAGGGCCGGGCCGAGAGCTATGAGCTCGTCATGGGCGAGCGGCGGCTCCGGGCCGCGAAGGAGGCCGGGCTCAAGACGATTCCGGCGGTGGTGCGCTACACGGAGGACCAGGACCTCCTGCGCGACGCCCTGCTGGAGAACCTCCACCGCGTTCAGCTCAATCCGCTGGAGGAGGCGGCCGCCTACCAGCAGCTGCTGGACGACTTCAACTGCACCCACGCCGAGCTGTCGAAGCGGATCGCGCGGTCGCGGTCGCAGATCTCCAACACGCTGCGCCTCATGAAGCTTCCGCCCCTCGTCCAGCGGCGCCTGGCGGCGGGCGTGCTCTCCGCCGGTCACGCGAGGGCGCTCCTCGGTCTGCCGGACGCCGCGGCCATGGAGCGGCTCGCGCAGCGGATCGTGGCCGAGGGGCTGTCCGTCCGGGTGACCGAGGAGCTCGTCGCGCTGCACGACGAGCCGCAGGCGCAGGACGCGCCGCGGCGGACGGCGGGATCGCGCACCCGTCGCAGCGCTCCGCTGCCGGCGCTCTCGACGCGACTGTCGGATGCCTTCGATACCAGGGTCAAGGTCACCCGGGGATCGAAGAAGGGGAGGATCACGATCGAGTTCGCGGGCGATGAGGACCTGGCGCGGATCGTTGAGACCCTGATTCCGGGGACGACGCTCACGGAGAACTGAGACTGACATGGGGGGCTCGGGATGGTTTCACGTGAAACATCCCGAGCCCTTGGGGTTCTCGGCAGAATCTCGAATTGCCGATCCGGATCCACCCATCGGCCCCTCCTCAGGTGAGGGCGAAGCCCCTCTTCTTGAGGATCCTGCCGATCGTGGAATGATCCAGGTTCGGAATCCCGTCCGTTGACGCGATCCGCCGCTCCAGCAGCCGCAACGACCAGCGCCCGTACCCCTCCGGGGGCTGGGAGCAGGCCAGGGCGATCACCCTGGCCTCCACCCCGTCGGTCACCTTGGACTCCACCGGCGGCTTGAGTCGGGCCTTGCGGTCGATCGCCGCCCGAGCCCCGCCGCGCTGCGCATAGTCCTTGGCGACCCGCACCACCGTGGTCACGCTCACCCCCGACCGTTCGGCCGCCTCGCGCTGCGTCAGCAGCCCCTCGTCCCGGCCCTCATCCAGATCCAGCAGGATCCGGGCCCGGCGGATCCGTCTGGCCGCGCCCCGTCCCGAGCTCACCACTTCCTCCAGGAGGCTCCGCTCGTCTTCGCTCAGCACGACCCGCCACGATCTCGCCGTCATGAACCCAGTCCCCCTCGACCCGTGCGATGTGCGACGCCCCCGGTGCACCCCGACGGACAGTCACGACAGTCTACTGGCTCGCCGACGGAGGCGACAACGACGGGGCCGATGACGGGCGTCGCACCCGAGGCCGGGCCGTCTCCGAGTGGGGACGACAACGACGGAGCCGGCGAGGATGTTTCACGTGAAACGTGCTTCGACCCCCGCCCCGTTCCACGGCGCGGATCAGGAGGGGGTCACCAGGGGGTGCCGGACGAGGGCGTCGTACAGTTCCGGAAGACCGCCCTCGGCCTCGGCGGCGAGGGGGAGGAGGGAGGTCTCGGTCATCCCCGGAACGACATTGACGTCGATGAACCACGGCGTGCTCGCGTCGTCGAGAATGAGATCGGTGCGCGAGAGATTGCCCAGACCCAGGGTGCGGTGCACCGTCATGGCGGTCTCCTGGACGAGCGCGAGCTCGGCGGCGGCGAGGCGGGCGGGGACGAAGTACTCCGAGCGCCCCGGGTTGTACCGGGCGTCGAAGTCGTACTCGCCGTCGGTGACGACCTCCACCGGCGGCAGCGGGCGCGGGCCGTCCCCGGTGTCCACCACGGAGACCGCGATCTCGCGGCCCGGGACGTAGGACTCGATGAGGGCGCGCTCGTCGTAGGCGAAGCAGGCGACCATGGCGCTGCGCAGCTCGTCGGCGTCCTCGGCCAGTGAGACGCCCAGCCCGGAGCCGCCCTGATTCGGCTTGACGACGACGGGGAGGCCGAGGTGGGCGGCGACGACGCCGAGGACCTCCTGCGCCCCGAGCTGGGAGAAGTAGGTCTTGGGCAGGGTCACCGAATCGGGCGTGAGCACGCCCCCGGTGCGCACCATGGCCTTGGCGGTGGGCTTGAAGGAGGCGCGCTGGCAGCCGTCGGAGTGCGTGCCCACGTACGGCAGGCCCAGGGCGATGAGGACGTTCTGCAGCCCGCCGTCCTCCCCGGGGCCGCCGTGCACGAGCGGCCAGACGACGTCGGGGCCGAAGGCGCGCAGGGAGGAGATCATCCGGGCGTCGACGTCGAGGACCAGCACGCTGTGGCCCAGATGCTTGAGGACCTGGGCCACGCGGTTGCCCGAGTGCAGGGAGACGTCCCGCTCGTGGCTGAGGCCGCCGGCGAGGACGGCCACGCGCAGGGGCTCCGTCGAAGGGGTGAAGGTTCCGCTCATGCTGACTCCTCAGATCTGGTCGGGCGCCGGGGCGGTGATGCCCCGCGTCGGGCGGGAGCGCGTCGGTCCGAAGAGCTCGAGGAGCTCCATGTCCCGGCCCACGACCCGGGACAGGCGCCGAACGCCCTCGCGGATCTCGACCGGCTCGGGGTAGCAGAAGGACAGGCGCATGTGGTCGTGCCCCGCCCGCCCGCCCGCGTAGAAGGCCGTGCCGGAGACGTAGGCGACGAGGTTCGTCACGGCGCGCGGCAGCATGTCCTTGGCGTCCAGGCCCTCGGGGAGGCGGACCCAGACGTAGAAGCCGCCGTCGGGCACGTTCCACGAGCACATGGGCATGAACTCGTCGAGCGCCGCGACCATGGCGTCCCGGCGCTCCCGGTACATCCCCCGGAACTCCCCGATCTGGGCCCTCCAGTCGAAGGAGTCGAGGTACATGGCGATGGAGTACTGGCCCACGGAGGACGGGCACAGGATCGCGGCCTCGGACGCCAGCTTCATCTTCTCCCGCACGGCGGGCGGGGCGACCGCCCAGCCGACCCGGTAGCCCGGCGCGAAGATCTTGGAGAAGGAGCTGAGGTAGACGACGTCGTCGGGGGCGATGGTCTTGAGAGCGGTGTGGGTCTGCCCCTCGAAGCCGAGGAGCCCGTAGGGGTTGTCCTCGATAATGAGAATGCGGTGCCGGCGGCAGATCTCCACGACCCGGGGGCGGCGCTCCGCGGAGAGGCTGACCCCGGCCGGGTTGTGGAAATTGGGCAGGCAGTAGAAGAACTTGACGCGGCGGCCCTCCCGCTCCAGGCGGGCGATGCGCTCCTCGAGCGCCTCGGGGACGACGCCGTCGGCGTCGATCTCGACCTGCTGGACGTCCGCCTGGTAGGTGGCGAAGATGGACAGCGATCCGACATAGGTGGGGGCCTCGGCGAGGACGACGTCGCCCGGGTCGATGAAGAGCTCGGTGAGGATGTCGACGGCCTGCTGGGAGCCGGTGGTGACGACGACGTCGTCGGGATCGGCGTCGATGCCCTCCAACATCATGACCTGCGGAATCCACTCGCGCAGGGCGGGCAGGCCCTGGCCGTTGCCGTACTGGAGCGCGCGGCCGCCGTCCTTGCGGATCATGCGGGCGGTCGCCTCGGCGAGCTCGTCCAGCGGGAGGTCCTTGAGATTGGGCATGCCGCCGGCCAGGGAGACGACCTCGGGACGGGCGGCGACGGCGAAGAGCGAGCGCGTCTCCGAGGCGCGCAGGCCGTGGGCCCGTGCGGCGTAGTTGTCCAGCCACGGATCGAGCCGATTGCCTTTCACCTGGGGCGCGTCGCTCACGTCCAGCTCCTCTCCGGCGGGTCCGTCCCGGTCGCGCTCCAAGTCTGCCACGCCCGGCGCGAAGGCCGAAGAAGGGGTCGGTGCGCGGCATCGGCCGTCGTAGTTCCACGAGCGCCGGGCCGCGCCTCCGGCGGAGCGATGTTTCACGTGAAACGCCGACCGGGGCCGCAGTGCGCCGGCGCGCGGCTCAGCGCGGACCCGCGCTCCTCAGCGGTGCACGGCGTCGGCCGCGATGAGCGCGCGCAGGCGCTCGACGTCGTTCGGGATCTCGACGACGCGCTGCTCGGCGCGGAGCATCCTCGCCAGGGAGGCGTCGAGGGGCGGCGCCGATCCGATGGCCTCGGTCACGGTCTCGCCGAATTTCGCGGCCTTGGCCACCTCCGGGATGAGGAGGGGCAGTCCGTCCTCCCGCCGGGCCAGGGCGACCGCGAGGCCATCGGCCGTGTGGGGGTCGATGAGCCTGCCGGTGGCGGCGTGGACCAGGCGGATGGCGGCGAGCCGGTCCGCGTGCGTCGAGGTGCCGGAGACGAATCCGAACTCCTCGGCCATGCGGTCGCGCTGCGCCGACAGGTCGAGCCTTCCGGTGCGCTCCAGCTCGGACCACGCCTCCGCGAAGGCCTCCGGGCCCAGGAGGGTGCGGATGAACCGCTCCAGGTTGGAGGCCTTCGAGATGTCCATGGACGGGCTCGACGTCGCCAGGGTCGCCTCGCGCGGGCGCGGCGCGTACACGCCGGTGCGGAAGAACTCGTCCAGGACATTGTTCTCGTTCGTCGCCAGGATGAGGCGCCGGATGGGAACCCCCATGCTCCGCGCCAGGTGCCCGGCGTAGATATTGCCGAAATTCCCGCTGGGAACGGCGACGTCCACGCGCGTCTGCGACCGCTCCCGCTCCGGGGCGTCGTCGGAGACGCGCAGCCAGGCCCACACGTAGTAGACGATCTGCGCGGCGATGCGCCCGAAGTTGATGGAGTTGACCGCGCCGATCGAGTGCTCCGCCTTGAAGGCGGCGTCGGCGTTGACCGCCTTGACCAGGTTCTGGCAGTCGTCGAAGACGCCGTCGACGGCGATGTTGTGGATATTGGCGTCCGCGAGGGAGTACATCTGCGCCCGCTGCACATCGCTCATCCGCCCCAGCGGGGAGAGCATGAAGACGCTGACGCCCTCCCGCCCCCGGAAGGCGTGCTCGGCCGCCGAGCCGGTGTCGCCGCTCGTCGCCCCCAGGATATTGAGGACGCGCCCGCGCCGGGCCAGGACGCGGGGGATCGCCTGCCCGAGGAACTGCATGGCCAGGTCCTTGAAGGCCAGGGTCGGGCCCTCGGACAGGCCCACCAGCACGAGGCCCTCGGCGACCGCGTCGAGCCGGTGCAGCGGCACCGCCTCGGCGGGGAAGCGCGGCGGGCCGTAGGCGGCCGCCGTCATCTCGCGCAGGTCGGCCGCCGGGATGTCGGTGGCGTACAGGCCGATGATGCGGGCGGCGAGCTCGGCGTAGGGCAGTGGGCGCAGTGACTCGAGGTCCTCGGCGGTCAGCCGGGGCGTCTCGGCGGGGATGGTGAGGCCGCCGTCGGGCGCCAGGCCCTGGAGGAGGACGTCGGTGAAGCCGATGGGGCTCATGCCCCCGCGCGTCGAGATGAACTGCATGCGTCAACCCTACCGGTGCTGCGCTGATCCCGCGCCACCGGTCCGCCGGGCGCGCGGGGCGGCGATCCGGGATCGCACCACCGATCCGACCCGTCCGCCCCGGTGCGCGGGGCGCGGGGTCGGTGATGGTGACGGGGCGGCCGGTGGTGCGGTCGTCCGCCCCATTGCGCGGGGCCGCACGACGGGTTCCACGTGAAACATCCGCACTCCGCCCCCTGAGTCCACCGAGTTATCCACAGGATGTGCGTTTTCCGCCGGTCTCGCGTGTCGTTTCCGCCGGTTTCGCGAAGGGGGAGGAAGGGTCAGGCGAGGGCCCTGTCCAGCTGGGCCCTGAAGGAGGCCTTCGGGCGCGAGCCGGTGAACCGGTGGACCACCTCGCCGTCGCGCACGACCGCGAAGGTCGGGATCGAGGACGCGCCCAGCGAGCGGGCGATGGCGGGGTTCTCCTCGATGTCGACCTTGACGAACTTGGCCCGACCGCCCATCTCGGCGGCGACCTCCTCGACGATGGGGCCCATCTGGCGGCACGGCCCGCACCACTCGGCCCACAGGTCGACCACCACGGGCAGGTCGGAGCGCAGGACCTCGGACTGCCAGGTGGCGTCGGTGACGGCGAGGACATGGGACATGGCTGTTCTCCTTATCAGGCGAGGTTCTCCAGGTAGTGCTGGGCGTCGAGGGCGGCCCGGCAGCCGGATCCCGCCGCGGTGACGGCCTGCTGGTAGTGCGGGTCGGCGACGTCGCCGCAGGCGAACACGCCCGGGATCGCCGTGCGCTGACTGGGCGGGCGGACCACGATGTAGCCGGCCTTGTCGAGCTCCAGGGCTCCGGCGACGAGCTCGGAGCGCGGGATCTGGCCGATGGCCACGAACAGGCCGGTCACGGCCAACTCGCGGCGCTCACCGGTCGCGGTGTCCTCCAGGGTCACCGACTCCAGGGACTGGCGCCCGCTCAGGCCCACGACCCTGGAGTTCCAGGCGAAGTCGATCTTCGGGTTCGCCTTGGCCCGCTCGGCCATGACGGCGCTGGCCCGCAGCTGGTCGCGGCGGTGGATGACGGTGACCGAGCGGGCGAAGCGGGTCAGGTGCAGGGCCTCCTCCATGGCGGAGTCCCCCCCGCCGACGACGGCGATGTCCTGGTCCTTGAAGAAGAAGCCGTCGCAGGTGGCGCAGTAGGACACCCCGTGGCCGGAGAGCCGCTCCTCGCCGTCGAGCCCGAGCCGGCGGTGCTCCGAGCCGGTGGAGATGATGACCGTGCGGGCCTCGTAGACGGCGTCGTCGGTGGTGACCCTCTTGATCTCGCCGTCCAGGTCGAGGGAGGTGACGTCCTCGTAGCGGATGTCGGCGCCCAGGCGCTCGGCCTGCTCCTGCATCCGCGTCATGAGGTCGGGCCCCATGACGCCCTCGACGAAGCCCGGGTAGTTCTCGACCTCGGTGGTGTTCATGAGGGCCCCGCCCGCGGTCACCGACCCGGCCAGGACGATCGGGGACAGCTGGGCGCGCGCGGCGTAGATGGCGGCCGTGTAGCCGGCCGGGCCGGAGCCGACGATGATGACGTCGTGGATCATGACTCTCCTCCAGGTGGACGGCGCGGGGCGGCGGAACCGCTGATGCGATGGCGATTCGCCGTTGGTCGCAACTCGTGATGGAACGGGGTTGTTCCCGTGGGATCGCCTATCGGAGGGTGATCTCCGAGATAGTGACCTTGTTGAGCCCGTCGGAGGCCTTGGGCATCTCGGTCACCCACACGACGATCGAACTGGTCTCGGTCGGGGTGAACTCGAAGGTGGTGGTGCCCTGGGCGAAGGATCCCTCCGCCAGGATCGTGCCGCCCTGCGGGTCCTCGGGACTGGTGGCGCGGATCTGGACGTGCCCGCCGTTTCCGGTGCCCTGGAGCTCGATGGCGGAGACCCGCGCGGGGGAGGCCAGGGTCACGGCCACCCCGATGCCCTTCTTGGAGTCCATCGTCGAGGAGGTGTAGAAGCGCGAGTACCACTCGGTGCTCGGGTTCCCGTCCACCAGGTTGCCGGCCAGCTCGGGGTGCTCGTTGTTGTCCCCGAAGGGATCGAGCGACTGGGCGCCGGAGATCGTGATGGGCGCGGCGGGCTGCGCGGGCTGGGCCGGCTGCTGCGGGGCGGGGTTGGCGCCGGCCGAGGCCGAGGGCACCGTGTCCGCCGCCGGGATGTCCTTGTCGGCGAAGGAGACCTTGGAGAGCTGAACCAGGTTCTTCACCGCGAAGAGCAGCCCGACGAGGAGGGCGATGATGGTCACCACGATGATGATCGTGGAGGTCCGGCTCAGCGACGGCGACTCGTCCTCGTCGTAGTCCTCCTCGTCGTCCGGCGACGGCGAGGAGGGCAGCGGCGGCGGGAAGGCCGGCGGCATGGCGTTGCTCGGCGCGGCGGGGAAGGACACCGTCGCCGTGTGCTCCAGGCCCTCGGCGCCGGCGGCCTCCCCGGCGATGGCCGCGGCCTCCTGGGCGGCGCGGGAGACGGGCCGCGCGCTCGACAGGCCGCGCAGGCGCGACAGGACGCCGCGCGCCCCCCCGGCCGTCTCGGCCTCGGGGCCGGCCTCCGAGGCGATCGCCGCGTCCTCGACGAGGACCGAGGCGTCCCAGGGCTCCAGGGCCCGGGCGACCTCGGAGGCGGAGATCGGCACGTTCGAGCTCCAGGTCCGGGCCACGAGGGCGTCCAGGTCGGCGTCGTCAGCGCCCATCGAGCGGTTGATCGAGGAGGGGGGCGCGGGGGCGCCGTCGACCATGGGGGCCGAGGCGATGCCCGAGCGCTTGCCCGGCCAGCGCCCGGTCAGCCCGTAGTAGAGCAGTTCGACCAGGGCCTTGGCGTCGGTGCGGTCGAAGGCCAGCGGGTCGGAGTCGTTGTCCTGCAGACCCAGCACCGCCGCCTCGATCCCGACGCCGGAGAGCTGGACCCGCCCGTCCGGACGCAGGCGCACGGAGTCGGGCGACAGGTGCAGGTGGTGCAGGCCGCGCCGCGAGCAGGCGTCCAGGACCTGGGCGACCTCCCCGATGATCGCGCGGATCAGCGCCGGGTCGGAGTCGGCCCGGGCGAAGGTGCTGAAGGGGACGCCCTCGGTCGGCTCGGTGACGATGAAGGCCTCGGAGCTCGTCTCCACGTCGTGGACGCGCTGCATCCTCTCGTCCTCGACCAGGACCGCGCGGGTGGCGGCCTCGAGGACCTCGTCGCGGTGCGGGGTGGCCGCGGTGAGCGCCAGGATGGTGACGTCGCGATCGAGAATCGTGTCGTAGCCCAGGTGTCGGACGATGCGGGGCAGGGTGGCCGGGAGGGTGGACAACAACCGGTAACGGCCGGTGCCGATCGGGGTACCCTCGGTCATGCGTCTGCCTCCTCGCCGGCGTCGGGCATACGGGTGCGTCCCGATTGTAGCGACCGGCCCCGCGGGTGGCGCGGGGGCGGGCCCGGGGGGCGGCGCCGGCGCCGGGATCGGGGGCTGGACCGCCGTCGG
>ERZ773059.1543-NODE-1543-length-11242-cov-9.127827_pt1 | contig 11242 bp, 10 predicted proteins | sample MGYA00580514_ERZ773059 | MGnify/ENA primary metagenome ERZ773059 (study PRJEB29015, sample SAMEA2737981) | human oral metagenome | biome: human oral; feature: human-associated habitat; material: dental | place: China | collected 2056 ...
GGGCCGCCGCCATGACTGGGCGGAATAGTTGAGCTGTTGTTAGGGCTGCTATTTCCGATGTGCGTCTCTATTGCTTGGGTACCGTTCAAAGTTTTTGCAGCTGGTGTTAGTGACCGAACTCGATGCGGAGTACGACCGATCTCGGCACGGGTTGCGACCGATCTCGGCGCGGAGTACGACCGATCTCGGCGGAGGGGTGGCGAATTAGTGATTCCGTGAGATTAATCGCGTCCGGGGTCGCAGTCCTGCGACAGCCCGGCGACAGGCCCAAGACAGCGGGCGGGTAATGTGATCTCCGTGCAAACTCCCCGCCGATTCCCGAGAGGAACCTCCATGCACCTCCCCAAGACCGCTCTCGCCGGTACCGCTGCTCTGGCCCTGGCTCTGTCGCTGGGCGCCTGCTCGATGTCCGTCAACGGCTCCGGCTCCGGCGATTCCGCCTCATCCTCGGCCTCCCAGACCGAGAAGGCGGACGCGGGCTCCACCGCCTCGGCCAGTGCCGGCGGCGCCGCGTCTCCCGACAGCTCCGCCGGCCACGATGGCGACGGCACTGACAAGACCGACAAGGGTGACGACAAGGATGACAGCACCGATGCGGGCGACGATGCGGAGGACGCCGCGATCACCGATTCGGCGTGGAAGAACATCCTCGACAAGGGCGAGCGCAGGGAGGTCGCCGGCAGCTACGCGGTCCAGGATGAGGGTGCGACTCTCAACCTGGTGGGCGACCTCGACACCCTGACGGTCCAGGGAGCCAACGCCATCGTTGCCGCCGATGACGTCGACACCCTCATCGTTCAGGGCGCCAATGTCACCGTTTACGCTCGAGACATCAACCACCTCCAGATCCAGGGCGCCGGCGTTACCGTCCACTGGCTCGGGGACGACCCCGACATCCAGGACCAGGGCGCCGGCAGCACGACCGGAAAGATCTCTCAGTGAGGCGTTCGTGACTCAGTCCGCCGCATCGGCTCCCCCGCCCGCCACGGTCCTGCTCGTCGACGACGAGGCTCCGATCCGCCGCTCTCTCGGTCCCTACCTTGAGCGCGGCGGGTACCAGGTCATGCTGGCCTCGGACGGTGTGGAGGCACTGGATCTTCTGGCCGCCTACGAGGTCGATATCGTGGTATCCGATGTCCTCATGCCGCGTATGGACGGGCGGGAGCTAGTGCGGCGGGTGCGAGCGGGCGGGGCTTGGACGCCCATCATTCTGCTCACTCAGGTCGATGCCTCCTACGAGCGGGTCTCCGCTCTCGATGACGGCGCCGACGACTATCTGTCCAAGCCCTTCGACCCCGCCGAGCTCGCCTCCCGCATCCGCGCGGTCCTGCGTCGCAGTCGGGGAACCAGGCAGCCGCTGACCGCCGCGACCCGCCTCGTGTCCGGCGACCTCGTCCTGTATCGACCCGCGCGCCGTGTCGAGCTCCGCGGCCGCGAGCTCTCCCTGACTCCGAAGGCGGTCACACTCCTGGACTACCTCATGAGCCATCCGGGTGAACTCCACACCCGGGATGCCCTCCTCTCGGCCTTGTGGGGCATCGACTTCGCCTCCTCGACGCGAGCCGTCGATCACCGCGTGCGGGAGATCCGTCAGGTCCTGGGCGACGACGCCTCCGCCCCCTTCTACATCGAAACCGTCCCCTCGGTGGGCTACCGTTTCCGCGCCGAGGTCCATACGTGATCCGGTCTTACGATGTGGCCATGGCCGCCATGGCCACCGTGGCCGCCATGGCCACCGTGGCGAGGATTGCGAGGATGGCGAGGATGGCGAGGATGACGAGGTTTGTATCGGCATCGATCGGGGCCCGCACGTGACCCGGTCCTACGGACGATGGCCGACGCCGGACGGGCCCCGGCCGGACCGTCGCGGCTCGTCCGGCCCGTCTGGCTCGTCTGGCTCGTCCGGCCCGTCTGGCTCGTCCGGACTGGCAGGCATGGTCGCGGGATGGGGCGTCGCTGTCGTCATCGCGGTGGTGCTCACCGTTGCGGCCTACCTGCTGATGGGCGAGTTGCGTCTGAACATCATGGTCTCGCCCGCCCTGCTCATCGGCGAGACCTTGGCCGCCGTACTCCTGATGGGCCTGGTGGTCAGCATCAGTCGACGCCGTCAGGATGCCGCGCTCCGGCAGCTGCGCCTTCAGGTTCAGGAGGAGGCGCGCATGCAGCACCGCCAATTCCTGCGGCGCCTCGACCATGAGCTCAAGAATCCCTTGACGGCTGTGCGCGCCGCAGTCGCCGATGCCTCCCAGGGCGCGTCCCCCGCCATTGCGGTCAACCTCGAGGTCGTCGATGCGCAGTCCCGGCGGATGGGCCGTTTGCTGACCGACTTGCGCAAGCTCGCGGAGCTCGAGGCGGCGCCTCTGGCTCTGGAGGACGTCGATCTGGCGGAGACGGTGCAGGACGCCGTCAACGCCGTCGTCGAGGAGGCCGCCGGGCGCGGGACCGCGGTGCGCATCCGCCTCGATCTGCCGTCGGTCCCCTGGCCCCTGCCCCATGTGCGCGGCGACGGCGACCTCCTCTACTCGGCCGTCTACAACGTCGTGTCCAACGCCGCCAAGTACACCCCGGCCGGCGGGGCGGTCGAAGTGCGCGGCCGGGAAGAGGGCGGCACCGTGACGATCGAGGTCGCCGATACGGGCATAGGGGTGCCCGGTCAGGAGATGGGACTCGTCTTCCGTGAACTGGGGCGTGCGGGCAACGCCCGCGCTCTGCCCGGCTCAGGGCTGGGGCTTCCCCTGGTGCGCACGATCGCTGAGCGTCACGGCGGGAGCGTGGGCATGACCTCGCGCGAGGGCGTGGGCACGCGCGTGTGGGTCGTGCTGCCGGTGGCGGGCCCGGCAAGAACGCCCTGAGCTGACGACCGCGCTCCGCGCTTCATCGTCGTGTCGCATGATTGCGACAGGCTAGGGCAATTCTAGAGTCATGTTAAAAAGCGGATGTTTAGTAGGTTACGAGTATGCAACGAACCCGATTCCCCCGAACCTCATCCCTTCTTCTGGCAACCGCGGTCGCTCTGCCCCTGGCGACGAGCGGGTGCGCGATCAACTCCGGTGGCTCCAGCGGCGCCTCCCAGGATGGCGCTGCGCCTACTCCCGCCGCGGCCGCGCCGTCGTCGGGCTCCACTCCTTCGGCGAGCGCCTCCGCCACCGCCGACAGCACGTTCGCCGTCCCCGGCTATGCAGTGGGCGAGATCCCGCCCGTACCGCTGTTCGCCCTGCCGAACCTGTCGCTGCTGAGTGCCTCGACCGGTGCCTTCACCCCGGATGTGACGAGCTCGCTCACCTCGGTCCCCGGTATCACCGTCTCTCCCGCCCGCTGTGATGAGCCGGGTGTACTCGCTTCCGGGTCCACGTCCACGGTCGTCACCGGCGATGGTGGAGTCGTGACGAGCGACGGGGACTCCTCGGTGGTCAATGACGGCAACGGGGCTGGGATGGTCACCCAGGGCAGTGTGTCCATCGTTAATGATGGCAATGGTGCGGGCACCTACACCGACACCGCCACCGGAGTGAGCATTATCAATAGCGGCAACGGTGCGGGCAGCTATACCGATGCGCACCTGAGCGTCACGGTCGACGGCACCGGCGGTGGCTCCTACACCAATTCCCAGACCGGTGAGTCGATCACCATCACCGGGGACGGCTCGGGCACCTACACCGCGGGCACTGTCTCCATCGTTAATGACGGCAATGGTGCGGGCACCTACACCGACACCGCCACCGGACTGAACATCATCAACGACGGCACCGGATCGGCCCTGATCACCTCGGCGAGCGGGAGCAGGACCGTCAATGCCGAGAAGCTGCCCGCGGTCGAGAATGTCGGCTCCTTCCCACCGATCGATGCCGCCAAGCCCGTGGAGTCCTGCGGGACGGTTATGACTCTTCAGGACGGGGTGCTGTTCGACTTCGGGTCCTCGCAGGTGCGCTCCGACGCCGCCCAGACGCTGAAGAATCTGGCGGACGTGATGAACCGGGCGGGCGCCTCGAGTGGGCACGTGTACGGGCACACCGATTCGGTCTCGGATGACTCCTTCAACCAGACGCTGTCCGAGCAGCGGGCCCAGGCGGTGGTGGACGCCCTGGTGGCCGATGGTGCGACGGCCTCCCTCGACGCCACCGGATACGGGGAGTCGCAGCCGGTCGCCCCCAACGAGAACTCGGACGGCTCGGACAACCCGGCGGGGCGTCAGCTCAACCGGCGCGTGGAGGTCTTCATCCCCGCCTCCTGATGAGTCCGTGCGGTCTGTGCCCTCCGGCCCGCCGGCATCCGCCCTGATGCATCCTGCGCTGTAACGGACCTTCGTCGCGTGAACGTACTTTTCTCCCGCCTTTCTGGGGGTAGAGCTCAGAAAGGCGGGAGAAAAGTACGTTCATGGTGGAAAGGTGCGTTCACGTCCCGCTTCGCCCGGGTGCCGCATGTCCGAGCGGCCGGCCCGGGCCCCGGGGCCCGCTGGTGCCGGCGGACCCCGGCGGGTGAGAGGGCGCTAGCCGGCGTCGGCTTCGAGAAGGCGGACGTGGCCGGCGGACCCCGGCGGGTGAGGGGTGCTACTGCGAGAGCGCCTCGGCGGCGTCGGCGGGCAGCGGATCGATGGGGCACGTGACGTTCCCCGCATCGCCCTCGTCGGGCAGGGCGCCGTTGACCAGGTAGTCGCTGACGCGCGAAATGGCGCACGTGTTGGACATGGAGGCTCCGTGCCGGTAGCCCTCGACCGTGAGCAGGTGCCCGGCGTCGAGCTGTGTGGCCAATGACTGGGACCATGCGTAGGGCGTCTGGGAGTCCTCGGTGACGCCGACGACGAGGATGGGCGCCGAGCCGGAGGCGTGGACCTCGGCCGGCGCGGAGCTCGAGGTGACGCCCCAGCCGTGGCAGTAGGCATCGGTCCCGGCGGGCAGGGAGCCCATGGCGCTCATGAGCGGGTAGTCCGTGTACGCCTTCGACGCCTCCGCGTTCCAGGCGTCCTGGTTGTCGACATCGGGCGAGTCCGCGCAGATCGCCGCGGTGTAGACCATGGTGAACAGCGCCTGCTCCTGCGTCGTCGGCTTCGTGATCTGGCCCGTTCCTGGGACGAGGGCGCCCACGCGCGCGAGTTCGGTGCCGTCGTGCCGGGTCATCGCCGCGGACAGCGCCCTGGTCAGCGCGGGCCAGTACTCCGGCCGGGTCAACCACAGGTTCTGCGCATGGGTGAAGGCGGTCGAGGAGTCCATCTGACTGGTCCGGCCGTCCTGGGTGACGGTGAGCGGTTTGCCGTCCAGGCCCTTGAAGAAGGCGGTGAGTTGGGAGACGGCCTCATCCACAGTGCCGGTGACCGGGCAGTCGCCCTGATCCAGGCAGCTGCCGAGATACGCGCGCAACCGGCTCTCCCGGTAGGCGAACTGGGCGTCGGCGGTCTCCGAGCGGGTCAGCGTCGGGTCCTGCGCGCTGTCCAGGGCCACGCGCCCGACGCTGCTCGGGAAGAGCTCGGCATAGGCGGCGCCGATCGCGGTGCCGTAGGAGTAGCCGAGGTAGTTGAGCTGCTTGTCGCCGACCGCGGAGCGCAGGACATCGAGGTCGCGCGCCGTATCGGACTTGCCCATGTGATCGATGAGACCGGGGACCTCGGAGTGCGTCCGGCATGCGGTGGCATCGGTGGAGCCCCTGGAGACCGTCGACGTCCAGAAGATGTCGTCGATCTTCGGGGGCGCGGCGGCCTCGCCCGTCGGGGAGGGCGAGGCCGCCTCTTCAGGCTCCTCAGTCTCCTCGGGGTCATCCGAGGCCGCGCCGTCGGCCCCCTGCTCCTGATCGTCCTCCTCGCCGGTCTTCGCACCAGGGGTTGTCGCATTATTCGCGTCGATCATCTGCTCGAGGTCGTCGGGGGACCAGCAGGTCAGATGAGTCGAGCCGCCGACGCCGCGCGGATCGAAGCCGATGAGGTCGTAGGAGGCGAGCATCTCGGGGGTGTACAGGGTGGCGGCGGTCGTGATCATGCTGGTGCCGCTGGCGCCCGGGCCGCCGGGGTTGAGGAACAGGGAGCCGAGCTCGGCCGTGCCGTCGGAGGCCGGCAGACGCTTGAGAGCGATGGAGAGGGTGTCGCCCGAGGGGTCGTCGTAGTTGAGCGGGACGGTCGCGCTGGCGCACTGGTAGCCAGCCCCGCCGTCCGCGCAGTCGCTCCAGGTGAGGTCCTGGTCGTAGAAGGAGGTCAGCCCCTCGGGGACGCCGTCCGACGAGGCCGCGCCCTGGGCCGTTCCGGAAGATCCGTCGGCCGACGTCTGCGTATCCGCGCCGGCCGCACCCGACGCGTTCCCAGAGTTCGCTGCGTTCTCAGAATTCTCTGCGTTCCTCGCGTTCGTCGTGCCCGTTGCGCTCACGGGGCTCTGGCAGGCCGCCAGAGCCACGGGCAGGCTGAGAACCGTCAGAACGGCGATGAAACGCCCGAGACGAACTCTCAAGAATAACGTCATGCGGAGAAAATATCACGGGCGAATGCTCTGTCCGTGGACGGTCCGCGGACTGTCTGCGCACGGTCTGCGTACGGCCGGCCATCTGCCCGGTCGCGGACGGCCCGGACGGTCTCCGTGCGACCCACGCATGCCTCGCGCACGGCCTGCGCACGGCCCGCCGCCTGTCGCAGGACCGCGACAGCGCAATGACCCCACTGCGACATCCTGTTCGTAAGGTCATATGCATGAACCACTTCACCCGCTCACTCGTCACCGTCTCCGGCGCGCGTCGCCCACGCGGCCCCGTGGTTTGCGCAGCCATGCTCAGAACCGTCAGTGCCGTCAGTGCTGTCAGTGCTATCAGTGCTGTCAGTGCCGCCTGCCTCGCCCTGAGCGCCTGCAACCCCTCGGCTCCTGACGCGGCGCCCTCCTCGACCGACGCCGCTCCCGCCGCCGACGCACAGCCCGCCCAGACGGCGAGCACCGCTCCTGCGAATTCAGCGAGTTCGCCGACGTCAACGGCATCGACGAATCCGAGCGCCTCCGCCTCGGCGGGGCCGACGGCGCCCGGATACGCCATGGGGCAGGCGCCGCCCGTCCCCCTGTTCACCCTGCCCGACCTGGGCCTGCTCACCGCCGACCACAGCGCCTTGACCCCCGACCAGACCGCCCACGTCGATTCCGTTCCCGGCGTCACCGTCTCCCCGGCCCGCTGCGATCAGAGCGGGAGCATCTACCTGGGGTCCACCAGCACCGTTCTGACCGGCGACGGCGGCGTCGCCTCCTCCGATGGCGACAGCTCCGTCGTCAACAACGGCGATGGCTCCGGCTCCTCCTCGAACGGCAAGGCCACCGTCGTCAACAACGGCAACGGCTCCGGCTCGTACACGGACGGGACCACGAAGATCGTGGCCAATGGCGACGGCACGGGCACCTATGTGGATTCGACCCTGTCCGTCAGCGTCCAGAAGGACGGCTCGGGCACATCCACGAATTCCGCCACGGGGGAGAACATCGTGGTCAACGGCAACGGGGCGGGTTCCTATAAGCACGACTCCGTGAGCATTATCAACAACGGCGACGGCACGGGCAGTTACACCGACGGGTCGCTGTCCATCATCAATCACGGCGACGGCACGGCGCTGGTCAACGGCCAGAGCACCGCCGCCGACCCCCTGCCCCCGGTCGGCAAGGTCGGGGCCTTCCCCTCGATCGACGCCGTCCAGCCGGTGCAGTCCTGCGGCACCGCCATCTCCCTGGACTCCGGAATCCTGTTCGACGTCGACTCCTATGCGATCCGCCCCGAGTCGAGCGAGGTGCTCAACTCCCTGGCCCAGGTGCTCACCCAGGCCGGAGCCCCGAAGGCGACTGTCGCCGGCCATACCGACTCCGTGGCGGACGACGCCTACAACCAGACCCTCTCCGAGCAGCGGGCCCAGGCCGTCGTCGATGCCCTGCACACGGCCGGCGCCACGACCCAGCTCGCCCCCGTCGGCTACGGGGAGACCCAGCCGGCTGCCCCCAACACCAACCCCGATGGGTCCGATAATCCCGGCGGGCGCCAGCTCAACCGCCGCGTCGAGATCATGATCCCCGTCTTCTGACCCGCCCTCACCTTCAAGGAGAGTCCCATGACACCCGCCTCCGAGATCTCATCTGAGTTCCCGATTGAGTTTCCGACTGCATTCCCGACAGATTCCGCCGCCGGTGCGTCATCTGCGTCATCGACCTCCGCAGACGGCGCCGTGCGGGGCGCCGTGCGGACTCGCTCCTCCCGTCGTCTGGTGGCCGCCCTGGCGTGCGCGCTGGCCCTGAGCACCGGACTGGGGGCCTGCTCGATCACCCTGGACCGTGCGGGCGGCGGCTCGACGGACTCCACCGACTCCCCGAGCGCATCCTCCGAGTCGGCCGGCAGCTCCTCCTCCGCCACTCCCACCAATGGCAGTGCGTCGCAGGATCCGGCCACGTTCTCGCCCGCGCCGGCCCCGTCCGTGCCGTCGCCGAGCAGCAGTCCCACTGTGCTTCCCCCACTGGTGGGCGATGGCGCCACGGGGACCGCGTCCCCCGACCCCGAGCGCCCGGGCGCGGGAGCCACCATCACCAGTGACGACTGGTTCAGTGCGGACCAGCGCTCCACCAGGAAGACGATGACGCCTGTCAACGGGCAGGTCGTCGTCGACCGCTCGTACGACACCATTCACATCGAGGGCGACGTCACGAACCTGACGATCAACGGCAGTGGCGTCACCGTTCTTGTCGATTATGCCGAGAACGTCGTCATCAATGACGGTAGCAGCAACCACGTCTACGTGCGCGATACCAAGAATGTCACCGTCACCAGTAGCTACAACACCGTGCTGTGGGCCGGGAACACTCCGCAGATCCAGGACCTCGGCAACGGCAACACGATCAAGAACCAGACTGAGGACAAGAGGTAGGGGCGAGCCATCGTCGAGATCGGTCCACTTCCGCCCCGAGATCGGTCGCACTCCGCGTCGAGATCGGTCCACTTCCGCCCCGAGATCGGTCGTATTCCGCGTCGAGATCGGTCCAACTGCGACGCATCGTCAGGGCATGGACGTGCAGCCGGCTGAGATCAGATGAGTTCCGCTCCAGTGCTCGTGGATCGCGTCGGCAAGGGCGAGGGAGAAGTCCTCGTAGCTGATCGTGGATCGCAGGAGTGCTCGTTCGTCGTCGGACGGTGCAAGCCTGCGGTAGGCGCCTGTGAATCGGCCCTCGGGGACGTAGCCGGGCGGTGGAATGAGGTACGCCCAGTTGCTCGAAGTCGTTCCGGACTCCAGGTGGTCGCGAAGCGCGGCGTGGGCCACGCCGCGCGGCAGTGTCACGGCGGGGAAGGCCGGGTCCTGCCAGAAGCGCCGGCCGTCGCCCAGGTGGAGCGACCCGGCCCCGCCGACGTGGATGATCAGGGGGCCTTCGCGCTCCTCGCGCCGCTCATCGCGCGCGGTGGCGATCCGCTCGTGGAGGTCGATCAGCGCCGTCGCCGGGATTTCGCCGGGCAGACGGATCGCGTTGACGACGACGTCGATGCCCGAGAGCGCCGCTCGCATAAGAACGGGATCGGTCAGGTCGATGGCGCGCACGTCGTCGCCGTCGGGTACTGACGACGGCCGTGTGCCGCCGCGGATTCGCACTCCCAGGTGCAGGCGCGCGTTCCGAGGGCGATGGCGCAGCAGGGCGGTGCCGGTTCGTCCGGTCGCGCCCAGAAGCAGGACGTCAATCATGGGCGGCCCTCCGATTGAGCGCCGAGACGGCTCCCACGGATGCGGCGGCGACGGCGAGAAGCGCGACCAGGACGATGGCGAGGGTGCTCAGGCTCGCGAACGTCGTGCCGACGACGGACCCGATGCCGGCCCCGATGAACAGGACGAAGCCGTTGATCGCCATTCCGCTTCCCCGGTTCGGCGCGGCCGCCTCGCCGTAGAGGTTGATCATGGACGGCACGGCCAGCGCCACCCCGGCGACGTAGACGATGCTCGCGGCGACGAGACCGGGGATGGTTCCGGACAGTGCGACCTCCCCGAGCATCCCGACGGCGGCCAGGGTGAAGCCGAGCTGGGCCACCCGGGCCATGGCCAGTCGCTGGGCCAGAGCGCCGACGCTCAGACTGATGAACATCGCGGGCAATGCCGCCAGTCGGATCAGGACGGTGGCGGAGGCGGGCATGTCGAGGCTCTGCAGGTGCTGTCCGATGCCGGTGTAGAGGGCGACGAAGGACAGCAGGAGCGTGATGTGGGCGATGCTGAGCAGCACGATCACCGGCATGGTCAGCAGGCGGGCGAGGTTGGCGAACTGCGCGAGGAGCGAGGGTGATGGTGCATGCCGGGGCGCCTCGGTCGCCGCCGCGAGGATCAATGCGAATGCGATCGCGAGGACAATGCCGCAGAGTACGAAGAACCAGGGCCAGCCGGCGCGCAGCGCGATCACGGAGGCGAGCACCTGGCCGAAGATGCCGGCGACCAGGAACGAGGTCGACATCGCTCCGATCGCCCCGGCTCGTCTGGCGGGTGCGACCGCTTCTGCGAGATAGGCCAGTGCCACGGGGGCGAATCCGGAGGCGGACAGGCCTTGCAGGGCGCGCAGCAGTGTCATGGCGGACGGGGAGGATGCCAGCGCGCACAGGAGGGTGGTGACGGCGAGCACGCCGACGGCGATCGCCATGACCCGCTTTCGGCCGTATCGGTCTGAGACCGGGCCCCAGATGAGAAAGCCTGCGGCATAGGTGAGGCTGAAACTCGTCGAGAGGGCGAACGTCGCGTCGCCTCCCAGGGCGGAGGACACCGGAGTCGATAGCGGGATCGCGGCGTAGAGCTGCGTGAGAACGAACAGGGCCGTCACCACCAGGATGACGATGACGCTCCTGCCGGCGGGGAAGTTCGGTTCGGTTGAGGGGCGTGAGGGGTGCGCCTCAGAGGTGGGTGTCTCTGGTTGGGGGAGGTTCTGGCCCATGCGCTCTTCCTTCCAACGCTTACGTTGGAAATTACCGTAGTACTGTTCTGCCTCGAGGAGCAACCTCAACGTTGGAGATGGAGGAGGTGCGGCTCAGGTCATGGCGTGGGACACGGAGGGGACCAGGCGCAGGATCAAGGAGGCCGCGACGGCGGAGTTCGCCGAGCGCGGTCCCGATGGCACGACGATCGAGCGGATCGCGAAGAAGGCCGGAGTCAACAAGGAGCGGGTGTACAACTACTTCGGCGGCAAGCAGAAGCTCTTCGCGGCAGTGCTGCGCGACGAGCTGGCGCAGGTCGCCCAGTCGGTGCCGGTGACCTCGTTCGCCACCGAGGACATCGGGGACTACGCCGGAC
>ERZ773059.1556-NODE-1556-length-11174-cov-7.066103_pt1 | contig 11174 bp, 12 predicted proteins | sample MGYA00580514_ERZ773059 | MGnify/ENA primary metagenome ERZ773059 (study PRJEB29015, sample SAMEA2737981) | human oral metagenome | biome: human oral; feature: human-associated habitat; material: dental | place: China | collected 2056 ...
TGCAGGAAACCGCCGCCGCCTACGCCGAACTGAACGGCAAACTCGGCAAACACCCACTTACCCAGCTCCTGCGACAACGCCTGCAAACCCTGCTTGCCCCCGGCTTCGCCACCCGCACCCCGTGGGCACAATGGCCGCGCCTGCCTATTTACCTCCGCGCCATGACCCTGCGCCTAGACAAATACAGCAGCAACCCCGCCCGCGACGCCGCCCGTGAAACCGATATTCAAGAACTGGAACAAATGTGGCAGGAAAAAACCGACAGCTTGGTGAAACAAGGCCTCCCCATTTCAGACGACCTTGCCGCGTTTAAATGGATGATTGAAGAATTGAGAGTGTCGCTGTTTGCGCAGGAATTGAAGACACCGTATCCGGTATCGGTGAAGAGGTTATTGAAGGAGTGGGAGAAGATTAATTGAACTCATATTTTGAACAATCGCTGATTATTTTCAGCGATTGTTTTGTTATATTCAATTAGCTATTAGAAGGTAAGTTCGTTTTATGACCATCAATACGGTTAATAATAAATTTATCACTAAAAAAATAGATATTGGCATAAGTATAAACTTAGAAACATAATGATACTGACCTAATAATTGATAAATCAATGAAACTGAAACAACAAATACAGATATAACAACAGAATATGAAATGTTAGCAAATAATTCTTCTATAATACTCTTCTTATTTTTGTATTTTCTAACATATACTGTATCTTTATTTGCTTCAATACTATCAATCTTATCACTGATTTTTTGATGCTGGTCATACATCATAACTAAAACGCTAATTAATAATGTAGTAAAAATAGCCCCTAAATTAATAAAAATAGAAATTGCACCATCATTAATAGCCCATCCTTTGAAAACAAAATAAATGGAAACTAGTGTTGGGAATACAAAAAATATTAAAATATCCCAGTAGTTTCTTTTCTTTTTCTCACCTGAATATATTAATGTATCAAGGTGTGCTTTTATCAATATGCGGACATCAATCTTATTGCTCATGGATATATCCTTTCTATAATTCCTTGCGTAAGGCTGTCGCAAAAAGATAATAACTCTTCATGATTTAAAACACCTTCTTCGCTATGAACATCGTTGCTATCAATTACAATATCACACTTAGCACTTCTCTGTCTTCCGAGCCTTAAAGTTCTTTTTTTTCCATCAAGCTCGAATTCCCCTTTAACTTGCGAACCATCATTCTCAATTATTTCAATCATTTCCTTTTCTTGACTACCTCCTGAAAAAAAGTTAATCAATGTAGTTACTGGATTTTTAATTTTAATAATTAATGTTTGTTCATTTTCTCCAATAGCATTATTAATAGTATCTGCTCTATCAGATTGCGTTTTATTGAATTTATTTACTATTATTTTTTTAGCAATTGCATTTTCCCACTCCTTATAAATTTCACTATATTGCAAAGGATTGTATTGGAGGTGTGAATTAGGTAATTTTGATTGGAAATATTGTTTGAATTCATCTTCAAAAATTGTTTTTATCCCATTTATTCCGATACTATGAAATAAGCATATACCTTCAGCCTGTTCTAGTGGCAGATATATATAGAAAAAATGTCGTAACATTGCAGCTTGCAAATGCGACATAGGGTAATCTGGTTTTTGTCCTTGTGCATCTTGTATCAAAGCTGGAAGCCCCCAAGTTCCTTTTTGGATATAACCATATATTAGTCGTTTGTCTTCATTTATTACTAAATCTTCTACTTTGTACATTAACTTTTTATCTTCAATAATTTTATTTTCTTTTGTGTTCCCTACTAGAAATTCTTTTAATAAAGAAAACAAATCATAGCCTAACAATTGATTTGTTGGCATATAACGTTTATTACTTGTTCCATCATGGAATATTTTTTCTTCTTTTGCTATATATTCCGAATTAAAACATCTTAGTGTGTATGGCGTGATGGAGTGTTCCATATACAGTTCCTTAGTGAAGTGAATAAGAAATTTAATTTTATCATAAATTAACATATAGTTAATTAAAAACAAAATAGCTAGCGTAGCCTGTATAGTAAACCGTAGCTTGCATCAAACCGCGTGTGTGCCTTCGGGCACGCTCGCGGTCTTTTTTAAAAATGTTCTTTCCAATTAAACCAAAGGCCGTCTGAAAGTATTTCCCAACTTTCAGACGGCCTTTTTATATTCATATTTCTGTTTATTTTTCCAAACGCGCAATCAGTTCGTCAGCCAAGTCGAGATAAGCTTGGGTGCCTTTGGCGTGGGCGTCGTAGGCGAGGGCGGGGAGGCCGTGGCTGGGGGCTTCGGCGAGGCGGATGTTGCGGGGGATGACGGTGTCGAAGAGCAGGTTGCCAAAGTGTTGCTTGAGCTGTTCGCTGACTTCGACGACGAGGCGGCTGCGGCTGTCGTACATGGTGCGGACGATGCCGGTTACGTCGAGGTCGGGGTTGATGGCTTGGCGGATTTTTCGGACGGTGGCCACTAAGTCGGAAATGCCTTCGAGGGCGTAGTATTCGCACAGCATGGGGACGATGACGCCGTTGGCGGCGACCAGGCCGTTGAGGGTGAGCAGGGTCAGGGATGGGGGGCAGTCGATGAGGACGTAGTCGTAGTCGTCGGCAACGAGCTGCAGGGCATTTTTGAGGCGGATTTCGCGTGCGATTTCTTGGACGAGTTCGACTTCTGCGCCGGCCAGTGTGCGGTTGGCGCCCAATACGTCGTAGCCGCCTTCTTTGCTGCGGACGACGGCGTTGGGGATGTCGGTTTCGCCGAGGACAACTTGGTAAACGCCGTTTTCGATGGTGGCTTTGTTGATGCCGCTGCCTGTGGTGGCGTTGCCTTGGGGGTCGAGGTCGACGACAAGGACGCGGCGGCCTTTGGAGGCCAGGGAGGCGGCTAGGTTGACGGTGGTGGTGGTTTTGCCGACTCCGCCTTTTTGGTTGGCGACGGCGAGGATTTGTGCGCTCATGTGCTTTGCTGTCGTGTTAAGTGTGGATGGCTGGATTGTACCGTTATTCGGTATGCTTGGGTTGTTTTCAGACGGCCTTTTTGCGGATGATGACGATATGGCGTTCGGCATTGAGTTGGGGGACGTGCAATGCTTCGACTTTTTCGACGGCGACGCTTTCGGGCAGTTTGTCGATTTCTTCTTGCGGGTATACGCCTTTCATAGCCGCCCAGTAGCCGCCGTCTTTGAGGAGGTGCTCGGTCCAGTTGACGAAGTCGGCGAGTTCGGCAAAGGCGCGGCTGGTGATGACGTCGGCGCGGCAGTCGGCGGCGGCTTCTACGCGGCCGCTGATGACGCGGACGTTTTTAAGGCCGAGTTCGATAACGGCTTGTTGCAAAAAGGCGGTTTTTTTGGTGTTGGCATCGAGGAGGGTGATGTCGAGGTCGGGGCGGCAGATGGCGGTGGGTATGCCGGGCTGTCCGCCACCGGAGCCGACGTCGAGCATGGTTTGTGCGTGTTCGATATAGGGCAAGAGGGTCAGGCTGTCGAGCAGGTGGTGGCTGACGGTTTGGGCGGGGTCGCGCAGGGCGGTCAGGTTGTAGGTTTTGTTCCACTTTTGCAGCAGGGCGGCATAGTCTAGCAGTTTGGCCTGTTTGGCTTCGTCGATGTCCAAACCCAGTGCCTGTATGCCGTCGCGGAGCTGTTGCGCCTGATTCATTTGTTATTCCTTATTGGTTAAAACGCGTTGGATGTAATGGTAACGGAAAGCATGCCGTCTGAAAATGTTTGTGCCTGTTGAATCAACGTTTCATTTTGTGAAAGACGATGGGCTGCTCCGGCGCACGCGTGAGCTGTTTGGGCAGGGTCAGCATGGCGATGATCCATACGGAGAGGGTGTAGTAGAACACGCCTTGTCCGCGCATGCCTGCCAATGCGGCTTGGCCTAAGATGGCTTCAAAAATCAAGCCTGCCGCCGCCGAGGCACACGCTGCGACACCGGCAAGGAAGATGGCGTAACGCGAATGCCGGCGCATCATTTTTTTATACGCCAGCTTGGTCAGTCCACCGGCAATCGGCAGGTTGAGGAAGGCAAACATGCCGCAGACGAACCATGCGACGGAATCCTGCCAACCGCTTTGCCATGTCCACGCGCCGTCTTTGACTGTGACCAACAGCCCTTGGCCGTCTGAAAAGGCAATTTGCACGATATTGTGCAATATCATCGCCAGCGGCAGGGTGAGGAACATCAGTGCGACCAATAGGGGGCGGTAGGGCTTTTCTTGAGTCAGGTACATGGCGGTTTGCCTTGGGGAAATAAGTTGAAATGATAGCAGATCGGCGGTTGATTCACGTTAGTCTGACGCCGAAATTGCTGACAAAAACAGTCAATTAAAAAAGAAATGAAAAATTCTTTTTTCTTGGCAAACATTGGTAGATAAAGGGTAAGAAAACGTTTTCAGACGGCCTAATCTATTATTTTTATATGAACCGAACAGAAAATCTTTGCATTTCTCCGTAAAATCTACTAAATTCTTAATAACATATTATAAAGACCTGAAATCTGGAACCCAAACCGAAACTGCCTTCCGCCATTTACGCTCGGAAACTCAGCAGGCAACAAAAGTTTCACACACGATAAAATACAAAATAATTCCTCTGAAATCAGTTGTTTATAATGATAGATAACCACAAGGCAAACCATGCCTGACTTTAGTAGGAGTAAAACCATGGCTGAAGCAACCGATGTCGTATTAGTAGGCGGCGGCATTATGAGCGCCACTTTGGGCGTATTGCTCAAAGAACTCGAACCATCTTGGGAAATCACCCTGATCGAACGCTTGGAAGATGTAGCGTTGGAATCATCAAATGCATGGAACAATGCCGGTACGGGACACTCCGCGCTGTGTGAATTGAACTATGCGCCCCTGACTGCCGATGGCACGATCGATCCGACCCGTGCCCTCAATATTGCCGAACAATTCCATATCAGCCGCCAATTTTGGGCGACTTTGGTCGAAGAAGGCAAACTGACCGACCGTTCTTTCATCAATTCCGTCCCTCATATGTCGCTGGTGATGAACGCCGACCATTGCAGTTATCTGCAAAAACGTTTCGACGTATTCAAAAACCAAAAACTCTTTGAAAAAATGGAGTTTTCTACTGACCGCGCCAAAATCGCCGAATGGGCGCCACTGGTTGTCAACGGTCGTGATGAAAACCAATCCATCGCCGCCAACTACTCCGCCGAAGGTACGGATGTTGATTTCGGTAATCTGACCCGTCAAATGGTGCAATATCTGCGCGAAAAAGGCGTAAAAATGGAATTCAACCGCCATGTTGAAGACATCAAACGCGAATCTGACGGCGCGTGGGTACTCAAAACCTGCAACACTGAAAACCATGAAGACCATTTGACCCTCCGCAGCCGTTTCGTGTTCCTCGGCGCAGGCGGCGGTGCACTGACCCTGCTGCAAAAATCCGGTATTCCGGAAGGCAAAGGTTATGGCGGCTTCCCTGTTTCCGGACTGTTCTTCCGCAACAGCAATCCTGAAACCGTTTCCCAACACAATGCCAAAGTGTACGGTCAAGCTTCTGTTGGCGCGCCTCCTATGTCCGTTCCGCACTTGGATACCCGCAATGTAAACGGCGAGCGTCATCTGATGTTCGGCCCATATGCAGGCTTCCGCCCCAACTTCCTCAAACAAGGCTCGCTCATGGATCTGCCGATGTCCATCCAAATGGACAACCTCTATCCTATGCTCCGCGCCGGTTGGGCTAATATGCCGCTGACCAAATATCTCTTGGGCGAATTGCGTAAAACTAAAGAAGAACGTTTTAATTCGCTCTTAGAGTATTATCCGGAAGCCAATCCTGACAATTGGGAACTGATTACCGCCGGTCAACGCGTACAAATCATCAAAAAAGACCCGAAAAAAGGCGGCGTACTCCAATTCGGTACCGAAATCGTCGCTCATGCCGACGGTTCGCTGGCCGCATTGCTAGGCGCGTCCCCAGGCGCATCAACCGCCGTGCCTTTGATGATTAAGCTGATCAACCAATGCTTCCCGGGCCGTATCGAGTCATGGTCAGGCCGTCTGAAAGAATTGGTGCCCGGCTACGGTATCAAGCTGAACGACAATCCGACTTTGGCGGACGAAATCATCAGCCACACTTCGGCCGTTTTGGGCATTCATCACTAAATTGAAGCAGACACAAAGGTGGGCATTCTTGCCCGCCTTTTTTCAAACCATTAAAATAGCGGCATTCAGGCCGTCTGAAATCTAATCTGCGGCAGCATATTGCACGATTCAAACCCGAAAATCAGCCCCAATAAAAAAACGCCATGACCGACATTCTCAACAAAATCCTTGCCACCAAAGCAGAAGAAGTGGCCGCCCAAAAAGCCGCCGTTTCCTTGGAAGACATCAAAGCCCAAGCGCAGGCTGCTGCGTCGGTTCGCAGCTTTATCGGCTCGATCCGTGAAAAACACGCGCAGAATCTGCCTGCCATTATTGCCGAAGTCAAAAAAGCCAGCCCGAGCAAAGGCCTGATCCGTCCTGATTTTCATCCTGCCGAAATCGCCGTTGCCTATGAAAAAGCCGGCGCGGCCTGTTTGTCCGTGTTGACGGACGAACCTTATTTCCAAGGCTCGCCCGAGTATTTGAAACAGGCGCGTGCGGCTGTGGCGCTGCCGGTCTTGCGTAAAGATTTCATCATCGACGAATACCAAATCTATCAGGCGCGAGCGTGGGGTGCGGATGCGGTTCTTCTGATTGCCGCCGCATTGGAAGCCGGGCAGCTTGAGCGTTTTGAAGCCGTTGCCCACGAATTGGGCATGACTGTATTGTTGGAATTGCACGATGCGTCCGAGCTGGAAAAATGCCGCAACATGACCACGCCGTTGTGGGGCGTCAACAACCGCAACCTGCGTACGTTTGAAGTGACCCTGCAACAAACCCTCGACCTCTTGCCTGAATTGAACGGCAAAACCGTTGTAACCGAAAGCGGCATCCGCAACAAAGAAGACGTCGATTTCATGCGCAGCCACGGCGTGCATACTTTCTTGATCGGCGAAACCTTTATGCGAGCCGACGATATCGAAGCCGAAGTCAAAAAACTGTTTTAAACCCTAAAAACATCAGGCTGTCTGAATTTTCAGACGGCCTGAATCGATTTGAAGGCAGACATAATGTTTACCGTACAACGCATTTACGCTTATCAGCCGAATCCCGAGCAGACCGCCGTCTTTATCGACCGCCTCTATCCGCGCGGCGTCCGCAAAGAGGTTTTTGCTACGGCGCTCTGGCTGAAAGACATTACGCCCAGCGCAAATCTGCGCCGCTGGTATCACGAAAATCCGACTCAAAATTTCGACGGTTTTGTCAGCCGTTATCACGAAGAGTTGTATGGCGATACCGAGCAGGTCGCCATCAAGCAGCTGCTGGATTTGGAGCGACAACACGGCAATATCCTGTTGCTGACCGCCGTCAAAGACCCGCGACATTCCCACGTCTCTGCGCTGGCTCAATTTTTGGGCACAACGTTTGAATATCGCGATTAAAAAATCAGTGTTTGGATTGAATATAAAAAGGCCGTCTGAAATCAAGGTTTCAGACGGCCTGCTATTTTCAAATCAAGAAGAATAACGGTGTGCCACCAATTTTCCGTCTATATATTCGCCGATATAGACTTGCGAGGCTTCAAGGTGGAGGCGGTCGAGTTCCTGTTGCAGCCATTCTTCATCACGCTTAATGATTTCGAGGATGTCGGGGTCGACTTGGCCGTCTGTAATCAGCGGATAGCGTAGGCTTTCGTCGCCGTACTGAATGACGGTGAACTGGACGTTTTACTCCATGACGGCGCGTTTGACGGAAGAGATTTCGTAGATGTCGGCGGCGCGGAGTTTGAACATGAGGTCATGCACGCTGATGCCGTTTTTCATACATTCTTCTGCTTGTACTTTGCCGTTGACGATGATCCAAACGGATTTGCCGTCAATCACGGATTTAACCCAGCGGTTGTGGTTTTTGATGAATTTCAGGCTTAAGACCAACAACGTCCACAAAATCAGTACGGGGAAAAATTGCAACAGGCCGATGCTGTCGCTGTAAATCACGTCGCTGATGATGCCGCCGAGTACAAAGTTTTGTACTTGATCCATGGCGGAGGTCGGTGCGAGGTTGCCTTTACCTAAGAGGTGGATTTGCAAAATCAAACCTAAAATACCCATCAGCAGTTTGAGGGCGAGCAGAGAGTATGCTTCCATGTGTGCATCCTGTTATTCTTTATTGATGAGTTCGATATTGTTGTTGACCAGATTGATGGGCGTCAGTGTGTAGGCGGAGAAGTCTTGATTGAAATGGACTTCGTAATATTGGCTTTTGATGCCGATAATCATGCCGTTGGATAGGCGCGTGCTGTTGACGATGATGTCTTGTTTTTCAACCTTTTGGTTTTCGATTATGGCATCGAGAAAGCCAACCAAGCTCGAAGTGTCGGCGGCGAAGTTTTGACGTTCGCTGTACGAAAGATATTGCGTGCCGCAGATGAGGATGAGCAGCAACAGGGCAATAATGCTCAGGTCGCGGTATTTGGTGTCCATACTGTGGCGCAGGTATTGCGATACGGCGAGCAAGAGTATGACGAGGGCAGCGAAAATCAGGACGTATTTGAAGTTTTGACACAGAACCATATTCATTTGAAAAACTATAAAGTTTTATGGAAAAACATGGTCTTTTAAGAAAATTTGATTATAATACAGAAATCTATTTGAGCAACAAGAATAGAACATCAGAAGAAAACTTAAAAACCATATTGAGATATAGCGTAAAGTAGGAGGAAATATTATGCCAAGACCAAGAACAAAAGAAGATTTAATGATTGCAGCGAAAGAAAACTATGATAAGTTGAACGTGTTAATTGCTAAGCTGTCTGACGAAGAATTAAATACACCTTTTGACTTTTCAAGTGATGAAAAAAAGAAAGAGGCTCATTGGAAAAGAGATAAAAATCTAAGAGATATTTTGATCCATTTATATGAATGGCACAAGCTTCTTTTGAATTGGGTAGATACAAATTTAAAGGGAGTGGCAAAACCTTTTATTCCAGCTCCATATAATTGGAAAACTTATGGAGATATGAATGTGGAGTTTTGGAAAAAACATCAAAACACTTCTCTTGAAGATGCAAAAGAAATGTTTCATAAATCCCATAAAGATATTTTAGAATTAGCTGAAAGATTTACAAATAAAGAACTGTTTTCAAAAGATGTCTATAAGTGGGTAGGAGGAAGTGTACTCGGTTCGTACTTTGTAAGCACTACTTCAAGCCACTATGATTGGGCGATGAAGAAATTAAAAGCACATCAAAAAACAAGTAGTCGTTGAAATACATATGATTTTCAAGATAAAAGTGAGAAAAGAATTTCATGGTATTTGATAAATTTGGGAAGGGTAATAAGGCCGTCTGAAACTTAAATTTCAGACGGCCTCGTCTATTAAACAAGGATGTTGCGTTAAGGTTTCGGATAAAGCACACATGGTGATTCCCGAAGTAGTATCAGTTGATAAATCCGTCGTCTTTCATTTTCTTTTCGGAAAAATACTGGCTGATCACCAGTAAGCTGGCCAGAATGATAATGAAAAGACCTGCCATGGTCAGGGTGATTTTGAGAAACAAATCGGCATCGACGAAGGAAAACCAAAGTTGCAAAATCAAGAGCAACACCCAGCTGACGAACAATCCGAGACAGGCATAGACGCCGAGTTTAAACACGTTCTTTTTCCAAAATGACGACGTAGGCTTCACGCACGAAAAACAGCAGCATGCGGCGCTGGTCTTTTTCCATGGTAACGACCTTCCAGCCTTGCGAAGCGTGGCTGTTGAGGAAATCGCTGAATTTGACCGGATTGATTTTGGCGCTGCCGAAAACCAAACTGGACAGCAGGTTCTCTTGATAAATGACGGCTTTATATTCTTTCATTTTATTCCTTTAAAAATCAGGGGGCTTTAAAGCCCCCTAATTCTATTCCTTATTATTCAACTGCGGTAATACGGAGCCTTCGCCCAATGCCAACAAACCGCTTTGCGAGTAAATACCCAGTTTGGCTCGGGTGTCGGTGATGTCGAGGTTGCGCATGGTAAGCTGGCCGATGCGGTCGAGCGGGGTGAACGCGGCGTCTTCGACTTTTTCCATACTCAGGCGTTCGGGTTGGTAGGTCAGGTTGGGCGATTCGGTGTTCAGAATCGAGTAGTCGTTGCCGCGGCGCAGCTCGAGGGTGACTTCACCGGTAATGGCTTTGGCAACCCAGCGTTGGGCGGTTTCGCGTAACATAAGGGCTTGGCTGTCAAACCAGCGGCCTTGGTAGAGCAGGCGGCCGAGGCGCAGGCCGTTGATGCGGTATTGTTCGATGGTGTCTTCGTTGTGGATGCCGGTAACCAAGCGTTCGTAGGCGATGTGGAACAACGCCATGCCCGGGGCTTCGTAGATGCCGCGCGATTTGGCTTCGATGATGCGGTTTTCGATTTGGTCGCTCATGCCCAAGCCGTGGCGGCCGCCGATGCGGTTGGCTTCGAGGAAGAGTTCGACAGGATCGGCGTATTCTTTGCCGTTTAGTGCAACCGGCACGCCTTCTTCAAAGCGTACGCTGACTTCTTCGGGTTTGATTTCGACGTTTTCATCCCAGAAGGCAACGCCCATGATGGGCTTAACGATTTTGATGCCGCTGTTGAGGAATTCCAAGTCTTTGGCTTCGTGGGTGGCACCCAGCATATTGGAGTCGGTAGAGTAGGCTTTTTCAACCGACATTTTGTAGTTGAAACCGTTGGCAATCAGAAATTCGCTCATTTCGTGGCGGCCGCCGAGTTCGTCGATAAATTGTTGGTCGAGCCAAGGTTTGTAGATTTTCAGCGCGGGATTGGTCAAGAGGCCGTAGCGGTAGAAACGCTCGATGTCGTTGCCTTTGTAGGTACTGCCGTCGCCCCAGATATTCACATCGTCTTCTTTCATGGCGGAAACGAGCATGGTGCCGGTCACGGCGCGGCCCAGAGGCGTGGTGTTGAAGTAGGCGATGCCGCCGGTGGAAACGTGGAACGCGCCGCATTGGATGGCGGCAATGCCTTCGTGTGCCAACTGCGCGCGGCAGTCAATCAGGCGGGCATTTTCTGCGCCGTATTCCATCGCTTTTTTAGGAATGGCGTTGTAATCGTCTTCGTCAGGTTGGCCGAGGTTGGCGGTGTAGGCGT
>ERZ773059.1561-NODE-1561-length-11140-cov-23.041407_pt1 | contig 11140 bp, 10 predicted proteins | sample MGYA00580514_ERZ773059 | MGnify/ENA primary metagenome ERZ773059 (study PRJEB29015, sample SAMEA2737981) | human oral metagenome | biome: human oral; feature: human-associated habitat; material: dental | place: China | collected 2056 ...
GGGCGGGGCGCGCACCGGCGGCGCCCGTCGCACGGGCGGTCGGGGCGCGGCCTCCGCTCCGACCGGCGCCCCGCCCGGAGGAGGCGTGACGTTCGTCCCTTCCCGTCGCGGGGGTTTGCCCGTCCGCCCGCACCCGCCTACCGTTGTCCTGGACCATCCAGAGCAGCCGAGAGACCTGGCTCGACGACGTTGCAGCAACCCCCGCTTCGCGGTGAGGGTGCTTCCGCCAGGATCGATGGAGGAGTGCGTGAGCGAAGATCCAGCGGACCGGGCCGAGCCGCCCGGCGCCGAGCCCATGATCCGGCTCCACGACGTCCACAAGCACTACCGCCTGCGCGACGGGCGCGAGGTGCGCGCCCTGGACGGCCTCACCCTCGACGTCCCCGCGGGCTCCGTCCACGGCGTCGTCGGCACCTCCGGGGCCGGCAAGTCCACCCTCGTGCGCTGCCTGACCGCCCTGGAGCGGCCCACGAGCGGCGAGGTGCGCGTGGCCGGCCAGGACCTGACCGCCCTGGGCGCCCGCGAACTGCGCGAGGCCCGCCGCGCCATCGGCATGGTCTTCCAGCACGCCAACCTCCTGGAGCAGCGCACCGCCGCCCAGAACATCGCCTACCCGCTGGCCATGGCCGGCGTCCCCCGGGGCGAGCGCCACGAGACGGTGGCCCGCATGCTCGAGCTCGTGGGCCTGGCCGACCGCGGCTCCTCCTACCCCGCCCAGCTCTCCGGCGGCCAGCAGCAGCGGGTGGGCATCGCCCGCGCCCTGGCCGACCAGCCCGCCGTCCTCCTGTGCGACGAGCCCACCAGCGCCCTCGACCCCGAGACCACCCGCTCCATCCTCGAGCTCATCCGCGACGTGCGCGACCGCCTGGGCGTCACCGTCGTCATCATCACCCACGAGATGAGCGTGGTGCGCGCCGTGTGCGACTCCGTGAGCCTGCTCGAGGCGGGCCGCGTCGTCGAGTCCGGGCCCATCGAGGACGTCGTGGCCGACGTCGCCTCCCGCCTGTCCCGCGAGCTCGTCCCCGCCCCCGCCGTCCCCGGCGGATCGGTGGGGCCCGACGACGCCGTCATCGACGTCGCCCTGACCGCCCGCCCCGGTCAGCCCGCCGCCGCCCGGGTCCTCGCCCTGGCCGCCGAGCAGGGCGCCGACGTCGCCGGCGGCCTGTTCGAGACCCTCGGGCGGGCCCAGGTGGGACGGCTCGCCCTGACCATCCCCGCGGACCGGGCGGAGGCCGCGGTCGCGGTCCTCACCGGCGCGGGCGTCACCGCGGAGGTGCGCGCATGAGCACTGCCACCCTGTTCACCGGCGCCGCCCTGCTGGCGGCGAAGTCGGACGGCGCCTGGTTCCCCAACCCCGCCATTACTCGCAAGCTCGGGCCCGCCGCCCTCGAGACCTTCGGGATGCTGCTCGTGTCCGGCCTCATCACGATCGTCGTCGGTCTTTTCCTGGGACTGGCCCTGGTCACCACCGGCGCGCGCGGGCAGCACCGCAACCGCGTCGTCTACGAGGTCCTCTCGCAGGTGGTCAACATCGGCCGCTCCATGCCCTTCATCATCCTCATGGTGGCGCTCATCCCGCTGACCCGCGTCCTCGTGGGGACCTCCCTGGGCTGGGGGGCCGCCTGCGTGCCCCTGACGATCGGCGCCATCCCCTTCTACGCCCGCCTGGTCGAGACCGCCATCAACGACGTCGACCACGGCAAGGTCGAGGCCGCCCTCATGATGGGCGCCTCGGGGGCCCAGATCACCTGGGGCGTCCTCGTGCGCGAGGCCCTGCCGACCCTCATCCAGTCCGCCACGGTCACCATCATCACCCTCCTGGGCTACACGGCCATGGCCGGCACGGTCGGCGGCGGGGGCCTGGGCGATCTCGCCATCCAGCACGGCTACCGGCGCAACGACACCGACGTCATGGTCATCGTCGTCGTCCTCATCGTTCTCATCGTCGGCGCCATCCAGGTCATGGGCGACATGCTCAGCCGGCTGGTCGACCACCGCTGACGGCGAGAGCCGAGCCCCGACCAGCCGGAGTCCCCGCCCGCGGCGCCGCCGCGCAGGCGCAGGCTCGGCGCACCCGACCCGGGATCGCCGCCGGGGCCGCCGCGGCCCCGGCCGTCACCGGTCCGCCGCGACTCGGGCCGTCACCAGACCCATTGGTGCGCACCGCTCCGCCACTTCAGACCGTGCTCCTCCGGGAGCCCCGCCCAGGGCCGCACCGGCCCGAAAGAAGAAGGAATCACCATGCCCCGCTCCATCCGCCCCTCCATCACCCGCCGTTCCGTCCTCGCCGGCTCGCTCGTCTCCGCCATCGCCCTCGCCCTGGCCGCCTGCGGCTCCAAGGGCTCCGCGGACGGCTCCGTCAAGGGCATCGAGGTCAAGGACGGCGTCGCCACCATCACCATCGGCGCCACCCCGCAGCCGCACGTCACCATCCTCCAGTGGGTCCAGGACAACCTCGCCGCCGGCGCCGGCCTCAGCCTCGACATCAAGGAGATCGACGACTACCAGACGCCGAACACCTCCCTCGACGACGGGTCCCTGGCGGCGAACTTCTACCAGACGCCGAACTTCCTCAAGCAGCAGATCGAGGAGAAGGGCTACGACTTCGTCTCGATCGCCGACGTCCACATCGAGCCCATGGGCATCTACACCTCCAAGGGCTACACCTCGGTCGACCAGGCGGCCAACGGCGGCACCGTCGTGCTCAACTCCGACCCGGCCAACACCGCCCGCGGGCTCAAGCTCCTTCAGACCGCTGGCCTCATCACCCTCGACCCCTCCGTCGAGATCCCCTCGGACCTCGACGTCACCGCCAACCCGAAGAACCTCAAGCTCGTCACGGTCGACGGCGCCCAGGTGGCCGCCTCGATGGCCGACGCCGAGCTCGCCGTCATCAACGGCAACTACGCCCTCCAGGCCGGTCTGGTGCCCAGCCGGGACGCCCTGGTCCTCGAGCCGGGCGAGCACAGCCCCTACGCCAACGAGCTGGTGGTGCGCACGGCCGACAAGGGCAACGAGCACCTCGTCAAGCTCGCCGGGCTCATGAACTCCCCCGAGCTCAAGGCCTACATCGAGCAGACCTGGACCGACGGCTCGGTCATCCCGGCCTTCTGAGCGGACTTCCCGCTCACGGGCGGGGCGCCGTCCGGGCCCGTGGTGGCTCGCCCCGGCCGGTCCCGCTCCAGGTCGGGTCCGCGAGATCGTCGGGTAACCCGCGAGCACGTCACTTAACCCGTGAGATCGTCACTTAACCCGCGAGCACGTACCTCTAGCAGACGTGCTCGCGGGTTAAGTGACGTGCTCGCGGATCCGGCCGGGGCGGGTCGGGGGCGGCGGGGTTCGGGAACGGGCCCGTGACGACCCCGGGCCGACTCCCGTGCTGATGCGGGCCGGGCCCGGGTGCCCCACGGACGCCCAGATCCCGGGCCGCGGCGGTGCTCGTCTACACCTCGATCAGCGGGAGGCCCGGGTGAACGGCGCGCAGGTCCTCAGGGTCGGAGGTCACAACGGTGTGCCTCTGCTCCTGCGCCGCCAGGACGACGTGGACGTCGACGATGTCCCGGTGGCCGCTTCGTCCGCACAGCAGGCCGACGGCCCTCGCCGTCATGTCATCCAGCGGCACGACCCTCACATCGGGATCCGCGAGCAGCCGTGCGACTCGGGCCTGCCGCGGGCCGCCCCGCCAGGCTTGCGCCACGACGCCGGCCGGCACGCTCAGGGGCAGGCCGGCCTCCAAGGCCCGCCGAAGAAGAGCGCGAACCCGTGGGCTCCCGCGCTCAAGCGCGAGCAGCGCGCCGGTGTCCAGGGTCAGGCCCTTCGCGCTCTTCCCGCCGGCTGCGGTCATGCCAGACCCAGTGCCTTGTCCGCCCACGTCAGGTCGGCGTCGCTGACGGGGCCGAGTTCGCGGTCGAGTTCGTCCAGCAGCTGTGCGAGGCGGTCCTCCTGCTGCGCATGAGCAACCGCCGCGCTGATGAAGCCCGATACCGACGGCGCCCTGCCCTGTTCGACTGCACGGCGAATGGAGACGACCTGCTCGTCCGGAAGGCTCACCGCAATCTTCTGAGTCATACCAGAATCATACCGGAGGGTTGGCGGCCAGCGCCGACTCCGATGGTGGCTCCGCGTGCGCGGGGCTCTGCGCGTCGTCCGCCGCGCCGGTCAGTTGTCGCGCGTCCGGGCGGTATTTCTGCGGGGCTGCGCGGGACTCGCCCGGCTCGGCGAGGGGGAGCGCGGGGACGCGGTGCGGAACCGGCGTCGGTAGGCCGACGGCGTCGTGCTCAGCACCCGCCCGAAGACCTGCCGCATCGTCACGGCACTGCCGAAGCCGCAGGCCGCGGCCACCTGCTCGATCGCCAGCCCCGTGCTCTCCAGGAGGCGCTGCGCCTCGCGCACGCGCTGGGCGCGCACCCAGGCCGCCGGCGCGGTTCCCGTCGCCTCTCGGAAGGCGCGGATGAAGGAGCGCGTGCTCATGTGCGCGGCCGAGGCCAGCCGCTTCACCGTCAGCGGCTCGGCCAGGCGCTCCAGCGCCCAGGCCATGGTGCGGCCGATGGCGTCGTCGTCGGGGTGCCGCGGCATCGGCCGCTCGACGTACTGCGCCTGTCCGCCCTCGCGGTGCGGCGCGATGACGAGCTGGCGCGCGACCTCGTTGGCCGCCTGCGACCAGCCGCGCGCGCACCAGATGAAGGCAGGCGTCCAGGCCCGACGCCGCACCGGCCGAGGTCAGCACGTCGCCGTGGTCCACGTACAGGACCGACTCGTCGAGCCGCATCTCCGGGTGCTCGCGCGCCAGCGGCTCGAAGGCCCGCCAGTGCGTCGTCGCCCGACGTCCGCCGATGAGGCCGGCCTCGGCGAGCGGGATCGCGCCCAGGCACAGGCCGACGACGCTCGCTCCCCGGTCGTGAGCCTCCTTCAGCAGCGAGCGCAGTGAGTCCTCTGCCGCGCGACCATCGGCGAACCAGGCGGGGACCACGACGACGTCGGCCTCCTGCGCCGACTCCGGACCGCCCAGTCCGCTGAGGATGTAGCCCTCCGAGGTGCGGATGGAGGTGGTGGTCGGCGAGGGGATGGGGGCGGTGGTCGGTGAGGGCGCCGAGGCCGTGGAGTCGGCGGGATCCTCGACGGGCCTCACCGACTCGGAGCCGGTGGTGAACAGCGAGACCCGCCAGTCCGCCAGACCCAGCCGGCTCACGGTGCCGAAGACCATCTGGGGGATCGACAGGTGGAACATGGTGACGCCGTCGAATGCGTAGACGGCGATCCGCATATGACCTCCCACGTGTGCGCCGCCGATGCCGATGCGACGTCGATGTGCCGCCGCCTCCTTGGCGTGAAACCATCGAAGAACAGCATATGCGCCACTGGCGGGCGCTGGAGCCCCCGGGCACCCTGGATGAGACACCGTATAACCGCGCCGATGCGCGCCGCAGCTTTGGAGGCACCGTGACCGCTTCTCGGGACGAATCGCGACGAGGCCCTCGGCCCGATCCTCGCAGAGCGCTGATCCTCGTCGACGTGCAGCGCGAGTACGCCCGGCTCCCGCTGCGCATCCGCTTCCCGCGCCTGAGCGACTGCCTGGATCGGATCGAGCGGGCGCTCGACGCGGCAGCCGATGCCGGCATCCCGGTGGTGTGCGTGCAGCACGCGGGCAGACCCGGAGGGCCGGTCTTCGACCCCGGGGGGAGGGGCTTCGAACTCTGCCCGCGCATCGAGGGCCGGTGCGCCCCGGGATGGAAGCGCGTCGTCAAGCGCCACGGATCGATCTACGCCGGCACCGGCCTTGAGCCGTGGCTGCGCGAGCGGGGCGTCGACACCGTGACGCTCGTCGGGTTCATGGCGAACAACTGCATCCTGGCCTCGGCGGCCCAGGGGGAGGCGCTCGGCCTGACGACGGAGGTGCTCTCGGACGCCGTCGGCGCCGTGAACCTGCGCAACCGCGCCGGAAAGGCGGACGCCCGAGCGGTGCACGCCACGCTCATGGCGCTGCTGCACTCCAACTGGGCCGCGGTGGCCGCCACCGACGAGTGGTGCCGGGCGCTCGGTCGGGGCGTTCCGCTGCCGTGCAGCAACCTCGTCGCCTCCGCGGTCGCGCCGTTCTAATGCCCGCCCGAGCCGGCAGCCGCGCGAGCCGGCAGGCCGGTCGCGTTGGCCGCCAGGGCCCGGGCGCGCCGCGGGGCCACCGTCGGTGGACGGCGGGTCAGCGGGAGCCGGCGGGGGAGAAGCCGTAGACCTCGCCGTCGTCCGGGTCGTAGCCCAGGGCCAGGTCGGATCTGACGAGCTCGAGCTGGCTGTTATCGGTGGCGTCGATCCCCTCGAAGGAGACCGCCTCGCCGGTGGCCAGGTTGTAGAGGAAGTGGAAGGAGTTGACGCCGGCCCTGCCCCGCGCCACGACCCGGAGCGTCCGTTGGTCCGGTGAGGTGGCGAAGCCCCCGGTTTCGGGGCAGCCGGACTGCGACGAGGATGCTGAGATGGCCGAGCCGGACGACGTTCTCGGGATCACCGCCTTCGTCTGCGGCACGTCGAAGGTGGGGCCGCCCAGGACCTCGATGGAGGTCGTGCACTTGCTGTCTCCGTGCCCGAGGGCCAGGACCTCGCTGAAGTCGCCGTCCCTCCACAGCGTCCGGTAATCGGACAGCGAGCGCGGCGAGGTCTTGTAGATGAAGGCGGTTCCGCGGTTGGAGAGGCCGGCCTTGATGGCGTAGGAGTCGGTGGAGTCCCCGCCGTCGATGTCGAACTCGTATACGTGACTGATGTCATTGTGGTCGCGCGTCACTGCGGCCACGGCCCAGCCGTTGGAGGCCGCGGAGATGAAGTAGTCCTCGAGGGCGGGCAGGTTCAGCTCGACCTCCTTCCCGGTGTCGAGATTGATGATGCGCCGCATATTCAGGACGATATAGCGGTTACCCTGCCGCACGTACGTGGGGAGGAGGGACGGGAGATTGCTGTCGATATGGTGCGACGCGCCGGACACCTGGGCGCTCCACAGCGGCTCCGTGCTCCCCTCCTGCCAGGCCCGGCACGAGTCGGTGGAGTCGCAGTTGACGATGATGTCGTCGGCGAGCAGCGGCGGCTTCTGCGCGTCCCAGGGCGCACTCGAGACCTCACCCGTGTTCAGGTTGATGAGGGTCGTGCCGTGGACGAGCGTGGACTCGCCCCAGGGGAGGAACTCCGGGTCGTCGAGAGCCCCCTGGGACAGGTCGACCGTCTGCGTCCAGGATTCGGTCGGGCCCTCGTCGCCGATCGTGTACCCGGTCAGGGTCGCGTTCGAGTCCCTCGCCGTGGAGCGCTCAATGGCCACGAGGTGATTGCCCGCCGTGACGATCTCCCGGTTCGTCCCGATGGAGGTCCTCCAGCGGACGGCGGCGCCATTGACCCACCCGTTGTCGGGCGCAGCGGCGGGGGAGCGGTTCTCCGCGCCGCGGGCGGAGCGGCGCTCGGCGGACAGGAACCAGCCGACGCCGATGACCGTCGCGAGGACGAGGACGCCGACCAGGGCCGCCGCCAGCACCGTGCGCGGGCGGTAGCGGGGGCCGGTGGATGCTGTGCGGTTCGAGGGCGCGGCGTCGGTCATGAGCACGATATTACGAGATCGCGGGGTCCGCAGCGGGCGCGGGCAGGGGCTGCTCGGCTCTTCGGGGCGAAGACCGGCCGGCTCCCCGCAGCGCTGAGCCCGCGCCGGAATCCTCAGCTCTTGGGGGCGAATGCCCTCACCGTTCCGGTGGCCGGGTCGTAGCCGACAATGAGATCCGGTCGAACCAGCGTGAGCTGTCCCCCCGCATTCACGTCGATGCCCTCGAAGGCGATCTGCTCCCCGGTGGAGGCGTTGAACAGGAAGGAGAATGAGTCGGATTCCAGCCGGGCGGGGATCGAGGTCATGAGGAGGGAGCGGTCGGCGGGGACGCGCAACCTGGATATGCAGGTCCTCTTCGTCGTCGGGGAGTCGGGGCCATTCGTCGACGTCGGGTCCGGCATGGCTATGGAGGCGCCGCCGACGACGTCGATCCGGGGGATGCATTCGTCGGAGTCGGGGGTGAAGCGGACCGCGATATTGCTCGTGTCGCCGTCGCGCCACGCCGCGCGGTAGGCGGACAGCGGCAGGGGATCCGGGACCCAGAAGGCGATGGATTCATCGTCGTGTTCATCGGTATAGGTGTCGATCGCCTCACCGCCCTCCGGGCCGAAGGCGTAGACCACCGAGCCGCTGCCCGTGGAGTGCACGGCCCAGCCGTCCGCGGCGGCCACGAGATAGTAACTCTGCAGGGACGGCAGATCGAAGGAGACCAGCTCGCCGGTGTCGAGGTTGACCGCGCTGTGGAAGGCGAGAATGACGTAGCGCACGCCCTCGCGCCGGTAGACGGTCTGGGAATTATTGTCGAGACCGATAAACGCGGATACATTCTCGATGGAGATATTCCACAGCTGCTCGTCGGACCCCTCGCGCCAGGCCGCGCAATTGTTGTCGGTCGAGCAGGCGATGACGACGTCCTGGGCCACCATCGGCTGCTCGTCGGCCGGCCAGGGTCCCGAAGAGGTGTCTCCCGTGGTCAGGTCGATGACGGTCGAGCCGTGAATGAGATGATGATCGCCCCAGCGGACGAACTGCGGATAGTCCTGCGTGAGCGCGCCCCGCGACAGGTCCGCCGTCGTCGTCCAGGCCTCGGACAGGCCGCCGTCCTCGATCGTGTAGGCCGTCAGCGTCGCGGCGCTGTCGCGCGCGGTCTTGCGCGTCAGGGCCAGGACGCGATCCCCGGCCGAGAAGACCTCGGCGCCGCCGTCGATCTGCGTCTGCCAGGACTGCACGGCCCCCGCCGTCCAGTTGGAGACGGGCGGCCGGCCTTGAAGGTCCTCGGCGCCGCTGATCGCGCGCCTGTTGGCGGAGACGATCCACCCGATCCCGATGACGGCGGCGAGCGTGACGACGCCCGCGACGACCGCGGCGATGATCGCGCGGGGGCCGCGGGCCGGACGGCCCCTCCTCGCCGGGGGGATCGGGGCGGTTGCGCTCATGGGTCCGATGCTAGAAGGCCTTCTCCGCGGGGGCGAGGTGATGGGCTCCCCATCCGGCCCGCCCGCCGGCCGTCCTCAGCCGGCCGGGGCGAAGGCGCTCACCGTCCCTGTGGCCGGGTCGTAGCCCAGGACCAGGCCCGGCTCGACCATCTCCAGCCGGCCCCCGGCGGCGACGTCGACCCCCTCGAAGGCGATCTGCTCCCCCGTGGCGGCGTCGAGCAGGAAGAGGAAGTCGTCGGGGTCGAGCCCGCCGCTCTCAAGACCCATGATCACCCGTCCGCCGGTGGACATGCGCAGCTCCCCGGCGCACAGGACGGAGGCGTTCACGACCCCGGGCTCGGAGTGCTTCGAGAAGGTCGGCACCACGAGCAGGCCCACGTCGGGCACGTCGACCGAGTCGATGCACGAGCCCGTCGTCGAGTAGGTGGCCAGCAGCAGGCTCCTGTCCCCATCGCCCCACAGGGAGCGGTAGTCGGAGCGCGAGTGCGGACCCCGGGCGAGGATGGAGTGCTCCAGGGTCCCCGCCGGAAGAGTGTCTGGGTAGGAGTCGAAGGGCCTGCCGCCGTCGAGGTCGTAGGCGTAGACGGCGGCCCCCGTGCCGGAGTCGTCATTGACCCCGATGTGCACCAGCCAGCCGTTGGAGGCGGGCAGGACGTAGTAGCCCCGGGAGGCGGGCAGGTCGAACTCGACCCTTTCGCCGGTGTCGAGGTTGACGACGTCGTGGAGGGCGAGAATGACGTACCGCGCCCTGCCGCGCTGGTACACCGGCGTGGTGTTGGCGCTCGGAGCGGTCCAGCTGGACTCGTCGAGGGAGACGGTCCACACCGGGTCGGCGGAGTCGGCGCGCCAGGCCCGGCAGACGAGGGAGACGGAGCAGGCGATGATCGTGTCCCCGGCCGCCATGGGGAGCTCGTCGTCCGCCCAGGGCGCGGGCGAGGTCCCGCCGTCGGCCAGGTCGATGACGGTGGAGCCGTGGACGACCCGCCCCTCGCCCCACTCGATGAACTCCGGCAGGTCCCCGGGGGTCGTGCCCCGGGACAGGTCCGCCGTCGTCGACCACGCCTCGGACAGGCCGTCGTCCTCGATCGTGTAGGCCGTCAGCGTCGCGTTCGCGTCGTCGCTCCTCGCGCGCGTCACGGCGATGAGGCGCCCGCCGGCGGAGAAGACCTCGGCGTCCGGGGCGATGGCCGCCTCCCACGTCCGGGTGGCGCCGTCCGCCCAGCCGTCGTCGGGCAGGCTGTGGCCGACGACGTCGGCGATGCGGCTGCCCATGACGTACCGGCCGATGCCGATCCCCGCCGCCAGCGCCAGACCGCCGGCCAGCACCACAATGACGACAATGCGCAGAATGCGGACGCTTCGGGGCGTCGCCGTGGGGTCCGGGGAGCTCATGGGGCGAGGTTAGAAGGACCGGCCCCCGATGGCAGTGGGGCGAACGCACCATGGCGCCGGCGGGCGGGCGGGGTCCTGGCCGGGACGCCCCGGCCGCGGGACCGGGCGGCGCCATGGCCGCGGGACCGGGTGGCGCCGCGCGGACCGCATCGTCCGGCCGCACCGGCGGGGACCCCGCGGACCGGCCCTCAGTCGACGATGCCGTAGAGGCGGTCTCCGGCATCCCCCAGGCCCGGGACGATGTAGGCGCGGTCGTTGAGGCGCTCGTCGACGGCGGCGGTCACCACCGTCACATTGGCGCGCCCCCCGACCCGCTCCTCGACCTGCTTGACGCCCTCGGGGGCGGAGATGAGGCAGATGGCGGTCACGTCGCGGGCGCCGCGCTCGAGCAGGTACTCGATGGCGGCCACGAGGGTGTGACCGGTGGCCAGCATGGGGTCGATGACGAAGCACTGGCGGCCCGACAGATCGTCCGGCAGCCGGTTGGCGTAGGTCTCGACCTCCAGGGTGTCCTCATCGCGCTTCATGCCCAGGAAGCCGACCTCGGCCGTGGGCAGCAGCCGGGTCATGCCCTCGAGCATGCCCAGGCCCGCCCTCAGGATCGGCACGACGATGGGCCGCGGCTCCGCCAGGCGGCGGCAGCGGGCGAGCGCCACCGGCGTGGTGATCTCGACCTCCTCGGTGCGCACGTCGCGGGTGGCCTCGTAGGCCAGGAGGGTGACGAGCTCGTCCACCAGCTGGCGGA
>ERZ773059.1566-NODE-1566-length-11123-cov-3.317853_pt1 | contig 11123 bp, 5 predicted proteins | sample MGYA00580514_ERZ773059 | MGnify/ENA primary metagenome ERZ773059 (study PRJEB29015, sample SAMEA2737981) | human oral metagenome | biome: human oral; feature: human-associated habitat; material: dental | place: China | collected 2056 ...
CAGCCTTGCCCTGGCGGCCTTCGCCCGGTTTGCCGCCGGGGCGGCCCGAGCCATGGCGACGGTTGCCCTGCGGCTTGCCGCCCGGTGCGCCATGACGCTGGCCGGGCTGACCCGGCTTGCGGGCCGGCTGGGCCGGGGCCTGCTTCTGGCGGAATTCTTCCGGAATCTGCTCGGCGCCCGTCTCGCCAAAGCGCACTTCAATCGTGCGGCCGTCCTCGAAGCTGAGCGTGCTGTGAACTGCAGAGTGCCACAGGATGCCCTTGAGCGAGCCCAGCACCTGACGGTGCAGGGCGTGCACGCGGGCCGCCATCGCCATGATGTCCGGCTCGGCCTCGGCAAAGGCAGGCGCCAGCTCGATCTGCAGGTGCAGCGGGGCGGCCGGTGCCAGCGACATCATGCTCTTGCGCAGCGTCTGGCGGATCTGGTTGCTCTTTTCGCGGGGCAGCGCAGGGGCGGCCGGCGCGGGCGCTGGCGTTGCAGCATCCGGAGCGGCAGCAGCGGTCGACGCCTGTCCGGCCGCGTCAGGTTGGGGGCTGGCCGTCTCGTTACCTTGAGTGGCAGTCGTGTCGGCAGCAGGTGCCTCGACGGCACGGCCGGTCGCATTCGCTCCGATGGCATCGGCTGCAGCTGCCGGGCTGTCAGCCTGCTGTGCCGGCGCGCTTTCGGGGGCTGAGGCTTGGGCACTCTCGTCGGTTTTCGGCGAGGCGCCCTGCGTCGTGGCAGCCGTGTTCTGAGGCTGGTACAGCAGGCTGCCGGCCATGCGCTCGGCCTTCTGCAGCAGTGCCTGCAGGCCGAACTTCAGTTCGGCCGGGCCATGCTCCTGGCGCTGGAAGGCGGCCTTGAGCTTCTGGCGTTCCGTCACCAGTCGGGACTCGTCGCGCTGCAGGAAGGCAAAGCGGATGTTGCCGGCCAGCTTCGAGAGGCGGCGGATGCCATGATTGACCATCACCAGCGCAGCGGCGACCCGGGCGTCCAGCTCTTCGGCCTCCGGGGGCAGCGGCAGCGGGGGTGGCACGTCGGCAGCGGGCTTCTGTTCGGGCGCCGCCGGCGTGTCCGGCGTGGAGGCCTCGGCAGATGCGGGCGTGGTGTCAGGGACAGGGGACGGGGGCGTTGCTTCGGTGCTCACGACGGGGCTCTGGCTGGAAAGAAGGTGGGTTTGTTCGGGATTGTGCTACAGATATGCGTTTTACGGCGGATAGATGGGGCAGGCGCGCTACCATTGGGCCATTCGTCGTGTCGTATCCAAGGAAGAAAGCGTGCGTCTCTCTCTCGAAAGAAACAAACTGAAAGTGGTGCTGCTGGAAGGCATCCATCCGTCCGCCGTCGAAGCGTTCACTGCCGACGGGTACACCCAGATCGAAACCCACCCCAAGGCGCTGGAAGGGCAGGCACTGATCGACGCCATTGCCGATGCCCACTTCGTGGGGCTGCGCTCGCGCACCCAGCTCACGGCCGAGGTGCTGGAGCAGGCTCAGAAGCTGGTCGCTGTCGGTGCCTTCTGCATCGGGACCAACCAGATCGCCCTGGACGCCGCAGCCCGGCGTGGCGTGCCCGTGTTCAACGCACCGTTCTCCAACACGCGCAGCGTGGCCGAGCTGGTGCTGGCCGAGATCATCATGCTGATGCGCGGCATCCCGCAGAAGAACGCACTGCTGCACCGGGGCGGCTGGATGAAGAGTGCCGCCAACTCGTTCGAGGTGCGTGGCAAGACGCTGGGCATCATCGGCTATGGCCACATCGGCACCCAGCTGGGCCTGCTGGCTGAGACCCTGGGCATGCGCGTGGTGTTCTACGACATCGAGACCAAGCTGCCGCTGGGCAATGCACGCCAGCTCTCCACGCTGGACGAGCTGCTGGCCGAGGCCGACGTGGTGAGCCTGCACGTGCCCGAGACGCCGGACACGAAGAACATGATGGGCGCCGAGCAGATCGCCCGCATGAAGAAGGGCAGCTTCCTCATCAATGCCTCGCGCGGCACCGTGGTCGACATCGACGCGCTGGCAGCGGCCCTGGAGTCGAAGCACATCCTGGGTGCCGCCATCGACGTGTTCCCGGTCGAGCCCAAGGGCAACGAGGGTGACTTCCAGTCCCCGCTCATCCGCTTCGAGAACGTGCTGCTCACGCCGCACATCGGTGGTTCCACCGGTGAGGCCCAGGAGAGCATCGGACGCGAGGTGGCTTCCAAGCTCATCCGCTACAGCAACAACGGCTCCACGCTGTCGGCGGTCAACTTCCCCGAGGTCTCGCTGCCGGCTCACCCGGGGCTGTGCCGGATCCTGCACATCCACCGCAACGTGCCGGGCATGCTGACCCGCATCAACGAGCGGCTCTCCAACGCCGGCATCAACATTGCCTCGCAGTACCTGCAGACCAATCAGCACGTGGGTTACGTGGTGGTTGATGTCGAGAACGAGGGCAGTGCCGAGGCGCTGCACGAGATCTCCGACCTGGAAGGCACGATCCGCGCACGCGTGCTGTACTGACGACGGCATGACGCGTGGGGCAGGCCGGGAACCTTGAGACAGGGCCCCGGCCCGTCAGCCGCAACGCCTGCCATCCGATGGTAGGATAGGCATCTGTTGCCACGAGACAACGACCGGGCGGGCATCTGCTGCGTCGGTCGGGGTCATCCCCTTTTTCATGCCACACGCCCGCGCATGCCGGACGGGCGAGGACGCCGTTTCCCTTCGCTGTCCGCATCTCGTGTGGTTCAGCCCCATCCTTTAAAACATGAAGACTGCTTCCCTTTCCCGGGCTATTGCCCTGTCCATCGCCCTCGTTGCCGGGGCCAGCAGCCTGCTGCCGGCCACCGCCCAGGCGGCCGACGACCGTACCATCGGCATCGTCGACACGACCTTCAAGCTGCTCACGCGCGACGATGACATCATTGTCGAGGCCTACGACGATCCCCTGGTCCAGGGCGTCACCTGCTACGTGTCGCGTGCCCGCACCGGCGGCATCAAGGGCTCGCTGGGTCTGGCCGAAGACAAGGCCGAGGCCTCCATTTCCTGCCATCAGGTCGGTCCGGTCAAGATCGAAAAGCCGCTGAAGAAGAAGGAAGATGTCTTCAGCGAGCGCCTGTCCATCCTCTTCAAGCGTCTGCGCGTGGTGCGCATGGTCGACAGCACACGCAACGCGCTGGTCTACCTCACGTACTCGGACAAGCTGATCGACGGCTCGCCCAAGAACAGCGTCTCGGCTGTGCCTATCGATCCCGCCACGCCCATTCCGGTGAAGTGAGCCTTCTCTGGCCGGCCGTGTCTTCATGGCCGGCCTGACGCGCCAGACAAGAAAAAACGCCCGTCATCGTGACGGGCGTTTTTTCTTGGGCAAGTCCGCCCGGTTGTCGAATCAGAAGTCGATCGAGGCGCTCAGGCTGAAGGTGCGCGGCTGGCCCTGCACCAGGTATCCCGCGTTGGGGTAGCCACCGGCCGAGGACCAGTACTTGCGATCGGCCAGGTTGTCGATGCGGGCGCGCAGCGTGACCAGCTTGCCCTGCACGTCCAGCAGATAGCGCGTACCGATGTCCAGGCGTGTCCAGCCCGGGGCTTCCAGCGTGTTGGCCGAATTGGTCTTGAAGGAACCGGTGTTGACCACGCGGGCATCCAGCGACAGGCCTTCCACCCACGGCGTGTCCCAGTCCAGCGCCAGCGACAGCTGCCGCTTGGGCACGCCCAGTACCCGCTTGCCATCGGTCAGTGCCGAGCCGGTGCTGCGCTGCTTGGCGTCCAGCAGCGTGATGCCGCCCACGGCCCGCAGGCTCCGCATGGGCTCGCCCTGAACCGTCAGTTCCAGGCCCTGATGGCGGTCCTTGCCGGAGGCCACAAAAGTGTTGCTGCCATCGATCAGGCCACGCGGCTTGTCGGTGCTGAACAGGGTGGCTGCGTAGATGGTGCCGCCAGCATCGTATTTGACGCCGATTTCCTTCTGTCTGGACACGTACGGTGACAGCGACTGCCCTGCATTGGTGACGGGCTGGCCATTGTTCTGCGCCGGTGCCGTCTCGCCTTGGGCCAGGCCCTCGATGTAGTTGGCGTACAGGGAGAGATCGTCCCTCAGACGGTAGACCACGCCCGCCATCGGACTGGTGCGGCTCTGGTCATAGCTGGATGAGCGCGTGCCGGTGTTGTAGGCGTAATCGGTGATCTTCAATGTCTGGTGGCGGGCGCCCACCGTCACCAGCAGTCGATCGCTCATGAAGCCCATCGTGTCGCCCACCGCCAGGCTGCGCAGCTGGATCTTGTTGGTCAGGCGCGGATCGGAGAGCGAGTTGCCGCTGATGGCGCGGGCGCTCCAGTCCGGTCGGCCATGGGTGACGGGGTTGTACAGGCTGGTGGCGAGCTGATTGCTGGCGTCGAAGGTATAGCCGTTCTTGCGACGCTGTTCGTAGGCGCCCAGTGACGCCACCACCTCGTGCTTGACTGTGCCGGTGGAGAAATTGCCGCGCAGTCCGATTTCGCCGGTGATCACGCGTTCCTTGCGGGCGTTGTCGAAACGGTAGGTGTTGCCGCTGCCGTTATTGGCGGTGACGGTGAGGTTGGCCAGCGAATTGTCTTCCCTGGTCTGGCGGGCACCCAGCGCCGCCCAGCCGGTCAGGTTCTGCGTGAAGTCCTGCTCGCCACGCAGGCTGCCGAAGGTGTCCTTCTCCCGGGAATAGGACCAGGGCTGCGCCCAGTTGGTGGTGCTGTCGGCAGCTGCTGGTAGGGCCGTGACGGTGCTGGCCAGCGTCACGTTGGTGCGCGTGGCTTTCAGGTGATGGTTCTGGTAGCCCAGATCGGCCGACAGGCGCGTGTCGGCATCATGCCAGTCCAGGCCGGCCGAGATCAGGTCTTCCTTGTTGTGTTCGCGGTCGATGGCGGTGTCGCCCTGGCGGTGCGTGGCCACCAGACGCAGGCCGGTGCTGTCATCGGGCCCGAAGCGGCGGGCCACGTCGGCCGAGGCGTTGAACTGCTTGCTGTTGACCAGCCCCAGGTCCACACGCGTCAGCGGATCGTTGGGGGCACGCTTGGGCAGCAGGTTGATGGTGCCGCCGATGCCGCTGCCGCTGGGTGTGGCGCCCGTCAGGAAGGCACTGGCGCCGCGCAGCACCTCCACACGCTCGAACAGGTCGGAGGCGATGTACTGGCGGGGCAGCAGGCCGAACAGGCCGTTGTAGGCAATATCGTCCGAATACAGTAGGAAGCCGCGCACGAAATAGGTTTCCTGGAAGTTGCCGAAGCCGCGCGCCATCCGGATGGAAGGATCGTTCTGCAGCACATCGGCCACGCTCTGGGCCTGCTGGTCCTGGATCAGCTGGTTGGTGTAGGCGGTGACCGAGAAAGGTGTCTCCATCTGGTCGCGCGTGCCCAGGATGCCGATACGGCCGCCACGAGCCACCTGGCCGCCGGACAGCGTCTTCGTCAGCCCGGTGGCCGAGGCATCGGCACTGGCGCTGATCTTCACCGTATCCAGCACGACGGGATTCGTGTCGTCGGCCACGATGGCCGGTTCCGTGCCGGTGAGGGTGATGCCCTGGCCGTGGGCCAGGGGGAGGCCGAAGGCGAGGGCCACGGCGGCAGCCACCCAGAGCGGCGCTGATGGATGGTGAACGGCTCGGCTGCGTTCTGCTGCGGCTTCACGATGAAGGGCGACCGCACGGCGCGCTCTGGAACGGGATGTCATGGATGCTGATGAAAGGAGGGTGATTGAAAGGAGCACGTCCGGGGATGACGGCGCGAGCTTTTCAGGAGACGAACGCCAGTCGGGGCCAAGTATACGAAGATAAAAAGAATGAAATCGAGAATCCATTACATTGGAAATGTCATTCCCTGGTCTACATAAGACTGCAGCGTGGCGCTGCAGGGCAGGAGGGTGCTGGGTCGGAGGGGGGGCTCCCCATGACAACATGAAGCCGGGCTGTCGAAGGGGGTGTTCCATTCCGACGTGGGCTGGATCACGGGACGCGCCATCGTCCTTCGTCGGTTTCTGGTAGGATGTCGGACTTCAGACATCGATTTCTGGCCCCCCGGCGTATCCGGGACACGTCAACTTGCGTGTCCAGTGCGCCCATGAAAGGCACTCCCCGTGCCTTCTCCGGTTGGCGTCGATGCAGGTACGCAATCCGTCAACCCCGTCGGGGCAAGAGGCCCCGCCCACGTCATCGCCAGATTCCCGGATCCCTCCGGAAGATTTTCATCCTGGTCCTGCCGCGACCCGGCGCCTGTCATGGCGTTCGCCCGGCATGCCCCGCGTCCGTCTGCTGCGTACACGGACCGCGCCTGCGATGACGTTGCCATTCACTTTCATGACCATGACTCAGCACGAGAAGAACGACGAGCAGGACAAATCCGTCGAGAATGTTGCGGCTCAGACCGCCGAAGACATGGCGCCGGCCCAGGATGCCGCGCCCGCAAGGAAGAACACGAAGCGCGCGAAGGCCGCTTCCACCCCCAGCCCCGAAGACGAGACCGAGGATCGGGACGACGAGGCACGCCTTGCCGATGAAGACGAAGCGGACGAGGATGCCGACTTCGACGATGAAGACGACCTGGATGATGACGAATCCGACGAGGATGACGAGGACTTCGACCAGGCGGATGATGATTCTGACGACGACGACGACGACGACGACGACGACGACGACGACGACGACGAAGACGAAGACGAAGCGGACGACACCGATTCGGACGACGACGAGGTGGGTGAGGACGATGAGCCGGCACCGCTGCATGCTGACCCCTTCGTCGAAGCCACTGATTCGAGCTTTGCCGAGCTGGGACTGATTGAGCCGCTGGTCCAGGCCCTGCAGCGCCTGGACATCATCCATCCGTCGCCCGTGCAGGCGCAGGCCATTCCGGTGCTGCTGGCCGGCAATGACCTGGTGGCTTCGGCGCCTACCGGCACCGGCAAGACGGCGGCCTTCCTGCTGCCGGCACTGCAGGGTGTGGCGCTGAATGCGCAGGAGCGTGCTGCCGAGCATCACGACGCTGGCGACCATGACGAGGACCACCGTGGCAAGCGGGGCAAGGGGCGCCGTCCGGCACGTCCGGCCTTCGGTCCTTCCGTGCTGGTGCTCACGCCCACCCGCGAGCTGGCCCAGCAGGTCACGCGCACCAGCCACGCGCTGTCGCGGCTGCTGCCGCGCACCAGCACCGTCTGCATCACCGGGGGCTCTTCCTACTTCCACCAGGCACGGGCACTGGCCATGCCTTACGAAGTGCTGGTGGCCACGCCCGGCCGACTGATCGACCAGCTGGATAACGGCAAGATCGACCTGTCGCGCCTGAAGATGCTGGTGCTGGACGAGGCCGATCGGATGCTGGACATGGGCTTCTCCGAAGATGTGTTCCGCATTGCCGAAATGCTGCCGACCGAGCGCCAGACCGTGTGCTTCACCGCCACCGTCTCGCACGACGTTCGCAACCTGGCCGACAAGCTGCTGAAGGATCCTCAGTGGCTGACCGTCGAGCGCAGCGAAGAGGCCCTCACGCCGATCGATGACCACGTGGTCTATGTCGACAACCCGGGACACCGTGGCCAGCTGCTGCGCGCCTGCCTGAACGACACCGGCCTTGGTCAGGCCATCGTCTTCACCGCCACCAAGCGGCAGGCCGAGGAGCTGTCCGAGGAACTTCAGGGCGAGGGCTTTGCCGTGGATGCGCTGCATGGCGACATGAACCAGCGCGAGCGCACCCGGGCACTGAACCGCCTGCGTCAGGGGGAATGCCAGGTGCTGATCGCCACCGACGTGGCGGCCCGCGGCATTGATGTGTCCAGCCTCACCCACGTCATCAACTATGAGCTGCCGCGCGTGGCCGAGGACTACGTGCACCGTATCGGCCGGACCGGTCGTGCCGGCGCCAGTGGTCAGGCCATCTCCTTCGTGGGCCGCGAGGACGTGATTCCGCTGCGCAAGATCGAGCATTTCCTGGGCCGCCACATCCAGGTCAGCGAGTTCCCGGGACTGGAAGCCCAGTTCAAGCCGCAGCCCTTCAAGAAGAAGCACAAGAAGAAGGAAGCCCGTCGCGAAGGCTACGGCAAGCCGCGTTTCGGCGGTCGTGGCCGGGATGATCGGCGCGGCGGCGACCGCGAATACCGGGGCCGTGGCTTCCAGGGGCGGCATGACCGTGATGGCGGGCAGGGGCCGCGTGATCGGGACGAGCGCCGTGCTGAACGCAGCTTCGGGCGTCGTGACGACTTCCGGGGCGGTCAGGACGGCTATCGGGATCGCAAGCCCTGGCCGCGTCGCGACGGTGAAGGCTTCGGGCCGCGTCGCCACGACGGTGAGCGCTGGAGCGAGGATCGTCCGGGGCGCCGTTTCGGCGGTGACGAGGACCGTCGCGGCGGCTGGAGAGGTCGCGAGGACCGTCCGCAGGACGGCGCGCGCGGCTTCCGCCCGGAAGGCCGTGATGGCGAAGGCCGGCGCGAGCGTCCGTGGAACAACGATCGGCGCGAAGGCCGCGGTTGGGATGCACCTCGCGGTGAACGCGGCGAGGGCGGACAGCGTGAGCGTCGTCCCTTCGACCGTGACCGTCGCGAGGGCGGCCGTGCCTGGGAAGACCGGGGTGATCGTGGTGGCTGGAACCGGGATCGGAACAACGAGTCCCGCGGATTCCGCGGTGATCGCGGTGACTGGAAACCGCGTCGCGACGGTGAAGGCCAGGAACGCCGCAGCTTTGGCGACCGTCCGGGCTGGAAGGAACGCAAACCCTGGGAGGGCGGTGATCGTCGGGATGGCGAGGGACGCGGCAACCGGGGCTTCGGCCGGCGTGACGATGCCGGCTGGCGTGGCCGTGACGACCGTCGGGGCGGCCCGGATCGCGGTGGCCGCTTCGGTGATCGTGATGCCCGCGGCGGTGCCCGCAAGCGTGGCCCGGCTACGCTGGATCCGGACCGTGCCTTCCGGCAGGCCCGCGACGAAGGCAAGGATGACTGATCCTGCCTGAAGTTCGCAGGCCGTGTGAGGCCGTGCAGGCGCATATGTCTGCACGGTCCGAGCGGTTCCCTATCTCTGAAATGCCCCTGTTCCGGAGTGCCCGGCAGGGGCGTTTTTCTTTTACGACTTCAGCAGAACGGCTACGAATTATTTTTGAATTGCTACAGTTGGAGCGAAATGGATACCGTGCTTTCGTGCTCCTGCGGGAGAAACGGCCAATGACGGAACCCTGGGCTGAAACACGGAGGGCCGCAAGGGGCGGTGCTGTTTCGCGTCGGGGAATGGTCAGGGGGTCACGGTCGATATAATCGTCAATATCGAGACCTGTCCCACGGAGCGCCCATGCCAGCCCCCGTCGCCAGTACGCCTGTCATGTTCGGCAGGTTGCCCACCGTGCTCGTACCGGGGCTTCTGTGCACGCCCCAGCTCTTCATGGCGCAGCTGCCGCTGTTCTGGACGCAGGGCTCGGTGACCGTGGCCGACACCACGCGGCACGGCGAGATCGGGGCCATGGCGCGGGCCATTCTGGCCGATGCGCCGCCGGTCTTCCGGCTGGTGGGTCTGTCCATGGGCGGCTATCTGGCCTTCGAGATCCTGCGGCAGGCCCCGGAGCGGGTCGGTGAGCTGGTGCTGTTCGACACCTCGGCCCGAGCCGATACCGACGAGGTTCGCGAGAATCGCCTTCAGATGATCCGGATGGCACAGAACGGTGGCTTCGGTCGGATTCCGTCGATGTTCCCGAGGCTGGTGGCGCCCGGACGCGTGGATGATCTGCAGCTGGCGGCCCTGGTGGAGGGCATGCGCCAGGCGGTGGGTGCCGAGGGTTTCGTGCGCCAGCAGATGGCCATCCTGGGCCGTCCTGATTCCCGGCCGCTGCTGGCCAAGATCGACTGCCGCACGCTAGTCGTGGTGGGTGAGGGCGATCAGCTCACCCCACCGGCCCTGGCACAGGAGATTTCTTCCGGCGTGCCCGGCGCAAAGCTGGCCATCATTCCGGGGGCTGGCCACCTGGCGCCGATGGAGCGGCCCGAGGCCGTCAACGCCGTGCTGCAGCGCTGGCTGTCCCAGGCCTGAGCCCGGTCTGAGTTTCCGGCCCTGAACGGTACGCTGCCCCGGATGTCTCATCCGGGCCACGGCTGCTGCGGTTGCTTGCCAGGGTGGGGGCATCCAAGGTAAACGGGAAGACCCTTGCCCCGTTCCTGTCAGCATGCCCCAGCCCGACATCGCTCCCGGTTTCATCGTCATTCACGGCAACCAGTCCGAGACGCTGCGCGACCTCATCTGCGACTGGATGCGGGCCCATCCGCTGGCCCCGCTGGAAAATGAAGTCATCCTGGTGCAGAGCAACGGCATCGCGCAGTGGCTCACGCTGTCGCTGGCGGCTGATCCGGTGCCTGTCGATGCGGGGCGTCCCGCGTTCGACGGGCGCGGGCTGGGCATTGCGGCCGCCATCGACCTGCAGCTGCCGTCCCGTTTCATCTGGCAGGCCTACCGGGCCGTGCTGGGTGAGGATCAGGTGCCGGAACGGTCACCCTTTGGCAAGGATCTGCTGACCTGGCGACTGATGCGGCTGCTGCCCGCGCTGGTGGCAAGGCCGCAGACACAGGCGGTCTTCGAGCCGCTGCGGCGTTTTCTGGAAGAGGATCCGCAGCTGCGCCGTCTGCATCAGCTGGCAGCCCAGCTGGCCGACCTGTTCGATCAGTATCAGGTCTACCGGGCCGACTGGCTGGAGGATTGGGCTCACGGGCACGATCGGCTGCGGGATTCGCGCGGGCTCGGTCGAGGCAACATCAGGACACCGAACGCCACGGAAACGCAGGGCCTGCCTTTGCCGGATCAGGCTGGCAAGCCCCTGCCGGAAGACGCACGCTGGCAGCCGCTGCTCTGGCGGGAGCTGCTGGCCGATGTGGGCCCCGAGGCGGCCGGGGACAATCGCGCCACGATCCACCAGCGCTTCATCGACGCCTGCACGTCTCCCGATGCCGAACGGCCTGCCGGGCTGCCGCGCCGCGTGGTGGTCTTCGGGATCTCGGCCATGCCCCGCCAGGCGCTGGAGGTGCTGTCGGCCTTGGGACGCTGGTGCCAGGTGCTGATGTGCGTGCAGAACCCGTGCCGCCATTACTGGGGCGACATCGTGCCCGAGCGGGAGTGGCTGGCGGGCCTGCGCCGCCGGCACGCCCACCGCCCGGGCATCGATCCGGCACTGTCC
>ERZ773059.1577-NODE-1577-length-11080-cov-13.681088_pt1 | contig 11080 bp, 10 predicted proteins | sample MGYA00580514_ERZ773059 | MGnify/ENA primary metagenome ERZ773059 (study PRJEB29015, sample SAMEA2737981) | human oral metagenome | biome: human oral; feature: human-associated habitat; material: dental | place: China | collected 2056 ...
CCCCTTCCGACGGCTCCGCCGGCGGGCGAGCCGGCCGTCATGCCTGAACGACGATCTCTTTTCAACCGCGACGACTCGGCGGGCGGCAGTGCCGATGACTCCGCTCCGGCGCCTTCGGGTGCCGGTGGGTACGGGCCCGGGGAGGCCGCTCCGGCGCCTTCGGGCGCCGACGGGTACGGACCCGGGGGTGCGGACGCGGGCGGCCCCCCCGGGTGGGCCGCGCAGCCGGTCGCCAGCGGCCCGCCCCGTCGCCCCACCGTGAGGATCCCCAACGCCGCTCAGGGCGTGCGCACGGTCGACACCAACACCGGCGAGCTCAGCGAGGTGCGCCCCGTCGACGGCGAGTTCGACGACGGCATCGACAACCCCCAGTGGCGCATTCTGCGGCCCGAGGGAGCTCAACCGCCGCAGGCTCCCGAGGAGCCTCAGGCGCCGGTCGGCGAGGAGCCCGCTCCCGCGCCCGCCTTCACCCCGTACGAGCCCATGCCCGAGCCGGCGGTCCCCGAGCCGCAGCTCTCCGAGCCCGGTGGCGCGCCGGCGCCCGCCGTCTCGGAACCGGGCTGGAACGCGCCCGGCCCGGCGACGTCTCCGATGAGCCCGGTCACCGAGCCGCCGAAGACGTCGAACATGGGCAAGATCCTGCTCATCGCCTTGATCGTCGTCGTCGTCGCCCTCGTGATCCTCGCCGTGGTGTGGCTCTTCATCAACCGTGAGGGCGGCAGCTCGGCGAGTGCCCTCCAGCCCGATCCCATCTGGACAGCCCACCTGGACATCGCTGCTGGATTGCTAGGCTGACGGGCCGGAGCCCACCACCCGCGTTCAAGGAGTCCCGTGCCAGCCACTGACCACGCCGTCGCCCTGACCCGTGTCGCCGCTCGCGCCGCCGCGGAGAAGAAGGCGGACCGCATCATTGCGATCGATGTCTCCGAGCGGCTCGCCCTGACCGATGTCTTCCTCATCCTCTCGGGCGACAACGACCGTCAGGTGCGAGCGCTCGTCGACGCGATCGATGAGGCCATGCTCAGGGCCGGCGCCAGGCGCAGGCTGCGGGAGGGCCTGGAGGAGTCCCACTGGGTGCTCGTCGACTACTCCGACATCATCGTCCACGTCCAGCAGACCGAGGACCGCGAGTACTACTCGCTGGAGCGTCTGTGGAAGGACTGCCCGCTCATCGACCTGTCTGATGAGGATGCCCCGGCCTCGGCCGACGCCGTGGGCTGAAGGACCGCCATGGTGCGTCTCGTCCTGTGGCGGCACGGCCAGACCGACCACAACGTCGCGGGCAGGGTCCAGGGGCGCGTCGACATCCCCCTCAACGAGGCCGGACGCGCCCAGGCCGCGTCGGCGGCCCTGGGGCTGGCGGCCCTGGGACCGGCCGAGATCGTCTCCTCGCCCCTGCGGCGCGCCCGGCAGACCGCTGAGGCGCTGGCCGCGCTGACCGGCGTGGACGTGCGCGTCGATCATGGTCTTGTGGAGCGGTCCTTCGGCGTGTGGGAGGGCCTGGGCCGCGCCCGGATCGAGGAGGGCTGGCCGGAGCAGTTCGCCGTATGGCGGGCCGGCGGGGATCCTGCGGGCGTCGGGGTCGAGACCCGCGGCGGCGCCGCCGCCCGGGTGGGGGCCGCGCTGGGGCGGATCGCAGCGGCCGCCGGCGAGACGACGGTCGTTGTCGTCGCGCATGGTGCGGCCATCACCCTGGGCACGACGCGTCTCCTGGGCCTCGATTCCTCCGCGTGGTTCGGGCTGCGCGGCCTGGACAACTGCCGCTACGCGGTGCTCAGCAGCACCGCGCGGTCCCCGGGATGGAGGCTCGAGCGCTGGAACAGCGGTGAGGAGCGGGCGGGCTCGGGGACCGGCGGGGCGATCGGCGGGTTCCTGTCCTGAGCCCGGCCACGACCGGGGAGACCGCACTGAGGTGAGATACCGCACGCGAGGAGGATTTGCCCGCGGGTCGCGGACTCCATAAACTTATCTCCGTCACCGGTCGGGCGACGCCCGTAAAGGGGCTATGGCGCAGTTGGTAGCGCGCTTCCATGGCATGGAAGAGGTCGGGGGTTCGAATCCCCCTAGCTCCACCATATGACGTTCGGTATCACTCGCAGTACGGTGATATGCCACGGGGCTATGGCGCAGTTGGTAGCGCGTTTCCACTTTGTGGAAAAGACGGGGGTTCGATTCCTTCTAGCTCCACTCGCAAGCCGAGGTCCTTGCCAGCGCGAGTGCGGGCAAGGACCTCGCTGCATGGTCAGCAGGTGCACGGGGCCGGGCGCCGTCCGGCAGCCGTTCCGGACCGGCGGTCCCACGTGCGTTCCGACGCCGGGGCGTATTGTGCGCGGTGGACATCATCGCTTGCTGTCCGGTGTTCCCACGTCCGAGGAGGACTATGTCTGGCAAACCCGCTCCCGCTGCACCAGGTGCCCGCGAACTCACAGTACGGGGCGTCGTCATCGGCGGCCTCATCACCCTGGTGTTCACAGCCGCCAACGTCTATCTGGGACTGAAGGTCGGCCTCACCTTCGCCACCTCGATCCCGGCCGCGGTCATCTCCATGGCGATTCTGCGCTCCTTCCGGGACCACTCCGTGGTGGAGAACAACATCGTCCAGACCATCGCCTCCGCAGCCGGCACGCTGTCGGCCATCATCTTCGTGCTGCCCGGCCTGGTCATGATCGGCTGGTGGACCGGATTCCCCTACTGGGAGACCGCGCTCGTCACCGCTCTGGGCGGCGTTCTCGGGGTCATGTACTCCATTCCCCTGCGGCGCGCCCTCGTCACCGGATCGGATCTGCCGTTCCCGGAGGGCGTGGCCGCGGCAGAGGTGCTGCGCGTGGGAGACAGCGCCGAGGGCGAGGAGGAGAACAGGCGCGGACTGCTGGTCATCATCGTCGGCGGGCTGGCGTCGGCTGGCTTCGCCCTGCTGGCGGCGATGAAGGTCGTGGCCGGCAGCATCGAGCGGACCTTTCGCGTCGGCTCCGGCGGCAGCATGGTCAGCGCCAGCCTCTCCCTGGCCCTCATCGGTGTGGGACACCTGGTCGGCATCACCGTCGGAATCGCGATGATCGTCGGGCTGGTGATCTCCTTCGGCGTCATGCTGCCGCTGCGCACCGCCGGCCAGATCCCCGCCGACGGCGACCTCGGCGACATCGTGTCGGGCATCTTCACCTCCGACGTGCGCTTCGTCGGAGCCGGGGCCATGGCGGTCGCCGCCGTGTGGACGCTCGCCAAGATCGCCCTGCCCATCGCCCGGGGCGTCAAAGAGGCCCTGGCGGCCACCCGCGCCCGCGACGAGGGGGCGGAGGTGCCCGTCCAGGAGCGCGACCTGTCCATGCGGATGGTGATCGGTGTGACCCTGGCCTCGATGCTGCCCATCGGGCTCCTCCTGTGGCTGTTCGTGCAGGACACGCCCATCGCCCACCACGCGGTCGGCATGGTCGTGGTCAGCATCCTCTTCGTGCTGCTGATCGGCCTGGCCGTCGCGGGCGTGTGCGGCTACATGGCGGGCCTGATCGGCGCTTCCAACAGCCCCATCTCCGGAGTCGGGATCCTCATCGTGATCGCCGCCGCCCTGCTCATCAAGGTGGTGCACGGCGCCCAGGCGCCCGGGCAGGGCAACGTGCTGATCGCCTACACCCTGTTCACCGCCGCGGTCGTCTTCGGCGTGGCCACCATCTCGAACGACAACCTGCAGGACCTCAAGACCGGTCAGCTCGTCGGGGCGACCCCGTGGAAGCAGCAGGTCGCCCTGGTCATCGGCGTCCTGTTCGGCTCGGTGATCATCCCGCCGGTCCTGCAGCTGCTCAACACCAGCTTCGGCTTCGCCGGAGCGCCCGAGGCGACCGGCAACGCCCTGGCCGCGCCCCAGGCGGCCCTGCTGTCCTCCCTGGCCAAGGGCGTGTTCGGCGGCGACCTGGACTGGGGGCTCCTGGGCCTGGGCGCCGCGATCGGCGCGGTCGTGGTCGTCATCGACGAGGTGCTCGGCCTGACCACGAAGAACCGGGTGCACTTGCCGCCGCTGGCCGTGGGCATGGGCATGTACCTGCCGATGGGCCTGACGCTCATCATCCCCGTCGGTGCCGTGGCGGGCCTGCTCTACGACCGTTGGGCGGCGGGAACCGCGGACCCGGAGAGCTCCAAGCGGCTGAGTACGCTGGCCGCAACCGGGCTGATCGTGGGCGAGAGCCTGTTCGGCGTGGCTCTTGCCGGCATCGTGGCCGCCTTCGGGGAGGAGGAGCCTCTCGCCGTCGTCGGCCCCGGGTTCACGACCGCTTCCGAGGTGCTCGGCGCTCTGGTGTTCGCCGGGGCGACGATCGGCCTGTACCTGTGGGTCAAGAGGCTGTCGGTCAGGGCGACGGCCCGCGCCGGGGCCTGATCCCGACCGGCTCGACCGGGCGCGTCGACCGTCGTCAGGAACGCCGGTCGGGGACGTCCGTCACGAGGTCGTCGGCCAGCCGGCCGGCGACCTCGCTGGCGTCATTGAGGAAGTCGACGAGCATCGCGACCTGCTCCTCGGACCAGCCCGAGACGAGCTCCCCCAGCTCCTCGTCCGTCCGCGCGAAGACGGCGCTGAGGCGATCCACCCCCGCGGCGTGGATGCGCACCGAGCGCCGGTCGGCCGCATCGGGCCGGCGCTCCACCCACCCGTCCCTCTCCAGCCGCCTGAGCACGCCCGTCATGGTGGCCAGGTGGGTGCGGGTGCGCCGGGCGAGCTCGGTGGGGGTCAGCGGCCCCTCCCGGTGGAGCACGTCGAGCACGGCGAGGTCTGTGCCCTTGATGCCGAGCATGGCCCCGACTGCGCGGTTGGTCATGGCCAGGGCGCTGCCCAGCCGCCGCAGGGCGAGAACCGTCCGCCGCTGTGGTGAGTCGGACGCCGTTATCATGACACTCCGTTTCTATAAGTCGTGTATTCTATGAGAATCATAGTAGATGGTCGGTGAGATGGAAGACCCGCCGATCCACGGCGACTAGGCGAGGATGGTCCAATGGTGCGAGCGATTGAGTACAGGAGATTCGGCGGCCCCGAGGTCCTGGAGATGGTCGAGGCCCCCGAGCCCGCTCCCGGCCCCGGGCAGGTCCGCGTGGCGGTCAGGGCGGTGGGTCTCAACCCCGTGGACTGGAAGATCGTCTCCGGCATGATGGGGGATGATGATGCCCCGGAGCGGCCCCAGGGCGTGGGGCGCGACTACGCGGGTGTCGTGGACGCCGTCGGCGAGGGCGTCACGTCCACGGCCGTCGGGGACAAGGTCCTGGGAACGATGCACGTCGCCCCGGGGCTCGGATCGGGGGCCGGGACGCTGACTGAGCGGCTCGTCGTCGACGCGGACGACGTCGTGCCCAAGCCCGAGGCCCTGAGCTTCGCCCAGGCCGCCGCGCTCGGGGTCGCCGCCGAGGCGGCGGCCGGGGGCCTGCGCACACTCGACGTCGGCGACGGCGACGTGCTCGTCGTCAGCGCCGCCTCGGGCGGCGTCGGCTCGATGGCGGTCCAGCTCGCCGTGCACAGGGGCGCCACCGTCATCGGCATCGCGGGCGAGCGCAGCCTGGACCGCATCCGCGCCCTGGGCGCCATCGCGGTCGCCTACGGCGAGGGCCTGGAGGACCGCGTCCGCGCCGCGGCGCCGTCGCCGGTGACCAAGCTGCTCGACTGCCACGGCCCGCAGTACGTCGATCTCGCACTGGCCCTCGGCCTGGCCCCCGAGGCCATCGCGACCATCGTGCCCGCGCCGTCGTCCATCGCCGCGGGGGCCCGGTTCACCGGTGGGCGCGACGCCCGCCCCGAGGACCTGGGCCAGGCGGCCGCTCTCGTGGCCGACGGCACCATGACGGTGACGATCGCCCGCACCTACCCCTTCGACGTCGACTCCGTGCGGCAGGCCTACACCGAGCTGCGCGGCGGCCACGTGCGCGGCAAGCTCGTTGTTGACGTACCTGAGATCTCCTGAGACGTTCTGAGAGCCGTCGGGAGCCGGCCGCCGTGCGCGCCACCACGGATGTGATGTGATGGGCGCATGAGCGAGTCCGGACAGCCGTCCCTCACATCCGGTTCCGCGCCTGAGCGCATGCTCGCCGAGGTGATCGCCAGGCACTTCGTCGACGCTCGGGTGGTCGAGGCCGACGGCGTTCAGGTCGTGGAGCTCGGGAGGGGGCTGCCCGTCATCGAGTGCTCGATCGACGAGCGCCAGGACACTCCGCCCTACGGCGTGTTCATCTTTCTGACCATCAGGGGCGGCGTCGGAGAGCCGGGCGCCCTGGTCACCGCCAGCGGATACGGCTCGAGCGCGGAGTCCGCGCTCGTGCTGGCCGGATGCGGCTGGGCCTGCGCCTTCGGACCCGTCCTGCTCACTGGAATCGGCCGCCCCGACCTCATCGGCACTCAGAATCCGGATGTTGAGCAGCTCGAGACGACCCTGAGCGGGCGGCGCTACCGGGTCGCGGTGGGGCACCTCGACCGCTGGACCGGCTCGGCGGAGGAGGCGGCGGACTACCGGCAGCGCCTGGGCGGCCCCCGTGCCCTGACGACACGGGTGCTGGACAGCGGTACCGTCCCCGCCCTGCGGTCCGACCATGCTGTTGCGCTCGGCTGCTTCCTCGGGGCGGGCCCGACGTCACTGGCCGAGGTCAAGCTCGGGGCGGCGGACTGGCCGGCCGCTCGTGCCGTGCTCGACGCCATCCCGGCGGAGCCCGGCGGCATGCGGATGCTGCGCGAGTGGGCGCTGCTGACCCCGCTCGAGCCTGCCGTTGCCCTCACGCGGGACGACCTGCAGCGCACCCTCGACCTGCTGCGCGCCTGCGCCGAGGACCCGCACAGCGAGGCCGGCTGGCACGGCGCCCGCCACCACGGCATGCGCCTGGGGAACCCGGACCCCGGCGCCGCGGGACTCGGGCTGCCCGGAGACATGACGAGCTTCCTCGGCTGGATCGCAGCCAGCGGGGCGGGGCCCGGCTACGGTCTCGAGCCCCGGCCCCTCGCCGAGGGGTGGTGGCACCTGGCCGACGCCGGCTGCGGGGCCCAGTGGGTCCTCAAGGTCGCCGACGGCACCGTGTGGCTGGACTCGCGCGCCTGCGACGACGGCTTCCAGCTCGCGGCCCCCGGCTTCCCGGCCTGGTACGAGGCCTGGCTCGACAACGCGATCCGCGGGGCCGGCCCCTTCGCCCGCTGGGAGCACAGGGTCGACGCCGCCTACAAGATGCTCGCCGACGCCGCGCAGAGGGAGGGCGTCGACAAGCTGCCCGAGACCGTCACGCGGGTGAGGATCCGCTCTCCCCAGGGCGAGCCCATCGGCCCCTGCCACGCCTGCGAGGAGACCTACGCCCGCTTCGGGGTGCCCTCCGCGGTGTTCACGACCGCGCCGTGAGAGCCCGGGAGCCGCTGGAAACCGGTCCCGGCCCATCGACTCCTCCTATATCCTCGGATATATCCTCGGACCGTTACTCTCCGACCGTACTGGTCAGAAGACCTTCAGGAGGCTGTCATGAGCCAGACGAACCAGGTGGCATGCGGGATCGACATCGGCGGATCGGGCGTCAAGGGCGCCCTCGTCGATCTGGAGACCGGCGAGTTCGTGGGCGAGCGCGTTCGCATCAGCACGCCCCGGCCCTCCACGCCCGAGGCCGTGGCCGAGGTGTGCCGGCAGATCATCGGGCAGCTGGGCGTCGAGCCCGATGCCCCCGTCGGAATCACCTTCCCGGCTCCGATCGTGCACGGGACCGTCCGCTTCATGGCCAACCTCGATAAGTCCTGGGAGGGCGTAGATGTCAACGAGCTCATGACGCGCGTCCTGGGCCGGCGCTCGTACGCGCTCAACGACGCCGACGCCGCCGGCCTGGCCGAGGTCGCCTACGGCGCGGCCAAGGGGGTGCGCGGCACCGTCATCGTCACCACACTGGGCACCGGCATCGGCTCGGCCGTCATCGTGGACGGCACGCTCGTGCCCAACACCGAGCTCGGACACCTCGAGATCGACGGGCACGACGCCGAGACCCGCGCCTCCTCGGGGCAGAAGACGCTCCAGGACCTGTCGTGGAAGAAGTGGGCCAAGCGGCTGCAGCGCTACTACTCCCACGTCGAGATGCTCTTCTCCCCGGACCTGTTCGTCGTCGGCGGGGGAGTGTCGAAGAAGCACGAGAAGTTCCTGCCGCTGCTCGAGCTGCGCACCCCGATCGTGCCCGCCGCCCTGCTCAACACCGCCGGTATCGTCGGCGCCGCCTGGCAGGCCTCCCGGGCCGAGTAGCACGAGCAGCGTCCCGGACGCGTCCCGGTACGGCTTCGACAGCCCCGACGCGGCTCCTCGCCCCGGTGTCATCGGCCCAGTGCCGGTTCACTGCCGGCTCAGTGCCGCTGCGACGGCCAGGCGCAGGGGGTCACGGAAGCGCGTCTCCCGCTCCCGGGCGCTCATGTCGGCGCGGTGGTCGAGCAGGTGGTCCGAGACGGTGAGCACCGTCAGGGCCCGCTTTCCGTACTCGGCCGCCACCGCGTACAGGACCGCGGATTCCATCTCCACGCACAGCGTCCCGTAGGCCGCCAGGGACTCGGTCTGGCCCTCGGGAGTGAGGTAGAAGTGGTCGCGGGAGACGATCGTGCCGATGTGGGTGCGCTCGGCGATGCCGGCGTCGACGGCCTCCTGGTGGGCCGCCATGGCCAGGTGGAAGTCCGCGACGGCGGAGAAGCTGATCCCCGGGATGCGCAGCTGGTTCATGGCGGAGTCGGTGTGGGCGCCGGTGGCGATGACGACGTCGCCCACCTCGACCCGCTTGCTGATGCCGCCTGCCGTGCCCACGCGGATGATGCGCTCGACGCCGAAGCGGGCGAACAGCTCGGTGGCGTAGATGGCCAGGGAGGGCTGGCCCATGCCCGAGCCCATGACGCTCAGCGGCTCGCCGCCCACGGTGCCGGTGAAGCCGAGCATCCCGCGCACGTCGGTGACCAGGCGCGGCCCGGCCAGGAGGCTCTCGGCAATGCGCTGGGCGCGCCTGGGGTCGCCGGGCATGAGAACGGCAGGGGCGAAGTCGCCGGGCTCGGCGGCGATGTGCGCAGTGGCCATCGATGTCCTTCACGGCGGGGAGGTCGGGCGGAGGGGCGCCCCGCCGGGGACGCCCGCCGCGTCAGTCTGGCACACAGGGGCTGTGCAGAGGGACGACCTCCGATGTCCCGAATCGTGAAACGCCGGGATGTCATTAGGTGAGCGGAGTTACGGTGCACTGGTTCACCGTCTCTGCGTCCGCCCCGCAGGCCGGCGACTCCGTTCCCGCGGCGTCGCCCCAAGACGACCACTCACTCACGACCTACAGGGGCTTCACCATGTCCTCCACCCCCACGTCCTCGACGCCCGAGCGCGAGCAGTGGAGCGGCCAGTTCGGCTTCCTCATGGCCGCCATCGGGTCGGCCATCGGCCTGGGAAACATCTGGCGCTTCCCCGGCGTCGCCTACTCCAACGGCGGCGGCGCCTTCATGATCCCCTACATCGTCGCTCTCCTGGCCGCGGGCGTGCCCGTCCTCCTGCTCGACTACGCCCTGGGACACCGCTACCGGGGATCCTCGCCGGCCGTCTTCCGACGCATATCCACACGGTTCGAGTGGCTGGGCTGGTGGCACGTCGTCGTCTGCTTCGTCATCATGACCTACTACGTCGTCGTCGTCGCCTGGGCCCTGCGCTACACGGTCTTCTCCCTGACGACCGCCTGGGGCGAGGACGCCTCCGGCTTCTTCAGCGACTACATCGGCCTGGGCAGGATCTCCGAGACCGGCACCCCCGCCTACTCCGCCGAGCCGGTCGTCGGCGTCATCGTCCCGCTGCTGCTCGTGTGGGCCTACGGCCTGTACGTCGTGGCCCGCGGCGTGTCCAAGGGCGTTGAGCGCGCCAACCGGATCTTCCTGCCCGTCCTGGTCGTGATGTTCCTCATGCTCGTCGTGCGCGCCATGCTCCTGCCCGGCGCCACGGACGGCCTCAACACCCTGTTCACCCCCGACTGGGGCAAGCTGGGCGACTACCGGGTCTGGATGGCCGCCTTCGGACAGATCTTCTTCTCGCTGTCCGTCGGGTTCGGCATCATGCTGACCTACGCCTCCTACCTCAAGCGCCGTTCCAACCTCGTGGGCACGGGGCTGACGGCGGCCTTCGCCAACTCCTCCTTCGAGCTGCTCGCCGGCATCGGCGTGTTCGCGACCCTCGGCTTCATGGCGCACGTTCAGAACGTCTCGGTCGGCGATCTCGAGGGCATCACGGGACCGGCCCTCGCCTTCGTGACCTTCCCGACCGTCATCTCCCAGATGCCGGGCGGGCCGCTCTTCGGGTTCCTCTTCTTCGCCTCCTTCACGCTGGCGGGCCTGACCTCCTTCATCTCCATCATCCAGGTCGTCGCGCCCGCGGTCGCGGAGAAGTTCGGCTGGTCCAACGTCACCGCGACCCTCGCCTGCGGCCTGCCCAGCGCCGCCCTGTCCTTCGTGCTGTTCGGCACGTCCTCGGGCCTGTACGACCTCGACGTCGTAGATGCGTATATCAACAACATCGGCGTCGTGGCCTCTGCAATCATCATGTGCGTCGGGCTGGGGCTGGTCCTGCGCCGGTTCAAGCTCCTCCAGCGCCACCTCAACGTCGTCTCCGAGACCCGCGTGGTGGGGAAGTGGTGGCGGGTGACGACCGCGGTCGTCGTGCCGTTGCTCCTGGGATACATGTTCGTCCAGACCGTGTGGTCCTACGCGCACGACGGCTACACCTACTCCCGCGGCTTCGAGGCCGTGTTCGGCTGGGGCATGCTCTTCGCGGGGGCGGTGGCCACCACCGTACTGACCATCATCCCCTGGAAGACGCCCGTGGACGACTTCACCCCGATCGACCTGGACGCCTACGAGGAGGTGAAGTGAGATGACCGGCCCCGCGATCACACTCATGCTCGTCGCCATCATCATCATCTGGGGCGGCCTCGCAGTCTCGGTCACCGCCCTGGTCGTGCGCGGGCATCGCGAGGACAAGGACGCCCGCGCTCGGGCGCGGGCAGCCGCCCGCGAGCACCTGCGCCACCCCGAGGTCCCGCCGCAGGCTCAGGACCGGGGCTGAGCCGACCGGCGCCGCCCGCCGGCAGGCCCCACCCG
>ERZ773059.1583-NODE-1583-length-11062-cov-4.980104_pt1 | contig 11062 bp, 5 predicted proteins | sample MGYA00580514_ERZ773059 | MGnify/ENA primary metagenome ERZ773059 (study PRJEB29015, sample SAMEA2737981) | human oral metagenome | biome: human oral; feature: human-associated habitat; material: dental | place: China | collected 2056 ...
CGGTTTTCTGGGGGCGGAGTCGGAAAGCACTGAGCACCAGAAGGTGCATTGAGACCGTTTCACCGTCATTGACAGTCGTCGCATACAATCCGTCGGAAAGCACTGAGCACCAGAAGGTGCATTGAGACGCCGATACAAGCCATAGTCTTTCGTGTAGACCTTCACTGTCGGAAAGCACTGAGCACCAGAAGGTGCATTGAGACATGCGGGTGGACGGCCTGTCGAAGAAGCAGCAAGCCGTCGGAAAGCACTGAGCACCAGAAGGTGCATTGAGACAACATATGGGTGATCATGATAGACGGCATTTGGGAAGGTCGGAAAGCACTGAGCACCAGAAGGTGCATTGAGACAGCCGCCCCGGCAGAGGTGAGAGTGTGCTTTCAGTGTCGGAAAGCACTGAGCACCAGAAGGTGCATTGAGACCGGCGCGCGTCAAATACCGACCCGCCCACCACGAATCCGGTCGGAAAGCACTGAGCACCAGAAGGTGCATTGAGACAGCCGCCCCGGCAGAGGTGAGAGTGTGCTTTCAGTGTCGGAAAGCACTGAGCACCAGAAGGTGCATTGAGACCGGCGCGCGTCAAATACCGACCCGCCCACCACGAATCCGGTCGGAAAGCACTGAGCACCAGAAGGTGCATTGAGACAGCATGACGAGGAGCGGCGCGACCGTGCGGATCGCGAGTCGGAAAGCACTGAGCACCAGAAGGTGCATTGAGACGGGATCGACGCGGTTGACGATCGCGAAGAGCCTGGTGTCGGAAAGCACTGAGCACCAGAAGGTGCATTGAGACATGTTAATAAGAATAGTCAAACGCCAGATAGACAACTGTCGGAAAGCACTGAGCACTAGAAGGTGCATTGAGACATCGCGTGCGCTATTGTAGATAGAAGCCGTGATATCCATGTCGGAAAGCACTGAGCACCAGAAGGTGCATTGAGACTGAGCCGCGACGGGACGTGCCCGATACACTTCCCATAAAGTCGGAAAGCACTGAGCACCAGAAGGTGCATTGAGACTGCCCGGTGCGGGCCGAGGACGAGTCGGGCATAGCTGCGTCGGAAAGCACTGAGCACCAGAAGGTGCATTGAGACATGTTTAATTTGTCGAAATGGGCATCCCTCATACCGAGTCGGAAAGCACTGAGCACCAGAAGGTGCATTGAGACATGTCGGCCAATGTCAAGAGCCATTCGCCGTTGCCGTGGGAAAGCACTGAACACCAGAAGGTGCATTGAGACGTGAGAGAACTTGGTTTTCCCTCCCTGCGATCTTGTAGCGTCGGAAAGTACTGAGCACCAGAAAGTGCATTAAGACAGACGCCCGATCGAGGCGGTGCAGGCGTCGGCGGTCAGGTCGGAAAGCGCGGAGCTCCAGGCGGTGTATTGGCCTCCGCTCGCCGGAACGCGAGGGGACTTCTGCGACGTCGGACAAAGGGGGTGCGCCTCAAGGACTCGAGGCGCACGCCCTATTGAGTAATCGACCACCGGTTCCCATGAACGACGGCGGAGTTCCCGTCGTCCGGAGGCCCAGCCTATCTCCGCGTGGACTCTAGTGCTTCGCGCACCGCCTGCTTTTGGCGGGCCGAGGTCTGCACGCTCGGGTGCCGCGCGTCCCAGTAGGAAATCGCGAGGGCCACGCTGATGAACGCCGCGAGCAGGGCGCACCCGGCGACCATCGCCGTGACGTAGCTTTGCCCGGCAAGGCTGTAGAACAGGCCCGTGCACGCCGCGGTTCCGATCGCCGTGGCGATGCGCTGTCCCGTCTGCATGATTCCCGACGCCGTCCCGCCGCTTTCCACCGGCACGTCGCGCAGCGAAAGCGCCTGATTGGGCGAAGTCACCCAGCCGATGCCGAAACCGACGATCGCCGCGCCGATCGCAAACCACCACACGCTCGCCCCGCGGCTTACGAACACCGCGGCCGCCGCGATCGCCGCAAGGCCCACCACGTTCAGGAAGATGCCGACGATCACGATCTTGCGGCCCCACCGCCACACGAGCCGCCCCGCCAGAGGCGCCGAAATCACCTGCGCCGCCGCCGTCGGAAGGGCCAGCATGCCCGAAACCAAAGCGGTTTCGCCCATCCCGCGCTGCACGAAGTCGGCGAGGATCACGCTCATCGACGTCGAACCCGCGAAGAAAACCGTGATCGTGGCCGTGCCCAAGGTGAATGTGCGAATTCGCAGAAGCCGCGGGTCCACCATCGGCTCCCCGCCGCGCGCATGCAGCCTGTGCTCCCACATCCACCACAGGCCCACCAAGGCGAAGCCGACCGGCAGAAGCCACCACGTCCACGGCATCGTCGCCGCCGTCACGAACGGCAGCATGACCCCCACGATCGCGACCGCGAGCAAAACCGCGCCGACCGGGTCGAGCCTGCGCCACAGACGGCCGCGGCTCGCGGCGTCGATCGGCTCGCGGGGAATCCACTTGAGTGCCAGCAGGAACACGGTCGCGGCCACCGGCACGTTGAATCCGAGGGTCGCCCGCCAGCCGATCGACGCCGGCAGCAGTTCCAGGAACACCCCGCCCACGGTTGGTCCGATCGCCACCGCGACGCCCACCGTCGCCCCGAAGATCCCAAATGCCTTCGCCCTCTCCTTGCCGCGATAATGCTGCTGGATCAATCCCCCCGTCTGCGGCGTGTAAATCCCCGCGCCGAAGCCCATGACGGCGCGTGCGACGTCAAGCATAAGGGCGTTCACAGCCAAGGCCGCCGCCGTCGACGCGATCGCGAAAATCAGCACCCCCGCTGCGAAAAGGCGGCCGCGCCCCAGAATGTCGCCCGCGCGCCCCGCCGCGACCAGGACGACGCCGATGGCCAGCGAGTACCCCGAAAGAGCCCACTGCATCTGGCTTGGCGAGGCGTCCAGCGCCGTTTTGATGGACGGCAGGGCGACGTTGATGATGCTCACCGTGATGAGCGAGAGAAACAATCCGCTGATGAGGACAAAAAGAAGGCGCGCGCGGGCACGCCCATGTAAAACAGGGGGTTCTGAAGGCATGATGTATAAGCATATGCCCGTTCGACGGCGGTGCATGCCCGTCTGCGGTGGGAACTTGGTCACCGGGGCGTGCGCGGGCCACTGCCGAGTCCGCTGACTGCCGAGCCCGTTAACTGTCGAGTCCGCTAACTGCCGCGGCCGTTAACTGCCGAATCCGCTGACTGCCGCGGCCTCGTCGTCGGCGCGCCGTTTCGGGCGTTCGCGGGCGTCCGGTTCGCCCTCGCACAACTGTCGGAGAGCTCGAATACGCTTGATGCATGGATGCCGATGCCGTCGGCGCCCCCGCCTTCGAAGGGGCCGATGCCGCGCCCCTCGAGGGGGCCGATGCCGCGCCCCTTGACGTCGCCGCGACTCTGCGGAAAGACCTGCGCGCGTACACCCTCGCGGCGGTCGAGCAGCTGCTCGGCCCCGAGGCTCTCGCCGCCGTGCGCCGCGAACAGCGCGTTCCCGCATTGGCTCGGGCGCGGGCGATCGCGGAAGGAGGGAGGCCCGCCGGCGCCGTCGGCTTTGAAGGTCGGAACGCCGTCAATGCGGACGACGTCCGGCTCGCCAATCTCACGAGGCTTTTCATGCTCGGCGACCGGCTCGGCGAGGGGGAAATTGCGGCGGCCCTTCCCGCGACTTGGGCGCGCGGGCGCGTGGGCGCGGTCGTCAAAGACGGGCGCGCTCTCTTTCAGATCGTTCCCGCGCCGATTCCCGGGCATCTGCAAGTCTTTAGATCTGCGGCGGAATCTGGGTCGGCACCCGAATCTGGGTCGGCACCCGAATCTTCGTCCGCGCCGGAGCCAGTTTCGCCGCCTTCGCTTGGCCGTACGCCTGCGCCTGATTGCGCTTCGCCGCCTTCGCTTCATCGCGCGGCTGGTGTAGACGCTCGGCGACGCGACGACGTCCTCATCGCATCCGACTGGGGCGAGCTGGCGGGCGCGATTCCGGGACCGGACCACGTCATGCCCGTCGGGGGAGCCACGCGGACGCTCGCGGCGCTGGCGGCCTACGGCGCGGACGAGCGGGTGCTCGACGTCGGAACCGGCTGCGGATACCACGCCATTCTCGCCGCCCTGTGCGGCGCGCGGGTGACGGCCACCGACGTTTCCGCCCGCGCGCTCGGCTACGCGCGATTCAACGCGGCCCTCGCGGGGGCGGAGATCGACTTCCGGCGCGGTTCGCTGCTGGAGCCCGTGCGCGATTCGAGGTCTGACCTTGCGGATGCCGTGGATTCCTTGGATTCTTGGAGCGCCGCGCACGAGCGGTACGACGTCGTCGTCTCGAATCCGCCGTTCGTCATCACGCCGGAAGCCGCCCGCGCGGACGGCGTTCGCACATATCGCGACGGCGGACGCGAAGGCGACTCGCTGCTAGCGGAACTCGTCGGCGAGCTCGGCGACGTGCTGGCGCCCGGAGGCCGAGCGTGGATGCTGGGCAACTGGGAGATCAAGGCATCCGACGCAGCTCCGGATCCGTCGCTTGGCTCTGCTTCGGACCTGTTGTCCGACGCGGCTCCGGATCGGCCGTTTGACGCCGTTCCCGATTGGGCTCGCGGCCCGGCGGCCTGGGTTCCCGATGGCCTTGACGCTTGGGTGATCCAGCGTGAGGTTCTCGCGCCGCCCGACTACGCGGAAATGTGGCTGCGCGACGGCGGACAGACGCCGCGCGACCGCGGCTACGAGGAGGCCTACGCCGCCTGGCTTGACGACTTCGCGCGCAGGGGCGTGATCGGCGTCGGCATGGGATACATTTCCGTGCGTGCGCCGGAGGGAGACGCGGGGGATTCGAACGCGAGGGACTGGGAGGCGGCCGGTTCGAACGTGGGGGACTGGGACGCGGCCGGTTCGAACGCTGAGGATTCGGCGAAACGCCGTCCGTGGCGGCGCTTCGAAGAGCTCTCCGGCCCCGCGCCGATCGACCTGCACGGGTACGTCGAGGGCGTCTGGGCGCACCGCGACCTGCTGCGCGCCGGCGACTCCGCGCTCCTCGCCGCCCGCCTCGCCTGCCGCGGCGTCGAACACCGCCTCCACGCGCCGGGGCAGCCCGAGCCGTTCATGCTCAAACTCGCCCAAGTGGCCGGATTCGCGGCCGAGGTTCAAGTGACGAGCGCGGTTGCCGGCGTCGTCGGCGCGTGCGACGGCGAACTGACCCTCGGCGCCCTGTGCGACGCCGTCGCCCAACTCCTCGGCGAACCCGCCGAAGACGTGCGCACCGAGGTGCTCCCCGCCGTCCGCGAGCTCGTCGGCCTCGGAATCTTGATTTCCGGAGAGCCTTCGACGGCCCAGAGATAGGGCCTCCGACAGGGCTGGGGTGGAGCCTTCGACAGCCCCGGGATCCCGAGCTTGACGGAATCTTGGTCTCCGGAGAGCCCTCGACGGTCGCATGATCTAGAGCCCGACGTCGTGATTCCCGAATCGCGGTCTCGACTTCGTGGCTTCTAAATTGTCACGTCTGCGGCGATTCCCCAGGGCCAGTCAAACATTTCCGCCGTCTTCCGGCGTTTAAACGGCCCGTGGCGCTCACTCGAAGGGCCGCAGCGCCCCGCGCAGCTCGGCCAGGATGGCCGCGCCGGCGTCGGCGTCGGGGCATCCGATCCGGCGGAAAGTCTGGCCTCCGGCCTTGTAGAAGGCGTCGGCGTTGAGGACGTCCATCTCGTAGATCGTCTCCAGGCAGTCGGCCATGAAGCCCGGATTGGCGACGATCACGTGGCGCACGCCCTCGCGCGGGAGGCGGGCCATCGTGTCGATAGTCGCGGGCCGCAGCCAGCGGTCGGGTCCGAACTTCGACTGGAAAGTCGAGCGCCACGGGACGTTCACGCCGAGGTCCGCGAGGCGCGCCGCGATCGCGCGGGCCGTGGCCTCGCATTCGGCGGCGTATCGGGCGGGCTGGTGGGGGCGCCTGTCAGGCAGCCCGTGCCAGGAGAAGACGAGCATGTCGGCGTCGCCCTCCTCCAAGGCGTTCGCTATGCGCGTGACGTGCCAGTCGACGTACCCGGGCAGCTCCGGCCACGACCTCGCCGCGCGAACCCGCGGCACGCGCCCGAAACGCTCGCGGGAAACCCTCAGCGCGGCGTCGAGCCTGTCCGCCACTGACCCCACCGTGGCCGGCGCGAACTGCGGATACGTGGGAAGCACCGTGATCTCGTCCAGGCGCGAGGCCATCTCGGCGAACGTCTCGACGAAGCTAGGACTGCCGTACTGGTATCCCACGCGCACCTCGCAATCGGGCAGAAGCTCGGCGAGCCTCGCGACCTGCCCCTCCGTGATCACCCGCAGGGGAGAGCCGTCCGCCCAGATGTCTTCGTACTGTTCCAGCACCTTGCCCGGGCGGCGTTTGAGAATCGGGCCGCGCAGCACCGGCTGCCACAGGAAGTCCGGCAGGTCCACAACGCGCTTGTCCGAAAGGAACTCGCCCAAGAACTCGGCGATCGCACGGGTGCTCGCCTCTGTGGGAGTCCCCAAGGCGACGACGATCACGCCTTCGCGTGTTACGCCGGATTTCGGCGAGTTTTCGCGCATATGAGAGAACTCTCCTCGTGTGTGTCCCAAACCGCTGCAACAGTGTATCCCGTCATTGACGGCGTGGCACAAATGGCGGGGTGTCGGCAAATGGGGTTATGGTGGCGCCAGCAACCCCTCCGTCGTCCTGAAGGAAACAGCGTGAGCAAACTTGTGATCGTGGAGTCTCCAGCGAAGGCTCGCACCATCAGCGGCTATCTCGGATCGGACTACTCCGTAGAGGCCTCCGTCGGCCATATTCGCGACCTCCCCCAGCCCTCCGAGCTGCCCGCATCGATGAAAAAGGGCCCCTACGCGAAGTTCTCCGTGGACATCGAAGCGGGCTTCGAGCCCTACTACGTGATCGACCCCGACAAGAAGAAGAAGGTCGCCGAGCTGAAAAAGCTGCTCAAAGAGGCCGACGAACTGCTGCTCGCAACCGACGAGGACCGCGAAGGCGAGGCCATCGCCTGGCATCTGAACGAGGTGCTCAAGCCGAAGGTCCCGGTCAAGCGCATGGTGTTCCACGAGATCACGCCGGAGGCCATCGCCAGGGCGCTCGACAATCCCCGCCAGCTCGATGCGCAGCTGGTGGACGCCCAGGAATCGCGCCGCATCCTCGACCGCCTCGTGGGCTACGAGGTCTCGCCCCTCCTGTGGCGCAAGGTCTCGCCCGGGCTCTCGGCCGGGCGAGTGCAGTCGGTGGCCACGCGGCTGGTCGTCTCGCGCGAACGCGAGCGCATGGCCTTCGTCGCCGCCTCCTACTGGGACGTGACGGCGGTTTTCGCCAAGGAGAAGCAGGACTTTTCGGCCAAGCTCGCAGCCCTCGACTCCGTGCGCGTCGCCGCGGGCAGGGACTTCGACGACGCCGGAAAGCTCACCGCCAAGGCCGCCAAGGAAGGCGTGCGAGCGCTCGGCAAGGACGACGCCGAACAGCTCGCCGCTGCCCTCGAAGGCGCGGACGCGACGGTCGCCTCCGTCGAGACGAAGCCGTACACCCGCCGGCCGGCCGCGCCTTTCACGACGTCGACCCTCCAACAGGAGGCCTCCCGCAAGCTCCGCATGAGCTCGCGCGACGCCATGCGCACGGCCCAGTCGCTCTACGAAAACGGCTACATCACGTACATGCGAACCGACTCGACCAACCTTTCCGAGCAGGCGGTTTCGGCTGCCAGAAGCCAGATTCGGGAGATGTACGGGCAGGAGTCGCTGCCGGACAAGCCAAGGCTGTACGCGACGAAGTCCAAGGGCGCGCAGGAGGCCCACGAGGCGATCCGGCCCGCCGGCGACCATTTCCGCACGCCCGCCCAGGTCAAGGGCGATCTGACGGCCAGCCAGTTCGCGCTCTACGAGCTCATCTGGAAACGCACGGTGGCCTCGCAGATGGCCGACGCCCGCGGCCAGACCGCCTCCGTCCGCGTCAACGTCGGCGTCGCCGGGGCCGCCGGAGCACGCGAAGCGACGTTTGCGGCGTCGGGAACGATCATCACCTTCCCCGGCTTCATGGCCGTTTACCAGGAGTCGGCCGACGCGAAGCGGTACGAGGACCGCGAGAACGCGCGCCTGCCGGAGGTCAAGGAGGGGGAGGCCCTGCGCACGCTCGAGGCGGCCGCGGACGGCCACGAGACCCTGCCTCCGCCGCGCTACACCGAGGCCTCGCTCGTCAAGCGCATGGAGGAGCTTGGGATCGGGCGCCCGTCCACATACGCCGCCACGATCTCGACCATCACCGACCGCGGGTACGTCGACCGCCGCGGCCAGGCGCTCGTGCCCACGTGGACGGCCTTTTCGGTTGTGCGCCTGCTGGAGGAGAACCTCCCCGAGCTGGTCGATTACGACTTCACGGCCGACATGGAGACCGAGCTCGACCGCATCGCATCCGGCGAAGAGCGGCGGATCGAATATCTCACGCGCTTTTGGAAAGGCCAGGAGGGGCGGCTCGGCCTCGAAGGGCAGGTCGAGAGCCTGGGGGACATCGACGCGAAGGCCGTCAACTCGATCGACCTCGGCGAGGGCGTGGTTCTGCGCGTGGGCCGCTACGGGCCATACGTCCAGGAGGAGCGCGAGGGCGCGGAAGCCCGCAACGCCTCCGTCCCCGATTCCATCGCCCCCGACGAGCTGACCCTGGCCAAGGCCCGCGAGCTGCTCGACAAAAGCAGCTTCGACGGGCGCGAACTGGGGGTGGACCCCGAAACCGGGCGCAAGGTGCTGGCCAAAGCGGGGCGTTTCGGCCCGTACGTCACCGACGTGCCGAAAGAGGGCGAAGTGGCGCTCACGCCCACCGGCCGCCCGTCGAAGAAGCCGCCCAAACCGCGCACGGCCTCCCTTTTCTCCTCGATGGCGCTCGAATCGGTCACGCTCGAGGACGCGCTCAAGCTGCTTTCGCTTCCGCGCGTCGTGGGCGACGACGGCGACGAGACGATCCTGGCCCACAACGGCCGCTACGGGCCGTACCTGACCCGCGGCAAGGATTCGCGGTCGCTGGCCAGCGAGGACGAGATCTTCACGGTCACCCTCGACCAGGCCAAAGAGCTCTTTGCCCAGCCCAAGCAGCGGCGCGGCGCCACGGCGAAGGAGCCCCTGCGCGAGCTGGGAACCGACCCCGTCGCGGGCGTCACGGTTCTGCTCAAGGACGGCCGCTTCGGCCCGTACGTCACCGACGGCACGACGAACGCCTCCCTTCGCCGCGAGGACGACCCGCTGACGATCACGCCCGAGCGCGCCTACGAGCTGCTCGCCGACCGGCGAGCCAAGGGCCCGGCGAAGAAGCCTGCCAGAAAAAAGGCCTCGGCCAAGACCTCGTCGAAAACCGCGTCAAAGTCGGCGTCGAAGTCCGCCTCCGGCAAGTCGGCGTCGAAGTTCGCGTCCGGCAAGTCGGCGTCGAAGTCCGCGTCCGGCAAGGCCTCTTCGAGCAAAGCGGCCTCCAAGGCTGCCTCGGGCACAACCGCCTCGGGCAAGGCGGCGAGCGCAGGGAAGGCTTCGACGAAGTCTGCGGGCGCGAAGGCATCCGCTTCGAAAACCGGCGCCGCGAAAACAGCCTCCTCGAAAGCCGCTGCCAAAAAATCCGCAGACAGGTCGTCTGCGGCGGCCGCCGCCAAGGACGAGAAGTAGCCGATGTTCATCACTTTCGAGGGCGGCGACGGATCGGGCAAAACCACCCAGATGCAGTTGCTCGCCGAATGGCTGCGCGGGCGCGGCTTCGACGTCGTCACAACCAGAGACCCGGGCGGAACCGAGCTCGGGCGCCATATTCGCAAGCTGCTCTTGCACGGCGGCGACGTCTCTCCGCGGGCAGAGGCCTTGCTGTACGCGGCAGACAGGGCGCACAACGTCGCGACGGTCGTGCGCCCGGCCCTGGAGCGGGGCGCGATCGTTCTCGCCGACAGGTACATCGATTCCTCCGCCGCCTACCAGGGTGCCGGGAGGACGCTCGGCGAGGACGAGGTGCGCGGCCTGTCGCTGTGGGGCACGGAAGGGCTCATGCCCGACCTGACCGTTTTCCTCGACCTTCCCGCCGAGGCGCTCGCCTCCCGTCTCGGCGGCTCGTTCGACAGGATCGAGGCGGCGGGCGCGCGGTTCCACGAGGACGTCCGCAGGGCATACCTCCGATTCGCCGCGGCCGAACCCGAACGCTGGTTCACAGTGGACGCGACGGCGCCGCGTGAGCGGATCGCCGAAACGGTCCGCGCACGCGTGGCCGAGGCGTTGGAAGCCGAAGGCCGCCGGCCCGGGGGCGGCGAGCCGTGAGCGTCTTCGACGAGCTGGTGGGGCAGCGGGCCGTGCGCGCCCAGCTTGAAAAAGCCGCCGCGGCCGCTCGCGAGCTGGCCGGGAAGACCGCCGTCGGGGCCGATTCGGCCATGGCCCAAGCCTGGCTCGTCACAGGGCCGCCGGGCTCGGGCAGGTCGGTCGCGGCCAGGGCATTTGCCGCGGCCCTCGAATGCACTGGACCGGAACCCGGGTGCGGCCAATGCCACGCCTGCCACACGGTAATGCAGGGCAAGCACCCCGACGTCGAATCGGTGGCGACCCGCGGAGTCTTCATCACCGTCGAGCGCACGCGCGAGCTTGTCGGCAGGTCGTATGTCTCCCCGGGAAGCGGTCCGTGGCGCGTCGTCGTCATCGAAGACGCCGACAGGATGCTCGAGCGCACCACGAACGTGCTGCTCAAAGCGATCGAGGAGCCTCCGCCGTTCACCGTGTGGATGCTGTGCACGCCCTCGCCCGAAGACGTCATGACGACGATCCGCTCGCGCTGCCGCGAAGTCAGCCTGGCCGTTCCAAGCCCGCAGGACGTCGCCGATCTGCTCGTTCGCCGCGACGGCGTTCCCCCGGAACGGGCGCTCGACGCTGCGCTCGCGGCTCAATCGCACGTCGGCCGCGCGAGAGCCCTCGCCACCGACGCACAGGCCGCCCGCGAACGCGCCTACATTCTCACCGAGACGCTCTCGATCCGAGGCGCGGGCGACGCCGTGCTGGCCGCTCACCGCATTCTCAACTACAGCCCAGAGGCCGCCGAGGCCCTCCTCGGCCCCGCCGCGAGTTTCGACGCGGGGCCGCGCGCCGGAGAGGCGGGG
>ERZ773059.1586-NODE-1586-length-11040-cov-9.333637_pt1 | contig 11040 bp, 11 predicted proteins | sample MGYA00580514_ERZ773059 | MGnify/ENA primary metagenome ERZ773059 (study PRJEB29015, sample SAMEA2737981) | human oral metagenome | biome: human oral; feature: human-associated habitat; material: dental | place: China | collected 2056 ...
TTCATGGGCGTAGCAATTCATCTCTAGCGCACGGCGTTCATAAGTGTCAGATAATACTTGATCATGGAAATACAACTGGTAGCGAAACCCCGCTATATTTGTGGTCTCCGGCAAGCAGACGGGCGTATAATAGGAGTATGTAAGAAACCACACATAAAGGGCAAAACCGACCCCAATGATGAAAGTGAGTGTTTTTACGACAAAGTAGGATTTCATATGCCTCAGCTCCTCTTATTCATGAACCAGATCCGTTATAGGATAACTAAGGTCGTATGTCGTTTTATAAGCAAATGTACGTCGCAGGCCGGATTGCTGAACGATATATGCATCTCTAAGGAAAGAGCCCAGCATTGCTTCGTTCTTACCATGATCCCAATTATCGGTGATCGTTACCTTTGCTTCAAAAGCGGTATGATTTACCCTAAATGAGATAATGGCAGATGCATTTCCCAGCCCTAGAGCGTTGTCTATTCCATTTAAATAAAAAGTATAGCTGTCTGTATCTGTAGGAGTTACGACACCTTTACCTATTTGCTCCATTATGGCTTTATAAACAACTCTCTCGTTGAATGATGCATTTCTCAATCTCTCATTCACCAAAGATTGTGCTCCGAACTCTAAAACAGGATATCCATGTTCTGTATAGTCCACATTGACGATTCCGTGTCCTGAAAAATCTTGATCCAAGAAAACCTCCAACAAGTCTCCCGCTAACGGTGTTACCCCAATTCGATTCGCGTTATTTAGGGCCTCGTATAGATTTTGAAGCGCCTCTTCTGCTTCGCTGTCAGAATAAGGATTTCCTCTGTTCAACTGTGCGACATATTCATCATCATATTCTTTCAAAAAAGCTTGGTATTCCTCTTGTCTTTTATTACGAGAATGATCATCGAGCTCGAGATTCCACCTCGTTCCTGCTGCTGCAGCAGATGCACCTGCGGCGGCACTTCCTCCGGCAACTTTCGCAGCGGCGGCACCGATGATGGCGCTGACGATCTGGGCGGTGCCGGGGTCTAGTCCTTTGAGGCTGTTGATCAGTGCTTCGTTCAGACCTCCAGCTACGGCACCTGCGGTGAAGCCTGCTCCTGTGATCCGACTCATGAGTCCGGAGATGGCGGCATGAACGATTATCTTTCGTCCGCTCCCATCGTCCTTCATGTTGTGGGCAAGACGGAATGCCTCCTCACCGAAGACAGCGGCAAGTTCCTGCTGCTCCTCGATCTTCTTTTTGTCAAAGATTCTGCCGAGTTCATTGAGTGCTATTCGATCTGCTAATGTTTAGCTGAAAGGATATAGCAGCATTTTTCGATAGTTGATTGTGCCATCTTTTTTCAGCGGCATCATATAAAAAAATTTGGGCTGTATTACGGGAGGTGTTGATAGTTGTTCGTAAAAGAGGCGATCTCTTTCCTCCAACTCTGTTTCACTGTGAAGAATGGTTAATTCATCATCACTATATTTTGCCAATGCTTTTGATAAATATTTGTATTCTGGAGAAGATAAATCAACCTCGGGATTGATCAGGAGTGTAACATGAAACGGCTCGGATTGGATTATATAGAACCCCACACTTCCATACACATAAAACTTATTCTCCTGATAGAACAATCCCATATCCTTTTCCCATGTGTATACTTCTTTGTCAAGAACGCGTACTTTACTCGCTCCGCCATGCCTTGTCCATTCCTCCAAATGCATATCCCACAGTGCCACTTGATTAGACTGGCTACGATGAACGAGTATTTGTCCCTTACAAGAAATTTCTATATCGTATTCAGGAGAGATATATGGTCCGTAGGGAGGATTAAACCATGTGACCACCCAATATTTAAAGCCGAATAGAAATTGATAAAGGATCCATACACTTAATAAAGTGCCGCACAGTATGCCTCCGCGGAGAACTATCTTTTTGATACGATCTATCACCATAGGTCAATCCTCCGACAAGGCAACAGTTCCCTGAAATTCTGCTGTCCATGGGAAAGGCTGTAGATATCCAAGGCTTTGATTGACCCACGCCGCATTATTGATTGTATCTTTGATAGCGATCCCCCAAGTATACTCGGGATCTCCAAATCTATATTTATGAGAGTCGAAATTATAAGGATCTCCGGCAAGTCCGTTAAATGAAATCGTGCCGTCCATATCCCGATGCACTCGCATAGCCAACTTTGTCCACCCCGCAAACAGTTTTTCATCATCGCTTGCCGGATCCACATTCAGATTAATGGACATATAGATGTCTCGCGTCTCTCCGGGAGAGAAGTGTGCGCCAAGATCTCGAATCTTTTTGGTTATTGCAATCGACCTACTGATGTCAGATGACTGAGGAGAACCCAAAGAAAAATGCCGCGGCCATCCATTTGCGAGATGTGCATATATCAGCGCGTCCGACGCCATGGGGGTATCTTTGAGAGCCAAAGACCCCAAGGCTCCTAGTATCGCTAAGTTTTTAGCGGTCATTGCCCCCGGCGCAAGAAATGAAAACGGATATATTGTTCTCATTATATCTGTCAGGATGGTTCTTCCCTCCACCCATTCTTGATAGACTCTTTGCCGCAGGATATCCTTGGCTTCCTCAAGGGATTTAGTTTCTCTGTATTCTACTCCATACAAGTCGACGATATCCTTTGATATTCCATCCACGTCCCCCCGCCTAAATACTGCCTGTTCTCCTGTTTTTTGTGCATTTGGTGTCCCATAATGATCCATTTTATCGATAGTATATACTTCTCCTTTTTTCATTAAAGGATTTCCGTGAAGCATCATCTGATCAATACCAGCGTCATGTATCACTTCCAGATCGAATACATTCCCGTCTTTATCGATTGCAACGGCGACTTTTTCTCCATCCACTGTTGCATAGCGAATGGAATACTCTCCGTCGTTTAGTTCCTTATATTTTTCCGATTCATTTAACTCGTTGAGTTGCTCTAAGATTTCTGGCAATCTTTCGTATTTGTTCCACTTCGTTCCTGCTGCCGCAGCACTTGCTCCTGCAGCGGCACTTCCTCCGGCGACTTTCGCCGCAGCGGCACCAATGATGGCGCTGACGATTTGCGCTGTGCCGGGGTCTAGTCCTTTGAGACTGTTGATCAGTGCTTCGTTCAGAGCTCCAGCTACGGCCCCTGAGGTGAAACCTGCTCCTGTGATCCGACTCATGAGTCCGGCGATGGCGGCATGAACGATTATCTTTCGTCCGCTCCCATCGTCCTTCATGTTGTGGGCGAGACGGAATGCCTCCTCACCGAAGACCGCGGCAAGTTCCTGCTGCTCCTCGATCTTCTTCTTGTCAAAGATTCTGCCGAGCTCGTTGAGTGCATTCTCTGTGTTACGACTCAGCGCCGAGATGTCCTGCGTCGGATTCTCCCTTATGTCGATGGTGCCGGGCGCGATGGCAGACGTTGTCCTGCTGCTCGCATTGCCCTTGGCAGGCATGGAGATGTTCGGTGCAATATCTTTGGGGCCATAAGTCCCTATTGTTTCAAAAATATTGGAATGGGATTCTAGCAGTTCAATGTGCGTAGCCCTCACTCGTATCAATAACAATAGAAATATTACATAGTCTGCGATTTTCTTTTCGTACATCTATCCAATAATTTTTTCTGCATGCAGAAATATTTTGTCCCTCAATTTTTATATTCTTCCACCCTTGTTGCTCCAAGCTATCCTCGTTAAAAATTTTGTCTACATCACCTTCTGCAGAAATTCGTAAACTTCTTTTACCTCCTAAATAATCCTTTTCTTCTATTCTATGCACCTGCATTGACTGAAGTTCTTTCAATTCATTCAAGGCATAAATGAGCTCTAATTCATTTTTAGGAGAATTATCACTGTGATGCAAAGGGTAATAATTGGCAATCCAAATGCATGATATCAACAGTATGACAGCGAGCAAATATCTTAATTTAGTTATCTTCATAGTCACCAGACTCCATTTGAAAGCACTATTTTATGCGTTCGATTTTTTGTCTCAGTTAAATAAAAATGAAGTAACCCATCTGCTGTGTGAAAATGCATAGGATCAGTGGGATCTTCTTTTAAGTCATGTTTTTCCAGGACCTTACGATAAGAAATTAAATCCCTATCAATTGGGTCAGAACTTATATACTCTATTTTTATTTTGAAAGGCTTTCCAAGGACATCAAAGATTTCAGCGTCGATTACTTTCTCTTGATCCGGTAAGGATAGCTCTTGAAAAACTTTTGTAAAATCGTCCCAATGGGACTGTTTGTTTGTTGCACTAGTATATAGTGAAAACAGGGAGCTTCCGATAATAGCTATGCTACATCCAATTGATATAATATTTATCTTTTTCATAATTAAAAATCCTTTTGCTCTCCTTCATAATAAGTCCAGCTGGCAGATAATCCTGCCGAAGGTGTTGTAGACACTCCATAGGACACAAAAGTATACCCATTTAAGTTATAAGAACGAGTATATTCTATAAAAAGATTGACAGACCACCCGTTGGAAAATTCTGTTAGTTGTTCTTTTAGTACATTTGGATCTGTAACAATATTTCCATTTGGGTCTTCCAAATAACCACGCCCCATAGTGTATCCCAAAGGGAATACGGATGCCGCAGCTCCGAAAGAATAGGTAGAGTACACAGGGGTGCCTTCCACATTGAATACCATTATCATGGCATCTTCAGCATGACCTTCACCTCCAGATACTTTTATAAAATTACAATAACCTTCGGGGAGTCTATGAACTAAATAATTATCTCTAATAGCTTCTCTTACAAAAGAATTTTCTGTAAGTACACTATTCCACTTCGTTCCACTTGCCGCCGCAGATGCACCTGCAGCGGCACTTCCTCCGGCGACTTTCGCCGCAGCGGCGCCAATGATGGCGCTGACGATTTGCGCTGTGCCGGGGTCTAGTCCTTTGAGGCTGTTGATCAGTGCTTCGTTCCCATTGCATATCGAATGAAATATTTGCCATCTCCCAGCTTCTTATAGTCTTCCGACTTATTTAATGCGCTGAGCTGGTCTATGATTTCCGGCAACTTTTCATATTTGTTCCACTTCGTCCCGCTTGCCGCTGCGGACGCTCCTGCAGCGGCACTTCCTCCGGCAACTTTCGCCGCGGCGGCACCGATGATGGCGCTGACGATCTGGGCGATGCCAGGGTCTTTGCCCTTGACAGCATTGATCAGCGCTTCGTTGAGTCCTGCACCGACGGCACCGGAGGCAAAGCCGGCACCTGTGATCTGGCTCATGATGCCGCCGATGATCGCGTGCACGGCAATCTTTCGTCCGCTTCCGTCATCCTTCATGTTGTGGGCGAGCCGGAATGCCTCCTCACCAAAGACCGCGGCAAGTTCCTGCTGCTCCTCGATCTTCTTTTTGTCAAAGATTCTGCCGAACTCATTCAGTTCCATTTAATCTGCTGATATTTAGCTGAAAGGATATAGCAGCATTTTCTGGTAATTGATCGTGCCGTTTCTTTTCAGTGGCATCATATAAAAAAATTCGGGCTGTATTATGGGAGGCGTTGACAGTTGTTCGTAAAAGAGGTGATCTCTTTCCTCCAACTCTGTTTCACTGTGAAGAATGGTTAATTCATCATCACTATATTTTGCCAGTGCTTTTGATAAATATTTGTATTCTGGAGAAGATAAATCAACCTCCGGATTGATCAGGAGCGTAACATGAAACGGCTCAGATTGGATGATATAGAACCCCACGCTTCCATACACATAAAACTTATTCTCCTGATAGAACAATCCCATATCCTTTTCACATGTGTATACTTCTTTGTCAAGGACTTCATAGTGTCCGCCATGCCTTGTCCATTCCTCCAAGTGCATATCCCACAGAGCCATGTCGTTATGCTCGTTGCGATAAACGAGTATTTGCCCTCTATGAAAAACCTCCACACAATATTTTCTGGCACTAAATGGTTCATATGGCGGATCGAACCATGTATCCAGCCAATATTTAAATCCGAACAAAACCTGATAAAGGATCCATACACTTAATAAAGCACCGCACAGTATGCCTCCGCGGAGAGCTATCTTTTTGATACGATCTATCACCATAGGTCAATCCTCCGACAAGGAAACAGTTCCTTGAATTTCTGCTGTCCATGGGAAGGGCTGTAGATATCCAAGGCTTTGATTGACCCACGCCGCATTATTAATCGTATCAGTGAAAGCGTCATCCTTAGTATACTTTGGGTCTCCAAATCCATATTTATGTAAATTGAAATTATAAGCATCTCCGGCAAGCCCTTCGAATGAAATCTTTCCGTCCATGTCCCGATGCAGCCGCATAGCTAGCTTTGTCCAGCCGGCGAACCACCGTTCATCACGGGTGGCCGGAGGCTTATTCAGATTAATGGACATATAGACGTCTCGGGTCTCTCCGGGAGAGAAGTGTGCGCCGAGATTTCGAATCTTTTGGGTTATTGCAATCGACCTACTGATGTCAGACGACTGAGGAGAACCCAAAGAAAAATGCTGCGGCTCTCCATTTGCGATATGCGCATATATCAGCGCGTTCGACGCCATGGGGGTGTCTTTGACAGCCCAAGCCCCCAAGGCTCCTAGTATCGCTAAGTTTTTAGCGGTCATTGCCCCCGGCGCAAGAAATGAAAACGGATATATTGTTCTCATTATATCTGTCAGGATGGTTCTTCCCTCCACCCATTCTTGATAGACTCTTTGCCGCAGGATATCCTTGGCTTCCTCAAGGGATTTAGTTCCTCTGTATTCTACTCCATACAAGTTGACGATATCCTTTGATATTCCATCCGCGTTTCCCCGCCTAAATACAGACTGTTCCCCTGTTTTTTTTGCATTTGGTTCCCCGTAATGATCCATTTTATCAACAGTGTATACTTGGCCTTTTTTTGTTAAAGGATTTCCGTGAAGCATCATCCGATCAATACCAGCGTCATGTATCACTTCCAGATCGAATACATTCCCGTCTTTATCGATTGCAACGGCGACTTTTTCTCCATCCACTGTTGCATAGCGAATGGAATACTCTCCGTCGTTTAGTTCCTTATATTTTTCCGATTCATTTAACTCGTTGAGTTGCTCTAAGATTTCTGGCAATCTTTCGTATTTGTTCCACTTCGTTCCTGCTGCCGCAGCACTTGCTCCTGCAGCGGCACTTCCTCCGGCAACTTTCGCAGCGGCGGCACCGATGATGGCGCTGACGATCTGGGCGGTGCCGGGGTCTTTGCCCTTGACGGCGTTAATCAGCGCTTCGTTGAGTCCTGCGCCGACGGCACCGGAGGCAAAGCCGGCACCTGTGATCTGACTCATAATGCCGCCGATGATCGCGTGCACGGCAATCTTTCGTCCGCTTCCGTCATCCTTCATATTGTGAGCGAGACGGAATGCCTCCTCACCGAAGACAGCGGCAAGTTCCTGCTGCTCCTCGATCTTCTTTTTGTCGAAGATTCTGCCGAGCTCGCTGATGGTGTTCTCGGTGTCACGGTTGAGGGCAGAGAGGTCTTGTGTGGGATTGTCTCTAATGTCAATAGTACCGGGAGCGATGGCAGATTTCGTCCTGTGCTGCTTGCATCGCCCTTGACGGGCATGGAGATACAAAATTAAAGTTTATTATCTGACAGCTGTAAGGGCAGAAGATAGTAACGTAACCAATCTATACATGAGCTTATCTGTACTTTCCGAAATTCATAGTACTTCAATATCAGGATCATAGCGGGTGATGATATCAATCACTTCATCTGCTGTGAGAAGAGTAATTTGCTTTACTTGGAGATCATCACCTATACATGATTCTTCCTGCACCCATTTGATCAGAGCAGAATCCTGTACTTCAAACAGCGTCCATTTTGCATAAAAATCTTTTCCATATTTTTTATGTAAAAAACCAAGTGTTTTATATCGGTTCCCTTCGTCCGTACACTGATAAGAAATGATAGCGCCGGCACCTAAGATGATTTTTATACCTTGGCTGTCATCAGAAGTCTTTAATGTAATCTTCAACCCCTCGTCCCATGATCCGGATAAGTTTTCCATATACATCTTTCCGGGGAGATCTGGGAGTGGTTTCCATTGGCTCCATTTCCCATACATTGTGATTTCCTCCAAATCTACCATTAATCGCTATATCTAATCTTTGTCCGGCTGTTTTTAGAGTTAATTATTTCTAAAGTGGGATGTCCCTCCATGCTGCCTTCTCGTACATTTACCTCCCTGCCATCACGAAGCCTCCCTGTTTTTATCTTTCCTTTTTCATCTGTTCTATCTCTAACACTTCCTTCCTCTAAATCCAATGAGTAAAAATCTTTTTCCGCTTGTTCATATCCTCCCGCTTTCTCATATTGTCTGGCTAGCCCTTTTGTTTTTCTTCCTTCTTTTGCTTCTTCCAGCACCTTATTTACCGATCTGTTCTCATCCAATGCAACCCTCGCTGGGGAAAGATTTTTATCAGCTCCTGCCGGTTTTCCTGCCGGCAAACGCGCTGGAACATCTTTTTTGGTTCTTATAAGGCGTGAAACTCCTGGCACATCAGTCAGCTTCTTTGCAGCCTTGACATATTTTGCTCCGGGAATGATTGTTATCGCAGAGAACGCCGCCTGCTCATCATCTCCCTCTACAAGATACAGGATCGTTTCTGCTGCTCCCGTCGCAGAACCAAAACCGGGAACATATCCTGCCAAATCCAATCCTTCATGTGCAACAGCAGCAAACTCCTTGAAAGAGTTTGTTTGATCCTTTTGTTCCTTTAATGGGACAGATTCTCCTGTTGCTGGTATAAGTTTACCGATATATTTTCTGTCTCGAAACATATCATCTTGTTGTGCACCAGTTACATTTCCATCATAAACAGTATAAGGTACATAACCTGATTCAGGTATTTTGACTTTATAACCATGATCTCCAAGAGGGATATCCCAAGCCTCGCCCTTATTATTCACCGCAATGCAGACGCTGTATCTGTTTTCTTCAAAATCGTAAAGAAGAATATAGTCTCCATCTCTTAAAGACTGATAAATCTCCTGTTCAGGGAGATGTTCAAGTTGCTCTTTGATTCTCGGCAACTTTTCATATTTGTTCCACTTCGTTCCTGTTGCCGCAGCACTCGCTCCTGCAGCGGCACTCCCTCCGGCGACTTTTGCAGCAGCGGCGCCAATGATGGCGCTGACGATTTGCGCAGTGCCGGGATCTTTGCCCTTGACAGCGTTAATCAGTGCTTCGTTGAGTCCTGCACCGACAGCACCTGAGGCAAAGCCGGCACCTGTGATCTGGCTCATGATGCCGCCGATGATCGCATGCACGGCAATCTTTCGTCCGCTTCCGTCGTCCTTCATATTGTGGACGAGACGGAATGCCTCCTCACCGAAGACAGCGGCAAGTTCCTGCTGCTCCTTGATCTTCTTTTTGTCGAAGATTCTGCCGAGCTCATGGAGTGCATTCTCTGTGTTGCGACTGAGCGCCGAGATATCCTGCGTGGGATTCTCCCTTATGTCGATGGTTCCCGGTGCGATGGCAGACGTTGTCCTGCTGCTCGTATTGCCTTTGACGGGCATGGAGATGTTCGTCGCAAGACCGATGGAGGTGTATTATTTACATAAAATCCTTATATGTAATTTTATTTACTATAATCCTTTCCACGCCATACCGTACTCGTCATAAAATATGTATTATTTTCTTCATCAGCTAATTTACTATCTAAACAAAACTCCCGAACACTTTCTATATCTCCCGCAGAAAGCATTTTTCCAACAATCTCAAGCTCATAATCCCATCCCAACTCATCTAAATATTCGTAATATGCTTTCGCTAAAGATTCATTCCAAACACCATGATTGATTAGACATTGAAATGAAGAAAAGACCACTGCATAAAGCCAACAAATATGATATCTTCCAGATTGTATAAACTCTAAAATACTTTGCATATCTTTCTCTGAGATCTCTCCCTTGATGTAATTCAAGAACTCTTTTATTTCTTTAGTTCTTTCTTGAGGTTTCTCATAAGTTATGATGTTTATTCTTGAAAAGAAATCATCTAAGTTCATTTTTCCTCCTAAGCAATAGATATATGGCACAAAGTAAAAGTTATTTTATTCGTGCTATTGGATAAAAGTCAGAGATATATATTATATTGCCAACTTTTCTTAGGTTAATTCTCAAATTTACATACACCTTCTTTCCCGTTCCGTCATGCAGGAAAATATTTTCATTTCCAGGATAAACCTCACCATCGTCTAAATCTCCCATTGCGTAGTGATTTAATGCAGAATAGATAACATTCAATAAAATATCCTTTCTCTCACTGTACTTAAAGCTAGGAACTTTGCCTTCTCGTTGAGACCTATGGTCTCTGTTAAGAGCATGCCCACTATTGATGTGTAACTCGTCACCATCTCCCATGTATAAACGCATTTGCTCATTAGTTGTACCTTCATCAGATATTATCGCATTATTGAGTGCGTATTCTACATTATTTGCGTTTATCCAAATGAATTTCCATAACTTAAAATAGTAGAAGTCAGAGAATTTATTCCACTTCGTCCCACTTGCCGCTGCAATTGCACCTGCTGTTGCATTACCATTGATCGCTTTTGCTGCAGCTGCGCCAATAAGAGCGCTGATTACCTGGGCAAGGGCAGGATCGAGACCTTTCAGGTTGTTAATCAGTGCCTCGTTGAGACCTGCACCTGCGGCACCTGAAGCAAAGCCCGCTCCTGAAAGCTGGCTGATGAGTCCACCGATGATGGTGTGAATCAGAACTTTACGCCCGCTTCCATCGTCGGTGAGATTATGCGCGAGACGGAAGGCTTCTTCGCGGAACACGTTTACGAGTTCTTTCTGTTCCTCCACACTCTTCTTGTCAAAGATTCTGCCAAGCTCGTTGAGTGCATTCGCGGTATCTCTGCTGAGGGCAGAGATGTCCTGTGTCGGATTCTCGCGGATGTTGATGGTTCCCGGTGCGACGGCAGCTTTTGTGGTGCTGTCTGCACTTCCCTGTACTACAGTGGGAATTGAAGGAGTGGAGTGCAATGCCTGCACTACCTTCAGATTTTTTTCTTTGTTTCCTTCAGGATC
>ERZ773059.1587-NODE-1587-length-11040-cov-3.593081_pt1 | contig 11040 bp, 7 predicted proteins | sample MGYA00580514_ERZ773059 | MGnify/ENA primary metagenome ERZ773059 (study PRJEB29015, sample SAMEA2737981) | human oral metagenome | biome: human oral; feature: human-associated habitat; material: dental | place: China | collected 2056 ...
TATTTCACGAGCATCATCTGCTTTGCGTGGTCGGTTTTTCAGCTTTACATCGCATATTTTCCGATGAACACGACGATGTCGCGCTCGGCGCACCTTGCTTTTGCTATCTGTTTGCTGTTTTTGCTCTATCCGCTTAAAATTCACAAAAAAGCCCACTCCAGCCTGCCGTTTTACGATATCGCGCTTTGTGTTGTGGGTACGCTAGCCGCGCTCTATCCGCTTATAGAGTTTTACGCTCTAGCGCAGCGCCCGGGAGACTACACGAGCTTTGATATTGCCGTGTCCTGCGTCGCCGTGGTCGTGCTGTTTGAGGCGGGTCGCAGGATCATCGGTCCGGCGCTGCCTATCATCGCGGCGATATTTTTAGCGTATGATTATTTTGGTCAGTACATGCCCGACATCATCGCGCACCAGGGCGCTAGCCTAAACAAGCTCGCCGGCCACATGTACCTTACGACCGAGGGCGTTTTTGGCGTGCCGCTTGGCGTTAGCGTGAGTTTCATTTATCTTTTTGTCTTGTTCGGTTCGCTGCTAGAGCGCGCGGGAGCGGGGCAGTATTTTATAAATTTAGCCTTTGCTTTGCTGGGCAAATTTCGCGGCGGACCGGCGAAGGCCTCGGTTATCGCGTCAGGACTAACCGGCATGGTGAGCGGCAGCTCCACGGCAAACGTCGTGACGGTGGGCACATTTACGATCCCGCTGATGAAAAAGGCGGGGCTAACTAGCACCAAGGCAGGCGCTATCGAGGTGGCTGCGGGCGTAAACGGTCAGCTGATGCCGCCTATCATGGGCGCGGCAGCCTTTATCATCGCCGAGTTTTTGGGCCTTAGCTACACAAACGTCATGATCGCGGCCGTGATTCCGGCATTCGTGTGCTATTTGTCGCTGTTTTTCATCGTGCACCTTGAAAGCTGTAAGCTCGGGCTAAAAGGTATGGAGCAGGGCGCAGGCATATCTAAGCTTAAGATTTTCGTGAGCGGTCTGCACTATCTTATCCCGATTTTGGTTTTGCTCTATACATTGTTAATCGCAAACGAATCCCCGATTTCGGCGGCTTTTAACGCTATTTGCGTGCTATTTTTGATCATCCTTTTTCAAGAGCCGGTTAAGAAAATGGCTCACGGCGAGGACGTCGGCAAAGAGGATTTTATCATCGGCTTTGCGGATATATTTTGGGCGATGGTAACGGCGGCTAAAAGCATGACGACGATCGCGATAGCTACGGGTCTAGCTGGCATCATCGTAGGCTCGATCTCGCTAACTGGCGTCGGTCAAGTACTCTCTGAAGTCGTGGAAAATTTAGCCGGCAACAACATCGTGCTCATCCTCTTTCTCACTGCGATAATGTCGCTGATACTGGGCATGGGCTTGCCGACGACGGCGAACTATATCGTCGTTAGCTCGCTAGTCGCACCTGTGATTTTGTTTTTGGCGCACAAAAACGGCTTTCTTATTCCTGCTATCGCCGTGCATCTTTTCGTCTTTTACTTTGGTATCCTGGCAGACGATACGCCTCCGGTCGGTATCGCGGCATACGCTGCGGCCGGTATCGCCAAGGCAAACCCGGTAACCGTGGGCGTGCAAGGCTTTTTCTACGACCTTCGCACGACGATTTTGCCGTTTTCGTTCGTGTTTAACAACAAGCTGCTTTTGATAGAAAGCGTAGATGCCGCCAATCCAAACGACGCAAAAGGCATCGTGTGGATAACAAATCCGCTCGAGATGGCGCTGATCTTTGGTACGGCGCTAGTGGGTATGTTTGCCTTTTCTTCGGCGCTTCAGGGATATTTCGTTAAACGCGTAAGTATGCTCGAGCGTGCGCTACTTTTATGCGTCGTGCCGCTAACTTTGGTGCCTAATATGTGCGCTAAATATATCCCTTTTATCGCGAACGAATACATTTCTTACGCGATCGGCGTGTCGCTTTATGCGGCGTTATTTGCATTTCAATGGATACGAAATAAAGCGGAAAAGAGAGTCGGCGTAGGCGCCTAAGCCTGCGCTTTTTTATTCTGCGACCGGTTTTACTATCTCTTAAAATTTAGCCTAGTTTTTTGTTTTGCTTTTTGTAAATTTAAGCGCAATCATTGTAGGTGAAAGAAAGATAAAATCGGGTTAAATTTGATCGCCGAATTTAACCCGAGTAAGGAAAATTAAAGTCTTTTTGAGCGTTTTAGATCGCTTGCAAATTGGCATCCGAGACTGTCGCCTATCTTGCACGCTTTTTCAAAAAGAGCGTAGGCCTCTTTAAATTTTTTCTCCTCTAGCAGATACGATCCCGCAGTCGCGCACGAAAAGCCGTCGCCAAGCTCGCAGCCTTTATTTAGCAGCGCGCGCGCCTTTTCTTTGTCGCTAGACACGTATATCCCACCGGCGCCCGAGCAAGCCTCTTTTGAGCCAAGCTCGCAGCCTTTTTCATATAGCTCAAGCGCTTTTTTACCGTCCGGCAAAATGTCCTTGCCCAGCTGATAAAGCGCGCCTAGTTTTGCGCAGGCTAGGCCGTTGTTAGCGTCGCAGGCGGCCGCAAATTTTTCGCGAGCCGTTACGAAATTAGAGCTCTCATAGGCTTTGACGCCGTCCTCAAAATCGCCGCCCAGAGCAAAAACCGCGGCAACTAGCATTAGAAGTTTTTTCATTATCTCCCTTTAAATTTAAAATATTCTATTTTAGCATATTTAAAATTATTTTTTGTTTAGCCGTTGTTCCCGAGTTTTAAAATCAGGCATAAGCTTAGCGATGAAGCCATAAAAGCTTTTTTGATGGTGGGGGTAGATCAGGTGAGCAAGCTCGTGAAGCACGACGTATTCGACTAGTTCGGGAGCTTTTTCGATCAAATTTAGGCTTAAATTTATATAGCCTTTGCGCGAGTTGCAGCTGCCCCAGCGCGTGGTCATTTTGCGAACGACGACGCGGGTTATCTTGCGGTTTACGGCTGGGGCAAATTTAGCTATAAAATGCTCGTAAACACGCCTTGCAAAGGCTTTTTTGTAGTTTTCTAGTGCCGCCAAATTTGGAGCGTAAATTTCGCCGTCAAATTTGCGTTCGTCCAAGCTTTTAAATTTGGGCTCGTTAAGGCGCGGGTAAAATTTGCTAGCGTCAAATTTGCCCTCAAAGTTAGCGCCGTAAAGGTGCGGGTCTAGCCCGTCCGAGCTAAAATTTAAGTCATTAAAAATATCCAAACCGCCTACAAAGCGTCTTAAATTTACGCCATTTAAATTCGGCTCAAATTTGATGCGGTAAACCTCGCCCAGCAGCCTAAACTCATCCTCGCGCGGTAAATTTGATAGGGTTTTCTCGTGAGCCGATTTTAGCCAGTCGTAGTTTTTTTGCACGAACTCTAACGCATATTTTTGCGCGGCGTAAAAGGGCAGAGAGACCGAGATCTCGCCTGATTTGGCGACCTTTAGGCGGGTTGTTTTCACGCCTTTTTTAAAATTTAGCGTGATGCCAAATTCGCCGCATTTTACGCAAACGGTTTTTACACGAGGCGTTTTGACTGCCATTTTCTGCTTCTCCAGCGCCAGGTATTTACAAGCCCGCGCAGCCACTCATCGGCGGTAAATCCGATCCAAACGCCGATGATCCCCATGCCCTGCACGATGCCTAGATAGTACCCCAGCGGCAAGCTCACGCCCCACATAAACACCGCGCCCGTCATCAGCGGAAATTTAGCATCTCCGCTCGCTCGCAGGGCGTTTACGATAACGATGTTAAAGGTTCGTCCCGTCTCAAGCGCGATAGAAAGCGTAAAAAGCGGCAGCATAACGGCCTTTAGCTCCTCGGTCAAATTTAATCGCTCCATGATCTCAAATTTGCCAAAATACGCCGCCAAAACGACCGCGAGAGTCGCGATAAAGCCGATACGAAGAGCGCGGAAAGTGCGCGAGTAGGCCTCGTCAAATCTCATCGCGCCGACTAGGTGGCCGACGATCACTTCGTTTGCCACGCTGATGCTGGCCCCGCAAAGTAGGATGAGAAGCGTGATCTGAAAGTAAATGGTCTGCACGTTTAGGCTGGCCTCGCCCATACTCGCTACAAAGCCAAAAGCCACCATATACTGCGCCATCCAGAGCAAATTTTCGCCCGCGCTCGGAAGCCCGACGGATAAAATTTTACGCAAAATGGCAAACGGCAGGCTAAATAGGCGTTTAAAGAAAATATTAACTTTGGCGTAGCGAGTTAGGATCAAAAATAGCACGATAACACCCACTAGCCTTCCTACGACGGTCGAAACCGCGACGCCGTAAAGGCCGTAGTTTGGCAGTCCTAGCCAGCCAAAAAGCGCGATGGCGTTACCGCAAAGGGTGATGACGTTCATAAGCAAAGAAACTAGCATAACGGCGGTAGCGAAGTTGTAAACGCGAAGCACGGCTGCTAGCACCATGCCGATGCCGTCAAAGGCTAGCGCGATACCGAGCATATGCAGGTAGCCAAAACTCTGGGCGCGAAGCTGCTCTGGGACGTTTAAAAGCTCTAAAATCTCAAATCCGAAAAAGTAAATAAAAACCGCGCTACCAAGGCCGATGATCGTGTTAAACGTGATGCTGGCGTGCACGACGCGTTTGGCTAGGTTGTGATTTCGCGCGCCTAGAGCCTGCGCGACCACGACCGAACAGCCCACGCTAAGGAAGCTAAAAATGGTCATAAAAAGGTCCATGATTTGATTGCCCGCGCCCATGGCGCCGACTAGATGGACGCTGACCTTAGTCACCATATATGTGTTTATGATGAGCGTAACAAAGTGCAAAAACATATCCAAAAATATCGGAACGGTAAGCTTTTTAAGCGATAAATTCATAATTTCTCTTTTGTAACGTAAATTTTAAAAATGCGCGATTATATCCAAATATAAATTTAAAGCGTTTTAAGGCGGTGCGGCGTGCTTTGCGAGCGAGCGGGCATAATCTTTTTATTAGCTTAATCAAGTATAATTGAAAAAATTTAATCTAAACGGATATCAAATGCACAAAACAAATTTCACGTCACGCTGGGCGTTTATTATCGCTTGCGTGGGCTCGGCTATCGGTATGGCCAACGTCTGGGGGTTTCCTTATAAGGTCGGTACGAACGGCGGCGGCGCGTTTTTGCTCGTTTATCTGTTTTTTATCGCGATATTTTCCTACGTGGGACTTTCTGCGGAGTACGCTATCGGCAGGCGCGCCAAAACCGGTACGCTAGGCTCATACGAATACGCGTGGAAGAGCCGAAACTGGGGCACTTTCGGTAAAATTTTAGGCTGGATACCGCTGGCTGGCTCGATGTGTATCGCTATCGGCTACGCAGTCATCATCGCGTATGTTTTAAAGGCGCTATTTCAGGCGATCACGGGCTCGCTGATGACCGTGGATACGAACACTTGGTTTGAGTCCTTTGCGCTTTCGTCCTATTCTGTCGTGCCGTTTCACTTTATCGTCGTTGCGGGCACGCTATTTACGCTATTTTTCGGCGCGCACAGTATCGAAAAGACAAACAAAATCATGATGCCGCTTTTTTTCGTGCTATTTTTTATTCTGGCTATCAGGGTGGCGTTTTTAGACGGGGCGTTTGGCGGGTATAAATTCGTCTTTCACAGCGACTGGGGCAAGCTAGCCGACCCGATGGTATGGGTAGCGGCGATGGGTCAGGCCTTTTTCTCGTTATCTATCACGGGCTCGGGTATGATCGTTTACGGCGCATATCTATCAAAGGACGAGGATGTAGTAGATAGCGCGCAAAAGACGGCGATCTTTGACACGATCGCTGCGATGACGGCGGCGCTAGTTATGCTGCCTGCGGTTTTTGCCTACGGGATGGATCCTGCGGCTGGACCCGGGTTACTTTTCGTAACGCTGCCTAAAATTTTACAAGACATGCCCGGCGGTCAAATTTTCGCGATTATTTTATTTACGGCGGTGATTTTTGGCGGCGTGACTTCACTGCAAAATATGTTCGAAGCAGTCGCCGAATCGATAATGCACAAATTTCCTAAGCTAAAGCGCGGCGTCGTGCTGATCGCGCTTTGCATAATATGTTTTGGTATCGGCGTAAATATGGAAGCCATAACTAGCTGGGGGCCGTGGATGGACTTCGTGTCGATCTATATCATCCCTATCGGCGCGGTTATCGGCGCCGTGTCGTGGTTTTGGGTCATAAAAAAAGAAGAGATCATGGACGAGATCAACACTGGCGCGGCAAAAAAGCAAGGCGCGTTTTGGTATTTTACGGGCAGATATATCTACGTGCCGATGGCGCTTACGCTTTGTATTATCGCGCTTAGCATGCATATCTCGTTTTAAAGGGCGCGCGTGGCTCTAATCGACCTTATCGACGTTAGTAAAAAATTCGGTCCGAATGAAATTCTAAACAAAATAAGTCTCAGCGTAAACGAGCGCGAGCGTATCGCTATCATCGGCAAAAACGGTAGCGGCAAAAGTACGCTGATGAAGCTGGTCGCGGGTTCGCTAGAGCCTGATAGCGGCAGGCGTATACTGCAAGGCGGCGTAAAAGTAGAAATGCTCGCGCAAAATCCTAAATTTGACGATGCGGCTACCGTAAAAGACGCGCTAAATTTGGAGCTAAAAGAAATTTTCGACGCGCGCGACGAGTATGCCGCGGTGTTAGAAGCGCTCGGCCGCGATCCGCACAACAAAGAACTAAACGCGAGGCAAGATGAGCTAATCAAATTTATCGAAGCAAAAGACGGCTGGCAGATCGAGCGCAAGATCGAGCGCGTGCTAGAGGAGTTTAAGCTAAAAGAGTATGAAAACCGCGCTGTTTCTAGCCTTAGCGGAGGCGAGATACGCCGCGTAGCTCTGGGTGCGCTGATACTTAAAAAGCCCGATATTTTGCTGCTTGACGAGCCTACAAACCACCTTGACGTTTATATGGTGAGATTTCTTGAAGATATGCTAAAAAGCTCGCGTCAGACGATAGTTTTTATCTCGCACGATCGCTACTTTATCGACGCGCTAGCAACTAGAAGCGTCGAGATCGAGGAGGGCGCGCTGGCGTCATTTGACGGCGGATATGCAAACTATCTAGCTAAAAAAGAGGAAATTTTAGCCAGCCTAGCCAAATCTCACGAGACGCTGCTAAAACAGCTAAAAGCCGAGGAAGAGTGGCTGCGCCGCGGCGTCAAAGCGCGTCTAAAACGCAACGAAGGGCGCAAAGAGCGAGTGCTGGCCATGCGCGAAGAGGCTAAGAAAAATCCGGGCGTGATACGCCGCGTTAGGCTCGAGCTTGAGCGAGCGAGCAAAAATTTTAACCAAACGCAAAGCGTAAACCGTAAAAAAATGCTCTTTGAGATCAAGCAACTAAGCAAAACCATCGGCGGCAAGCAGCTTTTTAGAGATTTTAACGCGCGCGTTTTGCAAGGCGAGCGTATCGCGATAGTCGGACGAAACGGCAGCGGCAAAAGCACTCTTATTAAAATTTTACTCGGGTTTGAAAAGCCTAGCAGCGGCGAGATCAAGCGCGGCGAGGTGCTAGTGGGGTACTTTGATCAGTCGCGAAGCGCGCTGGATGACGATAAGAGCCTCATTGAGACCTTTTGTCCAAACGGCGGCGATCACGTCATGGTGCGCGGGCGAAATATGCATGTCTACGGCTACCTTAAAAATTTCCTATTTCCGAAAGAATTCCTCGATAAACCCATCGGCGTGCTAAGCGGCGGTGAGAAAAACCGCGTGGCGCTGGCTCTGCTTTTTAGCAAGGAGTACGACGTGCTCGTGCTTGACGAGCCGACAAATGACCTGGATATCGCAACTATCAACATCCTTGAGGACTACCTGCAAAGCTTTGAAGGCGCCATAATCATCGTGAGTCACGACCGCTACTTCGTCGATAAGATCGCACACAAGCTCTGGGCCTTTGAGGGCACGCAAATAGAGGTGCTACATCAAGAGTACAGCGTCTATCTCGAGCTAGAAGACGAATTAGCCGAGCTTGGTAAATTTGAAGCGAGCCTAGCAAGCGAGGCCGAGCAAGCGCAAAAACAAAAGAGCAAAACCGGCGCAAAGCTAAGCTATAAGCAAACGCAAATTTTATCCTCGCATCCCGAGAAAATCGCCGCGCTAGAGGCCAAGATAAAAGAGCTAAACGCGGGCCTTAGCGATCCTAAAATCTATCAGCAAATCGGCCTAACCGCGCTTTATAACGACCTAGAAGCGGCAAAAAGCGAGCTGGAGACGCTTGAAAACGAATACTTTGAAGTTTTAGAAATCGCCGAAAATTTGGAGTAAATTTGAAAAAATTAACTAAAACGGGCAGAGTGAGCGCTCTAAATTTACGCACTATTAAGCGAGACGAGTTTATCGGCGCTAGTTTTGAGCTGGACGGGATTAAATTTAGCGGCGTTTTTTCGGCTGATTTTAGTCTAGAACAGGGCGACCTCGTGCGCGTAAAGTACGAAAGAGACGGTTTTATAAATAGAATAATCCTGCTTGAAACCCTGGCTAAAAATATCAAAAACAAGAGCATGACGGCAAAAATCATGAACATTGCGGTTTTTATCTCGCTGACGCTTCTTGCTCTTTGTATCGCGGGCGGAGTGATTTTTTCTTTGATTACGGACAGATTTGAGATTCGCGATTTTACCGACATTATTCGGCTTATTTGCATTTGCTTCCTTGTTTGGTCGCTAGCGTACCATGCGATAGGAAAATTTAAAATTTTAAGACAATTTGCGTAAATTTTGAGCTCAAATTTGCCTCGAGGCGTTAAAAATCAGAGCTTTTGAAATGGGCGGCACTTTGAAAGATAAAAAATTTATACTACTTTGCTTATTTGCGCTTCTTGCCGTGCTTTTTACGGTGTTTTTTACGGTTTATATCGTTAGCTACGAGGAGGAGAATGATTTTACCCAGATAGGTAGCAGCGAATTTTATGCTACGCCGCAGGGTAAAATTTACGCGCTCGTCCCAAGCGGAGGTAAATTTGAGCTAAAAGGCGCGCGTGCGGATAAATTTAAGGTCCTTGCGCCCGACGGTTATCGCGGGCGAAACGTCGGCATGGGCGAAAACGCCGTCTACTGCGGTAATTTAGCCATGATCGGGCTTGATCCCTCTCGCGCTAGGGCGATTGGCAACGGATATTTCACGGACGGCGAGATTAGCTATTTTTGTAGCGACGTAGGCGAGAGAAACTACGAGCTAGGCGGCTTTAGCGAGATGGTTCAAACTATGGCATACGCGATATTTGGTGCTGATAAACCGCAAAGCTATATCTATAAAACCCAGCACGTTTCTAGCGTAAATTTAACCCCTATTTTAGATTTCGGTTTCGCGGCGGAAAAAGCGGCTTTGCGCGGAGAAGGCGACAGGGTGTATTTTGAGGGTAGGCAGCTAGAGGATGCAGATGCTAGGGCACTAAGATACGTGCTAGACGCGCGCGGACGAACTAGCGATTTTTACGTTACGGACGGGCAAAACGCCTATTTTAAAAGCTCGCGGCTTGTTGTTAAATTTACTCCTGAGCTGCACGAGGCGGCGTATTTTAACGGCGTGCACTATCTTTTGGAACCCGCTAGCGGCGTAGTTTATGCAGACGAGCACGAGTTTGCACCCGAATTTGCGCCTTATTCACTACCGTTTGGCGTCTCCGGCTCGCACACCTATCATCTGCTTTTTCGCGGCAAGGGCGGGATTTACTTTTGGCGGCGTCATAGCGATGACAAAAACGGCGAGCTAAAACGCGCGGCGGCGGATCCGTTTACGGGTGAAATTTCGCCGCTTGCGGGTAGCGTTTTTATCAGCGGCGGACAGACTTATTTCGTGCAGAGCCGCGAAGTGTGGCACAGAAATAAGAGCGGCAGGCGGTTAGGCTCGCGCCATACGGAGCTTTTTAAGCTGAAAACGAGCGAGCAATGGCGCAAAATAGGCCTTGTGCGCAACGGCGTATACGGCGCGGTTTATGCCAACGGCGATAAAATTTACTATTTTGACGCGCTTGGGACGCAGCAGGGGATTAGCGCTAGCGTTTACGAGATCGCAGACGTTGCCGCCATAGAGATTTTGACGCGGCCGTATGATCCGCACGGACAAAACATAAGCGGCGCGGACATCCGCAAGATGATAAAAGAGGGGCGGCTCGTGCCGGCGCAAGGCGAGCTTGTTTTTGAAGCGGTTACTTATTACGAAAGCGGCGAGACCTATCTTTTTTGGGGAGTCGCCGCGACTATGCTTTTGATAGCGAGCGCGGCAGGAGCGGTAAGGGCTAGAAAACGCGGCGCGTTTTGACCGATTTAGGCTACTTGGCGCGATAAATTTAGGCTTGCCTCTTGTACTCGCCGCGATTTACGACCAAAACGTCCATCGGCGGTTTAATTTAGCGCCTTTAAAAACGCGAATTTAGCCTGCGTTGCTTTGCACTAGGCACCGTGTAGAACGCCGTTATCTGAGTAACTCGCGCGCCGTTTTTTTAAAAAAGCTAGCGGCCGGGTTTGTAAACCGTCAAGAAGGTTAAAAATTTAAGCTGATCAAAGCCCTCAAAGCTTATGCGTGCTAATGCAAAAAGTCGCCCTTTGCGCCAAGCGGTTTAAATTTAACGCCTTAAAGATGCGAATTTAGTCTGTGTCGCCTCGGCACAAAGAGCGCGTTTTAGCGCGCAGGACTAAAGCTTAGCTAAAAACTCCGCGTATTTTTCCGCGCTTTTGGCGATGTACTCGGCATCCGCGTGAAACGAAAATCCGTATCCAAAATGCCGCGCTTCCAGTTTCGCGCCGGTGAAATTCATAGCGCATTTAAATGGCGCTATAATCTCGTCCATGCTAAGCCCGACCGCGCCGCTTTTTTCGTAGCTTTTAGGCTCGTCGCCGATAGTGATTGCTAACGCAAACTTCTTGCCTTTTAGCTTGCCGCCCGTGCTGCCGTAGGCCCAGCCGTATGCGAATACGTCGTCGAACCACTGCTTTAAAAGCGGCGGATAGCTGTACCAATAAAGCGGAAATTGCAGCACGATTTTGTCGTGATTTAGGATCAGCTCCTGCTCGCGCGAGACGTCGATTTTGCCGCTAGGGTAGGCGGCGTAAATCTCATGGACGTCGAATTTGTCCGCCTGTTTTTC
>ERZ773059.1594-NODE-1594-length-11013-cov-5.163990_pt1 | contig 11013 bp, 10 predicted proteins | sample MGYA00580514_ERZ773059 | MGnify/ENA primary metagenome ERZ773059 (study PRJEB29015, sample SAMEA2737981) | human oral metagenome | biome: human oral; feature: human-associated habitat; material: dental | place: China | collected 2056 ...
TTTAATTTCCCGCCATCTTTTCCAAGCAATGCTACAGTTTTAAGATTTTTTTTCTTTGCTGTTTTTGGCAGTCTCTTTTGGGGTTTCTTTTTTGGCGTTGTTCTTTTCTTTTTCCTGTTTTTTGCCGCCTTTGGCATTGTCTTTTTTACTGCTTTCCGACTTTGCCCTGTCCTTCTTTTTATCGTCTTTTTTCTTGTCGGCCGGCTCTTTTTTGGCGTTGTCTTTTTTGGCTGCGTCTTTTTTGACGGTTTCTTTTTTGGCCGTTTTTTTATTGTCGGCGTAGGCGGCGGGAAGGGTTGCCGTCAATAGGGCAAACACCGTAAAGAAGTAGGTAAGGATTTGTTTCAAATGGGTCATGCTGTTGTTTCGCTTGCTTGTCGGCCCTGCTCTCCGGCAGCCTGCCGACGGTGTTGGTAACCATTTTTTTCAGACGGCCTCCTGTGCCGTCCGCGCGCAAAAATATGCTATGCTGGGCATCTGTCGAGCCGAAAGATACCACATAACCGCCATGATGATACCAACTTTACTCGCTATGCGCGATTTTTCGCGGCTGCGCGAAATCATTGCCATTCTGACCAAACACGGCTTGGGCGAGTTTGTGCAGCGTATCAAATTGTCGGGCAAAACGCCGTCTGAAAACCCCGATGCGGACAGCCGCTACATCCCTACGCCGCGCCGTTTCCGCCTGGCTTTCGAGGAACTGGGACCGACGTTTGTCAAGCTGGGGCAGATTTTGTCCACGCGGGTGGACATTTTCAATGCCGAGTGGATAGAGGAATTCGAACAGCTGCAATGCAACGTCGCGCCGATTGCCACGGAAGACATCGGCGCGTTGATTGAGGCACGGCTCGGACGGCCGATGGACGAAGTGTTTGCCGAGTTGGACGGCGAACCGGTCGGCAGTGCGTCCATCGCCCAGGTGCACGGCGCGGTTTTGCGCAACGGCGAACGGGTGGCGGTTAAAATCAAACGGCCGGACATTGAAAAAAGCATACGCGCGGATTTGCGTATTTTGAACCATCTGGCAGCCCTCATCGAAACGGAAATCCCCGAAACCCGCCGCTACCGGCCGGTTCAGATGGTTCAGTATTTTGCCCGCAGCCTGGCCAGGGAAACCGATTTGTCGTTCGAGCTGCGCTATATGCAGCGTTTCGCCAATGCCTTTGCCGGCCATCCTTTCGTCCACATTCCCAAGGTCTATGCCGAGTATTCCAACCGCCAGATTCTGGTGCAGGAATATGTCGGCGGCACCCTCCTGCGCCATGCCGATATCGACCGGATGCCGTCTGAAACCCGCGCCATGCTGGCACGGCGTATTACCGACACCTTGTTTGCCATGATTTTGCAGCAAGGCTTCTTTCATGCCGACCCGCACCCCGGCAACATCTTCATCCGCGACGACGGGCGGATCAGCCTGATTGATTTCGGCCTGGTCGGCCACCTTTCCGCCCCGAGGCGGCACGAAATCCTTTCCCTCATCAAAGCCCTGGCGGAGCGCGACCCGTTTACCATGCAATATGTGCTGGGCAACTGGGCGCAGGGCGAACTGCCCGACGAAAACCTGCTGGGTGCCGACGTGCTGGAAATGCTGTTGAACTACGAAAACACGCCCGTCAGCGACTTACGCATCAGCCAAGTCATCAACGACATCACCCAAATCATGCGCGGCCACGGCCTGACGCTGCCCGCCGATTTGGTGATGCTGTTCAAAACGCTGATTACCCTCGAAGGCGTGGTCAAGCGGCTGGACGGCTCGACCGAACTCTTGGAACAGGCCAAACCCATCGTACTGGCCGAACTGAAACGCCTCGCCTCGCCCGACTACATCGTGCGGAAAAGCCGCAGGCAGCTGAACACCCTGCTGCAAACCGCCGACGAACTGCCGCAAACCCTCATCCGCCTGTCGCGGCGGCTGCAAAAAGGACAATTCAGCCTCGACCTCGACCTCAAACGGCTGGACGACCTCAGCCACCAGCTCGACCGCGCCACCAACCGCCTGACCATGGGCATCGTTACCGCCGCCTTGATTATCGGCTCCTCCATCGTCATGAGCGTAGACAAAGCCCCCGGCTTCCTCGGCCTGACCGGCTACCTGCTGGCCTTTGCCAACAGCCTGTGGATTATCTGGTCCATCTGGCGTTCGGGCAGGCACTAAGCGCGCGAACACCCGTCACAAACCGTTCAAACCGGTTTTTCAGACGGCCTCCATGTAAACAAGCATCAAAAAACATCAAATCCTGCAAACGGCATTTTAAATCCACCCCCCTTGCCGCATATTGCCGCCCTGTACACACCCAAACAAAGGAAAAAACATGCTGGCCACCATCCTCATCGGTTTCGTCATCGGCGTTCTGGCGAAATTCCTCTATCCCGGCCGCGACAAACTCGGCTTCATCTTCACCACCCTGCTCGGCATCGGCGGCTCGGTGCTAGGCAGTTGGGCCGGACAGACGCTCGGCTGGTACGGGCCGGGCCAACCCGCAGGCTGGATTGTCTCCACCATTGCGGCCGTCGCCATCCTTGCCGTTTACAGCCGCATGACCGGAAAACGCTAAACCGCCAAAAGGCCGTCTGAAAGACCGTTTCCGGCAGAAGCATAATCGGAACACCGGACCTCCCGAAACGGATTGTTCAGACGGCCTCTTCGCCATTATTTTGAATAAACAAAGCAAAACCTTCGCATTTTCAAGACTTACTGTTACAATCCGCATCCTTATTAACCAACCCACACATAGGAACGACACCATGCAACATGATGTTTACGACTATACCAACCCGGCCATGGGCGTGCAGCGCAGCAGCGTTTTGCGCAAAACCTACGGCCTCTTGGCAGTGTCCTTCATCCCCTGTGCGCTGGGCGCATTCGCCGCTGCCGCCACGGGCTTCAACCTCTTCAGCCTCACCGGCAACCGCTGGGCGGGCATCATCGCCTTCTTCGCCTTCTTCTACGGCATGGTTTTCCTGATTGAGAAAAACCGCTACAGCAACGTGGGCGCAGGCCTTTTGATGGTTTTCACCTTCGGCATGGGCGCACTGATTTCCCCGCTGCTGCAATACAGCCTGAGCATTCCCGGCGGCGCGAACCTCGTCGCCACCGCAGCCCTGATGACTGCGGCGGTATTCGGTGTCATGTCGGTGATGGCGCGAAAAGCCAACGTTGACACCAACGCCCTCGGCCGCTTCCTCTCCGTCGGCGGCGTCATCCTGATGATTGCCGTGGTGGCCAACCTGTTCCTGCAAATGCCTGTCTTCGGGCTGGCCATTGCCGGCGCATTCGTCTTCTTCAGCTCGCTGGTCATCATGTGGCAGGTGCGCACCGTCATCGAAGGCGGCGAAGACAGCCACATCAGCGCGGCACTGACCATCTTCATCTCACTGTACAACATCTTCCAAAGCCTGTTGCACATCCTGCTTTCACTGGCCGGTAACGACGATTAAGCCGTACACAGGATAAGATGCTTGAGAGGCCGTCTGAAAACGGAAAACCGTTTCAGACGGCCTTTTCATTTCCAAACCGGATACGGACGCAACCGGCATCAGCCATTCAGAAATTCCGCCAAGACTGCGGCCATACCGCCGTACCCCGCATCATCCGCCATATTCCGTCCTACCAAAGCATTTCCGCTATAATCGCCGCCGGCCGGTGTTTTCAGACGGCCTCCATCCCCCTCCCATCCATACCGCCATGAAAATAGCCCCCCTGCTCCTGTTGCTTTTACCCTTCCACGCCGTATCCGAAACCGTGCACGTTCCCGCACCGGTTTCCTTCGACCGACCGCCGGAAACACCCATCGGCCCCGAGCCGCCACCCCAACCCACACCGCCCGCCGCCGTCCTTACCGACGACGACGGCAGCACCCCGGAAGCGCAAATCAGCCGCGCACTGACCGAACAAGACTGGCCGCGCCTGACAAAACTGCTGCAAAAATACCAAACCCTGCCCGCGCGCGACCCCGTCCTCCACGACTACGCACTCGGCGCGCTCCGCCGCGCCCAACTCCGCCATGACGAAGCCGTCGCACTGTATCGCGGCATCTTGACGCAACAGCCGGACTTGGCCTATCCGCGTTTCGATTTGGGCGTCATGCTGTTTGAAAACAAACAATACCGCGAAGCGGCGGCGGAACTGCAACGCGCCAAACCCGGCCTGCAGCCCGACATGCAGACACTGGCCGACCGTTATTTGGCAGCCATCAAAAAAGAACAAGGCTGGCAGCCCGAAATTTCCCTGCAATACGCCGCCACCGACAATGTAAACAACGCTTCCGAAGCCGAAATCATCGAATGGGACGGCAGGCAATGGCGGAAAACCGCCGACAGCCTGCCCCAAAGCGCGCACGGTATCCGCTACGGCTTGGGCGTATCGCGCGAAATCAACTTGGGCGGCCGCCACTTCGCCGCAGGCCGTCTGAACGGCGACGGCGTACATTATTGGGACCGCCACGAATACAACGAGCAGAGCATCCACCTAGCCGCAGGCTACAAAAACCGCTCCGTAACGCGCTCGTTCGGCATCCTGCCCTTTATCGAATACAACCGGCTGGGCGGCGAACCTTACAACCAAGTATTCGGCGCACAGGCCGACTTTTCAGGCCGTCTGAACGACAAATGGCGCATCGCGCTCAACGCGGGCCATATCTGGAAACGCTATCGCGAAGAACGTACGGCGGCACGCTACGACGGCCACATGCCGTCGGCGGGTGCGACCCTGATATACGCCGCACCGAAAAACTGGCTGCTGTCCGGCGGCGCGGACTGGTCGCACGACATCACGCGCGAAGCGGAACAGGCTTCCGTGCGCAAAGGCGTTCGGCTGGGCGTGTTCAAAACCTTTTCAGACGGCCTCGGCCTGCGCGCCAATCTGCGCTACTCCCGCCGTGTTTTCGACGCGCCCGGCACGCTGGTTTACCGATTCGTGCGCAAAGACCGCGAATATCAGGCCGGCGCATCCGTCTGGCACGAAAAATTGTCGTGGAAAGACTTGGTGCCGCGCCTGAACCTGCAATACCTGAAAGTGGACAGCAATATGGGCGGCTTCTATTCGCGGCGGAATATGCAATGGTTTGTCAGCGTGGAGAAACAGTTTTAAACGTGCCCGGCACACCGAACACACGGCAGGTTCTCCAACGCACGAGACAGCAGCCACACAGGAAAGCAGGCATAAAAAGGCCGTCTGAAAAGTTGTCGCCGCACCGCAGCCACACTTTCAGACGGCCTTATATATCGCCCTCGTATTTAAAACGCTTCGCCTACCTGCACACCGCCGGCCAAATCCCTGGCGCCCGACAGTTGCTCCGTCAGCATACGGGCGTGCCGGAAGGCTTCGGTTTGCAGCACGGCCTGTGTCTGCGCGGGCGTCAGCTCATTGGCCATGTATTGCCAACGGGCCGCCAACTGCGGATTGTCGGGCGCGACAAAATCGCGGCGCAGTTCGTCCACCAAATCCGGCCGGTTGCAAACCAACGCGATGTCGCAGCCGGCACGGAATGCCGCCTGTGCCCGCTGCGTGATGCCGCCTGCGGCAGCCGCGCCTTCCATGGTCAAATCATCGGAAAAAATCACACCGTCGAATTTGAGCCGGCCGCGCAGAATGTCTTGCAGCCAAACGGGTGAAAAGCCGGCAGGGCGGCTGTCGATTTTTCCGTAAACTACATGGGCGGGCATGACGGCGGCCATGCCTGCGGCAGACAGGGCGGCAAACGGACGCAGGTCGTCCGCCTGCAATTCGTCCAAGCTGCGTGAGTCGTGCGGCAGGGTCAGATGGCTGTCGCCGCCGACGAAGCCGTGGCCGGGAAAATGTTTGCCGCAGGATTTCATGCCGCCGCGGTTCAGGCCGCGCTGTAATGCCAACGCCAATTCAATCACCACGTCCGCATCTTTGTGGAAGCTGCGGTTGCCGATAACGGCGCAATTGCCCCAGTCCAAATCCAACACCGGCGTAAACGACAAATCGATACCGCAGGCGGCCAGTTCGGCAGCCAGCACCCAACCGACCGTTTCCGCCCGTTCTTTGGCGGCTTCCGCCCCTTGTCCGTCCCACATTTCGCCCAATACGCGCATGGCGGGCAGGCGGGTAAAACCCGTGATAAATCGTTGTACGCGGCCGCCTTCGTGATCGACGGCCACAATCAGGGGCGGTTGGCGCAGGGCTTTGATTTCCTGCACGAGCAGGGTCAGCTGTTCTCTATCTTGGAAATTTCGGCGGAACAGAATCACGCCGCCAATGGCGGGATCAAGCAGGCGTTCTTTTTCTGCGTCGGTGAGTCGGAAGGATTCGACATCGGCCATCACGGGGCCGCGCGGCAGGGTTTTCGGCATCATGGTTTTCAGAGTATGAAAGATTTTTCAGACGGCCTGGAGGCCGTCTGAAACGGGTGGTCGGATGGTTATTGCAGGTTGAGCGCGAGGAACAGGGTGTTCTCGCCGCGCTGGACGAGCAGCGGGATATTGTTGCCCGCTTTTTCCAACGCGCCCCGCATCGAGACTTCGTCCGTTACCGGATTTTGGCCGACGGACAGGATGTAGTCGCCGCGCTTCAATCCGGCCTGGGCCGCCACTTTGTCGGCACGCAGTACCAGCAGGCGGTGTTTGTCGCCCGTGATCTGTTCGGCCAGCGTCAGTCCGATGTTGTCGAGGGTGAAACTTTGGTTTTGCAGATTGGTACCGTCGCCGCCGCCGGTATGGCCGCTTCGGCTGCCGTTGTTTTTATCGGCATTGTCGAGCAGGATTTTCTGTTCGATGACTTCGCCGTTGCGCCAGATTTGGAGCGTAATTTCCTTGCCGGGGGCAATGGAGCCGACCATGACGGGAAGGTCGTTGGAGGCGCGCACTTCTTCGCCGTTCACGCTGAGGACGACGTCGCCCTGCTTCAATCCGGCCTGTGCCGCAGGACCGTCGGGCATCACTTGGGTAATCAGCGCGCCCATCGGTTTGCTGAGGCCGAAAGATTTGGCCAGGTTGTAATTGACTTCCTGAATGATGACGCCCAGCCGTCCGCGCTGCACTTTACCCGTGGTGCGGAGCTGGTCGGCCACATTCATGGCGACGTCAATCGGAATGGCGAAGGAAATGCCCATAAAGCCGCCGCTGCGGCTGTAAATTTGGGAATTGATGCCGACAACCTGCCCGTTTAGGTTAAACAGCGGGCCGCCTGAGTTGCCCGGATTGATGGCAACGTCAGTTTGGATAAACGGGGTGTAGTTTTCGTTCGGCAGGCTGCGGCCTTTGGCGGAAACGATGCCAGCCGTAATGCTGTTTTCAAATCCGAACGGCGCACCGATGGCGGCCACCCATTCGCCGATGCGGAGGGTTTTGACATCGCCGATTTTCACTGTCGGCAGGCCTTCGGCTTCGATTTTCAGTAAGGCGACATCTGATTGGGCATCCGAACCGATGAGTTTGGCACTGAATTCGCGCTTATCGTTCAATGTAACTTTGATGCTGTTCATACCGCTGACCACGTGGGAGTTGGTCAGGATGTAGCCGTTTGCGCTGATAATGAAGCCGGAACCGAAATTCTGATCTTTGTCTTCATCGGGAACTTGCAGTTGCGGGGCGTTGGGCACCAGGCGCTTGAAAAAGTCGTAAAACGGATCGTCTTCGGGGAAAGGGCTGTGGTCGGTTTGGTCGGCATTGTTTTCGGTTTGTTTGGTTGCCTGGATGTTGACCACGGTCGCACCTTCCTGCTCCATAAGCTTGGTAAAGTCGGGCAGCAGCATATCGACTTTCCCTTGGCCGGTCTGTGCCTCGACCGGCTTGGCAAAAACCTGCTCTTGCGGTTTGGCTGCCGGAACATCATTGTTTTTTTCTTCTTTACCGCAGGCGGTCAGTGCCAGCAAGACGGCAGCGGTAAGGGCGAGATATTTGTGGTGGCGGTTCACGTTTTACTTCCAATTATCCATAGGGGGAAACGGCAAAATTTTAACGGATTTACGGGTATTCTTCCAGATGCGTAATCAAAGGCCGTCTGAAAACGGATTGTTTTTTCAGACGGCCTTTTGCCGTTACAGGTTTAATGTCAGAACAGGTTGTCCATGTCGGTTGTCTGCCGCTTGGGTGCCGGCTTGGCGGGCTTGTCTGCTTTAGGGGCAGGCTTGTTAACCGGCTCTACCGCGGATTCGCTGTTTTTAGAACGTTTGTTGATTGGTTCCAACGGCACTTCGCCGCTGTTTGAATGCCGGTTAATTGGCTCCAACGGCTTTTCTTGATTGGGCGATAGTTTTTCCTGCTTAATCTGATCGTCTTTGACTTTGTTGTCTTTCGCTTTCGGTTTGTTATTGGCCGGAGGAGTAACGGCTTCAACCGCCGTATCATCAGGCGCATCAGGCTTGGAAGCAGGTTCGTTTTTCAGCGTCTGCGGTACCAGCGGGTTGCCGTTATTGGCCGGAGCCACAGCTGATGTACCATTCGGCGACCAAACTTCCACTGTATTTTGTTGCTGCACAGGCTGACTCTGCGGCGGCTGCGGACGTTGCAACTCCAACCAAACATTGATCAGCAACGCCGCCACGGCAACGGCGAGAAGAAAGATAAAAAACCAGAACAATTTGCCGATGCTTAAAAAACTTTTCTTTTTAACCGGCTGATTTTCAGATGAGTTTTCTTCATTCATTCAGGTTTCCTTTTAATGTGGGAGGAACCGTCTTGTAGGACGGCTGAAACTATATCAAGCTTTTGGAAAAGCAGGCTGCAAAACTGAGCAGCCTGCATCCGAATAGTATTTCTTTGCCCGATTCAAACATCGTTTGACGCTATGCTTAATTATTAGGCATATAACTCTGATAAAGGGTAACAACTTTTTGCACGCCGGCCGTTGTGCTGACTCTCTGTGTAACCGCCGCCTGCTCTTCAGGTGTCAAAATACCCATGACGTAAGTAACACCGTCGTAAGTAACGATTTTCACCCGGCCGGGATAAACGCCGTTCACACCCAACATTACGGTTTTTACTTTTGTCGTGCTCCACGTATCGGCAGAAATATTGCCGAATGAACGAGCTTGGGGGGCGATTTCAATATAGTTGTATACAGCCTGTGCAGACTGCTCGGAACGGGCGACTTGTTCGACAAAACGACGCTCATCCTCTGTGGCAACCTTACCCAAAAGTAAAATATGCCGATTGTAGCTGACAATACTCAAATTCGGATTGTAACCCTCCAAATTATTATTCTGCTTGAGATAAGAAATAGCGGTATTCTTAACCCGCATTTCCATAATCTGATCGTCAGCCTGTGCGCCCGTAGTGCGACGGTCAATCACGGAAGAAGTGCCGGCTGCCGCACCACCGATAAGTGCTGCAGCGCAACCGCTCAAAAAAAAGGCTGTCAAAACAGTAGCCGACAATATTTTTATTTTGGCTAAATTCGGAATCATAAGGCATCCTTTCACAAACAGGCAGTTTGCGGACAAACTGCCTGGTAATTAACGGCCGTATTGTAGCGGGTATTAGGCATTATGCGTAGGGCTATATATACGAAATTTCACCTCACTTAAAGGAAAAGCGTCTACTTTATCAAAACTGAAATAGAGAAAGGCCGTCTGAAAATATTAACTTCATCGAAGTAAAAATATTTTTCAGACGGCCTCTAAGATATACAGCTTGTTATGCTTCAAAATCGGCTCATTTAAAGCAGCTCACCCCGCAAAGAGAATGTAAATGCTTCCGTAATCTTGATTTCAACCATTTGATTGATCAATTCGGGATTACCGACAAAATTCACCACACGGTTATTGGCCGTTCTAGCCTGCAACTGATCCGGATCCTTTTTGGACACACCCTCAACCAAACAACGCTGCACCGTACCAACCATGGTTTGATTGATACGTGCCGTTTCAGCCTCGATAACTTCGTTTAATGCCTCCAACCGACGCACTTTTTCTTCATGAGGAGTATCGTCATGCAGATTGGCAGCCGGCGTTCCGGGACGCGGACTGTAAATAAATACAAAGCTTAAATCAAAGGCAATATCTTTAACCAATTTCAACGTTTGTTCAAATTCCCGCTCAGTTTCACCTGGAAATCCAACAATAAAATCAGAACTCAAGCACAAATCCGGACGAATTGCGCGCAACTTTCGAATAATCGACTTGTATTCTAGAGCCGTATAGCCACGCTTCATTGCACTCAACACACGATCTGAACCACTTTGAATCGGCAAATGCAGGTGAGAAACCAACTTGGGCAAATCGCGGTAACATTCAATGATCGCATCAGAAAATTCCCTTGGATGACTGGTCGTAAAACGAAGACGTTCAATCCCGGGAATTTCATGCACAATTCTCAGCAAAGTAGCAAAATCACATACCTCACCATCATCCATCAATCCGCGATAAGCATTAACGTTCTGCCCCAAGAGATTGATTTCCTTTACACCTTGCTGTGCCAAACCGGCAATTTCCGTCAATACATCATTCAAGGGGCGGGAAAATTCCTCGCCTCGAGTATACGGTACTACACAAAAAGAACAATATTTCGAACAACCTTCCATAATAGAAATGAAAGCAGACCCACCATCGACTCTCGCCGGTGGCAAATGATCAAATTTTTCAATTTCGGGAAAAGAAATATCAACTTGAGGAAGGCCTGTTTCCTTCTTATCATCAATTAGGCGTGGCAAACGGTGAAGTGTTTGCGGACCAAACACTATATCTACAAACGGTGCGCGTTTTACGATTGCTTCACCTTCCTGGGAAGCTACACAGCCCGCGACACCGATAATCAAATCTGGTTTTTTATCTTTTAACGGGCGTACTCGCCCCAAATCTGAAAATACTTTTTCTTGCGCCTTTTCACGCACCGAACAAGTATTAAAAAGGATAATATCTGCTTCATCAGGTTCTGCAACTTGCTCTATGCCGCCATGCTCTTCCTCTAAAACAGATAACATTTTTTCGCTGTCATATTCATTCATCTGACAACCGAACGTACGTATAAAAACTTTCTTCATGGTTTGTATCTTTCAGGAGACCCGTAATCGCGGGACTGATTTTTTATAAACCTATAACTATAACTCGT
>ERZ773059.1596-NODE-1596-length-11005-cov-4.344932_pt1 | contig 11005 bp, 10 predicted proteins | sample MGYA00580514_ERZ773059 | MGnify/ENA primary metagenome ERZ773059 (study PRJEB29015, sample SAMEA2737981) | human oral metagenome | biome: human oral; feature: human-associated habitat; material: dental | place: China | collected 2056 ...
GAGAAGAACCTCGCCTTCAACCTCGGCGGGCACATCAACCACTCGATCTTCTGGACCAACCTCTCCCCCGCCGGCGGCGGCCAGCCCGAGGGCGAGCTCGCCGAGGCTGTCAAGGACTCCTTCGGGTCCTTCGAAAAGTTCGTCGCCCACTTCACCGCGGCGGCGACCGGAATTCAGGGATCGGGATGGGCCGTGCTCGCCTATGACTCAATCTCCGAAAAGCTCGTCGTCTTCCAGCTCTTCGACCAGCAGGCCAACGTCCCCGCGGGAACCATTCCGCTGTTCATGCTGGACATGTGGGAGCACGCCTTCTACCTCGACTATCTCAACGTCAAGGCGGACTACGTCAAAGCCGTTTGGAACATCGCCAACTGGGAGAACGTCGCCGAGCGCCTCGAGGCCGCGAAGGCCCAGGCCGCCGGGCTCATCGTTCGCTGACGCGACAGCGGGGGCGGCGGGAAAGAATCGCCTTTCCCGCCGCCCCCGCATTTGCCGTACATATTTCAGAGGCGGCCAGTCAGGCCCCCTCGGTCACTTCGTGTTCTGAGGCTTTGTAATCTCAGCGTTTTGAGGAATGTAGCCGAGAATATCGACCACAGCGTACATCGCCGGCGAAGAGCCTTGGTCACCCTGCCCCTCGACGGCGGGGACGGTCATGAAAACCCGCGAACCGACTGGCAGGCCCACAAGGGAGTCGAAAACGGTTTTGTTTCCGATGGCGGCCAGCTGCGGACCCTGGTTGCGCTCGCCCCAGGTCGTTTGGAAATTCTGACCGTCGGGAGAGATCGCGGCGTAGGCGACTGTCATCGTTCCGGTCTTCCCCACGGCGGGCCCGGTGCCTCGGGCGATGACGGAAACGCTCTTCTCCGAAATGCTCGCCGAGGCGTCCTTGACCTTCAGCCCCGTGACCGGCGAGCCGATCGCACCTTGAATGGTCACAGGAAGCGTGGCGAGGTCCATCTCGGTCCTTGCGTCGGCTTGCCCGGCGGTCTCCTTGTTCGAGGTCTGATGGACCGTGATGTAGAACGTCATCACGTCGTCTTTGCCGATTCCCGCTCTAGGCTCGCCCTTTTCCCCGTAACCGAGGTCCGGAGGAATCGACACGAGAAGTTTGACTCCGACTTTGTGTCCGGCTATGGCCTCCCCCCATCCCTTGACCACTGCGGAGAGGTCGGTGCCCATCGGAAGTCCGCGGCTGTAGGAGGAGTCGAAGGGCTTGCTTTTGCCCCACACCTGACCCACATAGTCGGCTACGATGTAGTCTTTCTTGGTGATCGTCGCCCCCGTCCCCTCTTCAAGGACGGTCACGGACAGCTTGTCGGGCGCCTTCGTCTTGGGGAAGGTGATGAGGGGGGTCCGACCCGAGGTGTTCAACGACGGCGCCTGGCTGTCTCCTTTGGGAACGGAGCTGGCGGAACCGCCCTTCTGCGAGGAAGTCGTGGGCGACTTGCTGCTTTCGCCGTCACTGGAGGATCCGCAGGCGGAAAGCACAAGGGCGAGCGTCGCCGCGCATGCGGCGGCGATCTTTCGATGCGACATCAGCGCTCCCGTCAGTGGAAAGAGTCGCCGCATGCGCATGAACCGGCGGCATTCGGATTGTCGATCGTGAAGCCCTGACGGTCGATGCTGTCGGCGAAGCCGATGGTGGCGCCGTCGAGATAGGGCTTGGACATCTTGTCGACTATGACTTCGACGCCGCCGAAATCGCGGATGGCGTCGCCCTCGAGCTCGCGCTCGTCGAAGTAAAGCTGGTACATGAGCCCAGAACATCCGCCGGGCTGAACGGCGACGCGCAGGCGCAGATCGTCACGCCCTTCCTGCTCGAGCAGGGCCTTGACTTTGGCGACGGCGTCGTCGCTGAGCACGACGTTGTGGGCCACGTCAAGCGTCTCGGACATTTTTCCTCCAATGACAATCGGATGTGTACCCATCAAGGGTAGTTCCCCCGATCGGAACATTCCAAGAGCGCGCTGAGCGGGAACTTGTGTATGCGCTGTGGGCGAACCGGAATCGGCCGTCGATCCGCGCGTCGCCCCGCTGTGCTTTCGAAGCCGGTCCGCGCGTCGCCCCGTTCATTCCGACGGCCTTCACCATCCCCACGTCCTGGCGACCGTGCGGATGGCCTCGCCGAGCCTGTCGCGGACCGCCGCGGCCGATTCGGGCGTTTCGGGCTCGTCGAGGAAGGAACGCTCGGGCCGCATTTCGTAGGCGCCGTTAAGCCCGAGCCCGGCGAGCTCTCCGCGGCGCAGGGAACCGCAATCGTAGACGAGGACGACGGGAAGGCCCGCTTCCTGGGCCCGGCGAATTGCGCCCGCGGCGCCCCCGGGAAGCTCGTCGCCGACTCGACCGCACACGTAGACGCACAGGTCCGCGCCCTCGGCCCACCCTTCGAGAGAGGAATGGACGACGTCGCCGATGGGAACGATCCTCCCCCCGACGGCCTCGAGGCCGAGCGCGAGGCCCCCTCCCGCACCGGAATGGGGGCCGCGGGTCGAAAGCCTTCGGCCTGCAAGATCCTTCCCGGGCGTCGCATTCGCAGCGCGAACAAGCCGATCGGCTGCCTCGCCGATGCTGCGTTCCGCGTCTTGGGCGCGGCGCCCGTCCAGCCCCTCGCGCATCCACGCGCGGGCCAGACCCGACATTCCCATGAGGCGCTGCCGTCCGCCGACGACGACGCTCAGGCAGACCGTCCCCACAGCGGCGCGCGCATCGGCGACGAGCCCCGCGAGGTCGGCGGCCTCGGCGACGTCGGGTTTCTCGGATGTATTTCCCAAACCGGCGGCGCCGCCCGCTCGCCTCGATTCGCCCGCTCGCCTCGAACCGTCTTCTTGTCCCGTCCCGCGCCGCGCCTGCGCGATTGCCCCTATCATGCCGACGCCGAGATCGCCGATTCCGCCCGGGACGCCGAGGGCGACGACGATCTCATCGACTCCCCGGCCGAGCGCCCACGCGATGTCCTCGCCAAGCGCCGTCGAATCTCCGCCGAAGGGCCCGGGCAGCGACTCGATCCAATCGAAGGCGATTTTCTTCTGAGAGACGCCTGCAAACCGGCGCAGCGGCCCGCCGCGTTCGACCAGCTCGTCCAATCCGAGCAGCTCGTAGACCCCCGACTCGGAATAGGCCGACGCGACGCCGTCGCTCGTCGGGCGGCAGCGAAGCGAATCCCGAGGGCGCTCGGACCGCCAGGCTTCGCGTGCGACGTGGCACACCGTCGAGGCGCGAAGCCCGGGAAGCGGGGAGGCCGCGAGCGCTACCCTCACTCGGCCGGCCCGCCGGCCCCGCCGCTTCGAGTAAGGCCGGCCTCCGCCAGGCGGTCAAGGAGCAGAGCCTCGGCCACAATGGCGTTGCGCCAGTCCCCCAGGTGCAGCGATTCGTTGTGCGAGTGGGCGCGCGTGTCCGGGTCTTCAATCCCGGTGACGAGAATTTCGGCCTCGGGGAAGACCTCCTGCAGATCGGCGATGAACGGGATGGAGCCGCCGACGCCGATGTCGACGGGCTCGGTCTGCCACGCCTCGCGGAGGGCCTGCCGCGCGGCGACGGTCGCGGGAGTGTCCCCTCCTGCTTTGAAGGCCGGGCCGGACTCCTCCAGCTCCATCTCGAGCTGGGCCCCGAAGGGGGCGTTCTCGCTCAGATGCGCCATGAGGGCGCGGCCCGCCTCTTCGGCGTCCTGACCCGGCGCCACCCGAAGGGAAAGGCGCGCCTTGCATTCGGGGACGAGGGTGTTCGAGGCCTTGGCGCAGCTCATGACGTCCATCCCGATGAGGGTCAGGGACGGCTGAGTCCACAGACGCGATGCGAGCGAGCCTCTTCCGGCCAGGCGCACGCCGTCGAGCACCCCGGCGTCGGCTCTGAGGTCCTCCTCGGGGTAGTCCGCGTGGGCGTCGTCGTAGGAGGCGAGCCCGGCGACGGCGACCGCGCCCTCCTCGTCATGGCAGCTCGCGACAAGGCGGCACATGGCGGTGGCGGCGTCGAAGACGGGGCCGCCGTACATGCCCGAGTGCACGGCGTGGTCGAGCATTCGCAGCGTGACGGCCACCTGTGCGATTCCGCGCAGAGACGTGGTGAGCGAGGGAACGCCCGCCTTCCAGTTGTTCGAGTCGGCGACGACGATGACGTCCGAGGCCAAACGATCCCGGTGCGTCTCCAGAAAATGGTGGAATGTGGGCGATCCTACCTCTTCCTCGCCCTCGACGAAGAGGGTGACGCCGACGCCGCCGCCCTCCCCCAGAGCCGCGAGCGCGCCGAGGTGGACCATGATTCCAGCCTTGTCGTCGGCTGTTCCGCGGCCGAACAGGCGGCCGCCGCGTTCGACGGGCTCGTACGGGTGGTCTTGGTTCCAGCCCTCCGGCGCCCCCTCCGGCTGGACGTCGTGGTGGGCGTAGAGGAGGACGGTGGGCTTTCCGGGCGCCGCCTTCCTGTGGGCCAGGACCGCGGGGCGCCCTGCGAGGCCGCCCGGGGCGACGACTTCGATGACTTCTGCGTCGAGCCCCCGCAGGCGCGCCAGCTCGGCCACTCGCTCGGCGCTGCGGCGCATATCGTCGGCGTTGTCTGGGAAGTGCGCGGACACCGAGGGGATTCTCACGAGGGATTCCAGCTCCGACCTCGTGGCGGGCAGATTTTCGTCTACGCGACGGGCGATTGTATCTGAAGCAGTCATTCTTCTAGGGTATCCGTTCCGCCGAGGCCCTGCGCTCTGCCGTTCCGCGCTCTGCTCTGTGCCGAAGCCCGGCTTTCCGGCGTCGTCCCCTCCCCTCGCTTTGCAGGTCGGGAAGAACAGACTTTACAGGCCGGAAGAGACAGAACCGAGAAACGACGATCGCGCAGACGAAGGCTGCGGGGGAAAGGCGCCGGCGGGCCGAGGCGGGAGCGCACACTCGGGGAACGGGTGTGCGCACCGGACGAGGCGCGCGGAGCGGAAAATGGAACGTAGACTTATACGCGTCAATGACCGCGAGTAGATGGAGCCGCAGTGTTCGGCAAGAAGAAAACCGAGGCGACCCCCGAGCCTGAAGTCGAGGAGGCCGCCCCCAAACCGCGCAAGGGCTACACCCCGAAGAAGGCCACTCCCACGCCGTCGCGCAAGAAGGCGAACGCGGCCAACAGGCAGCCGATCGTCGCCAATCGCAAGGCGATGTCCAGGGAGGAGCGCAGGGAGCTCAAGCGCGAACGGTCCGAGGCGAACACCGCCCGGTGGAACAAGCAGCAGGAGGCCATGCGCACGGGCGACGAGCGGAACATGCCTCCCCAGCACGCCGGCCCGGTTCGCCGTTTCGGCCGCGACGTCATCGATTCGCGGTTCTCCCCCGGCTCGTACTTCATGCCGCTCGCTTTGCTCCTTCTTGCCGGGCTGTTCATTCAGAGATTCGCTCCGCGCCTGTTCGTCGTGTTCACAGTCTCTGTCTACGCGATCTTCATCGTCATCGCCGTGTGGACGGGAAAGAACGTGCGCCGCGCGCGGGTGCTGGCGGAGCACAAGTTCGGCGCAGACCGCATTCCTCGGGGATTCTCCATGCAGCTGTTCAGCCGCGCCTTCTATCCCAGGCGTTGGCGCATGCCCCGCCCCCAGGTCGCGCCCGGGAACATTCCGGCGGGGGCCGGCGACGCCGACTACAAAGAGGCAAAGGCGGAGCGAAAGAAGGGCTGAGGAGCAGCCGCCCGCCGACGCGCACGTCGGCCTAGGCCGTGCGGCGGCCGCCCCGCCTGCGCGAAGAGGCTAGGCTTTAACTTGCTTGCTGGCAGTCACTTCGGCCGCCCCGCTTGCGCGAGCTGGTCTATTTGCGCGAAAAGGCTAACCGCGCGGAAGGCTATTTGCGGGACAAAGCCCGGTTGATCCGGCCGGGCATGAGAGGCCCCTCGTACACGAAGCCAGTGAGGGCTTCGAGGAGGTCGGCGCCGGCGCTCACCATCGCTTCCGCGTCGCTCACCGTGAAGATCCCCCCGACGCCGATGACGATGTAATCCGGCCCGAGCCTCTTCCTCAAACGGGAAACGACCTCCAGGGCCCTCGCGCGAACCGGCACGCCGGACAGTCCTCCTTCGCCGTGGAAGTGGGCGACGGTCGTATTCGTCGCGACGACGCCGTCCATCTCCTCCTCGACTGCCAGGTCGGCGACGCCGTCGACGTCGGCGTCGCCGAGATCGGGGGCGATTTTCACAAGAATCGGGACGCGGCGGCCGGCGACGAGATCGGCAGCCTCGCGCGTGGCGCGCACGATCGGCCTGAGCGACTCGACGGCTTGAAGATCGCGCAGGCCGGGGGTGTTCGGCGAAGAAACGTTGACGACCAAATAGTCGGCGTAGGGCGCGAGCTTTCTGGCGCACACAGCGTAGTCGGCAGGGGCGTCGGCCGCTTCGACCCACTTGTTCTTGCCGATGTTGACGCCGACGACGCAGGCCCGTCCGCGCCGAGTCAGCCGCAGCGTGGCGAGCCGCTCGGCGACGGCGTCCGCGCCGTCGTTGTTGAAGCCCATGCGGTTGCGGAAGGCGCGCTCCTCCGGCAGACGCCACAGCCGCGGCCGGTCGTTGCCCGGCTGGGGCAACGGCGTGACCGTGCCGACCTCGGTGAAGGCGAAGCCCATGGCGATCGTTCCGAGGACGGCTGTGGCATTCTTGTCCTGCCCGGCCGCCAGGCCGAGCCTGCCGGGAACGGGGCGGGCGAGCAGGCCTCGCAGGCGGTCGCCGCCCAAATGCCCGACCGTCGCCGAGCTCAGCCGGGCCAACGGCGACCGTCCAAAGGCTCCGATGAGGCGCATGGCCGTTTTGTGAGCCTGCTCAGGATCGGTTTTCGCCAGAGCGTGCTTGTAGAGAAGGCGGTAGAGCATCTCATCCTCCGTTGCGCGTGGCTATCTTCGCCGGCATCGACCACGCCAACCAGGCGAGCGCCGCCAGCGCGCCAACGGTCGGAAGATAGAAATAGGTGCTTCCTGCGTCGTGCCAAGGGCTCACCCGGTCGAGAAAGTCCCCGAAAGGCGTCAAGGCCGCGAAGGGGGCGCAAAGGTTGGCCGCCCAGCAGGCGGTGGCGACCCTGCGCATTCTCCTGCCGTTGTGCACCACGCCGATGGTCCCCGCCGCCCAAGCGGCGGCGGAAAGGAGGGTCAGACTCCCGCGGGCGCCGTGCCCGCCGAGAAAATCGTCGGTCGAGGCGACGATTCCCCTCCACAGAAAAATCGCCGAACCGACGGCCAGGAGAACGAATATGACGCGCGGCCAGCCCGTGGCGGTTTGCCGCCCGTCGTGCAGTTCAACCCCGTCGGTCATTCGACGCTCCTTCCCGTCTATCATGGTGTCCATGACCCCGTTTGCCGCGATTTCGCCGAGCCCAGCCCCATCCGACGCCACCGCGGTGGTCGCCCATTCCAGGGGGAACGTCCTCTCCTCCATCCTCGACGAGGACGAACGCGACGACATTCTCGCGTCCTTTCGGGGATTGGCCGACATGTCCTTGCCCAATGCGACCCATCGAATTGTCTCCCGTTCGAAAGAGCATCGCCAAATCATCGCCGTCTCGCTGCCGCCGGATCCGTCGCCCGGCGATCTGCGCGAAGCCGCGGGCGCAGGCGTGCGGGCGGTGGGAGAGGCGCGCAGCGTCGTCGTCGATATGCCGCATGCGAACGCCAAAGAGTTCGAAGCGCTCGCAGAGGGGGCCGGGCTGGGCGCCTATCGTTTCACCGCGTACAAGAGCGGGGCAGGCGCCGCGACGAAAGTGTCGGTTGTCACTGGCGTCCCGGCCGCCCCCGTCAAGCGCGTTCGCCGCATCCTCGAGGCGCAGTGCGCCGTGCGCGATCTCGTCAACACTCCGGGAGGGGACCTCGGGCCTTCGGAGTTCGTGCGCCGGATTCGATCGCTGGCCGACGACGCAGGCAGTTCGGCAATCGACGTCGAAGTGCTCGAAGAGGAAGAACTTCGAGCCAAAGGCTGCGGCGGCCTGCTCGGCGTCGGCAAAGGCTCGCAGGAGCCGCCCCGCCTCGTCAGGATGGAGTGGAACCCCGCCGGCGCCCGCGTCCACATCGCGCTGGTCGGCAAAGGCATAACTTTCGATTCGGGCGGCATGTCGCTCAAAAGCCACGAGGGCCTGGCCGACATGAAGACGGACATGGCGGGCGCCGCCTCCGCCGCGGCGGCTGTGCAGGCGTGCGCGGGGCTTCGAATTCCCGCGAGGGTCACCGCCTGGCTGTGCGTCGCGGAGAACATGCTTTCCGCCTCGGCAATCAGGGTCGGGGACGTCCTGCGCATTGCGGACGGAACCACCGTGGAGGTGACGAACACCGACGCCGAAGGCCGCCTCGTCCTCGCCGACGGCCTCGCCCTCGCCTCGCGGGAGAGTCCAGACGAGGTCATCGACGTCGCCACTCTAACCGGGGCGCAGATTCGAGCCCTCGGCACGCGGTGCGCGGGCCTCATGGGCTCTTCGAACCTCGTCTCGGACATCGCGGCCGCTGCAGAGTCCGCCGGCGAGATTCTCTGGCCCATGCCCCTGCCCGATTATCTTGAGACCTCCCTCTCATCGAACGTCGCGGACATGAAAAACACGGCCGGACCCGAAGCCGGGATGCTCGTGGCGGGCGTCTTTTTGCGACACTTCGTCGGCGACGCCGAATGGGCCCACCTCGACATCGCCGGCCCGTCCTTCAACACGGGAGAAGGCTGGGGGTGCACTCCCTCCGGGGCGACCGGCTACGGCGTGCGCACCCTCGTGCGCCACATTGAGCGGGCCGCAAAGGCGATGGGCTCGCAAGGCGCGTAGGCCCCTTCCCGTTCGCCTGCGGCATCCCGCGGTTCCGCTGCGGGCGTAAGGCGGCCGCGTCGAGGACTCAGCGGCCTTTAGGCCGTCAGCCGCGCCTCTTCCTTTCGTTCCACTGGCGAACGGAGTCGGGATATCCCGTTTTGACGACCTCGTAGAACGGAATTCCCAGCTCATTGGCGAGCCTCGCGCCGTCTCTGAGGCCGGGGACCTTGCGGCGCGTCCATTCGCCGTCGCGCGCGACGAGCATGAGGGCGGACGGCTCGCGCGGAGTCTCGGCCTCGTAATAGGCCTCCACGCCCTGGCGCGTGGCGACGAACTCCCGGAAGTGCGCGGTCGTCGCCGAACGCGCCTGCGCCTGGCCGCGCCTCGACGAGCCGGACGTGCCCGGCGATCTCTTTCGTGAAAACAGACCCATGGACCTAAGGGTAAGCCGGAAGAGAGAGAAAGGTGGCACAATGGGAGAGTGCGAAATCAACCACTTAGGTGGATAATTGGGACATAAGTACTACGTCCAACCTAAATCAACTCGAAGGAGAGGTACGTGGCTGAGACTCTCGAATACGACGTCGTGGTGCTCGGAGCGGGAAGCGGCGGATACGCCGCGGCCATGCGAGCGGCGCAACTGGGACTCAAAGTTGCCCTTGTCGAAGGGGACAAGGTCGGCGGCACATGTCTTCATCGCGGATGCATTCCCACGAAGGCCCTCTTGCACGCCGCCGAAGTGGCCGACGAAATGCGCGAAGGCGGCTCCATCGGCGTTCGCGGAAGCTTTGAGGGCATCGACATGGATGCCCTCAACTCGTACAAGGACGGCGTCGTCCAGCGCATGTACAAGGGACTGACGGGGCTCGTGGCGTCGCGCGGCGTCGAGACGGTCAACGGGTGGGGCCGCCTCGTCGCGAACGACACCGTCGACGTCGACGGAACGCTCTACCACGGAAAGAACGTCGTCTTGGCGTCGGGGTCCTTCTCGAAAACCCTGGGCCTGGAGATTGCGGGCCGCATCATCACCTCCGACCAGGCCCTCAACATGGACCGCGTTCCGAACTCCGCGATCATCCTGGGAGGCGGCGTCATCGGTGTGGAGTTCGCCTCGGTGTGGCGCTCTTACGGCGTCGACGTGACGATCGTCGAAGGCCTTCCGAGCCTCGTTCCCAACGAGGACCCCTCGGTCTCCAAGCAGCTGGAGCGCTCCTTCCGCAAGCGCGGCATCAAGTTCTCGACGAAGACGATGTTCGAACGCGCCGAGCAGGACGAATCCTCCGTGACGGTCCACACGCAGGACGGAAAGTCCTTCACCGCCGATTATTTGCTCGTCGCCATCGGGCGGGGCCCGGCGACGTCGGGCCTCGGCTATGAGGAGCAGGGGATCTCGATGGACCGCGGCTTCGTCCTGACGGACGAGCGGCTGCGCACGAACGTTCCCGGCGTGTACGCCGTGGGCGACATCGTTCCGGGGCTGCAACTGGCCCATCGCGGCTTCCTTCAGGGAATCTTCGTCGCGGAGGAGATCGCCGGGCTGAACCCCAGGGCCATCGACGAAAACCTCATTCCCAGGGTCACCTTCTCGAACCCTGAGATCGCCTCCGTGGGCCTCAACCAGAACAAAGCCGAGGAAAAGTACGGCAAGGGCAACGTCGAGGCAGTCGAGTTCAACCTTGCGGGCAACGGCAAGTCGCAGATGCTCGGCACGCAGGGCTTCGTCAAGATCGTGCGGGTCAAGGACGGGCCCATAGTCGGCTTCCACGCGATCGGCGCCCGTATGGGCGAGCAGGTCGGAGAAGGTCAGCTGCTCGTCTCTTGGGAGGCTCAGCCTGAGGACTTCGACGGTCTCATTCACGCCCATCCAACTCAGAACGAGTCGATCGGCGAGGCGATCCTCGCCCTCGCCGGCAAGCCCTTGCACACTCACAACTAAGAAGTAGGGAATCATGTCTGAACCGATTAAGATGCCCGCGCTGGGCGAGTCTGTCTCCAGCGGCACGGTCACCACGTGGCTCAAGCAGGTCGGCGAGGCGGTCGAGGTGGACGAAGCCGTCCTCGAAGTCTCCACCGACAAGGTCGACACCGAGGTCCCGGCCCCCGCCTCCGGGGTGCTCGAGCAGATCCTCGTGGGCGAAGACGAAGAGGTCGACGTCGGCACGGTCCTCGGCTACATCGGCGACGGCTCGGGCGGCGCTGCGCCCACGGAGACGGCTCCGGTTGAAACGCCCGCCCCCGCAGCCCCGGCTCCCGCGCCCCAGGCTCCGGTCGAACCGGCGG
>ERZ773059.1600-NODE-1600-length-10985-cov-21.817475_pt1 | contig 10985 bp, 5 predicted proteins | sample MGYA00580514_ERZ773059 | MGnify/ENA primary metagenome ERZ773059 (study PRJEB29015, sample SAMEA2737981) | human oral metagenome | biome: human oral; feature: human-associated habitat; material: dental | place: China | collected 2056 ...
CAAGCCCTCCCTCCCCGGCAAGGACACATGGACGTTCCGGGAGGAGGTGCCGAAGAGAAACAGACTCTTTCATGCCCAGCTGCTATCGACATCGTAAGCTTGGTATTCCGCCGTTCGGAGTTTCTCTGACCGAGTATCTTTTGGGACTAGTAAGCATAACTTATGCAGCCATTGAGCTTGCTGAGGCTGCAACCAGTAACGACTTCGACGTCCTCGCCATCATTGATGCTGCCGTGCGCTCTGTCGTCACTCCGGATACGGAGCCGCTTAAGACCTCCTTGCAGTAGAGAAGCGGGACCTCGTCGACTAGGCGGACCTGAACACAACGAACGTACGTCCCTTCTCGCTCGAAGTAATCTGTTCATAGCCATTTCCTCTGTAAGTCACGCGAGACACTGTACTTGCCGCGATACCGTGTTCCTTACCTGACCAAGATACAGAATGAACTACAGAATTCAACTGAAGGAGGCGGTGGGGCAAGCAAGTGATTCTGCCAACAAATGCGGTATGCTGAGGAGTGGCGGTGTAGTTGTTGCGCCGAGCATGTCGGCTGATGCCAGAAAGTGGTGACAAATGTCAGTATTGCCCGTGTTTCTGTCCTCGACCTTTAGTGACTTTCAGATGGAGCGGGATGTCTTGACTGGTCCTGTATGTGAACGCTTGAACGAGGTCCTTCTGCCTCTGGAATGTCGTGTCGAAATGATTGACCTTCGCTGGGGCGTCGACACTACTTCTGTGGGAACAAAGGATGCGTATCGTTTGGTGCTGGAGATCTGTCTTGATGAGGTTGAACGAGCACGCCCCCTCTTCCTTGGGCTTGTTGGCGGAAGATATGGTGATGTTCCTGATCCTGCCCAAACTAAATGGGTGACAGAGCGAGCAGGGATTCTTGAATCAGAGTCCTTAACTGGCCTTTCTGTCAGCGCGATAGAGATGGGGTATGGTTGCTTGTGGAAAGATGTTCCGGTAGGTGGGCAAGTATTTCTTCTGCGTGATCTTAAGGGGGCTCGTGGCGAACGATGGATCGATCACGAACCTGCCGCTGTCAATAATCTTCGTTCAGCGATCATGAGCGCAGAAAATAGTGGTCGATGCAGTGTTGCTCAGTATGAAACATGTTTAATAGACGGCAAGGTTGATCTAGCAACTGTCAATACAACAAGAGCTGTTCGAAGCTTTGAGGAAGTTGCTTATGAACTATTGCTCCCAGCTGTCATGCGTCGCGCAGAAAAACTGAGTGTTCGGAGGGCCAGTGAAAAAACTAACAGCCTCGGACTCTTCCAACAGGATAGGCAGATTATTGCTGGTCGTGGCAAGATCGTGAAATCGCTTATTAACAAACTAAAGAACGACTGCAAAGTTCTACTAGAAGGCGAGTCTGGGATTGGGAAATCAACACTTCTCCTTGCGGTTGGCAGTCAATTATGTGACGAAGGTATGCCATGCGCAACATTCGTGTCCGGGCTGCGTTCGACCGACTATGACGAAGTTTCGGCGATCCGGATTCTGACAAGTCAAATCAACAAGTTCTTAAGGTAGCCTGCGTTTGTGCCGAAAGAGGAGGAGCGACCTCAAGGAATCATTAAGTGGTGGCAGTTGTTTCTTGAGGCTGCGGTCCAGGAAATCGGTCATCTAGTGCTATTAGTGGATGGACTGGAGCGAATTACGCAAATGAAGGAGTCAAAGTCTACACTCCTTTCAGTTACTCCGCCAAACGTTTCTGTGCTAGCTACATCCGCAAGTCCGGGAGACAGTCGATGGCTAGGGAGTCTGGGGTTTGAGTTCGTTTCCTTGGACCCACTTTCGCAACCGGCAGTGCGCGAAGCTTTGGAAGCTTGGGCACGAGTTTCAGGGGGACGAACGCTCCCAAATTCAACCTTAAGCATTCTGTCCAGCGGTGCGCGACTTCCCATCTGGGCGCGAATGGCTGTTGACTGGCTGGCTGGCTTGGGTGCTGATGAATTTGCCCAGGTAGATCCCCAAATGAATCCAGGGGAAGCTATTGCAAACTTACTTGAGACAGAATCGAGTAAGTTGCCTGATGATGCGACCGACCTCGCGGCGTCCCTGCTTGCCCGCACCGCTGACAGAATTGGCGAATCAACTTCCGAAATGCTCCTCGCTTGGCTTTCAGCCAGTCGATCGGGTCTCTTGCCCGCAGATCTCGCAGCGATGCTCTCTCGATTCGGCGGCCTTACAAATGGGAGTGAGCTCGCAGTAGCAAGGATGAGGCGCGCATTAGGGTCTCAGCTCGTCACCGTTGACCAGGCAGGACGAGTTGCTTTTTCGCATTCTCTCGTAAAGAACGCAGCGTCTAGGTACGTAACCCAGGAAACGCATCGTCAGATTGCTGAGCATCTGATGAACGTATCTATACTTGATAAAGTGAGTTGCTTAGATGCGATCTGGCACCTACTTATGTGTTTCCGGGCAGGCCAAAGCGACACACCAAAGCAAACATCGCAACTCGCTCAGGTTCTGCGAATTAGTTCACCTTCTGAAGAACTAGGAAATGTTATACTATCAGCGACTTCTATAAATCCAGCATCCGTGCAGATGTTTGACGAACTGAGGGTCAAAGAGCTCGGTTTGGATGGCTTGAAAGCACTGAATGCAATCGGCTTGATAGAAACTAGCCGTGGTTTCGAACCGCAGAGAGTTGTGCTGGGGGACATTATTGCCAAACTTGCGGAACAGATAGTAGCACTTTCAGAACCGACTCCACAAACAGAGCGAGCCCAAAAGGCTCTGATGGAGATGTTAACCAATGGAATAGATGAGTTCGATGATTCAATAAAGGTTGAGTCGGAGTTTATTCCTAATAATATGGTAAATGAGCTTTGTGAGGCACATTATGAGAGCGGATGCTCCGCTTTGTCGTGCGGAGATACCGAAAGTTCTCTATGGCACTTCGAGCGTGGTCTGAGTCTGATTGAGCGAGGGTACGCAGGAAACCCGTTGTTAGCCGCTGACCTGTCTATTAACTTTCATCTTGGTGCTGGCCGCGTGCACGAAGAAGAGAATAATCTCGCTGCAGCTGCCGAGTCGTACAAGCATGCCACGAGCCTAGGGCTATTGATGGTTGAAAAATTTCGACGCGAGAGTTCAAAGCGAGAGCTCTCAGTCTCATTGGATTCGCTAGCCCGAGTGAAAGAACGTCAGGGTCTGCTGAGTGAAGCTAAACTACTATATGAAGATGGCCTTAAACTGATTGAAGAACTTCGGGAGAAGAATGACGGTATAATTAGCCTCGAGCGCGACTACGCTGTTTCGCTAGACAACTTGGCCAGGGTGTCATGGAAAATGGGAAACGTGGATGTCGCACGCAAGAGGTATGCTGATGCGTTTGAAGTAACTCAACGTTTGGCGGAATGGCAGCCTAATGACATTGAAGCGCAGTTAGATCTGGTGGATGCCTATCGCAATTTAGCTACATTCGAGAATTCGGAGGGTCTAGCAGATGTGGCCATAGGGTACCTAGAGTCGGCTGTTAAGACTATTCATATGTGGACTTTTCGTAATTCCAGCCTTCAATTGTATTCTAGCTACGGATCTCTTCTGCTTGAACTTGCGGATCTTCGGGACGCAAGAGGGGAAGGCCGTTTTTTGCTAGACATCTTAGTGAGAGCACTAAAGATGTATGAGCGAGCATCCGACCTGACAGTCGACGATAAATTAAGGTTGCGGCAGGCGGGTGCGTCTTTAAGGGTTGCAGCACATTTATCTAGGTTTCGTGTGGAGGCTCTTCCTCCAGAACCCTACTTTGCGCAGGCATTCCAGATTTCGATGGAGCTGATTAAAAGACATTCGGATTGGGATGAAGCGAAGCTTTTGTTTATCGATGTGGTGAACAATTATTTAGAAGCATGTCAAGTTAATCCTCGCAGACAACTGATCCTCTTACTTGTTTCCCGAGGCATACATTTAACAATGCTTAATAATGACTGGCCTATATCCGTTCTCCGCTCCCTGCTTGCGACCGACAAGAAAATTCTAGAACATCGAGCGTTTCTTGGCTCGGAGCTGAGTTCGATCGAAGCTGAGACAGCTAAGATGGAAGAGGTTCTTGCCAGTTATGCGCAGTAAGTCGAAGTTTTTCGCAAGACTCTGGTGCTACATTAAGGGCCTCTTCACGTTTGAGGGTGCGGTAGGTGGGAGTTATTGAAGTGTAGGTGCGGCGTGTCGTTACGCCAGGTAGGGGGTGAGGTCCCCCGATGATGGGAACTACTACATAGCCGTCACGAGGGATCTCGACGTGCTTTGCCGGTCCCGATCCGATGACCTTCCTGGGGCTGGACGCCCTGGGACTGACCGCGGTCGGCCAGTTCCTGACCCCGACGAGAGCCATTGGGGAGTGCCGCATGCCGAATCGGGTTTGAGGACCCGTTGTGCAAGGCCTGCGGTGCCCAGGGGCAGCTCGTGGGACGGCGTACCGGAGCCTGGCCCATGCGCCGATGGGAGTAGAGTCCCGCGCAGCTGCTGGTACGCGTGCGGCGCTTCGCCCGCACCTATTGTTGCGAGTGTGGAGGCGCAGGACATTGCCCAGCCGCGGGAGCGTATGACCCGCTCGGCCGTCGAGTGGGGGCTGCGCGTCCTTGCTTTGGAGTGCATGTCGGTCATTCTGGGGCGCGCGGAGCCTGGGGATCTCCTGGCACGCCGCCAACAGCGCGATCCTGACCCGTGCCGAGCAGACCCTCACCCAGGCGTCCGACCAATTCAAGGGGGTGGAAGTGCTCGGGGATGACGATTCGGCTGCGCTTAGCTCCTGTACAGAAGGTGCTTCCTCTGTGTGGTGTCACACCAAGCGGGGCGACCGCTATGTCACCGCCGTCATCGACCTCATACACCTAGGGCAGCGCGTCTGCCGGATGTGGTCCCGGTCCGGTCCAAGAAGGTCCCCAAGAACTGGCTTGCTCAGGGCGCCAGGAACGGCATGAGTAGGTTGAGGTGGTGGCTCCGGGGTGGTTTCCGCCAGGTTCAAGAGCGCCGCTGGCGAGGAGTGCCCGCGTGGCGCAGGCGGTCATAGATCCCTTCTACGCCGTGTCCCTGGTTGCCTGCAAGTTCGAGGAGTGCCGCCGCCGCATTCAACGAACGATCATGGGCCCGGGGCCTGGTGCGTGATCCTCTCTGGCGGGCCTGGCGTACCCGCTGACCGGGGCCTGCCTGCTCACTAATACCCAGGCCAGGAGCCTCGCGGCCCTGTTTGCTGACGAGCGTTACGTTCCGGTTACGGACGCCTGGGGTGTCTACCAGCGCCCAATCCAGACCTACCGCACCGAGGACCCTGGGCGGGAAAGTACCTGATGCAACGGCATGTCAACTCCCTGAAACAGGCCATCCCGTACGGGCTCGAAGGAAGTCCAGACACTGTTCAAGACCCCGATCAGCCGCAGCCTGAACGTCCTGACCTACTACGCGCGCCCACACCTCCAATGGCCCCACTGAAGCCATCAACGGACGCCCGGAGTACCTACGCAGCATCGCCCTGGAATTCCGAACCCTACCCACCACGCCATCCCATGCCTCATCCGCGCTGGACGCCTCAAAGACCATTTGACAACAACTACCTAACTCAGCCATAGGCCCAATCTACAACCCCTTCAAACGCGAAGAGTCTGTCCAGAATAATATCTGGGGCAGGAACTGTTCTCAGGTATCTGTCCAGTGGGGGAACCTCCCGGTGCGGGAGGCCAGCCATGTTGTGTGCTCTCGGCTGATAGCTTCTTCTGCGTCTGCGGCGACGATGGCCCAGTCTGCCTCGTTTACAGTCTTCAACTTAGATGCTTGAATTCCCAGTTCCTTGGTGGCTATGGAGTAAGCGGAAGCCAGGGGAGAAAACTGTTTCACTGCCACCCAGGCGGTGCCAGCAGATATTGTAGCAGCCAAAAGGCCTGCAAAGTCAATATTCCATTTGCCAAAAGCACGTCCGGTGGCGAGTATGATAGCTGTGACCTCAATAAGGGTGAGTAGTATCCACGATGCAGTTGCTCGCTGCTGGTTGATGCGAGCCTTTTTTGAATACCACTGCCGTTGTTCGAAAGTTCTTCCTTGTATATATGCATTGCGCCTGTCGGTAAAACTAAGTTTGCGCAGCGTGCTCATGCCGTCGCTAACTATAGAATCTGAACTATCGAAAATAATTCGGTCTGACATTTGGCTGGTGATTGATGATATGCGCTGCCTAAACTTGGACTCTGCTTCGGAGCGAGTCATTCGCTTCGGGAAAGGGTCTGCGCAGACGGCATATCTCCAAGCAAGGGTTTTAACGGACTCTGCTACGGCTCGTCCCTCGTACCAGGTGCGCTCCGGTTTAAGACCTAGGGAAAATACTTCGCAAATGAATGCCACTACGAATCCTACGAGGATTAGCCATGCGGCAAGGTCGAAGCGTCCTAGATGCCAGGAGAATGTGCCTCCTACGGCTGATACTAGTCCGCCTCCGATCTTGACTCCTGTAAGCCATAGCGTCAGTAGTTGGCCCCGCTTAGATTCGTTGTCCGCATTCCTCCAAGCGCCAGGTAGGTCGGCATCCGTCAAAATCATGTCTTCCCTAATCAGGCATTCCGTTGGCGAAGGGAACGACGATTGTTTATAAGGTTAGCTTTTAAGGAGCGGTCAGAGTATGCGGCTTCAATTATTTCCGCTAGTCTATCTGCACTGCTGGGATATTTCCACCATGTCGCATATCCATTCCCTTCGTTCCAGTTGTCGTTTAGGCGGTCAGGTAGCCTTTTGTCATAATAGTCTGCTGCTGATGGAAGAGTGATTGCGGTAAGTCCACTGGCCACAATTTGTGCGGTATTGCTAAGGGATGCTGCAATTTCCCAGTCGACAAACTTTCGCTTCCAGGTTTCTTTTCCGATCATTACGATAGTAACAGAGGTGTCTCGTAAGTAATTCTCTCGTATCTTTCGCATGATATAATCATCGTTTGTGCTGTTGATGATGTCGCCAGACATGTTTGCGCCAATGCCTCGGGCTATGAGCACATCTTGGTTGTGGTCGAATGTCTGGATAAACTGCGCAACTTCTATCTCATCTGCGTGATGGTAAGAGATAAAACACTTGCGTCGTGTTTTGGTGGCTAGTGTCATCATGGGATTCTCCTTGCGTTCTTATGGGGTGTGGGTGGGGGGGTAGGTGAATTACGGGGTCAGGGGATTGTGTCTACCCTGAGATTATATGCGTCCCCGTGCCGCGGTCGGGCTGGGTGAGGGCGGTGTGGATGAGGCGGAAGTCGGATTCGCGGTCGCGGATGCGGAAGGGGAGGTCGTAGACGTAGGAGACGCCAGAGCCAGGATGGGTGTGAGTGCGCTCCGATAATGGCATGTCCTCGTTGAAGGTGGGGCGCTTGCGCTTCTCCCAGGCCTGACGGACCGGAGTCGGCAGCTGACGGCCGTTCGCGTCATAGACATAGGCACCCTGGCTGCGGCCATGGTCATAGTCGTACAGCACCGCGAACTGAGTGCGGTAAATCGTGCACAAGTCCTCGATCGGCACCCCCAGTATCATCGCCACCATGACATCAATCTCCGCCTGGGCATTACGACGATCCTCCGCCCGACGCAACGGCGTATCCGCGGTCCACTCCGGACCAATCGGACGCTCATCATAGCGCTCCAGAATCGGTGAATCAGTCGCAAACGACTCATTCCAACACTCCTCCCACAGGTCGGCGTAGGCGTCCGTGAGGCAATTGAGGCGAAGTGTGCGCAGTGCGACGATCGACGCCAGTTCGTGTTCTGGGGCGAGTGTGAAAAGGCGGTTGAAGTCGTGTGCGTAAATGTGGCCTCGTCCCGAAGAACGGATCATGAAATCGGCGAGAAGGGAAGATGTCGCTGCCTGCGCGATGGTCAGTGATTTTACGGAGTCAAGTGATGTTGCCGACGCGACCGTGTTTACGTGGGCTACTCCTGGCGGAATTAATGCGGTCGCAAGAGTTCGTTCTCCGGTGATGGGGGCCATGTTGCGCCAGGAAATGCGGTAGTGGTTGCGGGCGGAAGAGCCGTCCCAGCGGGTGTAGAGGCGGTCGTAGGTTGCGCGGTCGCCTGCGGGCTTGTATTGGGTGATGGGTTGTGCACTCGTGGGGAGCGCTTCCAGATCGGTCGAGGTCCAGTCTAGATTGTGCTTCATGGACTCGTTGGGCTGCTTGTACAGCGGGGTCGAAACGTGAAGGTGAGGTCCTTGGAGGATGGCATCGTTCCAGGATGCTGGTCCCCATATTTTTTTGAAGCGTCCTTTCTCAAAGTCCGATGTTTCGTGCCATCCGGATGAGAATTGGAGGTTGAGAGTGCTGATGCGTGGTTGGGTGGCCAATGTCGCCAGCGTTCGTGATGCGGCTGAGTTCACGGTGGAAACCATGGGAGCTGAGTGCCAGTCGTCGGATTCTGTCACCGACTGCCAGACTTTTAGCGCTGATTCATCGATGGATTCGATGCGGGCTGCATGTGGTCGCAAGTCCCAGGTGCCGGTGTGCGGGTCCTTGAATCCGGGTTCTTCCCCGCTACCGTCGTGCATGAGGGAGCGCTGGACTGTCTCGGGGTGGTAGAGCGAGGCGGCATGACGGAACAATGGCGATTGTTCTGAACCATAGACGTGGATGCCATACGCGTTGAGGTGATGGACATCGAAGAGTCGAAGTTCATTGATGAACTGCCAATGTCGCCGCAGGTGCCGGTAGGCGGAAGCGCGCAGATCTGGAGTTTTGGCGTCAGTAAAGTGAGTCTCCATGTGAATGAGTGAGGAGATGCCGTGCTCGTTCTGGTGCTCCCACACCTGGCACATGAAGGCCCGGTAGAGATCCGGTTGGCCGCTGAGCAGCGGATAGACGGTCGGGTCGCTCAGGAGCTCAGAGAGGACAATGACCTCGGCGGTCCCGTCAAGGACTGTACCCAGGACTCCGGGGCGAGCCAGGGTGAGTGGCATGCGCTCTTTCTTGATCGCGACGGAGGGTTTGTGGCTCAGCGACCACCAGGGGTCACCGTCGGAGAACAGGCTGTTGAGGTCAACGGTCGGCCTCACCCACGGCGGGTTTCCCACCTGCAGGTCGAAGCCACCGCGAGCAAAGACGGTGGCGAAGTCCAGCTCCCAGTGAAAGAAGCCCTGGGCCTTCGCCACCTCCTGGACCACGGTGAGCCACTCGTGCTCTTCAACGACCGACTGGACTTTGCGGGCTCCGGCGAGGCCGAGCTCAACCTCCTCCATGGTCTCCAGCTCCGCCCAGGACGAGGCATCCACGAGGGTCCCGTCGGTGCCCTTGGCGTCCTTGACCTGTTTGCCCAGCAGCCCCTCCAGAGCACGCAGCCACTCATCGAAGCTCGGCGGCGTTACATCCGTGGTCAACGGCCAGAACCACAGGGTGCACCACGCATCCATGACCAGCCGCAGCCGCCGGTACGCCGAACCCGGCGCCGCCAGGTAGGCCTCGATCTCCTCACGGGACACCCTTGAACCGGAGTCCTCCTGCGCCTCGCGGCCCCACAAGTCGATTCGGCGCGAGGCCTCCGCCTCCGCCACCCGCAGGCGCCGCAGGGTCATTTCCCACAGGACCTCCACGCGCCGGGCCAAGGCCGTCAGCCGCAAGGCCTGGGTGGTGCTCAGCGCTTTCGTGATGTCCTTGCGCCAGGCCTTGAGGGCCTTGAGCCGGCCGGCATCGACCAGGTCCCGCACCTGCTTGGGGACCTCCACCGCGCTGCCCCAACCCTTGGCCGGCAGGAGGAAGTGATGGATGCACCCAGAGACGTCCAGCGCCCCGCCGATCCGGTGCCGGGACGCGGCATCGGCGTCGTCGAGCACGGCCGCCACCTGGCTCAGCGGAGCGGCCACCGGAGCGGCCGACAGCCAGGCCCGCTTTTTCAGCTGGAAGGTGGAGTACAGGGCACGGCGTGCTCCCACCAGGGAGTTACCGCGCCGCAGCCGCAGCCCGAACCACGGGGCGGCCAGCCCCTCCACCATCGTGTCCAGCCACAGGGACACCTCCGCCAGCTCCACCGCCGTCGCATTGAGGTCCACCCCGTAGACCTGGTGTAGAGCGATGAAGGCCTTCACCTTCGCCAGCTCCCGGGGTCGCTTCTCAGGATCCACGCGCCGGCCCAGCTCGCGCTCGCGCCGCGAGAGATACTGCTCCGCCAGCTGGCGCACCGCCTCAATCGCGAAGGCCCCCGACCCCAGCGCCGGCTCACACACCGTCAGATGCAGGATCTCCTCCGCACTCGTCGTCCGCCCCTCCTGATCCAGCAGCTCCTCCAACGCCTGCTGCACCGTAAACCGCGTCAGCACCTCCGGGGTGTAGAAGGAAGCCGAACGCTGCCGGTCCCGGCCCGAGAGCCGGTAGACGAACTGGCCCTTCTCATAGGTGACGTTGCGGCGCTCGCCCGTCACCTCATCCTCCACCGTCACGAAGTCCTTCTCCTCCAGGCCCTTCATGACGTCCTCGGGCACCACCCACGAGCCCTTCGAGGCGTCCCCGCCCGGCGCCACCTCCCACAGCCGCTCAGTGGCGAAGGAACCCGAGTAGCTCATGAGCCCCTCGTAGACGGCACCCAGCTGGTTGATGCCCAGCTCCACATAGGAGATGAAGCCGCGGCCGCTCTTGCTGTTCTCCTTAGTCAGCAGCAGGTAGCGCAGCACCCGCAGCAGCGCCCCGTTACCCAGGCCCACCTCGTCAATAAGGGCGGTCGCCACCGGGCGGAAGAGGTCTGCGCGCATCGGCCGGAAGACCAGACCATCAAAGCTGCCCTCGTCGGCGGCCGGCACCTGCTCATTGTGCCCCTCATCGACCAGGCGGAACAGCCGGTCCAAAGACTCATAGATATGCGTGCCCGCCTGGGCCGACTCCTCATGCAGCTCCCTCAAAGCCAGCTCGCGCAGACGATCCAGGCCGTAGCCGGCGTCGTACTCGGTGGCGCCCACCGGCAGGACCCCCAGCTCAGGGCTCGCCTCCGCATACAGCAGGAAGATGATCCGGTAGATGTAGCGCAGCGACT
>ERZ773059.1607-NODE-1607-length-10964-cov-2.827024_pt1 | contig 10964 bp, 9 predicted proteins | sample MGYA00580514_ERZ773059 | MGnify/ENA primary metagenome ERZ773059 (study PRJEB29015, sample SAMEA2737981) | human oral metagenome | biome: human oral; feature: human-associated habitat; material: dental | place: China | collected 2056 ...
CTCGATGGGGTCTTTGGACCTGCCACTGGCGGTGCCCTGGCCGCCTACCAAAAGGCGAACGGGCTGGTGGTGGACCAGGTCGCCGGGCCGATGACCTGGCGTGCCCTGATCGACTAGCACGACGACCACCCGACCGGCGGTACTGAGCCCAGTACCGCCGGTCGTGGTCTGTCGGGACACCGAACTACGGCGCTGCCGTGCACAACGACGGGCCGAATCTCAGCAGGATGCCCGATCGCACACCGTGTCGGCTGGTACGTCCGCTGTTGTGCGGCGCGCCACCCACTCGTACCGGGCGAGGGGCGGCAGTCCGATACGTCCGCTGTTGTGCGGCGTCCGCGGCTGCGGCGAGCAAGCTGCGACGACCAGGCTGTGGCGTGCACATCTGCGGGCCGAACCTCATCCAGACGCCCCCGGAGGCGGATCTTCGCGACTATGTGTCCGCCGTTGTGCACGGGTGTCCTACCGTGATGACATGAGTGATCCCGTGGTGTCCCGGCCGCGCCCCGCCGCTGCACCCACCTACCGCGCCCACAACGACAAGCTCTCCGAGGCCCGCGCTCGCTCCTGGGGAATGGACGACGTCATCGATGCCGTCTTCTTCGCCGTGGCCGCCGTGGCGACTATGTGGCTGGCGTGGACCGTCATCGGGGCGGGCTGGCACCTGTCCTTGTGGGCCATCCTGGCGGTCATTCTGTTCTGGGCGCTCCTGGCTTACCTGGCCATCCCCCGCCTCCACCAGGTCCTCACCTGGCTGTACGTGCCCGACTACTTCATCGGCCGCACCCGTACCGTTGATGGTCTTCTCGGGGACCCGGTCAACCTTGCCGTCTTAGGTGACGAGGACGACATCCATGAGGCTATGACGCGCGCCGGCTGGGTACGCGCCGACCCGATCACGTTCGCCTCTGCCTGGCGGATCGCCATCTCCTCCGTCACCCGCCGCTCCTACCCGGCGGCCCCAGTCTCCACGTTGACGCTCTTCGGGCGGGGGCAAGACTTCGCCTACCAGAAGGAGGTGGAAGGCAACCCCGCCCAACGCCACCATGTGCGCTTCTGGCATACCCCCGCCGGATGGGTCCTACCGGGAGGCCGTACCGTGGACTGGCTCGGGGGCGCTACCTATGACCGTTCTGTGGGTCTGAGTTCCCTGACCGGCCAGGTCACCCACAAGATCGACGCGAACATTGATATCGAGCGTAACTATGTAGTTGATGATGCCATGTGGGCCAGCCCGGAAGCCTCCACCGAGGTGTGGCCGGACTTCTTCACCGCCTACCACGACAAGAACGGCGGGGGCGACCGTATTCAGACCGACGGGGACCTGTACGTGTTGAACCTGCACGCTGTCGTCCGTGACGACGTACGGTCTGTGGATCTGGCCCGCGCCCGGGACCGGGACGCCCAGGCCAGCCGCCAGCGCCCCGCTGGGCTGCTGATTGGCCTGGTCTTGGTGGGTCTGGCGATCCTGGCCGACGTGGCGCGGTTCGTCAGCGACTCTGAGATCTCCCAGATCGTGCAGATGTTGCGAGACGAGGGCGTGTCCAACCCTGAGACCATCGCCTACGGGATGACCGTGGGCGGGGGCGTCTTCTTGATGCTCTTCCTCGTGATCTTGAGCTGGGCCTCCTCGGCCGGGCATCCCAAGGCCCGTACCGCACTGCTGACGGTTCTGACCTTGTCCATCGTGACCACGGCCGGGCAGATCAGCGCGTTGGGGGTACGCCAGGCGACCCTGGTCTCCCTGACCAGCCTGGCCCTGGAGGTCTTGGCCCTACTAACGCTGACCAGCCGGCCCGTGCAGCGCTGGCAGCGTCACCGCAAGGCCGAGCGGCGCCAGCGCCGGGCCCGGGCATCCGGGTAGCGGGCGTCCGGTCGCGCGGGCCTGGCGAGCACGAATTGCGCGACGACCTGGGGATCGAACCGCCCCCGGTCGCGGGCATCGTGCCGCGCGGGCCTGGAGCACATCTGCGGGCAGAATCTCCCGCAGGTGTCCTGAACCGGAGTTCTCCCGGCCGGTTCGTCCGTCGTTGTGCGGGCGACGGTAGTCAGCGGTCGGGTCTGGTTGGGGTATGCCCGGTTACCAGGTCTTCTTGCCGGTCGCAGTCGGGGCGTTGGACCGGTCCTCGCGGTCTTTGCCCTGCTGGTCGCGCTGTTGTCCTTTCTCATTGCGGTTGTTCAGCTGGTCTTGCTGCTGCTGCGGATCGGCGCTTGACGGGGGGTTCGAGCTGGAAGGGGACACCGTTGCCCGATGGGACTCTTCGACGCGCTGCTGTTCGGCCCGCCGTTGTGCCTCCTGCTGCTTGTCGTTCAGGCGCTGATCGGCTTCCTGAGCCTGCTGCTGTTCCTGTTCCCGGCGCTGTTCGGGCGAGGTCGGGCTGGGCTGCTGCGACTTCCCGGTGGGATCACCGGACTTCCCGGTCGTCGGCTGACCGGACTGGTTCTTCGTGGACGGGCCCGACCGGCCGCTGCTTGGCTTGCTGGAACCCGACGGGGAGGCGGCCAGGTCGCCACACTGGCCCTTGCGGAGCACCTCGCGGGCCTCGGCATAAACCCGTTCCGCGTCTGCCGGATGTTGCTGCGCCAACAGCTCGTCGCCTTGGCCTTCTATCGCCAGCACCAGGTTGATCCGGACCATGCAGTCGCGGTCGGCCGGGACCCGGGTCAGCGCCCGCTCCAGATCTGTGCGCGCCTGCTCGTACCGGTTCAGCTGAATCAAGGTGGTGCCCCGGTTGTACGACGCCACCCAGTCTTCCAGCAGATCCAGGTGACGGTTGCGGTGGAACTGTGCCTCGGCGGTCTCGTACCCCTGCTGCGCGTACGCGTCTCGGCCGGTCTCGTTAGCGCTTACCATCAGCAGCACCTTGCCGGCGAAGATCAGCAGCAGCAGCGCTAGCGGGGCGAACCCGATCAGCAGCTTCGCCCGTACTGACAGCCTTCGCGGCGAGAATCTCATCGTGACCCCTTCCGAGAAGCGCCCCTGACCCGCGCCGCGAACTGGCGGCCTCGGGCGGCATCCCACAGTTCCCACAGCACCGGGCCCAGCAGCAGCAGGCCCACCAGCCAGGACCAGTCATCACCCGACGAGACCATCGCGCTGCTGCCGGTACCGCGCACATCCGGCGCCGCGATCTGCACCTCGCTGGGGGCGGTCCGATGCTGGTAGCTGCCGCCTAGCTGGTCTGCGATCTGGCGCAGGTTGTTCTCGTCGATCGTCGACAGGGCCTTCCCGCCGTGGCCGTCTGTTACGTACGACGAACCGTTGCGCATCCGCCCGCCCTGGGTCGTGCCGTAGCCCAAGACCAGCGCCCCGGACAGGTAGGTCTTCAACGTGGCGAAGGAGTCCACCGGTTTCTCCACGGTCTGCTCACCGTCGCCGAGGTACACCAGCAGCCGCTTGCGGTTCGGGGAACGCTGCGCCGAGCTGGACAGGGCGGCCTCGGCGGCTGGCAGGCCGACATCGATCGACGTGCCCTGGTTGTAATACTCCCGCGGGCCGGCCACCTCGACGAGAGTCATGACCGCCGTGGTGTCGGTCGTCAGCGGGAGTTCCAGCCGCCCGACATGGTCGAAGGTCACCACCGCGAACCGGGCCCCGGGGAACCGTTCCAGCACCCGGCGAATATCCGCCTTGGCGCCGAGCAGCCGGGGATCGGAGCCGTTGTAGTCCTCAGCCATCATCGACAGGCTCCGGTCCAGCATGATCACCACATCCAGATTGGTGGTCCGGCCCGGATCGGAGACCACCCCGAAGCCGGGACGCAGCGCCGCCAGCACCACCAGCAGCCCAATCAGCAGCCGTCGCCCCAGCGGCCACGACAGCTGGCGGGCCCGCCAGAGCTGGTAGCCCACCAGGGCGAGTACCCCAGCCCCCACCAGTACCGCCGGCCAGTACGGATTCACTGCCATCGTGACACCTTTCCGCTCGCGACCACCCAGCCCACCAGGCCGACCGACAGCAGGGTCAGCCCGACCGCGGACAGATCGTGCACCGCCACCTGCCGCTCGCCCTGCAGCCGGGATGCCTCCTGCGACTGGATCGACCGGATGATCGCCGGGCCGGTGGCCTTATCCCGCATCAAGTAGCCCGCGCCCCCGCCTTCGATGGCTAGCTGCCGCAGGCGGGCATAGTTGGTGTCGTCGTATTCGGCGATGGTGAAGGTCACGACCTTTTGCTCCTTGAGCTGGGCAAAAGCCTGTTCCACTGTGAAGATCGGTGTGCCGGACAGATCATTATCGGTGGCCAGCACCATGGTCCGAGCCCGCTCGCTATCACGACGGTCAAACCGCTGCAGGCAGGACATGATCCCGTCACCAATCAGGCTCGACCCATTCCCCTCATTAGTCCCCGTCAGGAAACGGAAGCTGTGTTTCTCCATCTCCTGTGCAGCCGTGGTCAGCTGCTCGGCGATGAAGTCGTAGTCATGGGTCAGGGGGAACTTCAGCACCGCCGACGAGTTCCAGACGGTGAGCCCGATCCGTTCGCCCTTGAGGCCGCGCGCGATCTCGCCGAAGCCTCGCAGTAGTTCCGCGTCCACGTCGCTCATCGAACCGGAGACATCCAGGCAGAGCATGATGTCGCGGTTGTGCTGGATGGAGGGGTTCTCGTCGCTCAGCCCCAGCCTGCCCGCCAGCAGCCAGCACCCGGCCACCACCAGACCCAACGACGCCACCTGGATCGTGGTCCAGCGCAGCAGCCGACGCGCCAGCTGCTGGAAGGCCGCGACCCGGCGTACGTTGCCGGTGTTGGCGACGAGCAGCCCGTCCGCGGCGTACGGCGCCGAGCGCCGCCCCCACAGGTAGCCCAGCACGACAAACCCCAGCAGCAAAAGCACCGCCAGCGGCCAATACTTCAGCGCCATGTTCCCACCAGCCGTTCGGCCTGCTCCGCGTAGCGGTCCAATTCCAGCGCGGCGGCCTGCGGGGATGAGCCGCCGGGGCCGAAGGCCGGTTCGTACACCCCGGCCACGAAATCGGCCACCGGCGCCAGCCGCGGGTCCTGGCGCAGCTCGTACAGGGTCATCGCGTCAAGGTCGCTGCGGCCATGATCAGCGAGATAGGTACGCACCACCCGGCTCAGCCGCTGGCTAGCCGGTTTCGCTGCCAGGCTCCCGTCGGCCAGGGCCTGGCGGATCCGGGCGATCTCGGCTAGGGTCTCGCGGCGGTCCTGCTCTGGGTCCGGTGGTGGTGGCGGCGCCGGCGGTGGGGGCGGCGGCTGGGGCCGGGTGAACCACCAGATTCCTAGGGGCACCACGATGACCAGGGTCATGGCGACAATCGCCAGCGGCACCCAGACGGGCCCGTAGCTGGCGGGCGGGAAGGCTTCAAGCGCGGGCATGGCGGTGCCGATCCAGGAGGGTGAAGATCGAAGGGATCACATCCCGCTCGTCGCTGACGTGTTCCCAGGCGATCCCGAGCCGGTCTAGGCGCCGGCCGCGTCGCTCCAGGCGGGCCGCGGTCTCGGCGGCTACCGCCTCGTGCAGTCCGGGGTCCTGCAGCAACGCCGGCCAGGTCAGCCGCTGCTCCTGGTCGAGCAGTGCGGTCTGGGTCAGCGCCGGGTCGGTCGGGTCTAGGTCGGCGATGGTGAGGAAGAGCACCTCGTGCTGGGCCCGGAGTCGGTTCAGCTGCCGTTCGGCCTCATCGTCGAGGTCTACATCGTCGGCGATGACCACCAGGATGGTACGTCGCCGTACGGTGCGGACCACGTAGTCGAGTAGGCATCCCAGGTCCGGTTCGGGGCCGTCGGGCTGGCAGCCGGCCAGGATCTGCTGCAGCATCCGTTCCAACGCGTCCTCCCGCGAGGAAGGCCGCAGCCAGTGCACCTGGTCGTGGTTGCCGTGGATCAGGCTCACCCAGTCGCCGTGCCGGGTCGCCAGCCAGCCCAGGATTCCGGCGGCCAGGATCGCTACATCCCGTTTGCAGGTGTTCCGGTCACACATCGCGGCCATGGTCCGGGAGGTCGACACGCATAGCAAGATCGTGTGTTTCCGGTCGGCCACGAACCGTTTGATCAGCAGTTCCCCCCGGCGGGCCGAGGCCTTCCAGTCGATGTCTTTCACATCATCGCCGGCGACGTAGTCGCGCAGGTCGAAGAAGTCCATCGACCGGCCCAGCTGAACCGAGGCGTACGAGCCGTCGAGCAGGCCCCGGACCTTACGGTGCGCATGCACCGCCATCCGGGTTTTGACTCTCGTCAAGAGTGCCATGGCTACGGGGTGGGCACCGCGTCGAAGATCGCGTCGATGATCATCTCCGGGCGGACCCGGTCGGCGACCGCCTCGAAGGTCAACACCAGCCGGTGGCGCAGGATCGCATGCCGTAACGCTTTGACGTCCTCAGGTACCACATGGTCGCGGTCGTTGAGGATCGCCATCGCCTTCGCCACCTGGAGCAAGGCGATCGTGCCGCGGGGGCTGGCGCCGTACTCGAGGTAGCCGGCGCGTTCCGGGCCGATCACCTGCGCCGGGTAGCGGGTGGCGTTCACCAGGGCCACGATGTACCGCTTGATCACATCGTCGACATAGACCCGGGTTACCAGTCCCTGGAGAAAAGCGACGTCGGCGGTGGTGAGCACCGAACTCACGGTACGGTCAGCCAGCACCCCGGACTCGACCCGGTTCAGGACCTCGAATTCTTCGTTTGGGGCGGGATAGTCGACGATCTCCTTGAGCAGGAAACGGTCCATCTGGGCCTGCGGTAGGACGTATGTCCCTTCTTCTTCGATCGGGTTCTGGGTGGCGAGTACCACAAATGGTTCCGGCAGCGGGTGGGTCTCGCCACCGACGGTGGTCTGGCGTTCCTGCATCGCCTCCAGCATCGCCGACTGGGTCTTCGCTGAGGAACGGTTGATCTCGTCTAGCAGCACGAAATTGGCGTGGACCGGTCCGAGTTTGGTGACGAATCTTGCGTGCTGGGCGTCGTACACCTGGGTGCCGATGATGTCGCTGGGCAGCAGGTCCGGGGTGCACTGGATCCGGGAGAAAGAGGCCTGGATAGTGCTCGCCATGGTGGCTGCGGCCAGGGTCTTGGCCAGGCCTGGGACTGACTCCAGCAGGATATGTCCCCGGCTCAGCAGGGTCACCAGCAGGGCCCGGGACAGGTTCATCTGGCCGACCATTTTGGTCGAATAGCCGTGGTGGAACGTGGTCAGCAGATGTTGGGCGCGGGACAACTCGTCGCGGGTCAGTCTCGAAGCGGTGGGCACTCGACCAGGGTAGACGCCAGTGGTCTCAACCGGGGTCGAGCCCGCCGGGGGCGGACAGATCCCAGCGGGCGTAATATTCATCTCACACCCCCGCATTAAAGGAGCGTCCCAATGAAGCGTCTTCTCTAAGCTTTGGCCATCGTGACCGGAGTCGTCGCTGTGCTGATCCCATTCCAGGCCCAGGCTTACAGCCGCGGTGATTACCCGGGCCCGCGGCGGGGCTATGTCGCCCACCCGCCGGGCTTTCCCGATGACCACGATGTCAAGCGGACCGCGGGCGGGTTGCGCTGCACGGTCCCCTTGGCCGTCGCCACCTGGGGTGATGTCCGGGTTGTGGTCCGCGCGGAGCTGAAGCCTCTGGTGGAGACCCTGCTGCGGCTGACCGAGACCCGCTACGGCTACGACATCAGGGGCGCCGAGACCGGGGGTTTCAACTGCCGCTACGTCAGGGGCAGTAACTCCATCTCGAATCATGCATACGGTCGGGCCATCGACATCAATTCATCGAAAAACCCCAGAGACAAGGTGTTCACATCTGATATCCCGCCCGCCGTGGTGGATCTCTGGATGCGGCACGGATTCTACTGGGGAGGCCATTATCCGACCCGGTACGACACCATGCACTTCGAGTTCATGGACTCCTTAGCCAGCATCGCGGCCCACACCGCCAACGCGAGTCGGGAGGCCGGGGACCCTACGCCACCGCAGCCGAATCCGCCCCAGGCCTGCGCCACGCTGCGCTCGTACCCGCCGATCGGTCAGGGCGCCCGGGGTACCGCGGTGACGGTGGCCCAGTGCCAGTTGAAGGCTGCCCGGCACGCCATCGTGGTCGACGGGGTGTTCGGTGCTCAGACCAAGGCCGAGGTGGTCGCCTACCAGCGGGCCCGGGGTCTCGTTGCCGATGGCCAGATCGGCCAGCATACCTGGACTTCGCTGCTGGCGCAGGGCGGCACGCCGGGGCTGCAGGAGGGCTCACGCGGTGACGACGTGATCCGGCTGCAGCGGGCGCTGCGGGCTAGTGGGCAGAGCCTGTCGGTTGACGGCCAATTCGGTGCTCAGACCAAGGCGGCGGTCGTGGCCTACCAGAAACGGGTCGGGCTGGCCGCTGACGGCGTCGTCGGGCCCCAGACCTGGGCCGCCCTGCAGGCCGGTCGCTGACCCGACTGTCAGGTCAGCCCCCCGGAGGCTGCGCCGGGGGACTGTTGGGTCTGACGGTTCATATGGCCTAGTTTCTGCGCCTCATGCCACGATGAACTACGATGACATCGTGGTGTATCAGTCATATAAAGGCGGCAGGCGTTGTCGATATCACCGGCTCTTGCGCGCAGTGTCTCTCGAGAGTCTGTTCCCGGAAACACCAGCGGGTGTGCCCGAGATCGTCTGGACCGACCACGGCAACCCCCCGCCGACCCCAGCGCAACTGTACGAACGCTATGACCAGCTGCTAGCTGGCGCCACCGTGGATTCGCTGCGCTGGTTGCGTATAGCCGAGCCTGTCGCGACCCGCGCTCTCCAGCAGGCGGTCCCAGACGGGTGCCGACTGCATGGCCTTGAGCATCGGATCAAATCGCCGCAGTCACTGGTCGCTGAGATCGCTCGCAAGTCTGACGCTGACCCGGGATTCTCGGCGTACGACGTGCGTATTCCTGACCTGTTGCGCTATACGGCGGTGGCTGCGTCATCCGATCGGGTGGTGGCGATGACGCGGGAGACCATCCGGGAGCTGAGAGGCCATGGTTGGGGCCTGGTGGAGATGGAGAGCTCTTTTGTCCACGGCAACCCTCGTATGGATCTACGCGCGATTCTGCAGAATCATCAGAACGGCCAGGAGATCGAAGTGCAGTTCCACTCTGAGCAGTCGATCGAGGTCAAGGATGCCTGGCACAGTCAGTATGGCGTGGTACGCGACGGCGACCGGCCGCGATCTGAGAGATCCGAGGTGTACCAGGCGATGGTCGAGGCCTGGCAGTCGGTTGAGGCCCCGGCCGGCCTGGATGATCTGAGATCCAGCGGGATGCCCGTGAAAACCCGCACCTTCAGCAATCGTTATGCGACCACCTCGCAGGGCGCGAACCTGTATCTGATGGCCGATCAGGGCCGGCACCGTTGGATTGCCCACGAGGACCACGCGAAGGGCCAGCTGTTTGTCTGGGTTCTGCAGACTGGTCGGTTCCACCGAAACCAGGCAGTGGAAGCAGACTTCTACTGGGATCAGAACTACCACTACCAGCCGATCGACACAGCCGAGGCCCGGAAACTGATGAAGCAGAAGCTGGGCAAGCTTGATGGCCGGAAGAAGTTCGAGCAACTAGCCCAGGTCCGCCAAGATCAGCAGGCGCTCGACCCGGCCGCCGTACTGGGGCACGATGTCGAAGCCGAGCCATCATCTTAATGGACTTACTTCGCTCTCGGTAGGTTTTCCGTTGAGCAGAACCGCGGCTGAGCTGGACCAGCCGCGGTTCTGCCTTATTCGGTGATGATCGGAACGGGTGCGACGAGTTTCTGCTGGACCTGATGGTAGACATCGACGTTGAGTGATGGTTCTACCCACAGCGACAATGCCACGGCAAAGTCCACCCGTTTGTCGTGAAGTCCGCCGGCCTGCTCGGTGCAGCGAACTGTCAAGTCCAGTGAACTGTCATCTTTCGTGGCGATGGCATGGTCCACCTCCCAGACGGCATGCTGCAGCGTGCCTCTCTTCGACCGAGTGGCATCGATGCTGAGCGTCGCCCCCAGCTTGTGGAATCCTGTCGGTTTTGCGAACTCCAGCTTGGCGCATCGATACTGCCGATGTCGCCAGTTCACCGGTGATAGCCACGCCAGGGTCGCCGTCACACGCTTCACGCCCCGCTGCTGTAATCCGCCTGGCAGCGGAAAAGACAGAATCGACTGTTCGCTCGCGCCCAGATTGCCGACATACAGGATGATCGCCTCGTGCTCTGCGCAGCCATCTGCGAGAGACCGGGATAGTGCGCCATATCCGTGCGCGTACGGGCCAAGCCGATCATCCACATGCAGTTTGTCTGGAATCCGGGCTGAATGCGCCACCAGCGCTTTTGATGCCACGGCAAGTTCGGACCGCGTCAGTTCTCGATCGGCCGCAGCAGCAACGACATCGACGACTCGTGCCGCCTCTCGTGAGATAGCGGCCGCCGCTGGGCTGGTGCCCATCGTGAATGCCTCATTCCCATCGTTTGGTGCCGCCACCCGAATACCAGGACCAACCTTATGGTTGGCCGAAATGAACTCCACGTCGTCCATCATGCGCTTGTGGAACAATACACGTCCGCCGGGGGCAAGTAGATCCGGTTTCACCGAGCGGCGCTGCCCAGGCCCGATTGCGCTCGTGGGATTCACGATCAGAACGCCATCAGACGGATCGACCCGGTAGCAGCCAAGCGGAAATGACCCGGAATCGTCCATGTTGAGTGCACCGACCGTCAGTGCGTTCAATGACTCTGCCGGGGAGAGAAGACTTCGTCGGGGGGAGGTCTCGGCGACGGCGGAATTCACAGAATTGGCGCGTTCAGATCCGTTCAGTGAGCAGAAGGCAGTCGTTCCACCCGGGACCTGCAGCGATCCGTGATTCCCGGCGGCGACCACGACGAGGACCCCATATTCTGCGCTCAGCCAGTCCAGGGTTCTGGCCCATGATGAGACGATCCCGTCGAATGGCGAACTGGGATCTGCCACCGACAGATTGACGACGACAATTGACTCTCCGACAGGGCCACGGTCTGTGTCCTTGGCGAACAACTCC
>ERZ773059.1608-NODE-1608-length-10962-cov-16.826992_pt1 | contig 10962 bp, 6 predicted proteins | sample MGYA00580514_ERZ773059 | MGnify/ENA primary metagenome ERZ773059 (study PRJEB29015, sample SAMEA2737981) | human oral metagenome | biome: human oral; feature: human-associated habitat; material: dental | place: China | collected 2056 ...
CGGGCCCGGGTGCCGCATCCTCGGCCTGCTCAGCGCCCGCCTCGGAGTCCCCCGACTCCGCAGCCTCCGGCTCCTCCTCCGAGACCTCGGCCTCATCAGGCTCGGGTGCCGAGTCCTCGGCCTCAGCCGACTCGTCGGCAGCACCATCCGCAGACTCAGGCTCAACCGTCTCCTCAGCGACAGCGTCAGCCCCAGGCTCAGTCTCCTCGGGATCGGCGTCCGCGCTCTCGCCCTCACCGGGCTCGGGACAGGCGTCCTCACCGTCGGCGGGCTCGGCCGGCTCATCGGCCTCGGTCTCATCAACGGGCCCGGGTGCCGCATCCTCGGCCTGCTCAGCGCCCGCCTCGGAGTCCCCCGACTCCGCAGCCTCCGGCTCCTCCTCCGAGACCTCGGCCTCATCAGGCTCGGGTGCCGAGTCCTCGGCCTCAGCCGACTCGTCGGCAGCACCATCCGCAGACTCAGGCTCAACCGCTGCGTCGTCAGTGGGCTCGGCCTCGGCCGGAGTGCGCGCCGACATGGCCGCAAGGGTCTCGGCGACCGGAGTCGTCGCAATGTCCATCGCCCCGGACTCGGCATCCTCGACCGCCTCGGGATCCTCCTCGACCGGCTCGACCGGCTCGTCGGCCTCGGTCTCATCATCGGGCTCGGGTGCCACATCCTCGGCCTGCTCAGCACCCGCCTCGGAGGCCCCCGACTCCGCAGCCTCCGGCTCCTCCTCCGAGACCTCGGCCGCCTCATCGGGCACGGGTGCCGAGTCCTCGCCGTTGGCGGGCCCGGGCTGCGACTCGACAGCCTCCAGCTCGATGGTGTCGGACTCCCCCGCAGAAACCTCCGTCTCCTCCGGGGCCCTGGCATCATCGGATTCGGGCACAGAGGCCTCGGCCTCATCGGGCTCGGGTGCGGAGTTCTCGCCGTCGGCAGGCTCGCTCTCAGCGTCCTTGTCGGCCTCGACCGGGCCGGCATCGTCCGGCTCGGCAGCGGGCTGAGGCTCAACCGACTCGGCGACCGCGTCCGCCGTGGGCCCGGACTCAGGCTCGCCGGACTCTGCGTCATCGTCGTCAGCGCCGCCGTTCTCCGGGCGCGGTTCGGCCGCGGTATCCGGCGTCGTGGTGCTGAGAACGTGGGAGATGTCCTCCGGGGAGGAGGTGCGGGCGTCGGCCGCCTGCGGGGCGGCCACGGCATCCTTGTTGTTGCGGGTGCCGTCGGGAGTGGGGGCGTCGTCGGTCATGGTCGCATTCTTACTCAGGCGTTGGCGCGGCGGCGGCGAGCGGCATCCTTGAACCGCTCCTGGGAATTGAGGATGACCTTGCGGATGCGCACGGCCTCCGGGGTGACCTCGACGCACTCGTCGTCGGAGGCGAACTCAAGGGCCTCCTCCAGGGTCAGCCTGCGCGGCGGCACGAGGCCCTCGAAGGAGTCGGCCGTGGACGAGCGCATGTTGGTCTGCTGCTTCTCACGCACGACATTGACGTCCATGTCCTCGTTGCGCGGGTTCTCACCGACGACCTGGCCCTCGTAGGTCTCCTGCCCGGGCTCGACGAAGAAGGTGCCGCGGTCCGCCAGGCGGATGAGGGCGTAGGCGGTGACGGCCCCGGCGCGGTCGGAGACGAGCGATCCGGTGGTGCGGGCGACGATCTGCCCTGCCCAGGGCTCGTAGCCCTCGGCGATGGATGAGGCGATGCCGGTGCCGCGGGTCTCGGTGAGGAACTGAGTGCGGAAGCCGATGAGCCCGCGCGCCGGCACCAGGAACTCCATGCGGATCCAGCCGGTGCCGTGGTTGGTCATGGTCTCCATGCGGCCCTTGCGGGCGGCCATGAGCTGGGTGACGGCGCCCAGGTACTCCTCGGGCACGTCGATGGTCATGCGCTCGATGGGCTCGTGGCGCTTGCCGTCGATGGTGCGGGTGACGACCTGCGGCTTGCCGACGGTCAGCTCGAAGCCCTCGCGGCGCATCTGCTCCACCAGGATCGCCAGCGCCAGCTCGCCGCGCCCCTGAACCTCCCAGGCATCGGGACGCCCGGTAGGCAGCACGCGCAGGGAGACGTTGCCGACCAGCTCGCGGTCCAGGCGGTCCTTGACCTGGCGCGCCGTGACCTTGGCCCCCTTGGTGCGGCCGGCCATCGGAGAGGTGTTGATGCCGATCGTCATGGAGATGGCCGGGTCGTCCACCGTGATCAGCGGCAGCGGACGCGGGTCATCGGGATCGACGAGGGACTCGCCGATGGTGATGTCCTCGATACCGGCGATGGCGACGATGTCGCCCGCGCGGGCCTCCTCGGCGGGCCTGCGGTCCAGACCCTCGGTGACGAGCAGCTCGGAGACCCGGGCGGTGGACAGGGACCCGTCGTGCCGGGCCCAGGCCACGACCTGCCCCTTGCGCAGGGCCCCGTTGTGAATGCGCAGCAGGGCGAGGCGGCCGAGGAAGGGCGAGGCGTCCAGGTTGGTCACATGCGCCTGGAGGGGGGCGCCCTCGTCGTAGGAGGGGCCGGGGATGCGCTCGATGATGGTGCGGAAGAGCGGCTCAAGATTCTTGCCGGCGGGCAGCCCGCCGTCGGCGGGCCGAGCGGTGTCGGCGCGGCGAGCCTTGGCGGAGGCGTAGATGACGGGAAGGTCGAGGACGGCGTCCAGGTCGATGTCGGGGTGCTCGTCGGCCAGGTCGGAGGCCAGCGAGAGCAGCAGGTCGGTGGACTCCGAGACGACCTCGTCAATGCGCGAGTCGGGGCGGTCGACCTTGTTGACGACGAGGATGACCGGCAGGTTCGCGGCCAGCGCCTTGCGCAGCACGAAGCGGGTCTGCGGCAGGGGCCCCTCCGAGGCGTCCACGAGCAGGACGACGCCGTCGACCATGGACAGGCCGCGCTCGACCTCACCGCCGAAGTCGGCGTGCCCGGGAGTGTCGATGACGTTGATGGTGATGCCCTCGGGCAGTCCCGCGGCCACGGCGGCTGGGCCCCGGTAGTGGACGGCCGTGTTCTTGGCGAGGATGGTGATGCCCTTCTCGCGCTCGAGCTCGCCGGAGTCCATGACGCGCTCGGTCGTGTTCTCCTCGGTCGCTCGGGCGCCGAAGGCCCCGGCCTCCCAGAGCATGGCGTCGACGAGGGTGGTCTTGCCGTGGTCGACGTGGGCGACGATGGCGACGTTGCGCAGGTCCTGGCGCACAGTCATGTAAGGCACTTCTTCCGTCCGAGGGGCGCCGGGGCGCGGTGGAGGCGCAAGCCCACCGCCAGCGCACAGCGGGGCAAGGGTAGAGGCCGTCGCACGGCGGCCGCCATGACCGGGATGACACAGGCGCTGTGCGACCTCTCACTCCCTCTTCTCAAGCCGCGACGACCTGCGTGCAGGCGAGCAGAAGCAGCAGCCCGCAGCCGACGACGACGGGGAGCAGGTTGATCCGGGAACGGACCTGCCCGACCCGGGAAGCGCCCCCGTCCGCGGCGCCGCGGACGGTCTCGATGCCGCCCCCGGTGCTCCGGCCGGGGCCGCCGCCGGGGCGGTCGCCGGCCGCCTCGCCGGAGCCGGAGCCCGAGTCCGCCGGGCCCGAGCCGGTCGTCCCGCCTTCTGCGCTCCCAGCACCTTCTGCGCGCTCCGAGTCCCGTCGCCTGTCCAGCCTCGCCCGCCGGTGGGCCTGGCGCGCCTGGAGGCGCCGGTGGTCGGCGCGCCTGGCGGCGTAGGCGCTGATGAGGTCACCGGCCGCATCGGCGTCCAGGCGCGTGCGATACGTGGCCGCGCCCGGATCGAGGTACTCGCCGCGAATCGCGCGGTGCCCCAGGGCATCGGCGACAGTGTCCTGAGCCCCCTTCCCGGCTCTGCGGAGCATCTCCCGTCGTCCGCGCATCGAGGCGCTCAGTCCGCCGGCGCGCTGAGCGGCCGGAGCCTTGACGACCGTCCCGTCATGGGTGACCACTTCCAGGATCCAGCGCGTGCGGCAGGTCTTCACGCTCTCCCAGGCAAGGCTGTGGCTGCGCCAGGCATTGCGCACGACCAGGGCGTCGTCGCCCAGACGCAGCTGCGGCGCCCACCACAGCGCCCACACCGCCAGGAGCAGCAGTCCGCCCCAGGCCAGTGCCCTCAGCCCGTAGGCAGCGCCGTCCGACATCCAGACCGCGGCAACCGCGTAGACGACTCCCGCGCCCACGGCGAGCGCTCCCAGACGGCCGAGCAGCGAACGGACAATGATGGTGGGCACTCCCCGATCCTACTCAGCGATCCCGCCCGGGCCCTCGCCGCCGCGAGGACCGCCCGGTCCCGCTCCTGCGCACCGGCCGTCGAGTCCTCCGTCCGCGCCAGTCCCCTCCTCCATGCGGAAGCGGCCCGAGCCGCCGCCCCGCCACGCGTGCACGGGAGCGGCTCGGGCCGGTGGCGCGCAGGACCCGATCCGCTCAGTCAGCCATGTAGCCGATGTTCTCGGCGCGCACGGAGGACAGGCCCATGGCGCCGTAGTTCGCCAAGTTCTTGGGCACGGCGGTGAGCTCGCGACGCTCGTAGATCGGGATGTTCATGACGTGCTTCCAGACGAGCTTGTCGATCTCGTTGGTCATCCGGAATCGCTCCTGCTCATCATCCGTGGTGGAGACCCTGGCGATGTAGTCGTCAATCTCGGGGATCGACTGGCCGGTGAAGTTGGAGTCGCTGCCCGTGCCGTAGATCTGCTTGATATTGGCCATCGGGTACTGGGTCTTCTGCCAGGTGAAGGCGGTGATGCCGAAGTTCTTGACGTTGACGTAGTCGGTGAAGTACTTGTTCGTCTCCACGGACTGCATCGTCATCTCGATGCCCACATCCTTGAGCTGAGACTGCAGGAGGTTGCCCTCGTTCTCGGTGGTCGGGGTCCCTGCCGGGAAGGTGAAGGCGAAGGTGAGCCGCTGGCCATTCTTCTCACGAATGCCGTCGGCCCCCTCCGTCCAGCCCGCGTCCTCCAGAAGCTTCTTGGCCGCCTCGGGGTCGAGGCCCCAGTCGCCGGAGTTGTCCTGGTACCCTTCCTGGACGGTGAGGAAGAAGCGGTTGCCCAGCAGCAGCTTCTCGGGGTCCACCGGCAGCCCGGCCAGGTCGGAGGAGGCGATCGCCTGGCGGTCGCAGGCGCGCAGGATGGCCTGGCGGACGGGCTCCTCGGACAGGGGGCCGGATGAGGCGTTGATGGTGAAGTGACGCCACTGGCGGCCGTTGTTCTGACGGATCTCGGCATCGGAGCGGCCGCTGGCCTGGTCATAGACGTCCGCGGAGATGATGTAGGTGAGGACGTCGATGGCGCTGTTCGCGAAGGACGTGGCCTCGGCCGCGGAATCGAGAACGCGGAAGGTCACCTTGTCCAGCAGCGGGGAGTCGCCCCACCACTTGTCGTTGGGGACGAGGGCGACCAGCTGCTGGGACTCATCGTAGGAATCGATCTTGAAGGGCCCGGCGAAGTAGTCGTTGTTGAAGGCCCCGCTGCCCGCCATCGAGGTGTTGAAGGTCTCGGCCTTGGCCGCGAGATCCTTGGAAATGATGTTCGACATCATGTTCGTCCAGTCCGGGAAGATCGCCTTGAAGGTGACCTTCGCCGTGAGCGCGTCCACGATCTCGACGTTCTCAACCTGGTCGTAGCCGTCGTTGGACGCCCAGGCATACTTCTGGTCCGTGCCGTGGGCCAGGGTCTCGCGGATGTCCTCGGAGTCCATGGAGCGCCCGTTGCCCCATACCGCCTTGTCGTTGAGAGTCGCGGTCACCACCGTCTTCCCGTCGACCTCCTCCGCCTCCAGGGTGGTGAAGAAGTCGGGGTTGGGAGACGGCGAGCCGTCCTCCGCCCACAGAACGGCGTAGGGCATGATGAAAGCGTAGATATTGTCCAGGTCGACGCTGTTGCCGTCCACCGTGAACCGGTTCCAGTTGGCGATCGCCGCAGTGATCGAGAATCTCAGCTCGCCTCCCTGCTTGAGGGCCGAGCGCTCCTGGGGATTGAAGCCGGCGGCTTCGCCCTCGGAGCCTCCTGAGTCGGTCTTCGCGCAGGCGGCGGCGATCGCGAGGGCGACCGCGGAGGCGGAGCCTCCGAGGAAAAGGCGTCGATTGATCATCATGGGAACTCCGTTCATATGGGTTTTCGGAAGTCGACCCGTGTTCCGTTGCCCGGGCCGGGGCTCGGTGAGGGCGTCTCAGGCGCATATCCTCATCGTTGGGGACGGCGTCAAAATATCTCACACGCAGAGGAAATGCCGGTGCAGACACTCCTCCCGGCTCGGGAGAGCGGACGACCCGGCCCTTCCGGGCAGCACGGCGCTGTGCTCCCGGCGACGGGCCGTGACGGCTCTTCTCCCCAGAACACGCTCAGAACACATTCGCCCGCTCCGAGTAGTGACAGGCCGCCCTGTGGTCCTCCCCGAGCCCGGTGAAGCGAGGCATGGCCTCCACGCAGGCCAGCCGCTGGTCGTCGGACAGCTCGTCGGCGAACCTCTGGCAGCGCGTACGGAAACGGCAGCCAGAGGGCGGGTTCGCGGGGTTGGGCAGATCCCCCTGGAGAATAATGCGGCTGCGATCGCGTTCTTTGGCGGGATCCGGAATGGGGATCGCGGAGAGCAGCGCCTGGGTGTACGGATGGGCGGGAGCCTCGAAGACCGTGTCGACGTCGCCGATCTCCACGATCCGCCCCAGATACATCACGGCCACTCGGTCCGCGATGTGTCGCACGACCGACAGGTCGTGGGCCACGAACAGGTAGCTCAGCCCCAGCGTCGCACGCAGCTCGTCGAGCAGGTTGATGACGCCGGCCTGGATGGATACGTCCAGGGCAGAGACCGGCTCGTCCAGAACCAGGATCCTGGGCTCCAGGGCAAGCGCCCGCGCAATGCCGATGCGCTGACGCTGGCCCCCGGAGAAGTTGCGCGGGTAGCGGTTGGCGTGGCTCGGCTCCAGGCCCACGAGCTTCATGAGCTCGTCGACCCGAGGCCCGATGAGCGCGGACTTCCAGCCGTTGGCGCGCAGCGGCTCGGCGATGATGTCGTAGATCGGCAACCGGGGATCCAGGGAGGCCATGGGGTCCTGGAAGACAATCTGCAGGTCTCGGCGCACCGCCCTGCGCCCCGAGCGCCCGAGCTCGGAGGTGTCCTTCCCCAGGACGACGATCGTGCCCTTCTGAGGGGTCTGAAGGCCCAGGACCTCCATGAGGGTCGTCGTCTTACCGCATCCCGACTCGCCGACGATCGCCAGGGTCTCGCCCTCGCGGACGTCGAAGGAGATGCCGTCCACGGCGTGGACGGTGCCCACGCGCCGCTTGAACACCGCCCCCTTCATGAGCGGGAACTCCTTGACCATGTCCGTCACCCGCAGCACCTCCGGGCGCTCGGCATGCGGCAGGTCCATGACCTCGGCGGTCTTGAGCTCGGGCACCGGGAAGATGTCGGTGTAGTCCAGACCGCGCGCCTCGATCTCGGCGAAGCGGCGGCAGGCGCTGCGCTGCGTCCCGGCCGCCGGGTCGCCCGGGGCATCGGTCCCCGCCTCCCGCACGGGAACGAGCCCGGGCTCGCCGTCGAGGCACTCCGCGGCGGACATGGGGCAGCGGGGCGCGAAGGGGCAGCCCTCGGGCAGCTCGAGCAGGGAGGGCGGGTTGCCGTCCAGCGTGGCCAGGGCCGAGTCCTTGCGGGCGTCCAGGCGCGGCAGAGAGCCGAGCAGGCCGATCGTGTAGGGCATCCGGGAGCGATAGAAGATGTCATCGACGTCCCCGGTCTCCACGATGCGCCCGGCGTACATGACCGCGACCCGGTCCGCCATGCCCGCCACGACGCCCAGGTCGTGGGTGATCATGATGACGCCGGCGCCCGTCTCCCTCTGGGCGGTCCGCAGCACATCGAGGATCTGCGCCTGGATGGTGACGTCCAGGGCGGTGGTGGGCTCGTCGGCGATGATCAGGTCGGGGTCGTTGGCGATCGCGATGGCGATAATGGCGCGCTGGCGCATTCCGCCGGAGAACTCGTGCGGATAGGCCTTGGCGCGCACCTCGGGATTGGGGATGCCCACCAGGTCGAGCAGCTCGACGGCGCGGGCGTCGGCATCGGCGTCGGACATGTCCGGATTGTGGATCTTGAGCGCCTCGACGATCTGGTCCCCGACCGTGTAGACGGGCGTCAGGGCGCTGAGGGGGTCCTGGAAGACCATGGAGAGCTGAGCACCGCGGATCCTCGACATGTAGGCGTCCGAGCGCCCCAGCAGCTCGGTCCCGTGCAGACGCACCGACCCGGAGATCTCGGCGGAGTCGTCGAGCAGGCCCATGACCGCCGTCGAGGTGACCGACTTGCCCGAGCCGGACTCGCCCACCAGTGCGAGGACCTCGCCGCGGGCCACCGAGATGCTGACCCCGCGCACGGCGCTGACGCGCCCGTCCTCGGAGGGGAAGGAGACCGCCAGGTCCCTCACCTCCAGCAGAGGGGCGTCCGCCGTCGGATCGGGCAGCGCCTGCGGGGCCGGGCCCTCGGTCGTAGTGGCGGTGCGGGTGCGGCTCATGCCTTGCCTCCGGACTTGGACGACGGGTCGATGGCGTCCCGCAGGCCGTCGCCCATGAAGTTGACGCACACGAGCATCGCCACCAGGACGAAAGCGGGAGCCAGGAAGATCCACGGGTAGGTGGTCGCCGAGCGCTGGCCCTCGGCGATAAGAGTGCCCAGGGACGTGTTGGGCGCCTGGACGCCGAAGCCGAAGTAGGACAGCGTGGTCTCGCTGATGACGGCGTAAGCGACATTGACGGTGGCGTCGATAATGAGCAGTGATGCGATGTTCGGGATAATGTGCCGGGCGATGATAATGGGGCTGCGCACATTCATGAAACGTGCAGCGCTGACGTAGTCGAGGTTCTTCACGCTCAGGGTCAGGGACCGCACCACGCGTGCGGTGAGCATCCACCCGAAGCCCGCCAGGAGCACGATGAACAGGGCGATCGACCCCCGTGCCGCACCGGCCCGCTGGGACAGGATGGCGATAATGAGGAAGGAGGGCACGACCAGGAGCATGTCGGTGAACCACAGGGCGATGCGCTCCCACCAGCCGCCGAAATAGGCCGCCGAGGATCCGATGACCGCCGCGATACCGGTCTGAAGGAGGGCGACGCACACACCGATGAGCATCGACTTACGGGTGCCCTCGACGACCAGGGCGAAGACGTCCCGCCCTCCCTGAGTGGTGCCGAACCAGTGGCTGGGTCCGGGCGGGGTCAGGAAGGACGTGCTGTCGACATCGGTGTAGCCCCACTGGCCGATGCGGTTGCCGAAGACCGCCATGCAGGCGACCGCGATGAAGCCGATCGCGCCCACGACCGCGGTCCGGTTGCGCAGGAACCGGCGCACGGTGATCCGGCCGCGCGTCAGGCGCTTGGACTCCTTCGGGCTGCTCCCGGTTCTCCCGCCCGCCTCGCTGCCGGTCAGAGGCGACTCGCCCAGCTGCTCGGCTGCCGGGGACGCGGCCGCTCCGACGGTGCTGGGCTTGCCGATGGAGTCCATACCGTTGGAGCTCTTAGTAGTGGCCACGGTCAGCTCACCCTCACCCGCGGGTCGACGATGGCGACGAAGACGTCGGACAGGAGCGCGCCGGTGAGCGTGCACAGGCCGGAGAAGGCGACGACGGCCGTCACGCCGTTGATGTCGTACTGGGAGATGGAGTTGACGGAGTACTCGCCCATGCCGTGCCAGCCGTAGACCCGTTCGGTGATCGCGGCCCCGGTGAACAGGGCCGCCAGAGCGAAGGCGAAGTAGGTGGCCATGGGGATCAGTGCCGTGCGCAGAGCGTGACGGGTGACGGCCTTGCGCTTGATGAGGCCCTTGGCCCGGGCAGTGCGCACGTAGTCGGCGCCCAGGGTGTCCAGCATGAGGTTGCGCTGGTAGCGGGAGTAGGAGGCGACCGCCCCCAGGGACATCGACAGGGTCGGCAGCAGCAGGTGCTGAAGCCTGCCCGCGATGCCCTCCCCCTCCCCGGTGAACTCGAAGATCCGGTAGCCGGTGCGCTGGTTGACCTGGACGGCGATGACCTGGAGCATGATCGCGATGACCATGGCCGGGGTGGAGATGACGATCATGGCGATGAGGGAGACGGCGCGGTCCGAGAACCGGTACTGACGAGTGGCGGTCCACGCCCCCAGCGCCACGCCGCCGACCATGCCGATGCCGGCGCCGAGGAACACGAGGCGAACAGACACGGCGATCTTGGTGCCGATCAGGCCGTTGATCGACTCGCCCTTGGGAGTCACCCCCCAGTCCCATGAGGTGACCACCGCCTTGAGCCAGGCGACGTAGCGCTCCCATACGGGCAGCTCAGAACTGATGTTGTACTTGATGAGATTGGCGTTGATCGCGTCCCAGTTGAGGGTGGTGTCCTCGCGGTTCCAGTTGTTCGCGGGGTCCAGGGAAGCCGAGGCGAGAATGTACGCCAAGGACGTCGCGATGAACAGCAGGAGCGCGTAGTTCGCGATCCGTCTCGCTAGATACGGGAGCATTCGGTCTTCTCTTCTGGGATACCGGCGGGGTTCGGACGGGCGACGAGTGACCGTCCAGCCGGTGTACTGGCATCCCCACCGGCACCGCTCCCAGCCCGGATAAGGACCAGGTGTCAGGTACCGGCGGTTCCGGCAAACGATACCCGCACCGCGAAACCGGGCGTACACATGACGTGTGACGCACGCCTCACAAGGGGCGGTCTCCCGACGTGATCCGATCGACCCCGGCCTCACCAGGCGGCGGCGAGCAGCTCGTAGGAGCGGCGGCGCGCAGCCGCGTCGTGGACGTAGGTGACCACGAGGACCTCCTCCAGGCCCCAGCGCGCGGCCAGCCCGTGGAGGCCGGCGGCGACGGCGTCGGGGGTGCCGACGAAGGACAGGTCCATGGACGCCTCCACCGCGTCCTCGCGCCCGGGCGCCAGGGCCCGCCAGGCCAGCGGGTCGTCGTCGGGCGCATCCAGCGGTCCGGGCCTGCCGCCGACGATGCGCGCGGCGGCCGCCATGGCGGTGGTGAACAG
>ERZ773059.1610-NODE-1610-length-10956-cov-16.869370_pt1 | contig 10956 bp, 10 predicted proteins | sample MGYA00580514_ERZ773059 | MGnify/ENA primary metagenome ERZ773059 (study PRJEB29015, sample SAMEA2737981) | human oral metagenome | biome: human oral; feature: human-associated habitat; material: dental | place: China | collected 2056 ...
GTCGTGCGCGTCGAGGCCGGGGTCGACCTGCCGGTCCTGGGGGCGGCCGGCGTGGGGCGCGACGTCGTCGTGCTCGACGCCGCCCGTTCCGTGACCCTGGCGAGGGCCGAGTAGTGCCCCGGGTGGTGCGCCGGGCCGGGCGCCGGCTGCGGCGACTCGCGGGCCGCCTGGGGCGAGGCGAGGACGGTCAGATCCTGCTGCTGGGCGTCGGGATGATCGCGGTGGTGGCCGCGCTCGTCCTGGTGGTGGCCGGCGCGACCGCCGTCTACCTGGATCTGAAGACCCTGACCTCGCTGGCCGACTCGGCGGCCGCGGCCGCCGCCGGCGGCGTGGACGAGGACGGCTACTTCGGAGGAGCCGAGGCCGACGGCGCGCCCGGGCGCCTGACGGACGCGGTCGTGCGGGCCGCGGCGCTGGAGGACCTCGCGGTCCAGCCCGAGCGCCCGGAGTCGGTGCAGGTGACTCAGGCCGCCAGCCCTGACGGCGCCACCGCCGTCGTCACGCTCACCGCCAGGTCGCGTCCGCCCTTCCTGCCGTGGGGCGTGATCCCGTCCCGGGGCTTCGTCATCACCGCCACCGGCTCGGCGCGTACGACGACGGCGCCGTGAGCCTCACGCGGACGCCGCCCGCTCAGCCCCTCACCGGCACCTTCTCAGCCCTTCATGACCGCGATGCCGGGGGCCGTCGTCTCGGTGAGGGCGCGATGGCGGTGCAGGAGCGAGGCGAGGGTCGCGCTCCGGCTGTGGGCGAGCTGGGCGATGTAGGCGCGCTTGACCGTCATGAGGATATTGACCCCGACCAGCACGTAGAAGCTGTTCGCGATGACGCTGGGCCAGGCGCCGGTGTACCCGCAGTTGATGACCAGCAGCACGCTGCCGGTCAGGTTGAGCGCCTGGTAGCGCAGGGAGTCCCCCGCGATCCGGCCCTTGGAGATCAGAGCGTACGCCAAGAGGAGCTCGGCGGCGCCGATCCAGCCGCCGACGGTGATGAGGATGCTCGCCATGTCATTCACGACGATGATGGTGAACCTCCGGTCGCTGAAGATCAATCACATGAAACTGCATAGGCCGTGCAGTTGTCCTGAACTATGGTCGGGGGTCATGAACATCTCCGCCCACCGTATCGCCGTCCTCCTCGCCGTGCACCGCGCCGGAGGCGTTGTGGCGGCTGCGGACCTGCTCCACCTCAGCCCGTCGGCGATCAGTCAGCAGATCCGTCTGCTTGAGAAGGAGGCGGGCGTGCGTGTGCTTGACCGCACGCCCGCGGGCGCGGTCCTGACCGACTCCGGCCGGGTCCTGGCGGAGGCCGCCGAGCGCATCGAGTCCGAGCTGACCACCGCCCGGCGCGAGCTCGCGCTCATCGACGGCGACACGCCCACCGGCACCGTCCGCATCGGCACCTTCGCCACCGCGATCCGTGCGCTCATCCTGCCGCTGCTGCTCACGCTGGAGGACTCGCTGCCCGGCATCGAGCTGGTGATCGAGGAGATCGAGGAGCGCGCGGCCCTGGCGCGGCTGCGGCAGGGCACGCTTGATCTCGCCCTGCTCGAGCGCGACTCCCACACCCTGCCGGCGCCGCCGCGCGCCATGAACGACGTCCCCCTGCTGGACGAGTCGTGGCTGGTGGTCGTCCCGCCCGGACAGGCCGCCCCGAGCACGCTGGCCGACCTGGTGCGCGCCACCTGGATCGATCTGGACCCCTCGACCGCCGGCGCCTTCGCGCTGGCCCGCCTCTCGCGCCAGCTCGGCACCCCCCTGACCACCCGGCACGTGGTCTACGACTACGACGTCGTCCTGGCGATGGTGAGCCAGGGCCTGGGATACGCGCTCCTTCCCGAGCTCGCGGTGCACTCCGGGTTCGTCCCCGACGGCGTCGTCGTCTCCAACCTGCCCGGCCTGGGCACCCGCCAACTCGTCGTGCGCCATCGCGTCACCCGCACCGAGCCGACCAGCGCCGTGCGCGCTGTCCTGGAGGCGCTGCTGTCCCACGCCCAGGCCCTCGAGCTGGGCTGAGGGCCCGCCTGCCCGCCCGGCCCGCCCGGTCGGCGTGCGGGCCCGCCCCGCCGCCCGCCTACCCAGCCCTGTCGAGATCGACATTTTTGTACGAGATAGACGGTGACACCGTCGACTTCGTACGACAATGTCGATCTCGACGCACGAGGCCGTAGACTCGCGTCGTGGCCACCGACTTTCCAGCAGAGATCGAACGACTCCGACACACCTACGCCTCCATCGCGGCGGTGACGGATCCCGAGGCGCTGCGCGCACGCATCGCCTCCCTGTCCGAGAAGGCCGCCGCCCCGGACCTGTGGGACGACCCGGAGGCCGCCCAGGCTGTCACCTCGGCCCTGTCGCACGCCCAGGCCGACCTGGGACGCGTCGAGGAGCTCGGCTCGCGCATCGACGACCTCGAGGCCATGGTCGAGATGGCCGGCGAGGAGAGCGGCGAGGACGCCGACGAGCTGCTCGCCGAGGCCGAGACTGACCTCGCGGCCGTCTCCACGGACCTGTCCGACCTGGAGATCCGCACCCTGCTGAGCGGGGAGTACGACCCGCGCGACGCCGTCGTGACCATCCGCAGCGGGGCCGGGGGAGTGGACGCGGCCGACTTCGCCGAGATGCTGCTGCGCATGTACACCCGCTGGGCCGAGCGGCACGACTACTCCGTCAAGGTCCTCAACACCTCCTACGCCGAGGAGGCGGGGCTGAAGTCCGTCACCTTCGAGGTCCACGCGCCCTACGCCTACGGGACGCTCAGCGTGGAGGGCGGCACGCACCGGCTGGTGCGCATCAGCCCCTTCGACAACCAGGGGCGCAGGCAGACCTCCTTCGCCGCCGTCGAGGTCATCCCGCTCATCGAGTCCACCGACCACATCGACGTCCCGGAGACCGACATCCGCATCGACGTCTTCCGCTCCTCGGGGCCCGGCGGGCAGAGCGTCAACACGACCGACTCCGCCGTGCGCATCACCCACATCCCCACCGGCCTGGTGGTCTCCATGCAGGATGAGAAGTCCCAGATCCAGAACCGGGCCGCCGCCATGCGCGTGCTCCAGTCGCGTCTGCTCCTGCTCAAGCAGCAGGAGGAGGACGCCAAGAAGAAGGAACTGGCGGGGGATGTCAAGGCCTCCTGGGGGGACCAGATGCGCTCCTACGTGCTCAATCCCTACCAGATGGTCAAGGACCTGCGCACGGGCTACGAGGTCGGCAGTCCCGACGCCGTGTTCGACGGCGATATCGACGGCTTCATCGATTCCGGCATTCGCTGGCGCAAGCAGCAGGAGAGCGCGGCTGAGGGCTGATCCGGGTAGGGACCATGACGCCTGTCAGGCGGTGGGGCGATGCTGAGGGCGCCTGTGGTTCACGATATGTTGCCTTGGTGCCGGGCCAGTCAGGGCGGGCCGGGGCTGGGTTCTCAAGGTCGACTGCGGTCTGCAACGTGAACGTATCTTTCTCCCGTCCTACTGAGGACAGACCTCAGTAGGACGGGAGAAAGATACGTCGGTGTTGCGAAGGTACGTTCACGTTCTGGCAGGCTCCGCGCGATCACCCGTGCGCCCGGCCCCGCCGCCACCGGCCCTCAGCATTCGGATACAGCCCGAACCCCTGCCGATAGGCTTCACCACCAATCCTCACACGGGGCGTAGTACTCGGTACAATGTGCGACTGCACAGTAGTTGCACCAGAGTATGACGCATGCGACTCCTAGGGGAACGCCACCGAAAACACAGGGGGTGCAGCATTCGAACAGTGCCTGATAATCGTAAGTACAGTATTGTAGCCGGGGGCATTCCAAAAGCGCTGCAGCAGTTGACTTCCGTCGCCTGCGGCCAGTGAGTCATTGAGCCCTCCGGGGGCGGCTTCCCGCTCATTGAGGCGACGAACGATGTTCTCGCCGTCGGTGTAGAATGCCAATAGTGCGGTCCTGGGGCGGATGACTCGCTGGCCTCCTTGACCAGGATGAAAAATAGTTCTTCGCTCATCATCAGAGCGGCTTTGAGGACAGTAGTCCCTCGCGATGAGACCGATGCGGTGACTCCAGTCGCAGCGGCATCTACTGTCTCGCTCGGGTGCCCTGCCTCGATGACTCGATTCTGCGGGTCGGGAAGGATGGAGTCCCGTTCCTCCTGGGTGGCGTCACGCGTTCCGGAAAGACTCTCCTCGAACCACTGGCGATCCCCCTGTTGGGCCGCCGCTGCAGTAGAAGTGGCCGGCCCTCCTGTCAAGTGCGTAAGCTGATGCTGCGAGCGATCCGATAATTCCTCTCAGACTCTCCTCCTCTGTTGTGCGGGGGTGAAGGCGGTCTCGAGATTATTTTGCCTCAATGAGTTTTCTGTACCGCAAGAATGATGCTGTGACGATGAGCGCGATGACAAGGCATGATAGTGCGAGGTTCTTGTTGTCTTCCGGTGGGTGAGATAATATGAGGGTCGGCATCAGTGCGAGGGCGAGAATCGTGTTGCGCACGACAAGGCCGGCTGTGACTCTCGTTGGAGACGTGCCGCAGCCGCAGCCGCAGTCCTCGGGAGGGCTTTTTCTGGCCAAGACGATGATCATAGCCGCTGAAAATACGCACAACAGCAGGAAAAGGATCGCAGCCGCGGGTAGAGGCGATACATTTGAGGCTAGTGCGAGGCCGCCGAAGAACTCCAGTGGTGGAATGATGGATGCAAGAACTCGAGCCGCCTGCACGCCCGTCAGGCCGTAGTCCATAATCGTCGCCCAGAACGGGTTCGGAGCTCCCATCTTGGCTGCGCCCGACCGTACGAAGTAGCATCCGATGAGAAACCTGAGTAATTCGCAAAGAACTGACACGCTAAGATACCCTTCAAATCCTAAAACAAAAGTTCATAATTCTTCGCCATGCTTCGCCGGTTCAACATCGGTATCAAATTCTTGTTTTATATTAACGTACGTTACTTTTTGAGAGCAAGACCTCGACGATAGAATCGTTTGGGAATTTCATCAATAGAGGCTTGGTGTTTCATGTGTGAAAGTGCTTGTCTGACTGGTTTGTCGAGTTGCCGGGCGTGGCCAGTGGTCAGAGTTGTGTGCACACTGATGAAGGTGTCGTGCATTAGGGCGCCGTATGAATGCTGGGAGCGTATGCGGACTAGGGTCTGTGCCCCGGTGCGGGTGCGGTGCCGGCGTGCGCCCCCTCAATTGCCGGAGTCGCGCCCCCAGGCTCGTCCGAGTACCTCAGGCCCGCCATTATCGCGCCCTGTTCCGCCGCCAGGGAGTCGGGTCTTCGCTGTCCAGAAAAAGCCATTCACTCCAGGGGACCAGATGCGCTCCTACGTGCTCAATCCCTACCAGATGGTCAAGGTCCTGCGCACGGGCTACGAGGTCGGCAGTCCCGACGCCGTGTTCGACGGCGATATCGATGACTTCATCGACGCCGGAATCCGCTGGCGCAGGCGGCAGGAGAGCGCCGAGCGACGCTGAGCAGCGGAGCGGCGCTGAGCAGGGGACCGGGTGGCGGACGGCGCCGTCCGGGGTGAGTGCCGCGTTGATGTGATTCCTCTCCGGGAGGACCCTGAGGCGTCCCTGATTTCCGTGTCGCGCATCCCTGGTTCTACCAGGATTCTCTTGGGGTGGCGACGGTGTGCGCCTAGTCTTGAATGCATGAGTGAACAGCACGATGATGTGTACACATCCATGCCCCGTTCCCGCTCGGCGCGTGATAAGACGCTGAATTCTGAGTCCGTTCAGCCTCCTCCGTCTCGTGGTGTGAGTACGGTGGGGAAGATTGTGCGCGTGGTTATCGCCGTGGTTCTCATGCACGCCTGCGCCTTTCTCCCCGTGCTGTTCACCCTGATCCCCGGGATTCGGGGGCTGACCGACGGCAGCATTCTTGGGGAGGGAACCGCGGGAATGATCGTCGCATATACGGTCTCTATTATCGCCTACGGGGCTGCAAGCGCGCTGGCGATCGTCATGTGCAGAATTCTGCTGCGGACTCTGGACCGTGGTCGCGGTATCAGCCTGCATTTGCGCCCCAGTGCGCGTGCCGTCGCCTGGCTGGTCGCCATGATTCTTCTGGCGGCAGTCGTTCTGTGCGCGACGTCCGGCGTCATCCATCTCCTGGGGATCCAGGACGACGGGCGTGAGTTGGCCGGGAATGCCTGGGCCGCCTCCCAGTGGTGGATGCCGCTCATTTCCGGTATAACCCTGGGGTTCCTCTTGCAGGGTATCCCGGAGGAACTGGTGTGGCGCGGCTGGCTCTTCGCCTCGCTGGGAAGCACTCGTGCAGCTGCGGTGATCAGCGTGATGACCTTCACCGTTCTTCACCTGGTCTCGCAGGGCGGGCAGCAGGGAATCGTCGAGCGCTTCATATACTTGGCAACGCCATGCGGTTTCGCCATCGCCGCCGTGGCCGCGCGGATGGTGTCGGGGTCCACGTGGGCGGCTATCGGGATCCACGGAGGATTCCATCTGGCGAATAACCTGCTGGGCTATTCCCTGGGCATTTCCGAGGGTCCGACGACGTGGGTGGTCAGCGGTCTGCTGTGGGCGGCGGTCGGCGCCGTCATCCTCGTCATCGGCGCACGCACCGGACGTCTCCGCCTGGGCAGTTAGCAGCAGTCCCGTCGAGATCGGCCGAGCTCCTCTTCCGTCCCGAGTCTCACCAGGTCGGTCAGACACAGGTATCCGCGCCGGCGACGCGACGGGTGCTCGCGCGATATTCTCGGTGAGCTGCAAGCGTCCCGTGCACTGTGGCCGAGGATGTGTCTGCTGAGGAGCAGAACGGGATGGTCCGCCTCACGGCCTCCTGGCAGGGGGGGACGACGACGATCGGCCGGGCGCGCGCGGCCCATTGCGGCGGCGTGCTGCGGGCGATCGTTGACGCCGTGGAGCCGCCGGCGTCCTGCTCGGGGCTTCCCGGCGGTCCTGTCGTGTGGACCGTCCGGCGTCAGCCTCTGGCCGAGTGGTGCTGCATGAGCCTCGTCGGCAGCCACCAGCAGTACCACAGCAGAGGCCCGAACCCGACCAGGAAGGCGATGACAAGGGTCCAGACGGACTTCCCCAGGACGGGGAGCCCGGAGCGCCACCACACCTGGATGAGAGCCGGCACCGCCAGTACGATGACGATGAGCAGCACCACCACGTGCCCGGGATTGAATGGCATGAAGCGCCTCCTCACATAGAAGATTTCGGACTGACTCGGACCGACCCAGACTGAGCCGTCTCTGTCCCTGCGACAGCTCACTATCCTGCTGAATTCGATACAAGGCTACGGCACGTCACCGTGGTGCACCAGTCGTACGCCAGTCATAGAGGTCTTCTCGCCAGGGCGGTGGGCGCTGGCGGGCTGGTCGTCGGGGCGACCGGGATCCGGAGGCGTGTGGTGGTGGGGAGGGCGCGAGGGGCCGTCCGGGAGGATCCGGCTCCGGCCAGGAGCTCGTCGCCTCCAGGACGGCGGACCGTCGCGCTCCGCAGTGGTGCGAAGTGCTATGATCAGTGCTCCCCACCAGCGGCACACCTGCCGGACAACGACCGGACCCTGCCCGTGAGATGCCGACGGGACGCGCGAAGAGGCGCTCCAGATTCCGGTGGGTGTGCGTTCAGGGAGGATGCGCGATGCCGGAGAGTCGGAATGCGGAGGTTATCGGGCCGGAGCCCGAGGACACGGATGCGCTGTCGAGCCTGATCGAGATCGAAACCGGGGTTGCGCTCCTTCTCGGAGACCATCCGGTGAGGGCGTTCACTGAGCTCGGAATCTCCCCGCTGACGCGGAAGGACATGAAGCGCTGGTCCGGTCTGACAGATGCCATCGCCCTTGCGTCGGGCGGCGGGAATGTCGCCGTTCAGGGGCTGCAAGGCGTCATGTGCGCCCGGGGAATTGTGCGACTTGCACCGGAAACGGTCGCGCTGCTCAAGAACGGTGCGGCGCCTCTGACGTCGGGTGGGTGGAATCTCGGAGCACTTGTTGGAGACAGCGGGAAGATCGCTGCGCAGGTGAGGTGGCTGCCCGCGGCGGGTGCGCAGGCCGCTGACGTGCTCGCCAGCATTGGCCCCGCGGTGGCGCTGATGGCGGTGCAGTGCCAGCTCATGTCGATCTCGAAGCGTCTCAATGAGAACATCGCTATCACCCGGGGGGTCTCCGAGGAGCTGCGCAGAAGACGCATGAGCAACCTCCGCAGCATGTGCCACGAGGTCCGCAACATCGTGGATGAGGTGGATTCTCGCCGTTCCGTCGACCGCATCATGTTCGATCAGCTCGAGCGCATGGCCGTCGGTCTTCGGGAGCAGTGGGAGCTGTGCGTCGACGCCGTCGGCGCACACCTCGGGGAGGTCGAGGCCGATCCGCGGTCGGCCAAGTCGTACCTGCTTGAGAATGAGGCCCGGATCCGCGAGGACGTGTGCGGTCTGGTGGTGGTCCGGGACGTGAGGTACATGGCCGATGCGCTCAGGTGCTCGTATGTGGCCCAGAATGAGGACAAGACTCCGGAGGGGGCTCGCAGGGTCATGACGAGGGTGAAGAATACTCACGGTGAGCATCAGCGGGCCTCCGAGCTCGCCTCCGCCCTTCTTGACCGGTTGAAGCGCCGCGTCGGCCTGACCTCAGAGCTGTCGTACCGGAGCCTGATGTCTCGACCCGAGGGACTTCGCGGGGGCGGCGACGGAGGCAGTGTCCTGACGGGCCTGGCCGGGCGCGTCATGACGGCGACCGGTTGGAGCGACGACAGCGAGGTCGAACGCCTCAAGGACCTGTCGGGGTACGTCATCGGGCTCGCCGGCGAAGAGGCCGACGACGCCCCCCTGCCCGATCCTCCGGTCAGGATCGGCGACCAGGAAGAGGTGGACGACGAGCTGAGCATCCTGCGGTGGATTCTCGGGAGAGATGAGAAGCTGCTTGCGATCTCATCGACCACTGGTTCTGGTGTCCTGGGAGTGACATCGGAGCAGGTCTTCTGCGCCTCCCGGAAGAGCGTGCTGAATGACGGCGCGGTAGAGCGCGCGTTTCCTCTCGATGATGTGCGCTATGTCCGATTCAAGGGCGGGGACAAGGGCACTTCCAGTCTCGACGTCATTGCCAGGCAGGAGAACCTGTCCGTCACCTTCGGCAGTGGTGATCGCAAGGGCGCGAGGCGAGTCGCGGACCTGCTCGCCACCGCCATGCGCCTGCCCGACGAGGAGAGGATGTCGGATCCGCTCATGATCGAGGCCCTCGGCGCCCAGAAGGAGAGCCGGGGAATCGAGGCGGCGCAGAAATCCGGACGTCGCTGAACGGCGCGCCCGGGAGCGAGGTGATGGGGCGCTCGTGCGAGGCTCATCGCGCTCGGAGTGATTTATGCCTCGGCGGTAGCGGCGGTCGTTCGGATATTTATTGTGTCGCCTTCTGCGTCCATGGCCGCTGTCGTGGTTGTCGCGCTGTCGCCGGGACTTGCCCGACTGCTGTGCGCCGGTCTCCGGACTCGGCTGTCGGAGCTGTCGGGGATGGAGCGCGCCGGTGTTGCTGTCAGGTGCATCGAGCGCGATATGGTGAGCACTTCTGGAATTGGTTCGTTTTATAGGGCTGTTCGTGGGGCGCGAATCGATGCGCTTCGACTTCTGATTCTCTGAAGTGATATTTTCAAGGCGATTGCGCAGTGTTCCCATCAGTGGAGGGATGTCCTCGCGCACAACCGCCTCTATAATCTCGTGGTCGACGGACAGGTAGCCATGAACAATGCGATTGCGGGTTGATCTCATTGCGTTCCAATTGTCGCCGAACAAGTTGAGTAATGTCTTGCTGGGAAGACCTGCGAGCGCGTCGAGCGCGGAAGAAAGACGTAAGGCTATGGCGTCTCGGATGGCTTGATCCTTCAGGTCGCGCTCGGCGTATTCGCTTAATTGGTCGAGGTGCAGGAGCGCTTCGGTAAGGATGTGCCTCTCAGATTTTTTCACAGTTCAACCGCCTCCATCATGATGTTCGCCCTCAGGTCAGGGCGCAGCGCGCGGTCGGGTACAAGATCGACGGGAGCTCCCAGGAGGTCTGCGACGTCGAGCTCAGCGCGTGCCAGGCCGAACAGGCTCGGTGCCGGGTTCGCAGTGACAAGGAGATCGATATCCGAGTCGAAGTCGTCGTCGCCGCGGGCTGTAGAACCGAAGACACGTACGTTTGTCATCCCGTGGTTGGCGAGGAGGGAGATGACTCCTTCGCGGTGTTCGCACAGGCGCCGTCCGAGCGGGGTCGTGCCACGGAATCTTCGCTGTTCAGCGCCAGTCATTGAGAACTCCACAACGCAATGGTATGAGGTGCGCCGGCATGGGCGGTAGCCCTTGCCGGGACGAAGACGCTGCTTCCCGCCTCTTCTCACGGGAGCCCGTGCCCACAGGTTTGGCTGAACGGCGCGCCCGGGAGCGAGGTGATGGGGCGCTCGTGCGGGGCCTCCGGTCAGGCGATCCCGAGGCCGGCCTTGACCTCGCTCCCGGGGATACTCGGCCCCTCCTCGGCCACGGTCGCGTCTGGGCCGCGTCGTCCTCCGCCACCTCCAGGGCGTCCACCGTGTGCTCGTATGCGTCCGGGCTGATGAGGACGGCGACGGGCTTGCCCCGCCTGGAGAGGAGCACGGCTTCCTTCTGCGCCCTGTTGACAGCACTGACCAGGTCGGCGCGAGCGTCGGTCAGAGGAATGGTCTCCATGGATGAAGAGCGGACAGTCCGCCGTCTAAGTCGTGCAGATACCGAGGAGGCTCATCGCTGGGAGGCGGCTGTGGAGGGCCCCCGCCCGCGTGCACGGACTCACGCCCGTGGCCGTCGCCATCGCCGGTTCGCTCCCTTAGGCTTGGCGGCAGTGCGCGTGAAACCGTCAGCGCGGCCGGATACGGCGTCGGCGGTGTCGTCGTACAGGCATCCACCACTCACACCCTGACGAAAGGCGCAGCGAAGCAGTGGCTGAGTACATCTATCAGATGGTCAAGGCGCGCAAGGCGCACGGCGACAAGGTCATCCTCGACGACGTCACCATGGC
>ERZ773059.1611-NODE-1611-length-10955-cov-18.246422_pt1 | contig 10955 bp, 12 predicted proteins | sample MGYA00580514_ERZ773059 | MGnify/ENA primary metagenome ERZ773059 (study PRJEB29015, sample SAMEA2737981) | human oral metagenome | biome: human oral; feature: human-associated habitat; material: dental | place: China | collected 2056 ...
CCTCGAGTGCGGTGGCGACCAGGACGCTCTGGACCAACGGGGTTCCGCACTGCTTCGACTCCGGCGGATGTTGGCGGGGAGAGTGCCAGGCGTGAGGCTCCCTGGCGCTGCGACGCGGACCCCGGATCGGGGAAGCGAAGGGCCCCGCTCCTTTTGGGGGGCGGGGCCGCTTCCGTCGCGCGATCACTGGGCGCGCAGGGTCAGTGCGGAGGTGCTGTGCCGGGGTTGGCGTGGGAGCCGTTAGTAACGGCTGCCGATGGTCACCATGCCGGTCACAAGCAGGTAGACGAACAGGACGGCGTAGAGGATGCCGGCGATGGCGCCGATGATCCCGAGCCACCACGCCGCCTTGCCCTCCTTGCGGTCCTTGGACATGGCGGAGAACCCGTAGGCCGCGGCAGCGATGCCCAGGACGATGGAGAACTTGCCGACGAAGCCGCTCAGGGCGCTCTCGAGGCCGGAGCCGGGGTCGGCGGTCCACCACAGGGTGAAGAGGATCCACGGGACCAGGGCGAGGCCGAGCGCGCCGAGGCCGCCGGTCGAGAATCCGCCGGTGGGAGCCGCAGGGGCCGCCTGCCCGGGGGCGACGGCCGGGAGCTGGTTCGCGGGTGCGGGGAACTGCTGGGCCTGCGCGCCGGGTGCGGGGAACTGCTGGGCCTGCGCGCCGGGTGCGGGGAACTGCTGGGCCTGCGCGCCGGGTGCGGGGAACTGCTGGGGCTGCTGGGGGCCCTGCGCCCCGGAGGTGTTGTAGGGATTGGTGGGGTCGGACACGATTACTCCTTGTGGATCCTCTTCTCAAGCGATTACACGGTAGCAATGGTCTTACTGGGCGGTCAATATCCTCTCAAAGGGAGAACAGGCGCTCGACCACGGAAACAACGCCGCCCTCGTTGTTGGACGGGGCCACGAAACGGGCGGCGCGCACGACATCGGGATCGGCGTTCGCCACAGCGAAGGAAAGATCCGCCTCCGCCAGCATTGACAGGTCGTTCTGGAAGTCCCCGAACACCGCCGTCTGCGCCCGGGTCACGCCGAGGGCGCCCTGGAGGGCGCGCACGGCGCGGCCCTTGTCGACCCCGCGGATCTGCAGATCCGCCCAATTCGCGCCCGACACCGCGTACTGGTGCGTCGAGCGGAAACGGGCCAGCGTCGCCTCCGCGAGGGGGCCGACAGGATCCAACGAGTGCACGGCGAGCTTGACGATGGCGTCGTCCAGCTCCCCCGCCTCGATAGCGTCGAGGACGTCCAGCTGGGAGTCCACCTGGCGCGTGCGGTGGTAGTAGGGGACCACTCCTGCGACGAAGGGCTCGTCGACCCTCTCGACGTAGGCGGAGCGCTTCCCGCACATGACCAGCCCGCCGTTGACGCCGCCCGGTCCTGTCGCCGCGCGGACCAGGCGCACGGCCTCGCGCAGCGTCGGCAGGTCCAGGGGGCTCGACGAGATCTCGGCGCCGTCGCGCATGACGATCGCGCCGTTCTCCCCGATGACGGTCATACCGGGGCGGTCGGGGAACATGTCGAGCAGCGTCCAGACCTGGCGGCCGGACGCGGGGGCGAAGGTGACGCCCCGCGCGTCCAGCTGGTCGAGCATGCGCCACAGCCCACCGGGGAAGCGCTTCCGGTCGTCCAGGAGCGTCCCGTCCATGTCCGCGACGACGAGGCGCACGTCCGCCGGGGCGTACGCCCCGGGGTCGGTGGGCACCGCGGGGCGGGCGCTCACTCGCCGGACTTGAGGGACGCCTGCTCGGCCTCGGAATCCGGGACGAAAGCGTCGGTCTCGAGGTCGGCCCAGTACTCCTCGGCCCAGGGATCCTCGATCGGCTGGCTGCGCTTCCACAGGACGTAGCCGACGCCCGCGGCTGTCGCGGCCAATGCGACCAATCCGACGGCGCGCAGGAAACGGCGTTTACGGACCTTCGTGGTGGGGGTTGTCAGGGCCACAGTGGAAACCTCCTTGGCGCGGCGCGCACGTTCTGAAAGGGGACCGGGGGCGGACAGGGCGCTGCCCGCCTGGTTGACTGCGCGCGAAGCGCGGGGGAGGTAGTCCTCCACAAGGTTCGCGCGGGCGGACTCGATGGCGGGGCCTGCGTGCTCGACCACGCTCTTGGCGCGGGCGGCGGCCGACTCGACGGCGGGGGTCGCGCGGTCGATGGCGCGGGCGAGGGCGGCCTGGGCGCGGGGGGCGGCCCAGTCGACTCCGGCGCCCACCAGATCGGCGGCCTTCACGGCCACCTTCCCGGCGTACACGGCGGCCGTGTCCCGCAACTGCGCGGCTTCCTCCCGCAATTGATCGACGTCGAAATTCGGTGTGGGGGCCATAGTGTCTCCGAATCTGTCCAGTGGTGTCCGGCGCCCCGCGGGGAACGGAGCGCCGCTGGGTACCATTGTGCTACGAATGCCTGTGATCCGCAGCCCACTGACTGAGGAATTGGACGGGACTTGCGCTAACGGCGTAGCCCCCGCGTGGTCGCGGGCGCCGATAAGTGCGACGATTGACGCCATGAAAGCTATTGTGCACACCTCCATGGGTGACATTGCCCTCGATCTCCTCCCCGACCACGCGCCCAATACTGTGAACAACTTCGTCGGTCTGGCCAGGGGCGAGCGCGAGTGGACGGACCCCCGCACCGGGCAGAAGACCTCGCGGCCCCTTTACGACGGCACCGTCTTCCACCGCGTCATCAAGGACTTCATGATCCAGGGCGGAGACCCCCTGGGCAACGGGACCGGCGGCCCCGGCTACCAGTTCAACGACGAGATCCACCCCGAACTGGCCTTCAACGAGCCGTACCTGCTGGCCATGGCCAACGCGGGCAAGCGCATGGGCAAGGGGACCAACGGATCCCAGTTCTTCATCACCGTCGTCCCCACGCCGTGGCTGCAGGGCAAGCACACGATCTTCGGGAAGGTCGCCGACCAGGCGTCCAAGGACGTCGTCGACGCCATCATCTCGGTCCCCACGGGCGCGAACGACCGCCCCGCCTCGGACGTCGTCATCGAGTCCGTCGAGATAGTCGACTGAGGCCGCGTCACCACAGGGCCGGGGGCCGCTACCGCAACGGCACCCGGCCCCGGCGACCGCCCTCCAGGCCCTGACGAAAGGCACTCCGATGAGCATGCCCCGATTCGGACAGCGGTCCGACCCGCGCGCCGCCCCCGACTGCCCGCGGCACCCGGGCGCCCGCAGCGTCGACTACTGCAAGCGGTGCAACCGGCCCATGTGCCCCTCCTGCGTGGTCCCCACCGAGGTCCGCAGCATCTGCGTCGACTGCGCGAAGTCCTCGCGGGGCCGCAGGAGCGCGAGGCTCGGCTCCGCAGCCGCCTTCCTGCGCTCCTCCGGGGCCCCCGTCACACTGGTCCTCGTCGGCGTGTGCGTCCTCATGTACCTCCTGGTCCTGGTGGTCCCCCCCGTGCAGAGCCTGTTCATGCTGGTCCCGGCGTGGGTCGGCCCTCGCCCGTGGATCGTCGTGACGTCCGCCTTCCTCCACTCGGGGTTCCTGCACGTCTTCTTCAACATGCTCACCCTGTACTGGGTGGGTTCCGTGGTGGAGAGGGCCATCGGGCACTGGCGCTACGGGGCCGTGTGCCTGATAAGCGCTCTCGGGGGATCGGCCCTGGTGATGCTCTGGTGCTTCGTCCAGCCCGAAGCGCTCTTCGCCGCCACTGTGGGCGCTTCGGGCGCCGTCTTCGGGCTCTTCGGCGCGGTCTTCGTCCTGCAGCGGCTCTCGGGCTCGTCCACCGCGCCGATCCTCATCCTGCTGGGGGTCAACCTGGTGTACGGGTTCGCCAACCCGGGGGTGTCGTGGCAGGCGCACATCGGGGGCTTCCTGGCGGGGGCGGCCGCCACGTGGGCGCTGCTGCGCACCAGTGGGCGCCCGGGCGGGACGCTGGCCCCGAGGGCCAAGCAGATCGCGGTGTGTGTGGCAATGGCCGCCGCGATGGCCGCCCTGTGCGCCGTGTCCTACTGGGGGCTCGTCGCGCTGTACGCCTGACGCCGCCTCGCGCGCCAAGGCCAGGTCAGCCTAACCTAAGGGGGCAGGCTCAGCCCCGACGGAAGGAACACCATGGCGACCCCCTGGGACATCTACGACCAGCTCATCGACCAGATCCCGGCGGACATCACCGTCCAGAGCGCCCGCGCCGACGGGAAATGGCGGCGCATCGGCACTTCCGAGGGCGGGGCGGGCATGGCCTTCGGTATGAACGTCCAATCCCGCCCCCGTTCCGTCGCCGCCGCAGAGGACCTGGTCGGCCGCCCCCTCCGCGACGCGGCCAGCCTGGTCAAGAGCTGGAACTTCGAGGACGCGGGCCTGGGGATGGCGGCCATCAACGCCTACCACAGCCACACCGACCGGGCCCTGGCCCACGGTTTCACGCCCCTGGCGGAGAACAACTGGGGCAGGACCTTCCACGCCTACGCCGACGCCGTCGCGGGCAAGAGGGTGGCCATCGTCGGCCACTTCCCCTTCGCGCCCGCCGCCCTGCCCGACGTGGCGGAGCTCATCGTCCTCGAGCGCGCCCTCTTCGACGGCGACTACCCCGACAGCGCGTGCGAGTACCTGCTGCCCGGCGTCGACTGGGCGTTCATCACCGGCAGCGCCTTCGTCAACAAAACCATGCCGCGGCTGCTCGAACTCACCCGCGGCGTCCACTCCGTCGTGCTGGGGCCGTCCGCCCCCGCCTCGCCCATCGTCCTCGACCACGGGGCCAGCGAGGTCCTCGCGTTCGCCTCCTGCCACCCTGCGCTGCTCGAGGAGGGGCTCGCCGGGCGGCTCCCCGGCGGGATGTTCGACGCGGGGATGCGCGTGGGCCTGGCCCGCGGCTGACCCCGGGAGGACTGGCGTCGGCCGGTGGTAGCCCGGTGGTGCTCGGGGTGGTTGGAACAGCGTTCGACGGTGCCGCGGCCGCGGTGAGCGGGGGCGCGTTCGCCGCTGTTGCGGAGCAGGTGGCAACAGCAGTTCGACCGCGGCCCCGTCGGAGGAGAGTGCAGTGACCGCCTTTTTGGCCGTCCTGCGCAGTTGGTTAGCGCCACCACAGGGTCATGAGGAAACCGACCATCATGATGCCCAGGCCGATGACGATGTTCCACCAGGAGATCCCGGGGACCGGGTAGGCGCCGGAGGAGATGTAGTACACCATCAACCACACCAGGCCGATGAGCAGAAGGCCGCAGAACAACGGCGCCCACCACACCGGGCTCAGCGGAATCCCCTCGGTCCACGGGCGGATCTCGGTGTCGTCGGCAGCGTCCCTGCCGTTCTTCTTCCGCTTCTTCGACTCGGCCACATCTTTCCTTTCTCCGGGGAAGGCGGACTCGCCGCCTCGGCTTCGCGCCGAGATAACGGCACTGCACATAGCGTAGTCTCGGAGCAGGGCGCAGGAAAAGCGGGGCGCTCCGAGCGGGTCCTGCCCGCCGGTCCCGGCCGCGCCACAACCACAGGAAGGGAGGGCCATGAGCCGCCGTCCACCGCGCGCCGCCGCGGCGATCCTCGCGGTCACCATCGCCGCCGGGGCGCTCTTCTCCGTCTCCTTCCTCAACAACAGGCGCAACCCGGCCTCCGGGGGAGCGCTCGAGGACCTCGTGCGCGCCCGGCAGGACTCCGTGGCCTCCCTGGAAGCGCAGAACCGCGACCTGCAGAGCCAAATCGACCAGTACGCCGGGCAGTCCGGCGCACGGGCGGCCTCGACGACCGTCCCCGCCCTGGCCGCCTCGCCCGTCGTCGGCCCCGGGGTGGAGATCACCCTCACGGACGCCCCCGCCGACCAGGCCCCCGAGGGCGCCAGCCCCAACGACCTCGTCATCCACCAGCAGGACATCGAGGACGTCATGAACGCCCTGTGGTCCGGCGGCGCCGAGGCGATGACCGTCCAAGGCGCGCGCATCACCTCCAGGACCGTCATCCGCTGCATCGGCAACGTCATCCTGGTCGACGGGACCAGTTACTCGCCGCCCTACGTCGTCCAGGCGATAGGCGACCCGGGCGCCCTGCGCGAGACGGTCATGGCAAATCCACGTATCGTTAACTACCAGGCCTACGTGGCCCGCTACGGCCTCGGATGGGACATGCGGGAGAAAGACGAGTTGCGCTTCCCGCCCGCCGCAACCGACACGACCCTGAACTACGCACACGTGGAGGCACCAACGAATGGGTGAACACATCGCCCACGCCCGCCCGCCGAAGGGCAGGGGCCGCAGAATCTTCTGGAACACCGTCGGCGTCATCGGCGAGCTCCTCATCACCGCGAGCTTCGTGATCGGATTGTTCGCCGTGTGGCAGTTGTACTGGACGACGTTCCAGGTCCAGGGCCAGGTCGCCCAGACCATCACCGCCTACGAGGAGGACCACGCGCCCGTGGCGCGGCAAGCGGGCGAGGCGCGCACCGACGCCCCGCCGGCCTTCACGCGCGAGGTGTCCGACGGGGAGGTCTACGGGCTCGTCCACGTGCCCAGCTGGGACTGGATGAAGATCCCCCTCGCCGAGGGGACCACGTCGGCCGTCCTCGACAACGGGTGGGCCGGCCACTACGGCAACACCGCCCAACCCGGCCAGCTCGGCAACTTCTCCGTGGCCGGGCACCGGCGCACCTACGGCAACAACTTCCGCTGGATCGACCGCCTCGGGGAGGGGGACAAGGTCGTCGCCGAGGTCGACGACTTCTACGTCGTCTACTCCGTGCAGACCTGGGAGATCATCAGCGCCGACGACCCCGACCAGGTCCGCGTCATCGCGCCCGTCATCGACGACCTCACCTTCAACAAGGAACCCACCGAACGGTGGATGACGATGACCACTTGCAACCCCGAGTACGGCAACTGGGAGCGCTACATCGTCCACCTCAAGTTCCAGTCGTGGACGCCCAAGTCCTCCGGCGTCCCCGCCGAGCTGCTCGACGAGCCCGAGTCCTGACCCGAACGGAAGCACATGTACGCCTGGATATTCCGCCACCTGCCCGGACCCACGTGGTTCAAGGTCATTGAGTCCCTGGTCCTCATCGGACTGGTCGTCGCCGCCCTGTTCACCTGGGTGTACCCGTGGGTCCAGACCTACCTGGAGCTCGGGGACGCCTCAGTGGGCTGAGCCGCCGCGACCAGCCGCCGGAGCCGCCCGGGGGCACGGGGATGCCCGCACCGGCCTCCTACTGCGCCCGGATCCGCCGCGCGGGCGCCCGCTCCGCCCGCCCCATCGGGCGTGTACTGTGGGTCCCGTCCGCGCCCACTCGGCGCCGCGCCCCCGAACGCACCCGCCCCGGCCGGGGCCCAGCACCGTGGAGGAACAGATGACGCGCATCCTGTGCATCGACAACTACGACTCCTTCGTGTACACGATCGTCGGGTACCTGCGCCACCTCGGCGCCCGGGTCGACGTCGTCCGCAATGACGCGGTGGACCCCCAGTGGCACGACGGCACCTACGACGGCGTCCTCGTCTCGCCCGGCCCCGGCGACCCCGCCGGCGCGGGCGCCACCTTGCGGACCATCGCCGAGTGCGCCGAGCGCGCGATCCCCATGCTGGGGGTCTGCCTCGGCATGCAAGCGCTCGGCGAGCTCTACGGCGGCGCCGTCGGGCACGCCCCCGAACTCATGCACGGGAAGACCTCGGTCATCACCCACGACGGGAAGGGCGTGTTCGCGGACGTCCCCTCGCCCCTGACCGTCACGCGCTACCACTCGCTGGCGGTCGACCCGGCCACCGTGCCCGGCGCACTGGAGGTCAGCGCCTCCACCAGCTCCGGGATCGTCATGGGCCTGCGCCACCGCGACCTGCCCCTGGAGGGCGTGCAATTCCACCCCGAGTCCGTCATGACCCAGTCCGGGCACCTCATGTTCGCCAACTGGCTGGCGGTGTGCGGCGACGGGGGCGCTCCCGCCCGTGCGGCCACCATGGCGCCCGTGGTCGCCCGGCGCTCCAGCCTCTGAGGCGCAGGGGCCCGCTTCCCCGCAGACGACGAGGCGGACCGCTCCTGCGCCCATCGGGGGGCCCGCACGGGCGCCGTGCCCGCCTCCCCACGGCGAAGGGGGCGGGCAGCGGGCGCTCGACCCGTTGCCCGGCCCCTGGGGGCGGTTTGCGCGCTAACGGCTGGTCGGCGTGGGAGTGGGCGTGCCGTTGCCTTTCCCCTTGGAGACCTTCACGTTCACCTGGGTCCCCTTGTTGACCTTCTGCCCCTCGGCGGGGTCGATGCTCACCACCTGCCCCTTCGGCTTGTCCGAGTCCACCTCGGTCATGTTCGGCTTCAGGCCCGCCCCCTCCAGAGCGGCTTTCGCGTCCTCCGCGGACGTGCCGACCACAGTGGGGATGGTGACCTGGTTGTTGCCGCTGGAGATGGTCACGTCCACCTTCGCGCCCTTCTGCGCGGAGGAGCCGGCCTCCGGATCCGAGTACACGATCTGGTCCTTCGGCTGTTCGGAGTCGTCGGTGAAGCTCACGGTCCCGAGTTTGAGGCCGACGTTCTCCAGCGCGGAGCGGGCCTGCTCCTGCTTCATGCCGGACAAATCGGGCACGGTAACGGTGTCCGAGCCAGACGACAGGTACCCGGTGACAGTCGAACCGGCCTTGACCTTCGAGGCCGACGAGGGGTTGACCTTCGCGACCTTGCCCTCGCCGACCTCTTCCGAGGCGACCCGGTCGCTCGAGACCTCCCACTTGAGGCCGACGGCCTCCACGGCCCTCTTGGCGTCGTCGGGGCTCATCCCCACGAGGGAGTCGGGGACCGCGACCGAGTCGGGGCCGCTGGACAGCGTCGCCGTGATGGTCGACCCCTCCTCGGCCTGCTCTCCGCCGGGGGGGTTCGTCGAGACGACCGACCCCTCGGCGACACTGTCGGAGGCCACCCTGTCGGCCGCGATCGCCCACGTGAAGCCCGCGGACTCGACCTGCGCCTTCGCCTCCGCCTGCGTGTAGCCGACCACGTTGGGGACGGCCGCAGTGGCCGGCTTGCTCTTCCAGTTCGCCAGCGCGTACACGGAGGATCCGATGACGAGCAGCGCGAGGGCGATGAGCGAGCCGATGAGCATGGCACGGCGCTTGCGGGCGCGCGCCTCGTCCTCCTCGTTCGCCCCGTTCGCCGGGGTCGGGGCGGGGCCCTGCGCGCCCTGCCCCTGCCTCGGGGGGTTCGCGATCACCGTGGAGGTGGGCGAGGCGGCCGCCGAAAGGGGGATCGTCGCGGCAGTCTGGTCCTGCCGGGGCGTCTGCCCCATCCACACGGAGGTCTCCGGGGCCGAGACGCCGAGGCCGCGCGAGACCCGCATGAGGTCGGCCAGCATCGCGTCGGCGCTGGCGTAGCGCTGGTCGCGGTCCTTCGCCAGCGCCTTCATGACGACGCGGTCGAGGGCATCGGGGATGTCCGCGGTGATCGACGAGGGGATGGGGGGCATCTGCCCCACGTGCTGGTAGGCGACCGCGACCGCCGAGTCCCCCTTGAAGGGCGGGCGCCCGGTGAGGAGCTCGAAGAGGACGACGCCCGTCGAGTACAGGTCGGACCGGGCGTCCACCTGCTCGCCGCGCGCCTGCTCGGGCGACAGGTACTGCGCGGTCCCCACGACGGCGTTCGTCTGGGTCATGGTCGCCTGCGAGTCGGTGAGGGCGCGGGCGATGCCGAAGTCCATCACCTTCACCTTGCCGTCGTTGGTCAGCATGATGTTCCCGGGCTTGATGTCCCGGTGGACCAAGTGGGCGGCGTGGGAGTACTCGAGGGCCTGGAGCACGCCCCCGACGATCTCGATGGCCTCGTTGATGGGAACCGGCATCCCGTCGGAGATGAGCTCCTTGACGGTGTGCCCCTCCACGTACTCCATGACGATGAAGGGGATCGAGATGGCCCGCCCCTGCGCGTCCTCGATCATCTCCTCGCCGGTGTCGTAGACGGCGACGATGTTCGGGTGGTTCAACGAGGCGGCGGACTGCGCCTCGCGGCGGAACCGCGCCTGGAAGATCGAGTCCAGTGCCAGGTCGCGGCGCAGCATCTTGATGGCGATCACACGCGACAAGCGGGTGTCGAATCCCAAGTGCACCTCCGCCATGCCGCCGCGCCCAATCAGGGAGCGGACCTCATAGCGTCCGGCTAAACGGCGGGCCACGGGCTCTGCCATGTCCTGACCTCCTCGGTAGGGGTAGTCCCTGCGTGCGCGGACAGCAGGGAACCGATCATGTGCTTGATCGTAACGGCTGCGAGGACGACGAGCGCCAGAACGACGAGGGCGACGATCACAGCCCTGAGAACGCGCTTGCCCAGGGGAACGGGTGGGGAGACAACAGAACGATTGTACTTCGTCGCCTTCGGGGGCTGTGTCGAATGCGCCGCCCTGGCGTCCAGGGCGTGCCAGCGGGGCTTGTCCGGATCCGGTTCAGTGCGCTGCTCGAACACCGAACGGCGGGGGCGGACGGGCGCGGTGGGAGTGCCCGACTTCTTCTTCGCAGCGGGGCGGGGCGGGGGCACCGTCCCGAGGATGCGCGCCACCGACGGCGATTTGCGCGTGATAACGGCCCCTTCGTCCTCGCTGCGCTCACGCCGTTCACGGCGCTCACGGCGGGCCTCCTCGCGCCTGCGCTCCTCCGCCTCGGCGCGCTCCCTGCGCTCGCGCTCCTGCCTGGCGGCGGCTTCGGCCTCGGCGCGCTGGCGCTCCTCCTCAGCCCGGCGCTCCTCCTCGCGGGTGCGCCTGGCCTCTGCCGCCGCGTCCTCCCGGTCGCGGGCCTTCTGGCGCTCCCTGAGCCTGCGGGTCAGTGCCTCCAGGCGCAGTGCCTCCTCCGCCTCGGACCTGGTCATCCCCGTATCGGTGACGGCGGCGTGGCGGCCGGTCGTGGTGGTGTCGGGCGCGGTGGCGCGGGGGCTGGTGAGGTCGGGGACGGTGAGCGGGGGGTGCTCCGTCCCGGTGTCGGTGACGGCGGCGTGGCGGCCGGTCGTGGTGGTGTCGGGCGCGGTGGCGCGGGGGCTGGTGAGGTCGGGGACGGTGAGCGGGGG
>ERZ773059.1612-NODE-1612-length-10951-cov-20.034692_pt1 | contig 10951 bp, 9 predicted proteins | sample MGYA00580514_ERZ773059 | MGnify/ENA primary metagenome ERZ773059 (study PRJEB29015, sample SAMEA2737981) | human oral metagenome | biome: human oral; feature: human-associated habitat; material: dental | place: China | collected 2056 ...
GGTAGGCCGCCGCGAGCTGCTCGAGGTAGCGGGCCACCCGGTGCTGCTCGCGCAGGGCCGCGGCCCGGGCGACGACCGCCGGGAACTGGGCCAGGACGCCCAGCAGGGCGGCGTCGGCAGGGTCGTCCAGGGCGGCGGGGTCGAAGGCCGTCCCGCCGTCGCGCACCACCCCGTGCTCGGCGGCGTTGCGGGCCACGCTGCGGGTGCGGGCGTGGGCGTACTGGACGTAGTAGACCGGGTTGTCGTTCGAGGCGGAGGACAGCAGGTCCAGGTCGATGTCGATCATGGAGTCCATGGAGGAGCGGGCCAGGGCGTAGCGGGCCGCGTCCACGCCGACGGCCCCCACCAGGTCCTCCAGGGTGACGATGGTGCCGGCGCGCTTGGACATGCGCACCGGGGCGCCGTCGCGCACGAGGTTGACGAGCTGGCCGATGAGGATCTGCATATTGACGCCCGGAGTGTCCCCGAAGGCCGCGCACATGGCCATCATGCGGCCGATGTAGCCGTGGTGGTCGGCCCCGAACAGGTAGACGGCGCAGTCGGCGCCGCGCTCGCGCTTGTCCAGGTAGTAGGCCAGGTCGGCGGCGAAGTAGGCGGCCTCGCCGTCGGACTTGATCAGGACCCGGTCCTTGTCGTCGCCGAAGTCGGTGGTGCGCAGCCAGGTGGCGCCGTCGCGCTCGAAGATGACTCCGCGTCCGCGCAGGCGGTCGATGGCGCGCCCGACGGCGCCGGAGGCGTGCAGGGAGTCCTCGTGGAAGAAGACGTCGAAGTCGGAGCGGAAGTCGTGCAGCTCGGCCTTGACGGCGGCGAACATGAGGTCGACGCCGCGGGCCCGGAAGACCTCGGCGGCCTCGGCGTCGGGCAGGGTCGCGGGGTCGGGGCGGCCGGCGGCGAGCTCGTCGGCGGTGACCTGCTGGGCGATCTCGCCGATGTAGGCGCCGCCGTAGCCGTCGGCGGGGGTGGCCTGCCCGCGGGCGGAGGCCAGCAGGGAGCGGGCGAAGCGGTCGATCTGGGTGCCGTGGTCGTTGAAGTAGTACTCGCGGGTGACGGCGGCCCCGCAGGCGGACAGGATGCGGGCCAGGGAGTCGCCGACGGCGGCCCAGCGGGCCCCGCCCAGGTGCACCGGCCCGGTGGGGTTGGCCGAGACGTACTCGAGGTTGATGCGCCGGCCGGCCAGGGTCTCGTTGCGCCCGTAGGCCTCCCCGGCCTCGACGATGGTGCGGGCGAGCCCGCCGGCGCTGGCGGCGTCGAGGCGGATGTTGAGGAAGCCGGGGCCGGCGACCTCGGCGGAGACGACGCCGTCGAGCGCCTCGAGGCGGGAGGCGAGGAGCTCAGCGAGGTCGCGCGGCCCGGTGCCGGCCCTCTTGGCCAGCTGCATGGCGACGTTGGTCGACCAGTCGCCGTGCTCGCGGTTGCGGGGGCGCTCGACGCGCGGGACCGGGATCTGCTCGACGGGGAGGTCGAGGGAGCCGTCGCCGGCGGCGGCGAGCAGGATGGCATGGATCGCGTTCGCGAGCTCTTCGGGAGTCACGGGCACAGGGTAGCGGAGAGGTCCGGCGGTTCCCCCGGATTGGGCCCTTCCGGGTCGACGGCGCGTCCCCCGGTGCCCGAAGCGACTGCCCGCGGTCGTCCTGCCCGACGACGTCGGCGCCCCCTGCGCTCGGGGCGGTCCGCCCGGCCTCGACGCGCTATTCTTTTCGGTAGGCCGAAACTCAGCGGGTCGGCCCCCGCCCCGCGCCCCGACGAGGTCACCATGCTCGATGACTCCCCCATCCCCGCCAACGGCTCCCCCCGACTCGCCCCCGCGTCCGCCCCGGCACCCGAGACGGACGGGTCCGACGCCGTCGCGCGCATCGCACGGACCCATGCGCCCGTGGTGCGCCCCGCTCCCCCGCGCCACCGCCTCCTCGCCCTGCTCGGCCCGGCCTTCGTCGCCGCCGTCGCCTACGTCGATCCGGGCAATGTTGCGGCCAACATCACAGCCGGGGCCCGCTACGGCTACTCGCTCGTGTGGGTCCTCGTCCTGGCCAACACCATGGCCGTCCTCATCCAGTACCAGAGCGCCAAGCTCGGCATTGTCACGGGGCGCTCGCTGCCCGAGGTGCTCGGCGACCGTCTCGGGCGCCGCTCGCGCCTGGCCTTCTGGGCCCAGGCCGAACTCGTGGCCGCGGCCACCGACCTGGCCGAGGTGATCGGCGGCGCCATCGCTCTCCACCTGCTGCTCGGGCTGCCGCTGCTGACCGGCGGCTGCCTGATCGGGGCCGTGTCCATGCTGCTCCTGGCCCTTCAGGAGAGGCGCAGCCAGCGCACCTTCGAGGGGGTCGTCGTCGGTCTGCTCGTCGTGGTGACGATCGGCTTCGTGGGCGGACTCGTCGTCGCCCCGCCCGACTGGTCCGCGACGGCCGCGGGCCTCATCCCCCGCCTGCGGGACTCGGGCGGCCTGCTCGTGGCCGCCTCGATGCTCGGCGCGACCGTCATGCCCCACGCCATCTACCTGCACTCCTCGCTGGTGCGCGACCACCACGACGAGGTCGGCGAGGGGCACGCCTCGCGCACGGCCGACGACGGCCCCGGCGGCCCGGCCGACTCGACCGAATCGACGGGCTCGGCCGGAGCCACCGGTCCCGACGGCCCGGCGGCTCCAGTGCGCCCAGCACGCCCGGCCGGCCCGCGGGCCGGGGACGGTCGGGCCCGCACCGCCCGCCTCATCCGCGCCACGAGGGTCGACGTCGTGTGGGCGCTGGCCGTGGCCGGCGCCGTCAATATCGCCCTGCTCCTGCTCGCCGCCTCGGCGCTGTCCGGCGCGGAGGGGACGGACACGATCGAGGGGGCGCACGCCGCCATCACGGCGTCGCTGGGGCCCGCCGTCGGCGTCATCTTCGCCATCGGGCTGCTCGCCTCCGGACTGGCCTCGACGTCGGTGGGCGCCTACGCGGGCTCCGAGATCATGGCCGGGCTGCTGCACGTGCGGGTGCCGCTGCTGCTGCGCCGGGCGGTCACGCTCGTACCGGCGCTGGTCATCATCGGGGTCGGCGCGGAGCCGACGTGGGCGCTGGTGCTGAGCCAGGTGGTGCTGTCCTTCGGGATCCCGCTGGCGATCGTGCCCCTCATGCGGGCGACCGGATCGGAGGCGCTCATGGGGCGGTGGCGCGACGGCGCCCCGCTGCGCTGGACGGCGCGGGCGGCGGCGGCGCTCATCATCGCCCTCAATGTGGCGCTGGTGTGGCTGACGCTCACCGGCCGCGCCTGAGGGCGGCGCCCGCATCCCCGCGAATCCTCCCGGATCCTCAAGATGGGAGGGGCCGCACCGAGATCCCGGCGGGGCGCGCACAGGTGATCCGGCCCGCTCCGCTCGCCGGATCCGGAGGGTCCCCGTTCGGCGGGACGCGTCGGAGGGTCCGCGCGGGGATGATCCCACTGCGGCGACCCTGCCGTCGTAGCCCGGGGCGTCGGCGGAGCGGAAAAAGGTGGCTGGCGCTTAACTTTCGGGTGCGCGACTGCTTCTGCGCTCACGGGGAATGGCGTCATTGCGCCACTTCGGGACGCGAGGGGCGCGGGACGGGGGGTGAAAGATCCGCGCCGGCCACCTTTTTGAGCCGCCGTCCCGCCCGTCACCGGCCCACCCGCACCCGCGGCGGGACAGACGGGGCGGACGGGACGGATGTGACGACGGTCTCGTGCACAGCAGCGACCCCGTGCGCGACGACGTCCATGGACCCGCCCCCACAGCGGAGAGGCCCCGCGGGAATCGCCACCACGTTATGAGGACTTGACCGCTCGGCGCGGCTCGACGCCGAGCGCACCGCCTCGGACGCGGGGTGACGGAGGAGACAGCGATCGGGGCCGCGGCTCGGTTTCGGTCTGCGGGCCCCGCACTGGTAGAGTCCCTTCGCGGGCCCCGGTAGCTCAGTGGATAGAGCGTCTGCCTCCGGAGCAGAAGGCCGCAGGTTCGAATCCTGTCCGGGGCACCACGGGCGAGGGCCCGCCGTCGCAACGGGAAGTCGCGGCGGCGGGCCCTCGTCGCGCCCGGCGGCGCGCCCGTCGCCCCCGTTCGCCCCCCAGCAACGAGTGGGGCGAACGTGGTTCAGGCGGTGGCGAGGTATGTCTCGACGGCGTCGCGGATGACGGCGCTGGCGGTGGCGCCGTGCTTCTCGACGTAGGCGGTCAGGGCTGCGTCGGTGCGCTCGGGCAGGCGGACCTGACGGCGCGGGGAGCGTCCGCGGCCCGTGGCACGGGTCTGTCCGAGGCCCGGGCAGCCGCGGAGGATGATGCCGAACTCGGTGTCGCCGACGCGTGAGCCGTCGCGGCGGGTCCCGCACCCGATGGTGGGGACGCGGCCGGCGGTGACATCCTCGTCGAGCTGGTTGTAGTAGGTCTGCTCGGCCTCGGTGAAGGGCGCGTACGCGAGATCCTCGGTCATGGTGGCTGTTCCCGGTGGTCAGTGGTCGGTGCGTGGGATGAGGCGGCGGTAGAGGTTAGTGACCTCCATGGCGTGGAAGACGGTGCGGCGGCCACGTCCGTCGACAGTGACGCCGACCTCGAGGTGGCGCAGTGCCTGCGGGTAGGGCAGGCCGACGAACATGAACGACTGCTCGCCTGTACGGCGGGGCTGGAGGATCTCGTAGTCGACGTGGTGCATGACGGCGTACTCCGCGTCGGGGCGGGGAGTATCGTCATTCACCACCAGCGCCGTTGTTGCGCTTCCGCGTAATTGCGGTTGCCTCAAGGGCGCCTACGACGGGTGCAGCGAGAAGGATCAATGGAATATTGTCGCCGCGCCCCAGAGCCGCGAAAACGCCGCAAATTCCAATGGCAACCATGAATGTCACCAGGATATGCCGCACGAAATGTGACCTGCAATTAGATCCGTTCATAAAATCACTTCCTGCACGGCTTGTTGAAGTCTGGGAGCATGCCCAGCGTGAAGAACACTCCGTTGCAGATGATGCCGGGAACCCCTCCAGCCACAGTGAATGCGCCGCACACCATCGAATTGGCCGCAAAATATGCCCAAGCCGCGGCCCAACCCTTCGCACGCGTCGGTATCCCTTGAGGCGCCAGGGACGGGGCATCCCCGAGGCCCTCCATGGCGATGACATCTTCTGGCACAAGTTTGACACAGAGGTTCGAAGAGGAGTCTGGAACGAACTTCATTCCCCGAGTGTTCTCGATAAGCGCCTGGATGCCCTCGTCTGTTGCGATCATGGCGATACCGATAAGTGCGGCATCAATGTCGTCCGTTTGGCTGGCCAAATATCTCAGCAGTGCCGGACTTTGCCGCAAAGTGAGCGCGCGTTGTGCAAGCACGTCAGCGTCTGTGGTCATGACTTGGACGGTGACTCCATCAGGAAGCTCCTGATTCAGGTCTTCCGTATTCGTGTCGGCACGTGCTGGAACTGCGGAGAAACAAATAGTGACCACGGAAACAATGGTGACGATCAGAGTCCTGACTCGAGAAATAACTATCATCCCCTTAACAAATTATACCACAATGCGAGAATCGCTACAAAAATGTGATAAACCTCATTTATTCGTGAAGAATCGATGAGGATCCTCACCCTCTCGAGACCGACGCTGCTTCACCGCTCTTCCCCTCAACGTCGATCTTCGCCTCGTGGACTTCGTTGAGCTCGCGCAAAGGTTCGACGCCATCGAGATCCGGAGGGCCCCCGCCGGGCATACGGGTCTTGGGAAGTCGGTGGAGTCTCGGATACCGTTCCGGGCGAGGCGGCAGCCGGCCCACCGGGGTGAGAAGAGCACTGCGGGCCGGCTGCCGCCTCCGCTGCGGCGCCCACGCGCCATGCCCTCCTCGACGTCCCCGCGTCCGTCACCTCCCACCGCCATGAAGGGCGCCGTCCGAGCGGGCGGCCCGATGCTCGCCTACGCCGTCGTCGCCAGCTCCCGCGCCCGGGCCAGCCAGGCGCGCCGCTGTTCGGGCGTGGATCCGGCCACGGGACTGGCGAGCAGCCGCCGAACCTCCGCCCCACCCAGGTAGGCCCCCACGCACCGCTCCCAGATCAACGAGAGGGGGTCGCCGAAGACCCCGGTCTCGCGCTCGGCGGGGGTGTCACCGGTGTTGAGCACGATCAGCCGGCGCAGGTCGAGCAGGCAGGTCGGCTCGCCCTCGGCGGCGTCGAGCTCGTAGACGACGCCGGGAACCAGGACGCGATCCATCCACCCGGCCATGATCGCGGGCGGTTTGCCCCACCAGTTCGGATGGGCGACGACGAGCGTGCGCGCCGCCGAGAGTTCGCGACGATGACGGTGGACGAGCGGGTCGGCGCCGACCGTGAGGGCGCTCTCGTCCGCCCGGCGGGTCGTGCGCCCCTCCTCCGGCTCCAGGACGGGTCGGAAGCCCTCGGCGTAGAGGTCGTGGAGTACGACCTCGTGCCCGGCCTCCGTCAGGCCCGCCGCCGCCTCCTCGGCCAGGGCGTGCACGAAGCTGTTCGGGCGCGGGTTGGCCACGACGACCATGGACTGCGTCATGGGCCCGACCCTACCCGGCGACCGACCGAGCCCGGTCCGACGGCCCCCTCCCGAGCCGGGCGTCCCGCGCACTCCGATCCGCTCGACCGTTCAAGGGCGGCGTTCGCGGAAAATGGCGCTCCGGGAGGAACGTTCCGTCCCGCACCCGGCAGCGGCTTCACGAAAACCGCGGAATCATGCGGAAGCAGTCGGACGCATGACGTGTGCCGCCGCGAACGATCCTCCCAGGGCGCCAAAACGCGGCCTACGCCGGTCGCTCCCCGGCCTCCAGCAGGCGCTGCTCGACGGCGAAGGCCCCGCCGTCGACGGCCCCGTCCGGCCGGGCGCCGCGCGGGTCCCCGTAGATGCGCCCCGAGCCGCGGGAGTCACCGCGGGAGTCCCAGGGCCGCCAGCCCGGGTCGCCGGTGAGGATGAAGCGCGTCCAATCTCCGTGCACGGCGTCGGCCAGCGACTGGGGCGGGACCGCCCGCAGGGTGTGGTTGCAGTAGGGGTGGGCCAGGCAGTCGAAGGCGAAGGGCAGGTCGAGGCAGTGCGTCGACAGTCCCGTGGCGGGAGACTCCCAGGCGAAGCGGCTCAGCCAGGTCCCCGCCGAACCGGCGCGCTCCCGGGCCCGGGCCCAGCCCAGAAGCGGGATGTGGAACATGGCGTCGGAGATGAGGGCGCCCAGGTACAGGCGCTCCCCGCCGCCCAGCTCGGGGTGGGCGGCCACGTAGTCCGCGGCGGGCCCCGCCCCCAGGCCGGCCTCCTCCATCACCTCGACGGCTGTGCGCCCGCCCAGCTCCTCGACCAGCCCCAGCTCCTCGACCAGCTCGAAGGCCGCCCTGATGAACTCGTGCGTGGTGCTCATGGCCAGCAGCGGGATGTCGCCGCCCTCGCCCCGGGCCAGCGCCTCGACCACGGGCAGGGGCACGATCCGCCCGTCGACGGCGGGGCCGTAGACGATCCCCGCATCCGGGGCGGAGACGAGCGCGGCGCGGATGCGCTGGGCGAGCGGGACCCGCGGGCTCCGCTCGGCGCGGCGCTTCTCGAGCTCGGCGGTGAGAGCGAAGACCCGGTCGTAGTCCAGCGCGCGCCACCCCTCCAGGTTCGGCTCCACGCCCGCCAGGCGCGCCATTTCCCGGGCCGTGGAGCGGACGGCGTCGGCGGGGAAGTCGGTGACGGCGCCCGAGTCGCTGATGGCCCTGCGGAACAGGCCGCGCGCACGGGGGCAGGTCATGAGGACCATGACATTGCCGCCGCCGGCACTCTGCCCGCCGATGGTCACCTCGCCCGGGTCGCCGCCGAAGAAGGCGATATTGTCCCGCACCCACTCCAGCGCCAGCACCTGGTCCAGGACCGCGCGGTTGAAGGTGGCGTCGGAGCCGTCCACCCAGCCGTAGCCGTCGAAGCCCAGGCGGTAGGCGATGGAGACGGTGACCACGCCGTCGCGGTTGAAGGCGGCGCCGTCGTACCAGGGCGAGTTGTGGGACCCGGAAGACCAGCCGCCGCCGTGGATCCACACGAGGACCGGCAGCCGGGCGCCCGTCCGGCCGGGCGCGGGGGTGAAGACGTTGAGGGTCAGGAAGTCGTCGCCGGGCACGGAGGGCTCGGGGATGGCGGGGTCGTCGAAGATCGAGCCGCGCTGGGGCGTGGCCGACGGCGCCAGGGCGGGGCGCTCGACGGTCCAGGCCGCGCACGGCACCGGGGCGAGGAAGCGCCGCTCGCCGCTGGGGGCCTCGGCGTAGGGGATGCCGTAGAAGGCGGCGGAGCGCTCGAAGCGGGGGGCGTCGCCCCGGCGATCGGGGGCGGAGACGATGCGCCTCCACACCCCGCGGACCGGGCCGGCCGGCGCGGTCACGAGCGGGCCGGGCTCGCCGGTCGGCACGGCGATCGGGGTGGAGGCGACGTGCTCGACGGGCGCGTCGGATCGGGTCAATCGGGTCATCGCGGCTCCTGCCCGCCCAGCACCTCCAGCGCCAGGGCGGGCACGTCGGTGACGATCCCGTCCACGCGCATCGCCGCGAGCCGGCGCATCTCCTCCGGCTCGTCCACGGTCCACACGTGCACCTCGAGCCCGTCGCGGTGGGCCTGGGCCACGAAGCGCTCGGTCACCACGGGCACCCTCCCCCAGCGCGCCGGCACCTGCACGGCGTCGACGCGCCCCTTCGTCCACGACCAGCGGGTTCCGGGCAGCCTCAGGCCCGCCTCGGCGTGCAGCACCAGGGCCAGCACGTCGCCGACCCCCAGCGAGGTCGTCGCCCGGGGCTCCTGGCGGCGCAGGACCGCCAGGCGCCGCGCGGAGAAGGAGGCGAAGCGGACCCGCTCCAGGGCGTCGGCGGCGCGCACCACCTGCAGGGCGTCCTGGACGACCGCCGACTCCTTGAGGTCGATATTGAAGCGCAGCCGCGGGAAGGCGACGAGGGCGTCGTCGAGCCTGACCGGGGGCCGGCCGTCGCCGGCGTCGAGTTCGGACAGCTCCTTCCAGGTCAGCTCCCCGATGCCCCGCGGGTCCGCGGCGGTGCGCATGAGGTCGGAGTCGTGGGAGAGGATGACCAGGCCGTCGGCGCTCACGCGCAGGTCCGTCTCCATCCAGGTCAGCCCCAGTTCGGCGACGTGCTCGACGGCGGTCCAGGTGTTCTCCGGCGCCTCCCCCGCGCCCCCGCGGTGGGCGATGACGGTGCAGCCTCGTGCGGCGACCATGCTTCCTCGCTTCCTTCAGGGTGGGCGCGGGTCTCAGGAGCAGTCGGTCGTCAACTCGACTGCGTGGTGCTCGGTGAGCCAGACGGTCGGGTCGACCGTCGACTCGTCGGCGTCGTCGTTGGCGGTGCGGACCTCGAAGTGCAGGTGGGCCCCGGTCGAGCGCCCCGTGGAGCCGACGGCGGCGATGAGCTGGCCGGCGTTGACCTTGTCCCCCACGTGGACGTAAATGCCGTCCTCGTACATGTGCAGGTAGCTCGTGTACCAGACCTGGCCGTCGATGTCGTGCTTGATGGTCACGGTGCCGGTGCCGTCGACCATGCCGGCGGTGACCACCTCCCCCGCGGCGGCGGCGTATATGGGCGTGCCGGCGGGCGCGGCGTAGTCCTGCCCGGCGTGGAGCTTGAGGATGCCCAGGGTCGGGTGCATGCGGTAGCCCCACGGCGAGGAGATCTCGTAGGTGCCCTCCATCATGGGGTTGAAGACCTCCGGGGCGGAGACGAAGGCGGCGGTGTCGCCCGAGGCCCCGGAGGACTTGGAGGCGCAAGTGACGGTCGCGTTGTCGTGGGCCGCGCGGATGCGGGCGAGCGTCGCGGCGTCGGGGACGTTGGACATCTCGGTGTCGCTGTTCTCGTCGACGTCGGCGTCCGATCCGAGGACCGCGTCCGCCACCGAGACCGGGACCGACGCGGCGGTGGTGGCGCCGGTCTGAGCGGCGACGGCGGGGGTGACGGCCAGGGAGAGGAAGCCGACCCGCGTGCCCAGCGGCGCCAGGACGGTCGCAGCGGCCAGGACCACGAGGACGCCCGTGCGGCCGATCATCCCCAGCGGAGTGTGGGCGACGGGGCGGGACGCGACCAACTCGTCGGTGCGAATCTCATCGGTTCGAGTCTCGTCGGCGCGGGGCCCTCCACTGGCCTCGGACTCGACCCGCGGGGTCCGGCGGGACCGGCGGGAGCGCGGGGCGGGATCGGGGCGACCGGCCGACCCGGAGCGCTCGCCGCGCGCCGGCTCGGGGCGCGCGGCGTAAGGCGGCTCCGGGCCTGCGGCGGGCATGGACGGGATCGTGTCGACGTCCCCCGGTCCGGAGCCCCGGAACGGCTCGGGTCGCGGGAACGGGGGTCTGGGCCGCGGGAAGAGATCCGGCGGGAACTGCAGCTCGGGCCCGGGGGTCGGCGGTGCGAGCCGCGGAAGCGGGGGTTTACGCGGGGCGGGCGTCTGGGGCCTGCGCGGTGCCGCTGGTTCGGGCCTGCGTGGGGTGGGCGTCTGGGGTCTGGGCGTCTCGGGTTTGGGAGTCTCGGGTTTGGGAGTCTGGGGCTGGCGCGGAGCAGGTGATCCGGGCCGCGGAAGCGGCAGCGCCTGGGGCGGCGCCTCGTCCCAGGACGACGACGTGTGCGAGGCGATCCACGCCCCCGTCGGCGGCGTCGGCGCCGAGGCCGACGGCGACGCTGGCCCCACCGGTTTCATCGGCGGAGTCGTCGGGGACGCCTGCCCCCGGCGGGCCGAGGCCTGGCGGCGCGTGGGCACTTCCCGGGTTGAGCGGGAGGAGGAATGGGATGCGGGCGTCGGGGAGGAGGGGGGAGTCTGCGCGGCAGGGGCCGCGGGGCGGTGGGTCGGATGATCGGTGCGGCCGCCGCGCCGGACCGGCGTGACCGCCGTCCGATGCGCGGAGGTCGACGGCGTCGCCGGGCCCGGCCCGGCGGAGGCCGATTTAACCGAGCCCCTCCGGCCGGACCCCGATCTCCGGCCCGAGCCCGTTCGGCCCGAGCCCTTCCCGCCCCGGCCCGGC
>ERZ773059.1615-NODE-1615-length-10940-cov-4.800276_pt1 | contig 10940 bp, 9 predicted proteins | sample MGYA00580514_ERZ773059 | MGnify/ENA primary metagenome ERZ773059 (study PRJEB29015, sample SAMEA2737981) | human oral metagenome | biome: human oral; feature: human-associated habitat; material: dental | place: China | collected 2056 ...
CCGCGCGCATGCGGGTACGACCGCGCGCATGCGGGTACGACCGCGCGGGCTCCGGTACGACCCGCGCGGGGCCGTCGCGACGACGCGGCGCCGGACGGCTCGGACGGCCCAGCCCGACACGACCGCGGGGACGGGGCGCGCCTTCGGGCCGACGTTGGGCATCGGCCGCGACGTCCCGATCGCGAGGAGCTCTGTCCGCCCCGTCGGTTTCCGTCGTCGAGCTCAGTTCCCTCAACGAGCCGGGTGCATCCGGTTGCATTGCAATTCGGTTACGTGGCATTGCAGTTCAATTACGCATCGCGGTAGCGTGGTAGCACCCCTTAATTCATCCCTTTTTCTCACAAGCAGAAGGGCATTCCATGCACTCTGTTGCCGATCGCTTGGACACGTCGCTCAGCGGGCGCCTGCTCGTGGCCGTCCTCGGGCCCATCGCCCTGGCTCTGACCGTGGTGGTTCCGTCTGTCGCGGTGGGCCTGCCCGGTGGGGCCGGCGTCGAGGAGGGCGCCGCCTCCGCGCACAGCCCCTGGCGGTTCTCCATGAACGGCGACGCCATCGACTCCTCCTCGACGGGCATCACCTGGAGGCTCGGCTTCGGCTCGGACTACGTCAAGGAGCGACTGGCCTCGGGGGAGTCGGCCATCGCCGTTGACGGCAGCACCCGGGACACCATCACCGTCACCGAGACCCTCGGCGACGGCATGAGCCTCGACTCGGACTCGTCCCAGTGGGCCCTCTACGCGCGAGACCCGGCCACCGGCTCCGAGGGCGCCGTCGCCACCACCGGCTCCCGGGAGTCGACGAGCGCCGGCGCCGGTGGCTTCGAGCTCGCCGTGACGACCCGCGGCCAGGTCGCCACCATCGGGGTCACCGGTCCCTTCGCCCCGGCCACCGACTACGAGATCGTCCACCGCACGGGATTCACCTCGCGGACCGGCGGTCCGATCATGGGCGCCCGGTACTCCAACAGAGCCGTTCTCAACGGCTCCGGCGAGGAGGCCAGCGGCGAGCGCAGTTACGTAGAGCCCTTCGAGGCCACCGTCGGGATGGACCCCGGCTTCGGCGGCTTCGGGGTCGTCACGACCCTGACCGGATCGGCCCTCGACGTCGTGCCCGCCAGCACCGTCTTCGATGTCAGGGTCGGCTACGCCCTGCCCGCCGCGGCCGACGCCTACGCCGGTTGGACGGCCCCCGGAACCCTCGGCGACGACGGTCGGAGCGGCTCGACCGTCATGCGGGTCGAGACCGGCAGGTCGAGCATCTTCCCCGGAACCTTCCCCGAGGGCACGACCATCACGCTCAGTGAGGACCTGACCAGCGCCTCCCCGGCCCCCGAGGGCTACAGCTGGGGCTCCCCGAGCTACTCGGTCGACGGCGTCGAGTCTCCGAGCCTGACCATCGGCTCCCGGACCAGCACCACTGTGTCCCTGACGAACCGGGCCTTCAAGACGGCCCTGGGCACCTTCCAGGTCAGGCAGACGGCCTCGGGCGCGGAGGCGGCGGCGAACGCCGCGAATGCCGTGAGCAAGGAGTTCGGCTTCATCTACGACTGCTCCGACGGGCAGTTCGGCGCGGTGACCGTCAGGGGGAACGACGTCGCCGCTCCCGACAAGACCTTCGACGGGGGCACGACCTGCACCGTGAGCGAGGACGAGAAGATGGCGGCTATTGACGGCTACGACCTGGCGGTACCGGAGACGCAGACGGTGACGATCGCGGCGAACCCCTCGCAGCGGGCCACGACGGTCGAGTTCGTCAACGTCTACACGCCGGCGGGGGCGAACTCCATGACGAGCTCCGCGACAGCGGAGACGTCGGCTGGGCCGGCGGAGGCCTCTGCGAGTCCCGCGGATCCGGCGATCGCCTCGGGGGCGGGCGCGGAGCCGCGCGCGCAGGCGGCCGCGGGTGCCGAGGGCCCGGGTGCGAACCAGTCGATCTCGGGCGCGCTCTCGCGGGCGACGCCGTTGGCGATGACCGGCGCCGCGGTACTGGTGCCCCTGATCATCGTGCTCGTGGCCCTGATCGGCGGCGCGCTGCTTGTGCTGCGCCGTCGGGGCTCCAGGGACGACGACGGCATTGGCGGCCCCGACGCCGGTGACGGAGACTGATCAGTTCGATCGAGCGCGGTGCCCGGGTGGGATCTCCGGTCGGAGCGGGGCCCACCCGGGCACCCTGCTGTTCTCCCCTCCGCCCTGCCCGTTGCGGGGTCTCTCGCGCCCGGGTGCACTCGAGCACGAGATCCGTTGGGCGCGTCCGCCGACCCACGTTCGCGATCAACTCCGCCGGACGGGTCGGGAGAGCGCCCGCCGCCCCAGCGATATCACCGGCCTCTGCACACCGGCAGCCAGACGACCCGTTACCTTGTTGGTGGTTCCCTGGTGGTAGGTGCCGGGGTTGGGCCGGTTGTTGTGGGTATGGGTGTCGTGTCCTTGTGTGTAGATGGTTGGGGGGAGTCGCTTGCGGTGGTCGGGTACTGGTGGGGGGGGGAGCGGCTTGCCGCAAAACGGTGGAGGTCTTTCGCGGGTGTGGGTGCGGGGTCAGTCGTCTGTCGGCTGGCCTTGTATTGACTTGAGTGAGAGGCGGCGCGAATGATGGATATCGGGGGCATCGAGGTTTTCGTTGGTATCGGGTGTCGGCGAGGGACGGGCACTGGGTCACGGCCCTGAGTCGGGACGGGCAGGGGTTTTCGACGATACTCTGCTCAACGACGAGGACCGGCTGCGAGAGGTCTACCAGCGCCTAGAGGCAAAAGGGGCAGGTGCTGGTGGTGGGCCGGTCCGCCACCACTAGGGGTTCTGGTGGTTGTCCAGGGTGTGGGCATCACGGCGGGCCATCTGCCGGGGTTGTCGGTGCGCCGCATCGCGGATCTGGCGCCGGGCAGCGCCAGGGCCGACGCGAAGGACGCGGTGGTGATCGCCGGCGCGGCCAGGACGTTGCCTCACACCCTGCGCTCCGTGAGCACCTCGGATGAGGATGCTGCGGCGTTGAGCATGCTGACTGGTTTCGACCCGGACCTGGCTCGTCAGGTCAACCAGAGCGAGGGCCGGATCCGGAATCAGTGGTTCACCCAGACCTCGCCCCTCTCTGGAGGCGGTCCTGGAGGCCGTGGTCGGGCGCACGACGCCCCACGCTCCCAGCGGGCCGATGTCGTCGCCCGAATCGAGACCCTGGCACCAGGCCCACCCTCATGTGCCAGGTCCTGACCACCCGTGCTCGGGATCGGGGCCCCGACCGCCGCCGTCCTTGCTGGCCCAGACCCCGGGGGCAAGACCTCCACCACCGGCGCCCAGCCGGCCTCCCGCATCCGGCCTGGCGCCGGTGACCAGGAGATCGGGCTCATCGATCCGCGGCAAGGCACGTCTCCCACGAAGGCAACAAGCGCCCCAAGTCCGCCATGCTCGCCTCCGCCTCGCTGCGCTCCGACCCCGTTTCCCGGGCCTACCACCAGCGCAAACGCGACCAAGGCAAAACGCCTTGGGCCAGGTCGTCCCCGCCCCGGCCCACCACCGCATCCCGACCCCGCACGTCATGACCTGCAACGACACCCTCCACGACCCGCAACCAGCCACAAAACCACCCACCGCCGCCCGACACACCACACAGGGGCACCCCCACCACCGGGCCCGGGGCGTCGGCAGCAAGAGGCGTCGACGTGCACGTAACGATCATGTGTACTTCCTTGTGCTATAATGGTGTTCGGATTATCCTGCTATACAGGCGCGACAACAAGGTCTCGCCTAACCTAGGAAGGTCTCGACATGTCGAGTATCGAATTCATCGACGAGCTCACCGAGCAAGAGCTCAATTCCGAGGACAACTCCTTCTCCGGCGGTGTGTGGACTGTCCCGGGCACCCGCACGATTGGGCGAGTCTGCACCGCCTCTTGGGAGTGCTGGGGCTTTCTCTGCGGCTAATCCGATCTAGGAGTTAGTGGCATCGGTCTGGGGGAGGGAAAATCCTGAGCTTTGTGTGGATATTTCATCCCCCAGATTCCCCCAAAAAGTTTTCGAGATGTCCATGGCGACTGTGTATGATTTTTTCCCCGAGCTGTCTCCTTGCGAGGTAGACGAACTTCTCGAAAGTTTCGACTATCCAACTTGCGTCAGTCGACTTGATGAGAACGTAGACGAGTTTCTAGTCCGACTCGCCTCTCGTCGGCAATTAGTGGAGCGGAGAGATCGGCTTGAAGACATCGATTCATTCTTCGATGACGAACCCATACCTTTCTTCGTCTCGACATGGAAACTCGCCAACCTGTCAATAAACGACCTTCGTGATGCGATTAGTCAATCAGGACACTCCTACGCATCTGCGGGTCTGGTCGTGTCCTTCGTGGCTAGAGTTGTGGGCGAGCTGCAGCGAGTCCTTTTAAAAGCACAGTTGGCCTATGTCGAGCGTCATTTTCACTTCAATGACGAACATATGCATGAGTCAAGTTACGGCGACGTCGCCTGCAGATTGGCAGGAGAAACACAACTTTTTGCAGAGGAGTATGGAGTTGCGGCGTACCTCGCCGACCACGTGGCCCATAGCCACTACGATTATTTCAAAGAAATACTGAATAATCTGAATAATGACAGGCCCCTCCTTGAGAAATGGGGGATCGGCAGAGCCGTTCGCTTGAAGAATCTCAAGTTGAATCTCGGTGATTCACATGCGGGACGATCAGTCGCGCTCATTGAATTCGAAAACGGCGATCGTATATTGTATAAACCGCGTTCACTGCGCGCGGAGCAGGCCTGCTCATTATTTTCTCAGAGGCTTCAGGAACTATTGGGCTTTAAGTATCTGCAGACTTGCCCCATCCTAGACAGGGGTGATTACGGATGGGCAAAATACATTGCAGACGATCAGCGGTCCCGCTTCTCCAATCCGTCGGCGATTGCCGAATTCGCCTGCTTTCTTAAATTGCTCGCATTCTCCGATGTGCATTACGAGAACGTGCTTTTTCAGGAAGGGGTACCCATTCTCATCGACGCAGAGACGGTGCTGTCAGGGGGGCTTGAAGGAGCCGAAGCGGTGTCCGATCCGATTCACTCGTTTCTTTCAGGTCTCGTGAGTTCGAGCGGACTTTTCCCTTCGCCTCTGATTGTGCCGAAGAAAACAGGAGATACTTTTGTCGATATAGGCGTTCTAGGAAGACGAGATGGAACGTCAATCAAAGAGCGACAGCTTGTCGTTAAAGATCCTTATACGACAAAAATGCGCGTCGCATACGAAGATGTCGCTCGTCATCTCCCGACCGAGATGTCAGAACATCCCATCGGGCTGATTTTCGTGGAGACGGTGTGTAAAACTTTTTGTGATTTCATGCGCCGCGCACTCAACAAACGAGAAAAAATAGTGTCCGCAATTTACGAAACTTTCTATTCCGTCTCGGTGCGAGTAGTTCTGCAGGACACCATTCGTTACACCAATGCCATTCAGTTGGCGACTAATCAACGGTGCCTCACTAATGGCGCCTATTTCGTCGCGGCGCTGAGTAGAAGTTTCCTGCGCCGCTCGGAACTGCCCCGGTCGATTCTTGCGTACGAGATCGATCGCCTATCGTCGAACGATATACCGAGATATTCGGTTGCCTGTACATCGACTAGCCTTCTGGGCGACGGAGTTGAGTTAGAGGAAGAATACTTCTCTGGATCACCCATAGATTCATGCATCGCACGCCTACGTTCACTCGAAGAACGTGCCATCGATCTTGACAGTTGGCTGATCAAGGTGACCTTCGCGCCTTACTACGATGAGAAGTCTAATAGGACTGGATTCGTGTTCGATGCCGGAGGCAAGAACCGAAGCGGCGACCAACTCCCCAAGCTTACCAATGCGCTACGCGAACTCGAACTTGGCTACTTCCAGGCTGACGACCATGATCCCGCTACCTGGATCGGCGCTCGATTGAGTCCGCACGCGCATCAATATTGGTATGTCGATGAGCTCTCTCTCGACCTGTATGCCGGCTCTACCGGCGTGGCTCTGCCGCTGGCAATCGCCGACCACCTCGGCATAGATGGTATTGACGGCGAGGCCGCGTCACGTTTTTTCTCCAATTTGCTTCTACGCTTGGAATCCTTGAGTGCGAAGAGCATGTCACTTCTCGAGCCAGGGGCAATCTCCGGAGCTCAGTCGACGCTCTGGGCGCTTGATATCTACTTTGACTACCTCGACGACAAGAAGGCGCTCGAGCGTGTTCGCGATGTTGCACTGCGCGCACTGGCAACAATGCCACAGCGGTTGGACTATATTAGCGGAATTTCAGGTCTGGTGGTTCTGGCGCAGAAGCTTGGCGTGCTAGATAGGACGAATCTCCTCGAGACCTTCATCGGAAAGCTCCAAGCGGGCCTCACGCATGGATCGAAGATATCCAGCCAGTCAGGTTACGCTCACGGTCTCGCCGGATATCTCGGGGCGTTAGCATCGCTCGATGTATCCGCTGAGAAAAAGAGCACCGTTGACAGGATGTCGAATGACCTGCTGTCCCTTCTCCTGTCGATCCGTTCTCGTGAGGACGGTCTATGGCGTATTAGTGATACGCATCCACAGTCGGGGCGCGGCTGGTGTTCGGGGACGCCGGGTATTCTACTCGCATTGGCGCAGGCGCATGCAAGCCCCTGTGTCCTGGAATGCGACATCGATGATGTCATCCTCTATCTCGTCAATGAAGTCAAGCAGAACACTTTCGGAGGAAACCCAACACTCTGCCACGGTGACGTGGGCAACTTGTGGCTTCTTGAGCATGTTGGAGAGCTCATTGCTGATGACGATTTGAAAAACGAGTCAGTATCCGCAGGGCACCAATGGATGGCAAGTGTATTCCCGAGCTACATCCGTTCGCTATCGCGCTCTTCGGTCTCGCACGGCCTATTCGTGGGGATTGGCGGCGCCTGCATGTATGCTGAGCATCTGTTGTCTCCGACCACGACGGTGAGGTCACCACTTTGGCTCGAATGAAACCAAGTTATCAGGTCGCGCAATCGGACTGCGGGGTCGCGTGCGCGCACATGCTATTGCAAGCGGCCGGGGTGCAGTCGTCTCTCCGAGACATGCGAGTACTTTATTCTCCCGGACGGGACGGGCTGACTGTACGGCAAATTACACACATTTTGAGGGATCATGGTCTTGCTTCGAAGGTATTTAGGTGCTCATATTCAAAGTTGACCACCTTGCGTTTCCCGGCAATCGTTGCCTGGATTCCTAACCACTACGTTGTAGTTACTCGAGTGTCGAACTCGCATTGGCGAATAATCGATCCCGCTGTCGGGCGCCGTCGAGTGTCCCCTAGAGAATTCCGGGAGCGCTTCGCGGGGCTTTGCGTCGTTTCTGATCGGGTGGCTGAGGAGACTCGATCGGAAACAACCGGAGACGAATCGTCGTGGCTTGTGATTGGGCGGTTGCTTCGACACAAGATGACCGTTTTCCTTCCTTTGCTTCTTGGTATTTGCATGGTCGGGCTGATCACCCTCTACGTTCCTGAGGGAACGTCGAGAATCGTCGACGAATACCGTGAGCAACCATCCGCCGCTCTGTGGGCTTCGCTTGCTGCGCTTGCTGGCGGGTTCTTCCTGGTGCAGGGCCTGAACGTAGTTTTGACATCCTTCTCGGCTACCGAGATCGGTAGAACCCTGTCGGAACGAGTTTACCATTCTCTCCTTGAGGCACCCATCACCTATTTTCTCGTGCGACCGCAGGGCGAGCTTCTGTACAGAATCTCACTCGTTAAGACACTGGAGAATTTTATTACCTCCTCGCTGCCGAAGCTGCTCGTGGCCGGCGTCATGGTAACGATATCCTTTATCTGCCTTCTGGGCGCGGATTCGATGGCTTTCGTTCTTATGTGCGTTACTGCGTCCCTCTATCTTGCGCTTTTCAGATATTCACGAATCAAAATGAATAAGATTTCGGAGGAACTGAACGCTATTGAATCGCTCGCGAATTCGGTTCTGGTCGACTCGATCACTTCTATACAGGTGGTGAAGTCGGGCGGCTTGGAGAGCTTCACCTTCGAACAATGGTGCACTCGAAACCGAAGAGTGTTCCAACTCGAGCGGAAGCGCACCATCGTCGCCGGAATAGTGAGCGCCTTCGTCTCAGCGCTACAGAGTTGCCTCCCCATCGCAGTGTTCTTGATCGCCTTTTGGCGTTCTCGTCAGGAAGCGCCGCTGGCGTCGGCGCTCAGGGCGCAGCTGTTGAGCACGATCATTCTTACGCAATTGACGACGATCGTCGATGCGGCTGGAAAACTCGGAGAGACTGGCGCGGCTGTTCGCAGGGTTGATGACATGGTTACCTATCGCGATCAACCGATCTTCCGGAAAGGAGCCTCGAAAAATTTTCAGATGCCGATGTCCGCCGAGTCCGTATCATTCAGCTATGGAGCCTTCAGCGGTCGGGCGGTCGACCAGGTGTCTCTCAAGGTCGACAGTCATAGGCGTGTCGCCGTCGTTGGCCATACTGGTTGCGGGAAGTCGACGCTGGCTCAATTGCTGGCGGGTCTTCTCAACCCGATCTCGGGAAGGGTGATGGTGGGCGGTATTGACATTCGCGACGTCCGGCAGAAGGACTTCTATGACAACGTGGTCTACATTCCCCAGGACGCTCCGCTCCGGAGCGCTTCACTGCGGGATAATCTCTGCTGGGGGGAGCAGATTCCTGATGAAGATTTGCTCGATGCGCTGGCGAAGGCTCAATTCGCCTTCGACTCGATTGAGTTTCCGCAGGGTCTTGACACTTTCCTGGTGAACGGCGGGAGGAATATTTCGGGAGGTCAACGGCAGAGGATCGCGATCGCCCGATGTTTTCTCCGCACACCCCAGGTCATCATTCTCGATGAGGCGACCTCCGGTCTGGATCAGCAAACTGAGGCCTTGTTGTACCGGGTGTTCCAGAAACTTGATTGCGCACTTGTCGCGATCACGCATCGCTTAGAAATGATTCGCGATTTTGACGAGATCATCGTCATGAGGGATGGTGCGATTGTTGAAGCCGGTAGCTTCAACGAATTGCTTGACATTGAAGGGGAGTTCAGTTTGATGCATAATGCGTACCGAAAAACACGGGAGGCGGCATCGTGATCATTGCTCACGAGCTTGAAAAGAAATACGGGCAGCACACGGCTCTGGATAATGTGAGCGTCAGAGTCGAGGCGGGGTCGATCGTCGGCTTCGTCGGACCGAACGGAGCAGGCAAATCAACGACCCTGCGAATCATCGCCGGTCTGGAATCCGCAGACTCGGGTACCAGCGAGATCGATGGCGAGCGATCCGGTCGGCTCAGCAGCCCCTGGTCGAAGATGGGCACTCTGCTCGACAGGCAGGGGGTCAACGGTGAGCTCACCGCCGTGAGGGCGGTGAGGGCTCTGGGCGAGGCATACGGAGTGCCGTCGAGCGAGATGGAGGAGATTCTCGACACGGTTGATCTGATGTATGCCAAGAACCGGAAGGTCAAGACCTTCTCGCTGGGCATGAAGCAGCGCCTGAACCTCGCTCTGGCGCTCATCGCTCATCCCGACTACCTGCTCCTCGACGAGCCCATGAACGGGCTGGACCCTGACGGGATCATGTGGTTGAGGGAGTTCTTCGGTTCCTTCCGCGACGAGGGCGGCGGAATTCTCCTGTCGTCGCACACTCTGACCGAGGTCGAGGCCGTGGCGGACGAGATCGTCGTGATCAAGGAGGGCAGGACCGTGTGGACGGGCAGCACGGACAGAATGTCGGGCGCATCGGGATCGGTGGTCGCTGCGGACGATAATGGGAAACTGGTCGACGTTCTGCGCAGGCGGGCGTACGAGTTCTCCAGCGACTCCGATCTGGTCCATGTGGCGGCCGTTGAGCCCGGGACGCTGGGCCGAGTCCTGTACGAGGAGGGGGTCGTGGTCACTCATCTCACTGAGGAGCGCACGTCTCTCGAGCAGTTGTATCTTTCGTTGAAGGGGAATGGGGAGAACTGACGATGCGGACCAGTTACAAACGCGCCGGACTCGCTCAACTCACGATTCAGAAACACGTTTTCATCGGCTCTCGATCGGTGAGATTGCTGACGTACGTCGGCCTGGCCGTGATGATGGCCGTGGCCATCGCCGTCTCGTATAGCGTCTCCTTGTCCTACGGGAGGGGAGAGCCGCTTAATAACACGTCCTTCTTGTATGAGATCCCTGAGTTCGGATTCTCGTTCGCACAGATCTTCTTCGGCGCGTCGTTCATCGTCTTCGTGTGCACCGAGTGGAGCTCCGGGTTCATCTATACGACCTACGGGGCGACCCAACGGCCATACGGGTTCGTGCTGGCGAAGTTGGTGTGGCCTCTGGTGTTCGCGGTGTGCGTGTTCTCGGCGCTGCTGATCCTGTTGATCCCGATCGAGGACGTGCTCGTCAGCAATGGAACTCCTTACGGGGTGTCGTTCTCCGACCCGGTTGTGTGGAGGCAGATAGTCGTTGCGAACTTCAACCTGATGTGCAGCGGCCTGTTCGCCGCGGGCCTCGCATTCGTCTTCCGCCAGGCCGCTTCCGCGCTGGGAACCTACATCGCGGTGAGCCTGATCGCGCCGATCGTGTTCGGTCTGATCCCTCTGCAGGTGAGCGAGGAGATCAGCAAGTGGCTGCCGAACAATCTGTTCGGGTACCTCATCACGCGGGATCCGGAGATGATCCCGAATCTCAACTACCCCTTGCTCCTGGTCGCGGCCGCGGCGTACCCGGTTATCGCCTTGACCGTCGGAGCCTATGTGATGAGAAGGAAGATCATATAAGTCCAACTCCCTCCTCGGTGGTCGGGGGTGCGGGCGGGCGCGGGGCGCTGGTCCTTCAACGGCGCGAGCGAGGACGTCGAGGACGGGGCGCGGGGTACTGCGGCTGGGATCCGAGGGCGCCGGTCCTCATCGGGATCCCGGAGCCATCGAGGCGCCGGGACCCCGACCGCGCATCCCGATCACCCTCCGCACGCCGGAACGCG
>ERZ773059.1616-NODE-1616-length-10938-cov-15.757695_pt1 | contig 10938 bp, 9 predicted proteins | sample MGYA00580514_ERZ773059 | MGnify/ENA primary metagenome ERZ773059 (study PRJEB29015, sample SAMEA2737981) | human oral metagenome | biome: human oral; feature: human-associated habitat; material: dental | place: China | collected 2056 ...
GCGCAGCCGCAGGCTGTTTTCTGCGGGGGCAGGGCGCAGGGCTGCATCGGGCGTGCCGTGCGGGGTGGAGGTGACGGGCGAGGACGAATGGCTGGACATGGAACGGAGGTACGGGTTCTACCGGCCAGGTGCCTGCGGGTGGCCGGACAGCCGGGCGGACCCTTCATGCGGGGGATGATGAAGATGAGTCAGCATAGCGGGGCCGGTCCGATCGGACAAGTCGGCCAGACCGGTTCGTTCAGCGCCTCTTCAGGGCCGGCAGCTGAACTGCAGCCCGGAGAAGCCGCAGAAGCGCTGGAAGCCGGGCTGGAAGAAGTCGGCGCCGGCCCAGTGCCGGTACAGCTGCGGGTCGATGCCGATGGCACGGCCCCGCTGCCAGTCCCGGGAACGCTTCGGATCGCCGCCCGGCCTGAGCACGGTCAGGTACGGAAAGCGGTGAATGGGCCGTATCCGGCCGGCGTCGGCATCGGCCTCGGCGGGAGCACCGGCGGCGGGGACGGCGGAGGCTTCGGCAGCGGCGGTGCCCGCGGGGACGGCGATGCCGGCGGCGTCCGGGCCCTGAACGCGGCCCAGGCGCCCGGAGGCGTAGGTCTTCGGCTCGGTCTCGCCGAAGGCCGCCATGTCCTGGGTCCACATGAGGTCGCCGCCGACCAGCCCGAACATGCGGTTCATCTGGGTGAGCGGGACGGTGCGGGTGCGGCCCACGGCCTGGGTGCCGATCTGGGCGCGCGGCCCCCGGATCCACCCCTCCCACACGGCGACGTGCCCGGCGGGGTCGGCCGAGACGAGTTCGAGGCGGGTGCGGGGCGCGGTGCGCGGGCGCGCGCCGTCGGGCCTGTTCGAACTCGCGGCGCCGCCGGAGTCGGGCCCATCCGTACCCGCGCCGTCGGGCCGGTCCGCGCTCGCGGCGCCGGGCCCGCTCGGGCTCCCGCCTTCGCCGTCGGGCTCGTCCTGGCCGACGGGGCGCCAGTAGGCGGTCTCGGTGGACCAGATCCGGGCGGGGGCGATGCGCGCGAATCCCTCCAGGCCGGGCGTGTCGAAGTCGAGGTCGGAGGAGCGGGTGGCGTCCAGGGTCCAGATCGTGGTCGTCTGGCGCAGGTAGGGGCCGCCGTCGTGGTCGAAGGTCATCTCCTGGGCGACGGCCTGCTCGGGGACGGTCTGCCCGTAGGTGAGGATGCCGTAGCCGCGCCAGGTGCCCACCAGCCAGGCCAGCGGGTAGAGCTCGGGGGCGAGGTCGTCGGGGATGGAGAAGGTCATGCCCGCAGGGTACGCGGTCGCAAGGGCGCGGCCCCTGCCCCCGCGGGCGGAAGTCCGTGCGCCGAGTGCTGTACGGCCGCCATCGCGCGGCCGCCGCCCCCCGCGGGCGGGAGCGCCGCGGGAATTGCCGCCACGCCAAGGGACTTGACGCCAAGGGACGCACCCGGCCGCCGCCGCAGGGCTTCGTTCAGATACCCGTGGTCGTCAGGGGTGCGTCTACTACGCTCTTTTCCCTTTACTACGCCCCTTCACCCTCCGCTGTACGAGAAAAAGAGGCGTAGCGGAGGGTCAAGGGGCGTAGTAGACGGAAAGAGGCGAAGCAGGGGCGCGGCGCGGACTGGGACGGGTCGGGGTGACGGCTGCCCACGGGCCCGGCTCAGCCGGCGATGAAGCCGCCCAGGAGGCGGGCGATCGCGTACACGGGGCCGCCCACGGCCAGCACCGGCACGATCGCGCTGGCCACCGCCGCCCTGCCCCCGGGCACCCAGCGGTGGGTCCACAGCACCCGGTTCGCCGTCGCCATGAGGATCCCGGCGACGAAGCCGACCGCCAGGCACGCCGCCGCGGACTGCAGGGCGGCGCGGATCCCCACGTGCGCCGGCCCGAAGAACCCCACCGCCGCCAGGCTCCCGCCCGCCGCCCCGGCCACGAGCGCCGGCACGACGACGGTGAGCAGCTCCAGGACGGGGGCGCGCACCCGCAGGGTCGTGAGCACGGCGCCGACGAACAGCGCCAGGGCGCAGGGCACGATGACGGCGGGGGCGGCCATGCCGGGCTCCAGGGCGCACCAGCCGGTGCCGCACACGACGACGAGGTTGCCGGCCACCGTCGACGACAGGTCCTCCACCAGGCCGTCCCGCCCGCCGCGACGCAGCATCTGGGAGACGAAGGCCGCCGGGACGCTCAGCGCCATGACCACTCCGGCGCTGCCGAAGTCGTCGCGCAGCGCCACCGTCAGCGCCGCCGCCACCCCGGTGAGGGTGATGACGCCGGTGGCCAGCGGGTCGTGCTCGGAGCGCACGAGCGCGGGCCAGCCCTGGGCCGCCAGCGGGACGAGGATGACGACGATCGCCAGGCGCGCCCAGACGGGCAGGACGGCGGTCATGGCCAGGAGCACCGGTACGACGCCGGCGACCGCCAGGCGCGTCCAGGCGGGGTCGGCCAGGCCGGGCTCGACCGGCCTGGGGGCCCCGTGGCGCGTCCCGAAGGCGCCCGCCCGGTCGTCCGGGCGGGGCCGGTCGGCGGGGTCGGGTCCGGCGGGGGCCTGGCTGCTCGGGCTCTCCGGGGTGATCACGGTGCGCATCGTCCCATATCTGAAACCTTCAATGTGGAACACTGACCGGTGACCTTGGCACAGCCGCGGACACCGGGCGGAAAGGAGGGCTCTGGTGCGCATCATGATGCTCACCCGCGCCGACGACGCCGCCGACGTCCTGCCCTCCGCGTCCTTCCTCGACGGCCACGTCGAGTGCCTGGCCCCGGTGCCCTCCTCCTACGGGGAGCTCGGCGCCGCCGACGCCGTCCTCCTCGACGCCCGCGGCGACCTCAGGCGGGCTCGGGCCCTGTGCCAGCTGCTGTCGGGCCCCATGGACTGCCCGCCGATCCTGCTGGTGCTGGAGGAGGGCGGGGCCGCCGTCGTCCAGAGCGACTGGGGGGCCTCGGACTTCGTCCTGGCGGACGCCGCCCCGGCCGAGCTGTCCGCGCGGCTGCGCCTGCTGCGCCCGCGCCGCGTCGAGGAGCGGGTCGCCGACGAGGACCGCATCGAGGTCGGCGACCTCGTCATCGACACGACGGCGTACACGGCCCGCCTGCGCGGCGCCATCCTCGACCTGACCTACAAGGAGTTCGAGCTCCTCAAGTACCTGGCCGCCAACCGGGGCCGGGTCCTGACCCGCGAGACCCTCCTCCACGAGGTCTGGGGGGAGGACTACATCGGCGGTTCGCGCACGGTGGACGTGCACATCCGGCGCCTGCGGGCCAAGCTCGGCACCGAGCACGACCACATCATCGGGACGGTGCGCAATGTCGGCTACCGCCTCGACGCCCCGGGGGACGAATAGGCCGACGGCGCCGGCTGCCTGTACGCTGACCCCCGACGCCGGGCCGCGACGGGCCCCGGGCTCCAACTCAAGCCGCCGCGAGCGGCATTCGCGCCGACTGGCGCTCTCCGGCCCGGCGTCCTCCCCCGCCCCGAGCGGGCGGGGAGGGGAACGACGTCGATTCCAGCCCCCGCCCTGGAAGCGGCCGGGCCCGTCCCGAGCGGACGCGGAAGACGACGGCCCCATCCCCCGCGGGCGGGTCAGCGGCCCCCGGTCAGGGAGGGGCGCTGCTTCTCGATGGCGACGGCGCGGATCTTGCCGTGCGGGCGCCGCGCCATGTGGATGACCATGATCTCCCCCGTCTTGAGCCAGGGGTCCCGGTTGGGCACCGAGCGCAGCAGCTTGCCGGGGGCGTACTCGGCGACCACGTCCATGACCGCGGGCAGGACCGGCCGGTGCGTGCACAGCGCGACCGGCCCCTCGCGCATGCGCAGGGCCCTCTCGACGACCTTGCGGGTCGCCTTGGGCGCCTTGGCGTGGGCGTGCTCCGTGATCGCCGGCTCCAGCTCCAGGTTCAGCCCCGCGGCCCGGCAGTAGGGGGCCATGGTGTCGCAGCAGCGCCGCCACGGGCTGCTGATCGCCCGCCCCACGCCGTAGGCCGCCAGGATCGGCGCGAGGGCGCGGGCGCGGGCCCGCCCGTGGTCGCCGGTCAGCGGGCGCGTGGCCTCGTCCTGCTCGGCGGTGCGCTTCTTGGGCCGGTTCCACACCGAGCGCTTGACGGCGCGCGCGTGCCGCACGAGCACCAGGGTCCAGGTGTCGAGCTTGTCGTCCTCCCACAGGTCGACCAGGGAGCCCAGCAGGTCGCGGTCGATGGCGTGGTCGAGGCGCTTGCGGGCCTCCTTGACCCCCATCCACTGCACGCCGTCGATCTCCGAGCGCGAGGCCCGGGGGATGCGGCCGCGGGCCGCGAGCGCGGGCGAGCCCCGGTCCAGCTCGCGCGCCGCCCAGTAGCGCACCTCCTTGCGGGTCCCGTCGCCGAGCCGGTACCTGACGGTCTCCAGCGGCTGCTCCAGGCGCACCTGGACGCCGGTCTCCTCGGCCACCTCGCGCACCGCGCAGGCGCACAGCGACTCGCCGCTCTCGAGCTTGCCCTTGGGGAAGGACCAGTCGTCGTAGCGCGGCCGGTGGACGAGCAGGACCTGGAGGTCCCCGCCCTTCTCCCGCCACACCAGCGCCCCGGCGGCGCGCACGATCCTCCTGCTGGATCCGGCCACGGCTCTCCGCCTCTCCTTCCCTTGATCCTGACGTCCGAATTGTCCGGCCCGATTCCCCCGGGGCCCGTTCCTCCCGGTCCGACGGCGCGGCGCGCCCTCAGTCCCGGCTCTTGACGCGGGCGCGGGCGCGGGCCATGAGGGTGGTCTGGATGTCCTCCAGGCGCTCGCCGTCGGGCCCGGTGACGTGGCGGACCCACGAGCCGTCGGGCTCCAGCCACCAGCTGGTGACGGCGTCGGAGGCGGCGTGGGTGACGAGCCAGGTGAGGCGCTCGATCATCTCCGGGTCGGTGATGCGCACGAGGGCCTCCACGCGCCGGTCGAGGTTGCGGTGCATGAGGTCGGCCGAGCCGATGTACAGGTCGGTGTCGCCGTCGTTGCAGAAGGCGTAGATGCGCGAGTGCTCCAGGAAACGGCCCAGGATGGAGCGCACCCGGATGTTGTCGCTCAGTCCGGGCACGCCCGCCCGGATGCCGCAGATGCCGCGCACGACGACGTCGACGTCGACGCCGGCCCGGCTTGCCCGGTAGAGGGCGTCGATGCAGGCCTCGTCGATGATGGAGTTGACCTTGATGCGGATCCAGGCGGGCCGGCCGGCGCGCTTGTGCTCGATCTCCCGCTCGATGCGCTCGATGAGGCCGTCGCGCACGGTGCGCGGGGCCACGAGCAGGCGGCGGAAGCGGGCGCGCGGGGCGTAGCCGGACAGGAGGTTGAACAGGGTGGTCATGTCCTGGGCGACGTCGCGGTCGGTGGTGAGCAGGCCCAGGTCCTCGTAGCCGCGGGCGGTCTTGGGGTGGTAGTTGCCGGTGCCCACGTGGCAGTAGCGGCGCAGCCCGTCGGACTCCTGGCGCACCACGAGCAGGAGCTTGCAGTGGGTCTTGAGCCCCACCATCCCGTAGACGACGTGGACGCCGGCGCGCTCGAGCTTGCGGGCCCAGCCGATGTTGTTCTCCTCGTCGAAGCGGGCCTTGATCTCCACGATGGCCACGACCTGCTTGCCGGACTCGGCGGCCTCGATGAGGGCGTCGACGATGGGGGAGTCGCCGGAGGTGCGGTACAGGGTCTGCTTGATGGCCAGGACCTTGGGGTCGGCGGCGGCCTGGGAGACGAATTCCTGCACGGAGGTGGAGAAGGAGTCGTAGGGGTGGTGCAGGAGGACCTCGTGGGTGCGCATGGCGGCGAAGATGTCGCGCGGGGTCGAGGACTCGCCCTCGCCCAGGCCCGCGGCCGTCACGGGCACGAAGCGCGGGTACTTCAGGGCCGGCACGTCCAGGTCGTGGACGATGTTGAGGAACTTCAGGTCCAGGGGGGCGGGCAGGGAGAAGACGTCCTCGTCGCCCAGGCCCAGGGCGCGCACGAGGTAGCGGCGCATGAAGGGGCTGATGGTGTCCTCGACCTCCAGGCGCACGCAGTCGCCGAAGCGGCGCTTCTCGAGCTCCTTCTCCATGGCGGTCAGCAGGTTCTCGGCGTCGTCCTCCTCGACCTCCAGGTTCTCGTTGCGGGTGACCCGGAACAGGTGGTGCTCCAGGATGTCCATGCCGGGGAAGAGGTGGTCGAGGTGGCGGGCGATGACCTTCTCCAGGGGGATGAGGGCGGTGCCGGCGGCCTTGTCCGAGGCCTTGAGCTCGCGGCCGGGGACGGTGACCAGGCGCGGCAGCGACGCCGGGACCTTGAGCCGGGCGAAGTGCTCCTTGCCGGAGCGGGGGTTGCGCAGCAGCACGGCGAGGTTGAGGGACAGGCCCGAGATGTAGGGGAAGGGGTGGGAGGGGTCGACGGCCAGCGGGGTGAGCACCGGGTAGATCTGGTGGCGGAAGTAGCGGGTGAGCCGCTCGGTCTGGGTCTCGTCGAGGTCCTCCCAGTCGACGACCTCGATGTTGTGCTCGGCCAGGCGGGGGCGGATGTCCTCCTGCCACAGGGCGGCCTGGCGGGCCGTGAGCTCCTTGGCGCGGCGGGTGATCTCGGCGACGACCTGGTGGGCGTCGAGCCCGGAGGCGCGCACGGGGGTGATGCCGGCCTTGATGCGGCGCATGAGCCCGGCCACGCGCACCATGTAGAACTCGTCGAGGTTGGAGGAGAAGATCGCCAGGAACCAGGCCCGCTCCAGCAGGGGCAGGTCCCGGTCCTCGGCCTGCTCCAGGACGCGCTCGTTGAAGTCCATCCAGGTCAGCTCGCGGTCGGTGTAGCGGTCCGCGAAGGACTCCAGCGGGGGCAGCTCGTCCTCGGGGTCGGGCCTGGGCGGGGCGGGGGGCTCGTTCTGCTCGGCCCGCGCAGCGCCTCCAGGACTCCCGGTGCCCTCGGTGCTCCCGGGACTCGCGGCGCCCGCGCCGGCAGGGCAGGCCTCATCGGCCGACGGCGCCACGGCCGGGCCGGGCTCCGCGGCCTCCTGGGCGACGACGGCGTCAGCGCGCCCGCTCGTGGGCACGTGGCCGACCTCCCGGTCGTCCTCCTCGATATCCTCGTCGAAGTCCTCGTCCTCGTACTGGGGCCCGGCGTCGTCGGCGAAGTCGCGCGGGTCAGCGGCCTCGATCACGTGGTCGACGAGCTCGGTGGACTCGTCGAGCTCGGCGAGATCCCCGGCCGGGTCGTCAGCGTCGTCCTCCTCATCCGCATCGGCGGCGCCGACGCCGCCGGTGCCGTCCTCCTCGGCGTCCCCGCCCTCCTCAGCGTCGTCAGGGACGGCGGTCGCCTCGGCGGAGCCTGCGGCCCCGTCGGAACCCGCGTCTTCGGCGTCCCCGCCCGTCTCGGCGTCGTCGATCTCAGCGGCGGAGTCCGCCCCCGCATCGTCCGGCCCGCTGCCGGTCTCGTCCGCATCGGCGGCCGGAGGCTCGGCGTCGGAGGCCGAGTCGCCGCCCTTGGACTGGAAGCGGGCCCAGCCTCCGAGGAAGGCGGACAGCCGCGCACGGCTCGGTTGGGGGGTCTCGGAGGAGTCAGGCGTCGTCATAAGGGCATGGTCCCACGTCCGGGGCGCCAAGAGGAGGCCGTCGACGAGGGAATATTGCGCCGTCCGGCCAGGAGAGCCGATCGGACCACGACGGCGCACCCGGGAGGACGGGCTCGAGATCAGTCGAGCCGGCCGGATTCCGCCCGGCGCGAGGCCTCGGCGAGCTCGTCGGCGGTGGCCAGGAGCGCGGAGTCCCGGCGGGTGACGCGGTCGGCGAGCTCGTCGGCGTCGTCGGTGATCCACACCGGGTCCGAGCCGGCCGCGAGCGCCCGCAGGAAAGCGGCGACGGCCAGCAGGACGGGCGCCAGGGCGACCACGTCGGCCAGGTCCCCGGCGAGGACCCGGTCCAGGGCGGCGCGCAGGTCGCCGGGAGAGGGGGCCGGCTCCGCCTCGGCGCGGGCGGCCTCGAAGCGGGACAGGGCGCTGTCGTCGGCGCTGAGGCCGCTGAGATCGATGACGGTGGCGTAGCGCCGGGCGATCAGCGCCGGATCGCGGCGGATCCACTCGCGCACGAGGAACAGGCGCCACAGCGAGCCAGGCAGGGTGGCCGCCGGGGAGTCGGCCCACAGCTCGGCGACGGCGTCGACGCCGTGGTCGGCGACGGCGGCCACGACGCCGGGACGGGTGATCCACTCCCCCGAGTCGCCGGGCGCGCCGGCGACGTCGGGCTCGTCACCAACGGGCGCGCCGCCGCCGACGAGGGCCTGGGCGGCCTGGTGGGCCAGCTCCGAGGCGGCGGCGGTATCGACGGCGCCCTCGATGCTCTCGGCGACCTCCGGGTCAAGGCGGGCGGGGCGGTGGAACTGACGGGTCATATGGCCTCCTCGTGCGTGCCGGGGCTCGGGAGCGCCCGCCCGTAGGCGTCCGCGCGCTCCGCCCCGTCGAGACCGGCATTTTAGGACGAGAGCGACGGCTGCGGAGCCGACTCCCACGCACGGGACGGACCGAGCAGGCCCCTGTTGCACATTCGTTTGCGGCGCGAGCGAACCCGAGCCGCGGAATCATGCGGAAACGAGATTTCGGTGAGCGAGAGAGCCCCCTCCCATGTGCACGGCACCCCTGTGCGCACATGGGAGGACGTCAACCAGTTTTGATGAATCCCCGAGGTTCGCAGAATATCAAGGGAAAGTAATGATCGTCCCATGACGTCCCCGCTCTCCCATGTGCAGTACGGCCGGCGCGGCCGCCCGCGGACCAGGACCATGAGGTCCGCCTCCCTCGCCGACCCCTCGTCCCCGCGCGCGGTCCGTGCGCGCGGCGTGCCGGGGCGTATCGGGGCGAGACGCCGCGATCCGGGACGAACGGGCCGGGCCGGCTCTCAGCGCCTTCGGACGATCGCTGGAATCGTGCGGCTCGTCCTCGCGGCGCGGGCGCGCGTCACCCGTGGGGCGCCACCGCCGTAGAGGGTGCCCTCCTTGGCCTTGACGGCGGCGACGAGCACGAAGCTGAGCGTGACCAGCAGCGCCCAGGAACCGAGCTTGCCGACGTGGACGAGGTGCCACCTGTCGCGCTGGTCGGGGTAGCGCCAGGCCCCCAGCAGCGTCGCCAGGTTCTCCGCGAGCCACAGGGCGCCGCCGATGAGGACGAAGGACTCCGCAGTGGGCATCCGGTAGCGGTCCCCACCCACCGTGAAGTGGACGGTCGACCCCCACAGGGCGACGACGAAGCCGAGCGCGATCAGCCAGCGCAGGTCGGCGATGACGTGGTGGGCGTAGAAGTTCGCGTAGGCCGCCACCGACAGCAGACTCACCGTCCACCAGCGGAAGCCGTCGACGCGCAGGTCGAAGCGTCTGAAGGCCTGGCAGATGTAGGAGCCCACCGAGGCGTACATGAAGCCCGAGAAGACGGGCACCCCGCCGAGGCGCACGACGCCGGCGTCCGGGTAGGACCATGAGCCCGCGTGGACCTTGAACACCTCCAGGGCCAGACCGATCAGGTGGAAGGCGCAGATGACGCCGAGCTCGCGCCGGGTCTCGAGCCTCAGCGCGACGAAGACGATCTGGACGACCACCACGTAGATCAGCAGGGCGTCGTAGCGGGCCAGCGGCACCCGTCCCCGGCTCCACACGAGCCCCGTGGCGGCCAGGCCGATGAAGACGGCGATCGGGAAGGCGCAGCAGGCCAGCTGGGTCAGGGCGAACTGAGTCAGGCGCAGCGGCACCAGGCGCAGGCGGGTGAGCGGATGGCGCCCCAGCGGCTCGAGACCGGTGGCGGACGGCATGACGGCGAGGCTACCCCGGCGCCCCGCCCCGGCCCGCGGCGCTGTAGTCGGCGAATCCCACGGTGTTGCCCCACGGGTCCCGGACCTGCGCGCACAGCCCGGTGCCGATCTCAAAGGGCTCGACGCCGAGCTCACGACCGGCTGCGGCCGCATCGGCGACCTCGAACCAGACGGTCGCGCGGCCGGTGCCGTCACCGCGCCGCAGGACCACGCCGGCGCCGCCGTCGGCGGGGTGCAGGACCGCGACCTCGGGCGTGACGAGCACAGGGGTCAGCCCGGCCGCGCGCCGGTACCACTGGACCGCGGCCTCGACGTCGGGAATCTGAAGGATGACGTTGTCCAGGCGCAGGGGCTCAACCATCTGCCGCCGCCCGCCTGCACCGCTGGCGGGCGGCGCCGTCGCGCCCCCGCTCGGGGACTGCGCGGACCGCGCCCTCCGGCTCGGGGCCGGCACCCGGCAGGTCGCTCGCCTCGGCAGCGTCAGCCATGATCCTCCTCCAGTGCGTCTTGAGGGCCTTCAGACCGAGGTCCGCGATGACCTCCTCGGAGCCCAGCCGCATCATAGCCGAGACCGCAGTGCCGAACCGATCCCGGTACAGGCGTCCAGGAGCGCCACTCCGGCGCGCTTCCGAGACGCGACTGCTATGGGGACTACGATCCGTTGCCGAATCGTGATTCCGCGCCATACGGTCGAGACGGCTTGGCACACCGGTCGTCTCGTCCCAACGCCGCGGGCCCCGCTCCGGGCGCCGCACGGTCCTTCACAATCCATGACGTCCTCGAGGAACTCCGGCTCATGAGCACGGCACACGCCCATCCGACCGCTCTCCCATGCAGGGGACTATGGTCATGACCACGACGACCGAAGTCTGGAGTCCGGCGCGCGTCGCCTCCATGGCGCCCGACGACCGGGTCGCCACCGCGGGTCTGACACTGTCCGCGAAAGGCTCGTGGACCGGCACCGGCCACTCCGAGGACCTGCTGTGGGGGCGGTGCCAGGGGTCGGGCAAGAAGTCCTACCAGGTGTGCGTGGACCTGTCGGGCCCCGCCTTCCGCTGCTCCTGCCCGTCCCGGAAGATCCCCTGCAAGCACGTCGTCGGCCTCATGCACCTGTGGAGCGACGGCAGGGTCGGCGAGGCGGAGCCCGCCGACTTCGTCCGGCAGTGGGCGCAGCGGCGCGAGGCGCGGGCCGCCAAGGCGGCCGCCAGG
>ERZ773059.1624-NODE-1624-length-10906-cov-17.105889_pt1 | contig 10906 bp, 9 predicted proteins | sample MGYA00580514_ERZ773059 | MGnify/ENA primary metagenome ERZ773059 (study PRJEB29015, sample SAMEA2737981) | human oral metagenome | biome: human oral; feature: human-associated habitat; material: dental | place: China | collected 2056 ...
AACCCGCTTTTCGACCCTCATGGCGACCCCATACCCACGCCTTCGTTGGCCGTTGTAGACAAAGTCGCAGGCGGCGAACCCATAGAGGCGCAGTCGTGGTGGCGGATTACGCATGTGGAAGACGACGACAAGCAGTTGTTTACGCTTATTGCCGAGAAGGGACTGACCAAAGATTCGCTTATCTACATCACCCAAATAGACAACTTGGCCATGCTGTTCGACTACGAGGGCGAACATTTCTCGCTACCCGTAACGGCTCTTGAGGCCATTAACATGCGCCCCGTAACAACAGCCGAGCTAGCCAGCATGCCCGAAGCGCAGGCGCAAAGGCTTGTACACCTTAAAGCGGGCGAGCAGGCGCGCATCGTGGGTTTGTCGCCTGCATGCCGCGGCGCACTTCGTCGTCGTCTGCTCGATTTGGGTTTCGTTAAGGGCAGTGTGGTGAGCATAGACATGCCTAGCCCGATGGGCAACCCCATCGCTTACGTTGTCCGTGGTTCGGCCATTGCGCTAAGACACGAGCAAGCCAAGTATGTTTTGGTGCGTAAAGACCTTGTGGAGGACGAGGGGCAGCAGCAATAAAGGCACAAATGGCGGATTGGCGTTGCCTGGTATGCGCAGTTGGCGTGTGCCATACGCCCACGCTTGTTTGCCAAACTGGTATGCAAGCTGTGGCTTGTAAGTATTGCAAAAGTCCGCTTCGGCATCTCTTTTCTAAATGCCCGCTATTGTTAAATATGGTGTTTATATTTTACAAAACATGTGTTGCCTGTCGTCCCATTCTAGCGAAAATCAAGGCTGTTGAGCCGTAAATTTGCCGCTAAATGCCGACTTTCAGGTTTCTTCGTTAGCCCATTTTCGGGCATGTCGTCGGTATTTAGTATCACTTTACCTTTCTAGTTGGTTCTCAACTCGTGGTTTTTTCGATGCCAAAAACCAGTTTTTAACCCCCAAAATGCCACTTTTTAATGGCAGTTTTGCCCTTTCGAGCCATGTGTTTCATGGTTCTGGGAGGTTTTGTTTATACCATTTCAATGTATTTTTATGCTTTTCGTCTCGCATTTAGCAGCATTTTGCCTTGCGTTTAGCACCAAAATGCACTGCGTTTAGCACCAAAATGCACTGCATTTAGCATCAAAATGCACTGCATTTAGCACCAAAACGCACTGCGTTTAGCGGCATATTGCACTATATTTTGCTGCAAATCACCCCAAAACAGGTGCAAACGGCGGTTGCTTGTAATAAATATTCGTTTTGTTGCATTCGCAGGCTAACCTCGTTTTGCAACAAAACGAACCTTCGCGAGAATCGATTATTTGCGGTCGGGTTGGCTGTTGGTGGAAAAAAACTTAGCTATAACGTTAAATTTTATGCCGAAAAGATTACAAGGGGGCTGACGAGAGACGGTAAGTTAACAAGCTGACAAGATAGTTAGCTCTTCTGCAACAAGGCATTTGGCTTAACTCCCTAACTCCTTAACTCCTCAATTAGTTGACAAGTAAACGAGTTAACGAGATAGTTTGCTCTTCTGCAACAAGGCATTTGGCTTAACTCCTTAACTCCTTAACTCCTCAATTAGTTGAGGGCTACTCTTTTCGTGTTTTGCCATAAGCGCAGGTGTTTTTTGACATAAGAACATAAGGAACATTGGGCGCATGAACGGAATTTTCAACAAAATAATACGTTTTTCTTGCAAGTTGTCGTTTTATTCCATACCTTTGCAGAACAAGGTATTTTATTAATACGGCGCGTGTTAGGCGTAGCTTTTGCGCGTTAGGTTTTGTAACCACTTTTTTTAACTTGAATTAGATGCAGAAATGAAAGAGAAAAACAACCGACTAGAAACGTTGAAACTGCTTATTTCCAGTCAGGAGATAGGCTGTCAAGAAGACCTATTGAAAGCACTTTCCGCAGAGGGTTTCCAAATTACGCAAGCCACGCTCAGCCGTGACTTAAAACAACTGAAAGTGGCAAAGGCCGCCAGCATTAATGGTAAGTACACCTATGTGCTGCCCAACGAAACGATGTATAAGCGCATACCCACTCCGCGCATGGCTCGCGAGATGATGCAGGTGTCGGGCTTTCAGTCCGTTTCCTATTCGGGAAACATGGGCATAATGAAAACCCGTCCGGGTTATGCCAGCTCTATCGCCTATAACATTGACAATGGCGGAATAGAAGAAATATTGGGCACCATATCGGGAAACGACACCATATTTATTGCTTTCAAAGAGCCCTTCGACCCAGATGAGATGACGCGGAGAATGCAAGAGGTAATCTCGCAGATGTAAATGAATGGTGCTTAATTAGTTGATAACCATTAATCTAATCGTAGAAAACAAACACACCGCAATGCGGTAGCTCGTTTGTTTGGCTAAGTCGTGCGCCGCGAATGGAGGGCGCAGGGAGTGAGAAACTGAGCCGAAGGAGGCGCATGGGCGTTTCCCCTTTTGGCGGAATTGGTGCGTTCTTTTTCGTTCCTCGAAAAATGCGTTTTGCCTTTCCACTTCGCCCAAAGCTCCGTGTTGGCGATTTCCAATTCTCGCCATGACAATGTTCGAGCAAGCTCGACATTGTTCATTTGGCTTAACGAAAACGTTGGTTTTGTTAACCAATGCGTTGGCTTTGTTAACCAATGCGTTGGTTTTGTTAACCGATGCGTTGGTTTTGTCAAACAATCATTCTATTGCAGCCTAATCGGCCTCTCGTCTTTCGGTAGCAAGCCTTGCAAATGCCGCCGCCGCTATGCGGAAACTGGCTAAAAGCTGTCTTAACAGCATGCCAGCTGTTGCGTGTTGCCCCTTAAACGTTAAGTTTTGTACGTGCAAGGAGCAATGGCTGTTTGTGCATTGCTCATTGCCGTGTAACCTTATGTTCTGCAAGTTCCACCGACATACGATAGCGAAGCGTGTGTTGGTGTACGTCCCTTTTACCGCTTTCGTACGTCTTTTAGCGTGCGTATGCAAAGCGGTAAATGGCCTAAGTGTCTTCAAATTTTGTGCAAAAGACAGGTTTTACTTGCAAAATTCACATTTTTTGGTTAACTTTGCAATCGGTTACGAAGTGCGTAGCCAACCTCTTCCCCCATCGTTTCTGTGAAATCAATTCATTTATAAGATAGGGAAGAGGGCGGTGTAAGCCCCTTGCGAAAGGGCAGCTGGCATCATATTTCAATCTATTCATGATTAGCGAGAATAGACTCTCGTTGATAATAAAACTCTCTTAAATTTGTGGGGCGACTGTGGCATGAGGATGTAGCAGTCGTCTTTTTTTTGTCTTTTTCTTTGTGTTTTGTGCTATTTGCACTACCTTTGCCTCTAAGTATAGCATAAAAAATGAAGTCATCAGATTTTTTCGGCAAACTAACAAGCAAGTATATCTGGCTAAACCTCGCGGCTATGGCGGCTGTGGTGGTGCTACTTGTGGTGGGCGTTAAGTTCGGTATCGACATGTACACCCATCATGGCGAAGCCATCCCCGTACCCGACATCAAGCATAAGTCGTTCGCCGACGCCAAACAGATGCTGGCCCACGCAGGCTTGCTCATCGAAGTTACCGATACAGGATATGTTAGAACGTTGCCCGCAGATTGCATTTTGGAGCAGTCGCCGCAGCCGGGCGACTTTGTTAAGTCGGGTCACGTTATCTATGTGATAGTAAACTCGGCCAATACGCCCACCATTACCATGCCCGACATCGTGGACAACAGCTCTATGCGCGAGGCTATGGCCAAGCTTAGGGCAATGGGTTTCAAGGTGGGAGAACCGCAATTCATCGTGGGCGAACGCGAATGGGTGTACGGAGCCACCGTGAACGGCCGCCATGTGGTGGCTGGCGACAAGATACCCGTAGATGCAGTGGTGGTGTTGCAGGTTGGAAATGGCTCGCGTTCGGAAACGGATACCACCATCGACTATGTGGAACCCTCGTATAACAACAAACAAGAGGATGTGGAAGGAGAGGGAGATGTTGACGAATTCGACGTGGTTTCGCCTGCCGAGCTGCCGCAACGCGGCGATAAATAATTACCACTTGGATGAGCCGAGGGCACACTTCAACAACAGCAACAACGCATGACCGATTATATAATAGAAGAGATAGAAGAGCAGGACGACGATACAGGACAACTATACGAGCATCTGCGAATAGTGGTGGATAAGGGACAAGTGCCCGTACGCATCGACCGATTTATGACCGAAAGGCTGCAACATTCCAGTCGTAACCGCATACAAAAGGCCGCCGACGCGGGTTTCGTGCATGTAAACGAACACCCCGTGAAGAGCAATTACAAGGTAAGGCCGGGCGATGTGATTACGCTGATGCTCGACCGACCGCACCACGATACGACCATTGAGGCCGAAGACATACCGCTCGACGTGGTGTACGAAGACGATGCGCTGATGGTTATCAACAAGCCTGCGGGCATGGTGGTGCATCCTGGCGCGGGAAACTTCCACGGAACGCTTATCAACGCCGTGGCTTGGCACCTGCGCAACACGCCTTCGTTCGATGCCAACGACCCCGAAGTGGGGCTGGTTCATCGCATTGACAAGGATACGAGCGGGCTTTTGGTGGTGGCGAAGACGCCCGAAGCCAAGCGAAAGCTGGGCTTGCAGTTCTTCAACAAAACCACCCATCGCAGTTACAACGCCTTGGTGTGGGCCAACTTTGCCGAAGACGAAGGGCGTATTGAGGGCAACATCGGGCGCGATCCGCGCGACAGACTGCGCATGGCCGTGTTTCCGCCAGATAGCGAAACGGGCAAACCGGCCGTTACTCACTATCGCGTGTTGGAGCGTTTCGGTTATGTAACCTTCGTGGAGTGCATCCTTGAAACGGGGCGAACCCACCAAATAAGGGCGCACATGAAGCATATCGGGCATCCCATGTTTGGCGACGAACGCTATGGCGGCACCGAAATACTGCGCGGCGAACGCTCGTCAACCTACAAGGCTTACATACAAAACTGCCTTAAACTATGTTCTCGGCAGGCCTTACATGCCCGAACACTGGGCTTTGTACATCCCACCACGGGCGAACAAATGGACTTTACTTCGCCCTTGCCACAGGATATGGAGCAGTTGTTAGACAAATGGCGCAACTACATCAAGGGATTAGCTGTTTGATTAAGACGACATGAAGAGGGACAGGGCTTTGAAAAGGTGAAAGGGTGAAAAGGTGAAAAAATGGCTAACGCCCTTAAAGGTGAAAGGGTGAAAGGTTGAAAAGGTGAAAAGATGGCTGACGCCCTTTAAAGTTGTCTGTCGGTTCCTAGATTTCTAGTTAAGTCTAGCTTGCGGACAAGTCCGACAAGTCCGACAAGTCTGACTTGTCCTAGTAGCCTATCGCCACCTATACATTTGGCTTAACCCCTTTAACTCCTAAAAGTGAAAAGATGGCTGCGCTTATTAGCATCTTCGCCATCTAATCCAGAAAAGTCCTATTGATTCACTTGATGTCCCTTTTGTTCTTATGTCAAATATGGGGCAGAATTTGTGTCAAGGCACAATATACGAACTCGTAAACTCGTTAACTGACCAACAGAACTTAAAGAAAAGATATATAAGGATATGAAAGATTTGAAGAGAAATATCGCCATCGTATGCGGTGGCAACTCGTCTGAACACGAAGTGTCGTTACGTTCAGCACGGGGTTTGTACTCGTTTTTCGACAAAGACAAGTACAACGTCTATATCGTAGACATCGAAAGGATGAATTGGAAAGTGGACCTCGGTAACGGCGAAAAGGCCGCTATCGACAAGAACAACTTCTCCTTCGAGCACGAAGGCAAGCATGTGTTCTTCGATTATGCCTACATCACCATTCACGGAACGCCGGGCGAAAACGGCATCATGCAGGGCTATTTCGAACTTATCGACATGCCTTACTCTACTAGTGGCGTGTTGGTTGAGGCACTAACATTCGACAAGTACGTGCTAAACAACTACCTGCGTGGCTTTGGTGTGAACGTGGCCAAGAGCATGCTGGTGCGTCGCGGTCAAGAGTATGGCATCGACGAACGAGCCGTAGAAGAACAATTGGGTATGCCCTGCTTTGTGAAACCGGCTGCCGATGGGTCTAGTTTCGGCGTGTCGAAGGTGAAGAACGTAGACCAATTGGCCCCTGCATTGCGCAAAGCGTTGATGGAAGACGACTCGGCCGTGATTGAATCTTTCCTCGATGGCACCGAGATTTCGGTGGGATGCTATCGCGTAAAGGGCGAAACGAAGGTGCTGCCTGCAACAGAAGTGGTGAGCCACAACGAGTTTTTCGACTACGATGCGAAGTATAACGGACAGGTGGAAGAGATTACGCCGGCGCGCATTGCCGACGAAACGGCGCGCAGAGTGGCCGACGAAACGGCGCGCATCTACGACCTTCTGGGCTGTAACGGCATCATCCGCATCGACTATATCTTGACGAAAGAGCCCGACGGAACGGATAAGATAAACCTTATCGAGGTGAACACCACGCCCGGAATGACGCCCACAAGCTTTATTCCGCAGCAAGTGCGCGCCGCTGGAATGGAAATGAAAGACGTGTTGAGTGACATTGTGGAGAACCAGTTCTAACCCCTTGCCGTGCTAACGCGCCAAAAAACGTATAACTCGACAGCCTCGATTCCCACTCAATGTGTTTAGTTTTGTATCAAGAAGAAGGCTAGATAGCGATGCGAATCGCTTTTAGCTACTTTCATACAAAGGGAGTAGAGGCTGTCATCTTATCATCTACATAACATGCAATCCAATAACTATCTAGAGAAATTCGCAACCATTCGGCCCTTTGATGCCGAAGAGTTGCCCGCCGCTTTCGACCGACTTTTGGCCGATAAGCAGTTCGAGTCTGTGATAACTTACATCTTTCCGCAGCTGCCTTTCTCGCTTTTCGCGCAACAACTGCGGGCTTGCAAAACCAGTATTGAAGTGCAAAAGACCTTTGCCTACCCCTTTTTGGCAAACCTGTTGGCCAAAGCAAGCAGTGGTGGGAGCATGGATAGTACGGCCATCGACAACCAACGCCGCTACACCTTTTTAAGTAATCACCGCGACATTGTACTCGATTCGGCTTTCTTGGCCAAGTTTCTTATCGACAACGGCTTCTCTACCACATGCGAGATAGCCATTGGCGATAACCTGCTTTCCCTGCCGTGGGTGAAGGATTTGGTGCGTGTGAACAAGTCGTTTATCGTAGAACGCAACCTGCCTATCCGCCAAATGCTGGCGTCTAGCAAGTTGTTGTCGGAGTATATGCACTACGCCATCAACGAGAAGAACGAGAACGTATGGATTGCACAACGCGAAGGGCGGGCGAAAGACTCTAACGACCGCACCCAAGAGGCCGTGTTGAAGATGATGGCCATTGGCGGCGAGGGAGACATTGTTGACCGATTGGCCGACTTGCACATTGTGCCGCTGGCCATTTCGTACGAGTACGACCCCTGTGACTTCCTTAAAGCCAAGGAAATGCAGCAGAAACGAGATACGCCCGACTTTAAGAAGAGTGCACAAGACGATGTGCTGAGCATGCAAACGGGTATTGTTGGTTACAAGGGGGCTATTCATTACCATTGCGCACCGTGCATTGACGGTTTCCTCTCTACGTTGGAACGCGACATGCCCAAAGGCGACTTGTTTGCTGCAGTGGCCCAACACATCGACCGAGAGATTTATCGTAACTATCGTATTTACCCCGGAAACCGCGTTGCGTTGTATCTGCTTACAGGCGATAAAGGGGCAGACAACGCCTTTACAGCCGAAGAGCAGGCCACGTTCGAGAAGTATTTGGAGGGTCAGATGGCTAAAATAACCCTTCCGCAGAAGGATGAAACCTTCCTGCGACAACGCATGCTGGAGATGTATGCCAACCCCTTGATTAACCAACGCTCCGTATGATGAACGCTCGTAAAGTCATATCGCCACTCGCACGCTTGTTCCTAGGTGGGGCTTTCGCGGTGGCTCTTATTGCGTTAGCCACCCTTTCGGCGTGCGAGACCGATAGTTACGACACGGGCGACGGTAGCAATTCGTACCTGAAAGCCCACTTCGCCGAGGCTCACACCGCAGCCAATGCCAAGCTTGCTTTCGCCGTTACGGATGATGGAGACACCCTTCGGTTTCCTCCGAACACATCAAACAAGGCCTTAGCAAAGGCAGATAGCGTTTATCGCGTGTTGTATTATTACGACCAACGTGGGGCAAACATCAACCCCCGAAGTATCGTTCCCATCCCTGTTGTTGCACTTTCCGACAGCACAACGTGGCCCACCGACCCCGTAACGTTCGAGAGTGCATGGGTTAGTAAGAACAGAAAGTACTTCAACATAGGCTTTGCCTTGAAGGTGGGGCGAACAGACGAGCCCGACAGAAGGCAGCGAATAGGGGTTGTTCGCGACTCGTTTGTTACTACCGCAGCTGGCGAACACATCTTATATATGCACCTGGCACACAGTCAGAATGGCGTTCCGCAGTATTATTCGCAACGTGTGTACATCAGTGTACCCATCAAAAAACTTCCTGCCAACACTCGTTTCGTGTTTCGGGTGAAGGATTATCAAAGGCTGATTACGGTGGAAAGGGGAGGATAGAATGAGTAGTTAAGGAGTTAGGGAGTTAAGCCAAATGCTTTGACAGGTCCGTAGCCTTAGTTGTTTGGAACCTCGTTGTTTAACCAAGCTATTGGCTTAACTCCTTAACTCCCTAACTCCATTAGTTAACAAGATAATTTGCCTCTCCGCCACAAAGCATTTGGCTTAACTCCTTAACTCCTTAACTCCCTAACTCCATTAGTTAACAAGATAATTTGCCTCTCTGCCACAAAGCATTTGGCTTAACTCCCTAACTCCTCATTTAACTCACAAACTCAACATCATGCTTACCAAGCAAGTAAATGGAAAAGGTCCTCAATGGGGCCGTAATTGTTATTTCTCTGAGAATGCCACCATTGTAGGCGACGTCACTATGGGCGACGACTGCTCGGTGTGGTTCTGTGCAGTACTTCGCGCCGATGTAGACGGAATACGCATCGGCAATCGCGTGAACATCCAAGACGGAGCATGCGTACACCAGTCGCATGGCACGCCCGTAGTGATAGAAGACGACGTGTCGGTGGGCCACAACGCCACTGTTCACGGCTGCATCCTTCGTCGCGGCTGCCTTATTGGCATGGGCGCAACGGTGCTAGATGCCGCCGAAGTGGGCGAAGGAGCAGTGGTTGCGGCGGGTGCTGTGGTGTTGCAAGGCACGAAGATTGGCGCAAACGAGCTGTGGGCAGGCGTTCCTGCCAAGCTGGTTAAGCGCACCACGCCCGGTCAGGCCGAAGAGTTCGCCCAGCATTATATGGAGATAAAGAATTGGTATTAAGGGGATAAGCCCCTAATATGGCTAGGCTGCTTGGTGTTTCCAAGCAGCCTAGCTTTTTTATATGCAAAAGAAGTTGGAGTTGGAATGTTGTTCGTACACCGCACTTGGCCGTCAATGTATCAGCACAAAACAATGAAGTTGTCTTGACTTTTAAAACGTGGTTATGCCTCGAAAAGTAACTAGTTGAAGGCCTTTCAGTGCATGCTCTACAAGTTGAAAACATCTTTCCAGTGGCACAAAATGAGGAAAAAGTCAAGACTACTTCATTATGTTTCTTATGTCCTTATGTCAGAATGGGCGTATTTATGCCAAAACACGATAAGACGAACGACTTACTCGTTCACTTGTCAATCCGTCAGCTGTTGTAGACTTTTCAGCAAGAAATTTAACACTAAAAGTGGCCTTTTTATTCACCAACTGCCCATCTTGCCGCAAAAAATCGATTCTCGCGAAGGTTTGTTTTGATGCAAAAAGGGGGTAGTTTGTGTATGCGGCAAAATGAATTTTTATTTAATAAGGTCGCCGTTTGCACCCGTTTTGGGGGCCATTTCCTGCTAAATTTAGTGCGTTTTGGTGCAAAACGCGGTGCATTTTGCACCAAAACGCAAAGTAAAATGCCGCTAAACGTAGTGCGTTTTGGTGCTAAACGCAAAGTAAAATGGTGCTAAATGCAGTGCAAAATGGTGCAAAATGCAAGACGAAAAGCATAAAAATCCACTGCAAATGGTATAAACTAAACCTTTTAGAGCCTGAAACACATGGCCGAAAAGGGCGAAATGGACACAAAAAAGTGGGGTTTTAGGGGCTAAAAGTGTGTAATTGGGCCTGAAAAAATACGAGCTCGCAACCAAACTAGAAAGGCAAAATGGTGCAAAATGCAGGTTCTGAACCTAAAAACAGACAAAACACAAGGCGTGAGTGGTTAGAAATAGAGGCTTTTTGCCTACTTTTTAACCTATATTTTCGCTAGAACGGAGTGAGAATTAGAGTGGTATTGTAAAATAAAAACAACAATTTAAGTTGATGAGTTTTTAAGTTTTTGAGTTCTTAAGTTTTTGAGTTGATGAGCTTGTGAATTTTGAGTTGATGAGCTTTTGAGTTTTGGGTTGATGAGTTTATGCACTTGTGGTTGTTGCGTTTTCGTGCGTTTATAAGCCAGTTGGTTTTGTTTGTGCAACACATCGTACATGAGAGGAGTGCTTATCTTGTGTTGGCATCACAAAGATAAACACTCCTCTCACGTTATAGAAACATTAAAAGTAAAGCCAGCCCCATTGAGTGGGAGTTTATAGAAACGTTAAAAGTCAAGACAACTTCAATTTGCTGATCTGCTGCAAACAGCTTGTGGCCACACTGCAAGCGTGTTGTAACATCGTTGCACAGCACCTTGTACTGATGTTAGACCTAGTAAAGTACTACCTTGTTCGTACGTCAGCTTGTTCCCAAAACGCATTGTTTTTGAGAAGAAGTATTGTATTCACCGCTTTTTTAGGGTTCTTCCGTTAAATGCGTAGATGAGGATTTTTGCTCTTAGTAAGGATGATTTT
>ERZ773059.1626-NODE-1626-length-10891-cov-2.782023_pt1 | contig 10891 bp, 14 predicted proteins | sample MGYA00580514_ERZ773059 | MGnify/ENA primary metagenome ERZ773059 (study PRJEB29015, sample SAMEA2737981) | human oral metagenome | biome: human oral; feature: human-associated habitat; material: dental | place: China | collected 2056 ...
CGCTGTGAAAAGAGATTGGGGAGGTAAAGTTCATCAGCTGGAGGTAAAGCGCGAATATCGACAGAGAATACATTGCCCTTAAAACCTATCACGACCATAGCAATCCAAAACAAGATAAATATTTCTTTTCAACATTACTTATATTCCCATGCGAACCTATACGAGTTTATTTACCCGCTTCCCGGACCAAAACAAGGCGGAGGTCTTTGCTCATTTTCATTGGAAAAGCCACGAGGGCGAGACTTGGCAAACACCTTTCGCCCATTTGGCGGAATTGGCCGCACCGGAGCCTTGGGGATTCGGTGGCGGTGATTCCCATAAAAGCCGTGACTATCCCATTCTGACCAATTACCTGAATCACACGTTTTTGCGCGTTCAGGCACAAGACAAAATCAATTATAGCCCCGACAAACGTAGATCCTGTTTCAACACCGGCTTGCAGACCAAAGAGGGGAACGACATTTATGCCACCTTCTACTGGAGTGATATGGCGGTTGCCTTGAACCGCACCGATTGGGTATGGCATGGCTTCTATCCCGCCCATTCTGACAAATTACGTGAATTCGAGCCGTTGCCGGATATTGCCACCTACATCGACGATCCCAGCAGTCTGGTCTTCGATGACCGCTACGAATTCGAGATCGACAAGCGTCACATTCTGGAAGATAACCGCGAGCGCTTGCCGCTCATTCTGCAAGACAACCTGATCCTGGCCCTGAGTGCCCTGGACGGTGCCGTAAACATGCTGCAATCCCGGCTGCGCCGGGACTGCATGTTGGCAACCCCGCATTGGTACAACAATCAGGTGCAGCTGCTCATGCCGCTGTGTATCACCAGGACCGATACCCCCGACGCTGTACTGGTGGCCGAGCGGGATGACGAGCGGCGCAAGTACATCGTCAAAACCATCCTCACGCCGCAGATGGCCTACATCAATGCCCGTGTCCTGCGTGTCCTGCATCGTTCCTGGCTGCAAGGCATTCCCATGCAGCAGGTGGATGCGCCACTCGAATCGGCACTTAATCCGCTTAATCGCGTTAGCCAATGAAAAATACACTGAATGTAGAGTTGCCCATTTCAAAAAATCAGGAAATAAATATGAATGATCCCTCTTTTCTTGCGACAACCGCCCTTTGCGGAATACTGCTTGCCATTTCTATGTTTCTAGGTGACTATTCACCGAATCTTTTATTGAGTATCACGAAAGGCTTAACTATCCTCTTTATCCCGGTAATTTTATCTGTTGCTTTTTTACCGCGAATCTTGGAATCGTTCCATGAAAAAAATAAGCAGAAGAAAGAAGCTAATAATACTAATAAACCAGATTAGGTAACAGACAAAAGAATATCAACAATAGAGAAAATCTGATCTTTCAGATCTTGATGCTAGAAGAGAGAAATGGAGATGAAAACCGATAGAGAAAATAACATAGCACTGGCACAGCAAATTGCCGAACACGGTAATTGCAGGGTAAACCGAATTATCCATCTTGCGACATTGGCTGCTTCTTGTAATGAAGAGATCATGGAGGATTTTTGTAACTGCATTGTCTACCACATCCCTAATGACCTGGCCGAACACCGGTTGCCTTATGTGCGCGAATTTTATGAACAGGTCTCACAACTGATTGCAGAGCTCGGCATGATGGATAGTGATGCTTATCAACAAATCAGTGAGATTTTGCTCGAGACCGGTACCTGTGGCTATTTGTTGGAGGCGGCACGGCCGATGAAGGATTCTTGGGATTGTGACCAAATTGGGTACTTTTACGCGGAAACCTATGCGGCAGTGCTGGAAGAGGCTCGGGCATGGGCAGAAAGCGAAGCAGAAGCAGAAGAATAGGGGAAAGATCAATGACCACACGCGGCATAAATCGGGCAACCGTTTTGGGTTATCTGGGCAGAGATCCGCGCATTACCACCACCGTCAATGGCGGTTTGCGGGCACACATATCCATTGCCACCACCGAAATGTGGCAGAACGAGAACGACGAAACAGTCGAACGCACCGATTGGCATCAGATTGTGGCCTTCGGTCGGTTCGCCGAAGTTATCCGTGACCACTGTCAAAAACGCACAAAACTGTACGTTGAAGGACCCATGCAAACCAGGCAATGGATCGATGGAGACGGGATGAAGCATTTCCGCACCGAAATCATCGCCCACAATATCCAGTTTGTCGCCAATGCCGGTGGTGAACGTTTTCCACCGCCATGGGGCGAAAAACAGGATTCTTCCGAAAATCCGGGTGAGCAGGCTGATGCTGTAGATGCTGTACCTGACGAGATACCGCCCATGGATGACCTACCGCAACCGGATGAACCTTTTGCCTATGACGATATCAACCCCGACACACGAAACTGAGGTGAACCCATGGAAATGACCATGATCGGACCACGCAACCTTACCCCGGCCGAGAGGGAAGAAATGGAAAACATCGCGGCAGAAAGCCAAACTGCCCCGGATAGCGAATACCGCTACTTTGTCCATAACCCGCTGGATAAGACAACGCTTTACTACCGCAGCGAAGCGCTGCAACAACGGGCCGCTGCCGCCATCCTCCGCTCCTGTTGCGTCGATGGTGATTGGGACGAGGCGGTCGTCGCGCAAATCGCCGTGGGTGTCGTCACCCACTCACCGCAGCGCGTACTACTGCAAACCGAACCGCAGCCGGCGGATTACGCCGACGCCTCCGCCTACACCCAAGCGCATGATGCCTGGGAAGAAGACTGCGACGCCAACGGCGAAGTGTGGACTTACCGCATGCTGCCGCTTGCTGCGCCGGGCGCAGGACAAGAAAGCCGGGCGGACGCCATCGGTGTCCTCAAGGCGGCTGTTTGGCAACAGATAGCGACAGAGACCCGTTACGAGGCAGCGTCCAACGGCTGGGTACGGGCTACCCTGCCTTTTTGTGACCGGCACGGCGACCAGTTGCAATACTTTTTCCGCCATGAGGGCGAGACCTATCAGCTCAGTGATGACGGTGCCCTTGTCTGCGACCTGCAGGCCGGCGGTCAACTGCCGACGGATGCCGGGAGCTGGCGACAATCACTGGCGGCGAGGCTGGCCGTTTTTGGGGTGGAGCTCAACGGCGATGCGCTCTACATGTGCTGCGACGCCGGGCAGTTTCCGCACAAATTCGGGGATTACCTGCATGCCCTGCTGGTCGTTGCCGGGCCGGCATTTACCCTTACATCTGAAATGGAGGAACAGCCATGACCCCAACCCTTGATGATCTGGAAATCCTTGCATGGAGAGTGATCGGTTTTGACCAAGCCTCCGCTGTGAACATGTGGGAAGAGCGCAATGACCGCAACGCTGAAATGGGATGGGATTTAGACGGCGCGCTGGAAAAACGGTTCGGCTGTGACTTCTCCGGGTTTTGCAATCTGGTCGAAAAACTGCTGCCGATACTGTCGGAACAGGGGATTGAGGCCTATACAGGGGATTGAGGTCTATGCCATCAACCGGGAAAAAACCGCATGATTGTTATTGGTCACTTTTCTACCCTGCGCGGAGCAAGGCACAAACTGTATATCAGGACGGTGTGTAAAGGCAAAAGCCGCATAAACTCCCTCCAAGAGCCCACAAGGCTAGGGGATGACACAAACTGAGTGGAGACACCGCCATGTTCGATAGCCGCCTCATCACCGGGGATTGCCGTAGCGTACTGCCGTATTTGGCAGCCGACGGACTGCGTGTGCAGACCTGCATCACCTCGCCGCCGTATTACCGCTTGCGCGACTACGGCATGCCGGGGCAGATCGGCTGCGAGCGCTGCATGGCTGACTATCTGGATGCCCTGGTCGGGGTATTCCGCTTGGTGCGTGAGGTGCTAGCCGATGACGGCACCCTGTGGCTCAACCTTGGCGACAGCTATGCCGCGCGTGGCGGCGACCTGCGCGCCAAGAACCTGCTCGGCATCCCGTGGCGGCTCGCCCTGGCCTTGCAGGATGACGGCTGGTATCTGCGTCAGGACATCATCTGGCACAAGACCAACCCCCTGCCGGAGCCGGTCACCGACCGCTGCGTCGGGGCGCACGAGTATCTCTTCTTGCTCGCCAAACAACCGCGCTATTACTTTGATCACCGCGCGATTCAAGAACCTTCACTGACCTACCCACAGAGCAAAAACAACCGCCGCAACGACTTTGCCCGGGCAGAGGGCAAACGGGCACAGGTTGTACTGCCCGGGCGCGGTGTGGTACCGCAGCACCGTGCCGACCGGCTGCCTACTGCCGTTAAGCCAGAGCGCAACAAACGTGACGTGTGGTCGCTTGCCACCCGTCCGACCGGGCATGCGCACGTGGCGGCGATGCCGACCACCCTGGTCGAGCCCTGTATCCTCGCCGGCAGCCGGCCAGGCGATATCGTCCTTGATCCCTTTTCCGGTTCCGGCACCGTCATTGATGTCGCCAACCGCCTCGAACGCGAATGGCTGGCGATCGAGATCGATCCCGCCTTCGCGCCGCTGCACGAAGACCGCACCGTGCAGCGGCCATTGCCGCTGCTACAAGCCCATGCGCCGGAGCGAGGACACACGCTCATTACGGCGGAGAGAATGACATGAGCCAAACGGATATGCTGGTGGAACTGGTCCGTCATGCAATGGGCGGAAACCAGCCTGCCATCCGGCAGTCGGTTGAGCGACTGATTGCCGATGAAGAACAGAGGGGACACCGCATCTTGGCCGAGCGCTTGCAGAAAGCCCTGCAAGCACAGCATACGCCCCGAACGTCCCCATCGCCTTTCCTCGAGCAAGGCGGCGCTGCGTCGCAGAAAGCGCTCTATTACGAGACTCTCCCCGCACGCCGACTCGACAGCCTGGTCCTTGCGCCCCACATCAGCGCGCAAATCCGCGAATTGGTGGAAGAGCAGCAGCGGGTCGAGCTGCTGCACGCGCATAACCTCTGTGCCCGTCACCGCGTCCTCCTGGCCGGGCCGCCGGGCAATGGCAAGACCTCTCTCGCGGAGGCCTTGGCCGGCGAGCTGGCCTATCCGCTTATCACCATCCGCTATGAGTCGCTGATGGGTAGCTATCTCGGTGAGACCTCGGGGCGCTTGAAAAGCGTGCTCGACTACGCGCGTACCCGGCGCTGCGTCCTTTTTTTGGACGAGTTTGAGACCCTCGGCAAGGAGCGCGGTGACAGCCGCGAAGTCGGCGAGATCAAGCGCATTGTCAGCACCCTGCTGCTACAACTGGATGCCATGCCGGACTACGTGGTGATCGTCGCCGCCAGCAACCACCCGGAAATGCTTGACCGTGCCGTATGGCGGCGCTTTCAACTGCGCCTCGAATTGCCGCTACCAACAGAAGCGCAGCTGGCACATTTCATCCGGGTGATCAGCGACCGCTGCAAGGTGGATTTTGGCGACCCGGCGGAAGCCATCGCGGCGCAGCTCGCCGGACTGAATTTTGCCGAGACGGAAGAATTCTGCCTAGACATTGTCCGCCGCATTGTGCTCGCCGGATCAGCTGCCGATCCCCGGGCCATCACGCGGGTGAAACTGGAACAGTGGCAGCAACGCTTGCAGCCGCTGACGGTAGAAACGGGAGTGGTACCCGTGCGCAAGCAGCGGCGACGTCGCGAGGCAACACAGGAGGCATTGCCGATATGAGGTGGCGCAGCGATGACGTCCGCGCAACGACCTATACACCGTCCGCCTCTGCTGGTACAGAGGCAGCTTTCACCGCTGCCGATGCCGGGGGAAACGATCTTCCCCGGGGTAACCACGCCGAACCCGGCACCGACAAGATCCTTTTCGCCCGGCCAGACCTCACCACCGTGTGGCGGCAAGCCCGGGACTACATTGCGCGTTACAAACTGCTGCGACTGACGCAGTCCACGGCGGAAGACGGAATCCACCGTCAGACCATCTGCAATCTGTGGCGTATTGAGCGCCATGCCGACAACAGTGTGCACACCTACGCCTTCGATTTGCGGCAAGGCCTCTGGCACGAGACCGAGGCCCTGGAAGAGCAGTTGTTGATACCGTTACTCAACAGCGATCTGGATTGGTATGCGCTCATCATCAACCGGATGCTCCATACCGCCCTGAATGCTGCCGGCTACGCCGAACTGCCGGACGAGACGGACGAGGACGCGTGCATTGACTGCCACTATCGCGATGGCCGGCGGGAGCAACGCCGGGGCGGGGTATATCATGGTAAAAACTGGGGCTTTGTCCCCCGGGAGATGATGGCCGCTCTGTTGCGTCGCTATTACCATGAGCGGGTGCTTGACCGCGAGCATATGCGGGGCGCGATGAAGGCGCTGCGCAAACAGTTTTTTGCCCACATCGTCGAGCCGGAATTGTTCTCGGCCATCGGCGTCATCGATTACCGCCAGCACACGGTCGGCCGCTACCTCTACTACGCGCGCAGACGCGACGCCGTCCTCAAGGTGGCGCGCGAACATCGCAATTTATTGCCGCTCTTACCCGCTATCGCGCCCTGTCACTGGGGCCGCGATGACCTCTTCTCCCGCAAAGTATGGGTTAACAGTGCCCAAGGGGCGGCTGAAGCCGAAGAAACCGACTTTGCCCCGTCCCCCACCGTTTCCAATGCGGAGACGGATTTTCTCTCTTATAGCTGCATAAGGGCGTTGGCGAGTCCCGGTGAATGGCAATGGCTGCGACAGGCCTCATCACTGGTCGTTAAAGCCTGGATAGAGAGCGGTTACAACCACAGGCTGATTACCAATCTGCTTCAGGCTGGCATCACCGGGCGCATTCCGGTGCTTGCCCTGCAAACGGTCCTCCGCCGGGATAACCTCTTTGACTGCCTCGGTGTGGACCGGCGCATGCAGCGGCTGATGTCCCTCTTCATCGCTGAGACCAAACGACAATGGCAGGATCGGGGTTATCGCTTTTTGCGGCAATGGCTGTACCACCAAGGTCCGGCAGAAGTGCAATACCGGCTTGACTGGCTGCGCGCCGAAGGCTTTGCCGCCGGTTTCCCGCAAAAGAACAGTACCTGGGCGTCGCTCCGCCACCGCAGTGACGAATGGCACGCGCGTCTGCGAACCCGGAAAAAGAAGGCAGGGCCGGAACGGCACTGGGATTCCGCCCTGCCGTCAACCGTGATCAACGGTATCACCTTTACCCCGCTTACCAGTAACCTCGCCCTGCTACACGAGGGCGAGACCATGCAGCACTGCGTCGCGAGTTATGCTGATTTGTGTCAGAGCAACCGCTACCGCGTCTTTACCGTGTGCGATGCCGACGGTAAACGCTCGACCCTGGGGATCACCATCAACGAGCGTGGCAACAAGGCGCGGTGGGATCAGCACTACGGCAAGTGCAACTCCGCCGTATCCGCCAGGGTCAAGGCAGCCGGGAAGAAACTGGTTACCGCCTACAACCGGGCACTGCTGGCTGCGCCGGCTTCATCATGAATGGCCGGCCATCCGACGCTCGGCAGAAAGCAAGGGTCGCTGCCGTATGAGCGTTGCCGTACGTCGCAGGGAAGTGGGATCGCTTGCCAGGATTACTTTGTTTAAGTAATATGCAAGTCTAACACCATCAACTCTCGAAAACGTCGGCATACGCGATCTCTGCCGGTTGTGGCAGAAGCCGCACAGCCTGCAAGGAGAACCATGACAGAATCTGTAATCCTTTTTTCCACGGAGCCCGGCTGTGGCGAACGCAAATACAGCGCACAGTAAAAAACTACGCGCCAAAACCGCCCGGGAGGCCAATCAGCGTCGTCTGGACGAGGGCGGGATGCGGATCAGCATCCTGCTCAATGCCGACGAGGCACAGCGGTTCACGCCGCTTGTCAGCCGCGAAGGCGGGATCAAAAAGGCATTTTTAGCATTACTGGCACAGGCCGATATGCCGGAAACCGCCCCCGGCACACCGTCGCCGAAGGAGCCGGTTTCCACCGACAAGGAGGACTCACCACGATGAAATCCATTCTCGCCCGGCTGCGGACGTGGTTCGGCCAGCAGCCGTCACCACCGGCAACAGCCACGACAAACGAGGCGGCACCGGGTAAGCCGCGCAAGAGACCGCCCGGCGCGGCCGATTTGCAACTGCATAGCCGCGACGCGCAACAGCTGCTCGCCGGGCGCAAAGGCGGACGCGGTCGTATCGTCGGCCTTTACGCGTTTGCCAAAGAAGTGCGCGAACTGGAGCGGGTGGCCAGACAGGGCAATCGTCGGGCACGGGCACTGCTGGACAGCATTGCCGCTGAAATTGCCGACATTGAGGACATCCTCGTTGAGGCACAGGCACTTTTGCGGGACGACCTGGAACGGACAACCCGCATCAGCTTTGATCCCTACCGGGACGGCGCGGCGCAACCATTACAGTTTACCTTCCGCTCTGTCTACGCCTGGCAGGCGTTGCAGCTGATTGCCCGGTATGATGACATCCTCTGCCTCGCTATCCCTTACTATCGCGCCGGGCTGCTCGACAAAGCACGCTATCGCGAGTGCGTGCAGCTGGGGACCCATCTGCGCCGGCTGCTTGGGATGGCGGAAAAGAGGGCACCCCGGCACCGGGAGGGCATGCCAGCCCACGCTGATGAACAGACGTTGATGCAATCACAATCCTGACCAGTCATGACACAACACCGGGAGCCGACATGAGCCAAACCCTCACCCCCGGCGGCAATGCTGCCCTCAACAGCAACAACATCGTCATCCGCGTACGCAGCGGGACGGACATTGATGTTGCCGCCTACCGCCTTGCCAGCAACGGCAAGGTACGCGGCGACGGTGACATGATCTTCTACGGCCAGACGCAGTGCGATGACGGCAGCGTGTCCTACAGGGGCCACGAGCGCGAATCAACGCTGGCCGTCAACCTGGCGGCGCAACCGGCGGCAATTGAGCGCATCGCTATTGCTTTCTCGGCGGCGCTGCCGTTGGCACAGCTCGGCAGTCTGACGCTCTCGGTCGAGGCCGACGGGCAAACCCAGCTGCAATGCCTGGTCAATGGCAGCGGCCGCAGCGAAACCGCGCTGATCCTCGGTGAGTGCTACCGCCGCAGCGGGGTGTGGAAATTCCGCTTTGTCGCCCAGGGTTTCAATGGCGGCCTCAAACCGCTGTCCGAACACTACGGCGTGGAGATTGCCGATGATGCCGCCGCAGCGCCGGCGCCGGCTGCCACAGCGGCCACGACACCAGCCCCGGCCGCTGCCGCACCAGCTACCCCGGCACTCAGCCTAGCCAAAGAACGGCAGCAGCTGTTGCTCTCCAAGGCGGAAAACAGCCTGCCGCGCATGGCAAACCTGATCAAGCAGGCCGGTATCAGCCTGGAAAAACGCGGCCTGGCCGAAGCACGCTACCGGGTCTGCCTGGTGCTCGACATCAGTGCCAGCATGGATCAGGAGTACCTGAAGGGCTCGGTGCAAAAACTGGCCGAACGTGCCCTGGCTCTGGCAGCACGACTGGACGATGACGGCGAGGTCGAAGTCTACCTCTTTGGGGAAAAAGCACACCGCAAGCCGCCGCTGTCGCTCGACAACGTGCGGTATTACATTGACGAGCTGCGCATCCGTCTCGAGGGTAACACCAAATACCTGCTGCCGATGAAAATGGTGCGCGAAGACGCGGATGCGGCCGGGCATCACTATCCGACGTTGGTGCTGTTTATTACCGACGGGGCGACCGCAAACGAGGCGGCGGTTAAGCGCTTCATGATAGAAGTTTCCGCAGAGCCAATTTTTTGGAAATTCATGGGCATCCGTCGGGGCAAAAGAGGCTTCTTCTCTGGGGATAATTTTTGTTTCCTTGAAGAACTCGATGATATGGGCGGCCGTACTGTTGACAATGCCGATTTCTTCACAGTGGATGCCAGCGTCACCTTGTCAGACGCCAAGCTATTCGACCTCCTTGTGAACGAACTCGACAGCTGGCAACGGGCGGCGAAGAGGGCGGGGATTCTGTCTGGGACAGCTTGAGGGGTTCGCTTTGCCTGTAACAGGTACAGCCTCGTTTTCCACAAACACCACAACCGGTATCAAGGGCCAACAGACAGAAAATATGTTGATTGCCTCATTCTTCTCGGTTTCTTCTCCTGTCGCCAGAATGGCGACCATCATTCCCGATGGACTCCTCCTATTACGCACGTTTCTGGACGAGGCTACGGAAATCCCGTAGTATTCAAGTGCGGAAATTCCGTACTAACTACCTGGAATCTATCCTTTCATTGCGGCCTTGCCGCCCAATCCCGAACTGGTGAAAACCAGGCTGGATTTGTTGGCATTCCCGAGCATCTACTTCGCGCAGACCGGCTACAACGTCTATACCGTGGCGCAAGCCTCGAGACGCAGCTGGCGCATCGGGCAAAAAGATGCGGTGAAGGTTTACTACGCCTGCTACGAAGAAAGCGCCCAGGTGGACTGCCTGGAGCTGATGGCGAAGAAAATTAAAACCGCACTCTCGACGATGGGCGTCATGCCGGAAACCGGACTTGACGTCTTCGACGAGGAAGAAAGCGAAGCCTCGCTGACGGAAGCGCTTGCCAGGCAGCTGCTGCAAAAATAACCATCTGCCTCTGCTGCGCCCCGAAAGGGGCGCTTTTTACATGGAAATTTACGAATCAAGGCGTAAACAAAAAAAGGGACTGGCGGTTTAACGTGCACTCAGTTAAAATCTACCTCGTCCTGATTTAAAAATGTAAATATTTCAAGATATTATGAAAGACTCTCGTGTACCCAAAAAATTGCAACATAATCTGATTGTTGAAGCAGTATTTGAGATGAGATTCTCTATACCTGAGTCAACATCAGAACAACAGATTGCATCTCAGATAATGACAAAACTGCTGCAATCACATGTGCATAAAACTGCCTCAGAAGATGCTCAGCCTATCGTCCGCCAAAATGATATGGCAATGATTCCTATGGAAATAAGAATGCAAGATACAAATCTAAAATATGC
>ERZ773059.1627-NODE-1627-length-10886-cov-16.913027_pt1 | contig 10886 bp, 5 predicted proteins | sample MGYA00580514_ERZ773059 | MGnify/ENA primary metagenome ERZ773059 (study PRJEB29015, sample SAMEA2737981) | human oral metagenome | biome: human oral; feature: human-associated habitat; material: dental | place: China | collected 2056 ...
AGGCGACGAGATTGGTGACGGCACGCGGCAGCATGTCCTTGGCGTCCAGTCCGTCCGGCAGCCCGACCCACACGTAGAAGCCGCCCGCGGGAACATTCCACGTGCACATGGGCATGAACTCCCCGAGCGCGGAGATCATGGCATCCCGACGGCCGCGGTACATGCCTTGGAACTCCTCGATCTGCAGCCTCCAGTCGAAGTTGTCCAGGTAGGTGGACACCGAATACTGACCGACCGAGCTCGGGCAGAGGATCGCCGCCTCGGAGGCCAGCTTCATCTTCTCCCTGACGGCGGGCGGAGCCACCGCCCAGCCGACACGGTATCCGGGTGCGAAGATCTTCGAGAAGGAGCTCAGGTACACGACGTCGTTGGGCGCGAGGGTCTTCAGGGCCGTGTAGGTCTGCCCCTCGAAGCCGAGCAGTCCGTAAGGATTGTCCTCCATAATCAGAATGCGGTGCCGCCGGCAGATCTCGATAACAGCCGGACGGCGCTCCTCGGACAGTGTGACACCCGCAGGATTATGGAAGTTCGGCAGGCAGTAGAAGAACTTCACGTGCCTGCCCTCGCGCTCGAGCCGTGTGATCGTCTCTTCCAGCGCCTCGGGAATGACACCGTCGGCATCGATCGCCACCTGCTGGACGTCGGCCTGATAGGTGGAGAAGATCGACAGGGAACCGACATAGGTGGGGGCCTCGGCGAGGATCACGTCTCCGGGATCGATGAAGAGCTCGGTGACAATGTCGACGGCCTGCTGGGAGCCGGTGGTGATAATAATGTCCTCGGGATCGGCGTCAATGCCCTCGAGCGCCATGATCTCCGGGATCTGCTCACGCAGCCGGGGCAGTCCCTGCCCATTGCCGTACTGGAGCGCCCTCCCCCCGTCCTTGCGGATCATCTGCGCAGTGGCGTCGGCGAGCCGGTTGAGAGGCAGATCCTTGAGGTTGGGCATCCCACCGGCGAGAGACACCACCTCGGGCCGGGCGGCGACGGCGAAGAGCGACCGTGTCTCCGAGGCGCGCAGGCCGTGGGCGCGGGCGGCGTAGTTGTCCAGCCATGGGTCGAGCCGATTGCCTTTCACCTGGTTCGCGTCAGTCACGTCGTCGTCCTTCCTGGGCGGGCACCGCCATAGGAGGCCAGTCTGCCATGACGGGCCCGGACCCCGCGGCTCTGTTCCCGGAGCGGATCAGGCCGCCCCGAGGCACCCGTTGGACTCAACATCGGTCCGTGCAGTCGTCCCGGCTGCGCCCGGGAAGTTTCACGTGAAACCGGGGGCTGTGACATGAGCGATCAGGACGGGCGCACAGAGTCCGAGAGGCCGGAACGCTACCGCGCCCTGGATGCAGAGCGTGGCGCGTGATGCATCTGCGGTGACGGCATGCCGGCGGTTCAATGACGCCGACGCCGACGACGTTGAGGGGCGCTCACGCCCCGCACTCCGTCGGCTGGGCGCACAGGGCTCCGGCCTCGATGAGTGCGCGCAGCGGCGCCTCGTCGTCGGCAATGGTCTCCACGTGCTGCGGCAGGGCGAGCAGCGCGGCGATCTCCGGCGGGACGGGGCGAGCCCGCCCCAGTGCCTCGGCCACGGTCTCGCCGAACTTCGCGGCCTTCGCCGTCTCGAGCACCAGGGTCGGAAAGCCCGGTTCCATGAGCCTGAGCGCCACTGTGACGCCGTCGGCCGTGTGCGGGTCGATGAGTGTGCCGGTGGCCGAGTGCACCCGACGGATGGTCGCGAGCCGGTCGGCATGAGACGACGAGCCCGAGACGAAGCCGAGCTCGCCGCCCAGCCGCTCCAGGTGGTCGGACAGGTCGAGGACGCCGTCCTCCTCCAGCGCGGGCCAGCGGTGGCCGAACTCCTCGGGGCCGAGCAGCTGCCAGATGAAGCGCTCCAGGTTCGATGCCTTGGAGATATCCATGGAGGGGCTCGACGTCGCCAGCGTCTCCGCCCGTCCTCGCGGACGGTAGACGCCCGTGGAGAAGAACTCGTCAAGGACATTGTTCTCATTGGTGGCCAGAATCAGGCGCCGAATCGGCACCCCCATGGAACGGGCCAGATGACCGGCATAGATATTGCCGAAGTTCCCGCTGGGCACGGCGATATCCACCTCGTCACCGGTGCGCGGCCCCTCCTCCGCGTCTGTCACCCGCAACCACGCCCACACGTAGTAGACGATCTGCGCGGCAATGCGCCCGATATTGATGGAGTTGACCGCGCCAAGAGAGTGGGCGGCCTTGAACGCGGCGTCGTTATTGAGCGCCTTGACGAGGTTCTGGCAGTCGTCGAAGACGCCGTCGACCGCAATGTTGTGAATATTGGCGTCGTCGAGCGAGTACATCTGGGCGCGCTGCACATCGCTCATCCGGCCCTGCGGAGAGAGCATGAAGACGGCGACGCCCTTCTGACTCTTGAATGCGTGCTCGGCCGCGGAGCCGGTATCGCCGCTGGTGGCGCCGAGAATATTGAGCACCTGTCCCCTGAGACTGAGGATATAGGGAATCGCCTGGCCGAGGAACTGCATGGCCAGGTCCTTGAAGGCCATGGTCGGCCCCTCCGACAGACCGACGAGCACGAGTCCCCCGGCGACGCCGTCGAGCCGGCTCACGGGCACGACGGGAGCCGCGAAGCGCTCGGCCCCGTAGGCCGCATCGGTCAGGGCGGCGAGGTCCCGGGCCGGAATATCCGTGGCGTACAGGCCGATGACCTCGGCGGCGAGTTCGGGATAGCTCAGCGGCCGCCACCCCTCGAGCCGTTCCCGGCCGATGGCGGGAGTGCTCTCCGGCACGACCAGGCCGCCATCGGGTGCGAGACCGGACAGGAGCACGTCGGTGAAACCGGCGGCGGTCATTCCGCTGCGGGTGGAGATGAAGCGCATGGGCATGCCTTCGCGTCGTCGGTGTGCGAGCGCCTCGAGTCTATAGCGGGCCGCCGACGGCGGAGCCGGCGGCTCAGCCGAGGGCCTTCTCGACCTCCTTGGTGAAGGAGCCCTTGGGGCGCGAGCCGGAGAACCGGTGGACGACCTTCCCGCCGCGCACGACGGCGAAGGTCGGGATGGAGCTGATGCCGAAGGACGCGGCGGTGGCCGGGTTGGCGTCGACATCGACCTTGACGAACTTGGCCCGCGGGCCCAGTTCGGCGGCGACCTCGTCGACGACCGGCGCCATCTGGCGGCACGGGCCGCACCACTCGGCCCAGAAGTCGATGACGACGGGTACGTCCGACTGCAGCACCTCGGACTCGAAGGTGGCGTCGGTGACGGCAAGAGCGTTGGACATGAGGTTCTCCTCCAGAGAAGTCGGGTGGATGGTCAGGCGGTGAGGGTCGCGAGGTAGTGCTCGGCGTCGAGCGCCGCGCGGCAGCCGGAGCCGGCGGCGGTGATCGCCTGCTGGTAGTGCGGGTCGGCGACGTCGCCGCAGGCGAAGACGCCGGGGATCGCGGTGCGCTGGGACGGCGCCTGCACGGCGATGTAACCGGCGTCGTCGAGCTCGAGGACGCCGGCGACCAGCTCGGACCGCGGGTTCTGCCCGATGGCCACGAACAGGCCCGCCGCCGGGATGTCGCGCCGCTCCCCGGTGGCCACGTGCTCCAGGGTCACCGACTCCAGGGCGTCGCGGCCGTTGAGGGCGACGACCCTGGAGCTCCAGGCGAAGTCGATCTTCGGGTCGTCCTGGGCGCGCCTGGCCATAACAGCGCTGGCGCGGAGCTCGTCGCGGCGGTGGACGACCGTCACCGAGGAGCCGAAGCGGGACAGGAACAGGGCCTCCTCCATGGCGGAGTCCCCGCCGCCGACCACGACGATCGGCTGGTCCTTGAAGAAGAAGCCGTCGCAGGTGGCGCAGTAGGACACGCCGTGCCCGGAGAGACGGTCCTCGTCCTCCAGGCCCAGTTTGCGGTACTCCGACCCGGTCGAGATGATGACGGCGCGGGCCTCGTAGACGGCGTCGTCGGTGGTGATGCGCTTGATGTCGCCGGTGAGCTCGAGAGCCGTGACGTCCTCGTAGCGGATGTCGGCCCCGAAGCGCTCGGCCTGCTCCTGCATCTGGGTCATGAGCTCGGGCCCCATGACGCCCTTGATGAAGCCGGGGTAGTTCTCGACCTCGGTGGTGTTCATGAGCGCGCCCCCGGCGGTGACGGAGCCCGCGAGCACCACGGGGCTCAGCTGGGCCCGTGCCGCGTAGATCGCGGCGGTGTACCCGGCCGGGCCGGAACCGACGATGACGACGTCGTGGATCATGACTCTCCTGACACTGGCGTATGGGGCTCGCGAGAGGCGGATGCCTTGCGAGTCATAGAACAGTCCATGAAAAACAGATGTTCCCTAAGAAGCACCTATTTGAGAGTGATCTCCGACACGCTCACTTTGGGCTGTCCGTCCGAGGCGGTCGGAAGGTCGGTCACCCACAGGACGATCGACTGGGTCGACGTCGGCGTGAAGGTGAAGCTCGTCGTCCCCGAGGTGAAGGCGCCCTCGGCCAGCACCGTGCCGCCGGTGGGGTCCTCCGGGCTCGTGGCCCGGATCTGGACGTTGCCGCCGTTCCCGGTTCCCTGGATGTCGATGCCCGAGATCTTGGCGGCCTGCTCCAGGGTCACGGCGATGCCCGTGCCGCTCTTCAGGTTGCCGAACTTGGAGGAGTTGTAGTGCTGCGACTCCCACGTCGTGGCGGGGTCGCCGTCAACCATCTTGCCCTCGTTCTCGGGATGGTCCCCCTGGCCTCCGCTCTCGTTCACCGCCTGCGCGCCGGTGATCGTGATGGGCGCCTCGGTGGGCTCGCTCGCCTGCTGATCGTCCTGCTGCGCCACCGTGGGCACCGTGCTGGCGGCGGGCACCTTGGTGTCGACAAAGCTCAGACTGAGCAGGCCGAGAATGCTGTGCACTGCGTAGATGACCCCGACCACCATGACGACGACCATGCCGCTGATGATCGCCATGGTGGTGCGCGACACCGAGCGTGCGGCCTCGTCCTCCTCGTCGTCGGCGCGGAGCGCCTCGCCCGTGTTGACCGGTGGGCTCACCGACTGCGCGGCGGAGGCGACGGGCGGTGAGCCGGGCGCCCTGTTCTGCGCACCGGCCTGCCCCGCGGCCGGCGGTGCAGTGCTCGGCGGCGACGTGGGGGCCGGCGGCGGGGCGGCGGCCTGGGGCGCCGGCGCGAAGCTCTGGGGAGCCGGTACCGCGGCGGCCTGGGTGTCGACCCCCGTCTGGAAGTCCTCGGGGGCCGGTGTCGCTGCGGTGGTGGAGTCCGGACGCGGCGTCGCGGCCGCTCGACGCAGACGCGAGAGCACGCCGCGAGGCTCGGACTCGGACGAGTCGGGCGACGACGGCGAGACGGCGTCCGCGTCCCCCTTCGGCAGGAGCGAGGCGTCCCAGGTTCCGAGCGCGTTGGCGACCTCGGCGGCGGACACCGGCTTGTTGGCGGCCCAGGCGCGGGCCACCAGGTCATCGAGGTCGGAGTCCTCCGGGCTCATGGTCATCGCCAGCATGGAGGGCGGCACCGGCACCCCGTCCGACGTCGTCGGGGCGGAGGGAAGCCCCGCGCGCTTGCCCGGCCAGCGCTTCGTCAGGCCGTAGTAGAGCAGCTCGACCAGGGCGCGGGCGTCGGTGCGGTCGGCCTCCAGCGGGTCGGCCTTGTCGTCGTCGGCAGTGGCGCCGTGCGGGTCCAGGCCGAGGATGGCCGCCTCGATGCCGACGCCGGTGACCTGGATGGTGCCGTCGGAGCGCAGCCGGACGGCCTCCGGAGACAGGTTCAGATGGTGCAGGCCGCGGCGGGAGCACGCGTCCAGCGCCTGGGCCACCTCGCCGACGATGGCGCGCACCTGGGCCGCGTCCAGGCCCTGGCTGACCAGGGAGGACAGGGGGCGTCCGTCGGCGGGCTCGGTGACGATGAAGGCGGGGTGGTCCTTCTCGACGTCGAAGACCCGCTGGATGCGCTGGTCCTCCACCAGGACGGCGCGGCTGGCCGCCTCCAGGACCTCGGTCCTGTGGGGAGTCGCGTCGGTGAGCATGAGAATCGTCACCGTGCGGTCGAGAATGGTGTCTCGCCCGACGTGACGGACTACTCGTGGGAGTGTTGCGGGCAGGGTGGCGGCCAGTGCGTAGCGCCCGGTGCCGATCGGGGTCGCATCCGTCATGAGGTTGCCTCCTCCCGTGCCGAAGAGCATAAGTGCGTGTGGAGCGAGTGTACCGGGCGTCAGTGCCCGGACAGAGGCTGCTTGGGCGGCCAAGTCCGCAACCGTGGGCGGCGGAGCCGGAACCGCGGGTGGCGGGGCGGGTGCCGGGCGTGGCGCGTTCACGGCCCGCAGCATGGGACGGTAGGCCGGTGGGTACGACGGCGGAAGCTCGGTACCCGCGCGATCGGCGGAAGTCGGCGCCAGGACGTGGGCCAGGTGCAGCACCGCCTCGCCCACGCGCCCCGGCAGGAGCCGCCCGATCTTGGCGACGAGACGCGATAGTGGGACGAAGAGCACACCGAGCTCCTCGACACGCAGCAGGCGCGCCGCCACGAGGTAGGTGATCGTCATGAACAGGGCGGCCACGATGACCGTGAGCATGGCGTCCGTCGGCCTCGACCCGGTCAGGGTGCCGTCGGCCGGGCCCAGCAGCGCCCGGATGCCCGCTCCGACGAGCACTGTCGGCACCGCCGCCGCCAGCAGGCGGGCGTAGGTCGCGATGACGCGCGGGCCATCGAGGTCGGGCAGGTGCCGCCTGATGAGCGGGATCACCATCGCCGAGCCGCCCAGCTGGCTGAGCATGGAGCCCGCGGCCGCCCAGGTCATCCAGTGGTTGGCGGGCGCCAGCAGGTAGGCGGCCAGGCAGATGACGACCGGGACGATGCCGACGACGGAGTCGGCCAGGAGCAGCCGCTTGGTGTCCGCGTAGGCCAGCATGACGCGCTGGGTCGTGAACCAGATGCCCTGGAAGATGATGCCGACGGCCAGGACCGTCAGGATGGGGCCCGCGGCGGTGGCCTCGGCCAGGGATAGAGAGGGGACGAAGAGCTGGAGCGAGGGTGTGGCCAGGGTGCCGATGCCCGCTGCGAACAGGATGGTGAACACTGCGACGCTGCGCAGGCCCACCGACAGGTCGTCGCGCACGCCCCGCCGGTCCCCGGCGGCGGCCTTCTCGCTCATACGCGTGAACAGGGCGGTGATGATGGAGGTCGTCACCAGCGACTGCGGCAGCATGTAGACCAGCTGGGTGTTGTCGTACAGCGTCTTGGAGGGCACGACGACGTCGGCGTACTGCGGCGAGTAGGCCGCGGTGACGGCCTGGGAGCCCAGGTTCGCCGTCGCAATGTCCCCCAGCGAGACCACCGCCGTGCCCAGCAGCGCCCACAGCGCCACCTTCGACATCGTTCCCAGGCCCATGCCGCGCACCCCCCACACGAGGCGCGGGTGGAAGCCCGAGCGCACCAGGGGGATGTAGAGGATGAGGGCCTGGATGGCGATGCCCGCCGTCGTCGTGCCCCCGATCAGGGCGATGCGGCCCGCATTCCAGATCTCCGGCTCCTGGCCGGCGGTGTAGCGGCCGTAGATGTGCAGGTAGGCCAAGATCGAGGCGATCGAGATCACGTTGTTCAGCACTGGGGACCACATGTAGGGCCCGAAGCTCGACCGGGCGTTGAGCACCTGCCCCCACAGGGCGTACAGGCCGTAGAAGAAGATCTGCGGCATGCACCAGAAGGCGAAGGCGAAGGCCAGCGGCTGCCACCGGTCCAGGCCCGAGGCGTAGAGCATGATGACCAGCGGCGCCGCTATCGTCAGCACGGCCGAGACCGCGGCCATGGCGGCGGAGGCCGCCGTCAGCAGCCGGTTGACGAGCTCCTCGCCGTTGCGCTGACGCAGCGCCTGCACGATCTGCGGGACGAGGATCGCGTTGAGCACGCCGCCGATCACCAGGTTGTACAACTGGGTGGGCAGGTTGTTCGCAATATTGAAGGCCTCGGCGGCGCCCGACGCCGTCGCCCCCAGGGCGGCGATCAGCAGGGCGTTGCGCACGAGGCCCAGAAGGCGGCTGGCCAGCGTGCCGGCCGCCATGACGGCGCTCGAACGAGCGATCGATGAGCTCTTGTCCTTGCCGCTCATGTCTTCTCCTCGACGCGGTGGGGCGCTGCCGTGCGCCTCCCGCGGCGCACGGTCCGCACGATGCCGCCGACGAGCAGGATGACGAGTCCGGCCCCCACGACCTGGGTGCCCCTGGACTCCCAGTCGGCGTGCACGCGCATGTGGATGGTCTGCGGGGCGCCGACGGCGGTGCCGTCGTCGGCCAGCAGCATGATGGTCAGGTTGACGTCTCCGCTGCCCACGGCCTTGACCGGCACGGTGGCGGTCGTCTGGCCGTCGGCCGGCACCGTGAGCGTGACGTCCTTGATCGTCTGCAGGCGCGCCGAGCCGGACAGCAGGCGCACCATGACGGTGGCGTCCTGGTTCAGGGACGAGGTGATGCGCACCGGCAGATTGGCCTCGGAGGCGATCAGGTTGATCGTCCGCGACGGCACCGCCGTGAGTCTCCCGGTGACCGCGGCGGCGCGCTCGCGAGCCGACTCCGCCATGGACGTGCGACCCGGCGGATCCGATCGCCACGCGGCCGACGCGGTGCGCGCCACGACCTCGGAGGCCGAGCCGATCGCCGCCTGGGGATCGGGGAGGATCGAGGTCACCGAGCTGAGGTAGTCCCGGGTCGCGCGCGCCGCGGCGAGGTCGCCCTCCGAGACCTCCTCGTCCCCGACGACCCAGTCGGGCGCGTCTGCGCGACGCACCGTCCTGCCGTCCTCCTGCTGGGCGGCGGCCTCGGCGGTCAGGGCGCCCAGCCCCTGGGGCGAGGTCCAGGAGGACTCGCGCAGCGCCTTCAGGCGCTCGGCGAGCGACTTGGCGTCGGTGCCGGCCACGTCGCTCCGCTTGAGGGCGATGACGACGGAGCGGCTGATCGCGGGAGCCTGGCGCGTCATGATCGCCGTCTCGGAGCGCAGCAGCTGGGTGGCGTCCAGGCCGGACAGGTCGGTGGAGGACTCATCGGTCACCAGCTCGCCGCCGAGCGTGTCCGACAGGTTGACATCGGGAGTCAGCACCGTGCGCGAGCCGACGCTGGTGACCTGCGAGGGCGTGTACGTCAGATCCTCCGCCACCGGCAGGTCCCCGGGGGCGGTGACGACGGTCTGCACGGAGTCGGGCAGCGCGTCCAGGGTCGCGGAGTCCAGGTCGCCGGCGAGCCAGGCGAGTGACGCGGGCGCGCCGGTCGCGACGGTCTGGGAGCCGTCGGTGCGCCGGTAGGCGTCGGCGAGCAGGTCGTTCTCCCCCAGGTGGGTCAGGGCGGCGATGTCCGTGTCCGTCCAGGGCAGGGCGACGACATCGCCGGCCGCGACGGCGTCGATGAGCGCCCTGGTCAGGGCCTGGCCGGGCCGCTTGTCGGACGGGGAGTCCGATGGGGACGCGGAGGCGGACGGCCCTGCGGACCCCCCGGGCGAAGGGCTCGCCGAGGGCGTCTCGGAGGGCTCGGGGGACGACGTCGGCGCGGGGCTCCCCTCGCCGCCGGCCTCGTCGCTCGTGGCGGAGGGGCTCGCGGAGGGCCCGGGCGACGCCTTCGCGGCGGCCACCGTCTCCCTGGTCACCCCGAGGGCGTCCAGCAGAGCCGGGTCCACGGCCAGGACGACGCCGTCGCCGGCGAGCTCCAGCAGGGATGCGATCCGTTTGCGCAGACTCGCCAGATCGGCTTCCGCGGGCGGCTCGGCGCCGGCGGTCAGAAGCGTCAGCTCATCGGTGGAGGCCGTCACCGGGATCAGCGTCGTCACATGCGACCGGTTGGTCTTCGCGCCCGTGTCCCACACGAGGAGCGTGCGGTCGTGGGCGAGGCCGGTGCGGCCCTTGGACGCCGTCACTTCCAGACCCCGCGGGCCCCACTGCTCCTCGTCGCCGAGGGGAAGATCGCTCGCGGGGACGGTCAGGGAGAAGGTCTTGATCTCGCCGGGGGCGATGCTCTCGCCGAGATCGCCCTGGTGGACCCCGCGCATGGCGGAGTCCTGCTCCCCGGCCAGCCACGACTCCAGGCCTGTGACGGTCATCTCCGTGGAGTCCTCCATCTGAACCGTGAGGGATAGGCCCTCCAGGGACTCGCCGGTGCCGTTGGCGATGGTGCCGGAGATGGTGAGGTCCTGCCCGGAGGTGATGACCTCGGGCGCGAGGGAGTCGACGGAGAGCGTCGCCTGGCCGTCGATCATCTGGGCCTTCGTCGGGGCGGTCGCCGAGGCGGCGGTGCTCGCCGCGGTGGGCCGGCCGGGCGCTTGAGCGGGTACGGCGGCCTGTGCGTCCGGGGCGAGCGACAGTTCCGTCACGTCTGTCATGTCTGTCACGGTGGCGCCGGTGCTCGGGGACGGACCCACGAGGACGGCGGACGCGGTCACGGCCGTCACCAGGGCGATCAGCAGGCGCGCTCTGGAGTGACGGACACGACGACGGAACTTGATCGGGATCACCCGTCTCCCACGAGAATCTCGCGTGCAGCGGCGACGATGCGCCGCTCGTTGGGGTAGGCCAGGCGGCGGGCGACGTCGTCGAGACTTACCCACTCAACCTCCTCAGCCTCGTGATCCGGATCGTTCTCCGTGGTGAGGCTGCCACTGATCGCCTCCAGGAGAAAGTGGTGGACGACCTTGTGGACACGATGGTCGTCACCAGCGAACCAGTAGTCAATGGTAGCCAAGTGCCGCAGGACGCGACCGGAGATGCCGGTCTCCTCGGCGATCTCGCGCACGGCCGCTTCCTCGGCGGTCTCGCTGCCCTCGAGATGGCCCTTGGGGAGGCACCACTCGAGGCGCCCGCCGCGGTTGCGGCGGGCGATGACGGCGGTGACCGCGCGCCCGTCCTGGACGTCGATCACGAGCCCGCCGGCGCTGGTCTCGTC